>Ga0207693_10003320_pt1 | contig 13770 bp, 12 predicted proteins | sample LARL81metaG_FD_184347 | JGI IMG/M metagenome (GOLD analysis project Ga0207693, IMG submission 184347) | Corn, switchgrass and miscanthus rhizosphere microbial communities from Kellogg Biological Station, Michigan, USA - LAR L8-1 metaG... | ecosystem: Host-associated > Plants > Roots >...
GCCTTCAACGGCTCACGAAGGAGCGGATTGTCTCGCAGGTAGATCATTCCGGCCGACAGGAACAGTGTTGCATTCCAATAGGCCTGCATTCGCTGCAGCTCCACCGGCTCGAGCGGGCTGCCCTCCACTGTGGAACGCGCCGGACCGTAGGCACTTATCGATTGAGCTTCAGTCATAATCGAGTTCATCCGTCCCTCCGAGATCCGTGTGGCCAGGGTGCTGGTCACAAAAGTGCAAAATTGCTTTGCATCAATGCCCGGACGACAAGCCAAGCAACAATTTGCTGGCAAGCAACCAGTTATCGGCGACAATGACTACACGGTGACGGTGCACGATGTCCACCGAGGTCATCCAGCGAGAGGGCAAAAGCTTCCCGTTGGGGGCGACGCTCAGTTGCGGCGGCGCGAATTTCAGCGTGTTCGCCAAGCACAGTAGAGCGGCCCAGCTGCTGTTGTTCGATGACTTGGACGACCCCGAGCCGTCGCGGGTGATCGATCTCGACCCGCACATCAACCGCACCTACCATTATTGGCATGCATTCGTACCGGGAAGCACCGCAGGCCAACTCTATGGGTGGCGCATTGCAGGCCCCTTCGACCCGGCGAAAGGGCTGCGTTTCGACCCGAACAAGGTCCTGCTCGACCCCTACGGGAAATGCATCGCCCGCCCGCTGGGTCGCAGCCGAGAGGTCGCACGGAGACCCGGAGACAATGCGGCCACGGCGTTGAAAAGTGTGATCGTCGACCCTAGCGCTTATGACTGGGAGGGCGATGCGCCTCTTGGCCGGCCCTTTGCCAAGACGATCATCTACGAAATGCACGTTGGCGGGTTCACCAGGAATCCGAACTCAGGCGTTTCCCCAGCCAGACGCGGGACGTACGTCGGGTTGATCGACAAAATCCCCTATTTGCAGGACCTCGGGGTCAGCGCGGTCGAGCTTCTCCCGATATTTGCCTTCGACGAGCAGGACGGACCACCGGGCCTCGGCAACTACTGGGGATACCAACCCCTTTCATTTTTCGCACCGCATGACGGGTACAGCTCCCGGCCGGACCCGCTTGGAGCGTTGGACGAGTTTCGCGACATGGTCAAGGCGCTGCATCGCGCCGGAATCGAGGTCATCCTCGACGTCGTCTACAACCATACCGCGGAAGGCAAGGAAGACGGTCCCACGATATGCTTCCGGGGATTGGCAAATGAAACCTATTACTTACTGACAACGGATAGATCCCGTTACGCGGACTTCACTGGCTGCGGCAACACACTGAACGCCAATGAGCCGATTGTCCGCCGCTTGATCCTCGACAGCCTGCGCTATTGGGTCAGCGAGATGCATGTCGACGGCTTTCGCTTTGATCTCGCCTCGATCCTGTCGCGCGACCAGGACGGCCATCCGATGGCATCGCCGCCGATCCTCTGGGACATCGAATCCGACCCCATCCTCGCCAATGCCAAATTGATCGCCGAGGCCTGGGACGCGGCCGGCCTTTATCAGGTCGGCCATTTCGTCGGCGACAGCTGGAAGGAATGGAATGGGCGGTTTCGCGATGACGTCCGGGCTTTTTTAAAGGGCGACAATGGAATTTCCTCTGCCATGGCGTCTCGTTTGACGGGAAGCCCCGACGTCTACGAGCGAGAAGAGCGCGAACCGGAGCAGAGCATCAACTTCGTGACATGCCACGACGGCTTCACGCTCAACGATCTGGTCTCCTTCAATGCCAAGCACAACGAAGCGAACGGCGAGGGAAACCGCGACGGAGCGGATCAAAATCTCAGCTGGAATTGCGGCGTAGAGGGTCCGACCGCCGACCCTGAGGTGGAGCGGCTGCGCAGTCGCCAAGTCAAGAACTTTCTGACAGTGAACTTGTTGGCGACAGGGACGCCGATGCTGCTGATGGGTGACGAGGTGCGGCGCACCCAGAGCGGAAACAACAACGCTTTTTGTCAGAACAACGAAATCTCCTGGTTGGACTGGAACTTGGTCGAGAAGCACGCGGATGTTCACCGCTTCGCGAAGGCCCTTATCGCGCTGCGCATGAATCGGGATCTGCCGATCGAACGGCTCGACATGACCCTGAACGAACTGTTGCGCCGACAGCCGTTTCAATGGCATGGCGTGAAATTGAACGCACCGGATTGGAGCCACGAATCGCATACTCTGGCGGCCACGGTCCGCCTACTCGGCTACCCGTTGCTGCTGCACGTCATCATCAACGCCTATTGGGAAGCCCTCGAATTCGAAATCCCTCCGCTAGACCAACCCCACGAATCATGGCGACGCTGTGTCGATACTTATCTCGATCCGCCCGACGACATTTGCGGCTGGACCAATGCCCGAACCGTACGGGGATCGACCTGTCTCGTTCAGCCGCGATCCGTAGTCCTCCTGCTCGCCAGAGGATGAGGTGAAAAAGTTGGCGGGCTCTACTACAAATTGCGTGCGCCACGCTCGTCTCCTCGCCATCACGGAGACAAGATTGTCGAGTATCGTTTACGGCCGGAGGAGGAGGCAGAGGCATCGCCCCGCAGTCTCAATTTTCCCTGCTATTTCCCTGCCGGCGCGGTTAGCAGGGAATAATTATTCCCTGCCAGACCGATGAATTTCGAGGTATATGTATGATTTTGCCAGCTATTTTGGGCACAACTTCGATTTTTTCCCTGTTTTTTCCGGTCGGCAGGGAAAAGCTACTGCGCCGTGCGCCCGGCGGCGCCGCGAACTCATTGTGCCAATGCGACGGTGTTGAAGTCGTCGAGGAGGGCGGCGATGCGGCCGGTGTCGGACTGGTCCATGATCGCCCTCGCCCGGCGCGTCGCGGCGACCATGTCGAGGCTGCGGATGCGGTGCTTGACCCGCGGGATGTTGCGCGGCGCCATCGACAGGTTGCGCAGACCGAGGCCGAGGAAAAGTGCGGCAAAGCGCGGGTCGCCGGCCATTTCCCCGCACACGCTGATCGGCATGCCGCGGCGCAACGCCGCTTCGACGGCGAACTGTATGAGGCGCAGCACTGCCGGATGCAGTGGGTTATAGAGATGGGCGACCTGCTCGTCGCTGCGGTCGATCGCGAGGGTGTATTGGATCAGATCGTTGGTGCCGATCGCGAAGAAATCCGCCTCCGCGGCGAGCGCGTCGGCAGCCAGCGCAGCGCCCGGCACCTCGATCATCGCGCCCAGTGGGGGCAGGGCTTTGGGCAGCCGAACGCCGCGCCGCCGCAGCCGGCGGGCGACCTGCTCGACTGCCTCGCGTACGCGGCGGATCTCGCTCGCCGTCGAAATCATCGGCAATAGGATGCGCAGCGGCCCCTCGCTCGCGGCGCGCAGCATCGCCGCCAACTGCGGGTCCAATAGGCGGCGATCCTGCAGCGACAGGCGGATCGCCCGCAGGCCGAGGGCGGGGTTGGCCGGCTCCACGCTGTGGCCGCTCAGCGACCGCGCAATCTTGTCGCCGCCGAGATCGAAGGTGCGCACGGTGACGGGCTTTCCGTCCATGCCCCGAACCAGCGCCGAGAACACCGCGTATTGTTCCTCTTCCCCCGGGAGATCGTCGCGGTTCATGTAGAGAAATTCCGAACGGACGAGGCCGAGCCCCATCGCGCCGTTGGCCAGTGCCTGCTGCAGCTCGATCGGCAATTCGAGGTTGGCTTCGAGGGTGATCTCGACCTCGTCGCGGGTGATCGCAGGAAGTTTGCGCAGACGCGCGAGACCGCGCCGTTCGCGCGCCAGAACGTCGCGCCGGGCCTCGTATTCGCGGATCGTCTCGGCAGACGGGTCGACGATCACGCAGCCATCGATGCCGTCGATCACGGCCGTGACGCCCGCTTCTACGCGGTCGAGCAGGTCGGGTACGGCGAGAACCGCCGGGAGGCCGAGGGCTCTTGCAACTATCGCGGTATGGCTTTCGGCACCGCCGGCGACCGTCGCAAAGCCGGCTACGCGCTGCGGGTCGATCAGCGCGGTATCGGCCGGGGTCAGCTCTTCGGCAAGAATGACGGCGCCGTCGAGCACGTCTGAGTAGGCGACGTAAGGCTTCTTGATCAGATTGCGAATCAGCCGGGTGCCGACGACCCGGATGTCTTCAATGCGCGCTGCCAGGTACGGATCGCGCATCACGGCGAAGCTTTCGGCGATTTCGTCGATCTCGATCTGCACCGCGCGCTCGGCGTTGATCCGCGTCCGGCCAATGCGCTCGTCGACGCCGCGGACGAGGCGCGAATTCGACAGCATCGCGAGATGGGCATCGAGAAGATAACCGACCTCCTCGGCCGCGGAGCCGGGCAGCCCGGAGGCTTTGGCCTTTACTTTGCGCAACTGTTTCAACGAAACCGCGACGGCGTCGGCGAAGCGGTGGCGTTCGGCTTCGGTTTCGGTTTGCGGGATATGCTTCTCCGCCACCGGAAGAGCGCCGCCCTCGACGATGTGGGCGGGGCCGATGGCAATCCCGGGGGATACGGCCAGGCCCAGCAGTCGCTGCTCGGCATCGCCGCGCTGCGGTGCTGAGCCGGCGACCTCCTCAATCCTCATCAAACTTGCATTCGACGAGTTTGGCGAGGGCTGTCACGGCGGCCTCGGCTTCGGGGCCGGTGGCTGCGAGCCGAATGACGGCGCCGGGTGCGGCGGCCAGCATCATCAGCCCCATGATCGAGCGGCCGGAGACTTCGGTGCCGTTCTTGCGCACCCAAACTTCGGCGTTGAAGAGCCCGGCGGTCTTGACAAACCGGGCGGCAGCCCGCGCATGCAGCCCGCGCTGGTTACAGATGGTCGCTATCCGGCAGACTGCCCCGGCCGGCGGGCGAGACTCCTCCAGCGATCGTCCGTCGGCGGGTCGATCGCTCATCGGCGCGCGTCGGTGAGCAACTGGGAAGCGACGTTGATGTATTTGCGTCCTGCTTCCTGGGCGCCGAGCACGGTTCTTTCGAGGCTCTCGCTCTGACGCAGACTGGCGAGTTTGATCAGCATCGGCAAGTTGACGCCGGCGATGACCTCGATCCTGGCGCGATCCATAACCGAGATGGCGAGGTTCGACGGGGTTCCGCCGAACATATCGGTCAACAGGACAGCGCCGTCACCAGTGTCGACCGCGGCGATTGAGCGCAGGATGTCCTGGCGCCGCCTCTCCATATCGTCGTCAGGACCAATGCACACCGCAGCGACTTGCGCCTGCGGCCCGACGACGTGCTCGAGAGCCGCGACGAATTCAGCCGCCAGCCGTCCGTGGGTTACCAAAACCATGCCGATCATCGATTCCCTCTGCTGGGACGACCGCTGCCGTTCAGCTCGCGGTGACGGGCGCGCCGGGCGCGACCAGGGCCGGAGAGCCGAATTGAATAAGATCGCGGTGCGCCAGCTCCACCCGATGCCCGGCGCCGCCGAGCTGCGCCGAGAGCCGCTCGGCCACATAGACGGAGCGATGTCGGCCGCCGGTGCAGCCGATGGCGATCGTCAGATAGGTTTTGCCTTCCTGCTCGTAGCGTGGCAGCAGCGGCTGCAACAGGCGCCACAACCCGGCAAGGAAGGGCGATAGGTCCGGATCCCGCTCGATATACGCGGCAACTAAGGGGTCGCGCCCGGTCAGCTGCCGCAGTGACGAGATATAATGCGGGTTATCGAGGAAGCGCACGTCGAAGATCAGATCGGCATCTCGCGGTATTCCATGGCGATACGCGAAAGAGGTGACGAAAAGGCGAAGACGACCGGCCACCCAGGCAAAATGGCCGGTGAGCAACCGTTTCAATTCGGCGGCGCTCAGATTGGACGTATCGATCACCAGATCAGCACGGTCGCGCAGGGCAGAAACCACTCGGCGTTCGAGCCGGATACCGTCCGTTACGGGCCGGTCACCGGCTAGAGGGTGTGGCCGGCGAGTCTCGGTATAGCGCCGTTGCAGCCGCTCGTCATCACAATCGATGAATAACACCTTGAGCTCGCGGCCGGTTCGGCCGACGACCGCGTCTAGGGGTTCGAGCATGCTCTCGACGCAAAACCTCGGGTGCGCAGATCGGCACCGACGGCAATCGCCAGCGCATCGGCCGCAGCGTTCTCGATCAGGGCCGGAACGAGCGAGAGCGGCAGATTGTCGGACGCTTCGTAGCCCATATCTTCGAGCTTCTTCAGTGCCGTCGATCGCCGCGCGCCCGACATTCCGGTCACCAGAAGCGCGCCACCCGGCGTCGCGATATCGGAGGGTCCCGACTGGCCGTAGCCACCCCCGGCCATCATCGCCGGATCATAGGGGGATCGGGTCGGCTAGGAGCGCGCGCAGCGCGAGACGCAGCTTCACCGGCGCGGACGCTTCGAATGGCGACAGAGCAATCACGGGAACAGCGAGCCCGAGCACGTCGTCCCAACGAGCTTCCGGGAGACGCTCGACCTCCGCAAACGACACCAAATCGACGCACATAGTGAGCGCCGCCTCGGCCAGCGCCTCGAAGCGAAGAATTCCTACCCCACGCACCTCGATGAGGCCCGCGATCGCAGCAGGAGCCCCGACCAAGACTTGCTCTCCCGCGCGTCGCAGCTCAGCCTGGTCGTCGGCGACGAGGCGCGCGCCGCCGTCGATCAGCCGCAAAGCGAGGTCCGATTTCCCCGCCCCAGAGGGGCCGCGAAGCAGCACCGCACGACCGTCGATCGCGATCGCCGTGGCGTGGACCAGAATGGGGTCGGTCGGAACAGTATTCGTCACGTAGCGGCCGGCAGCCGAACAGAGAAGCGGGCGCCGATCGTGGCACCGCTTGCGTCCTTGCGGTTTTCCGCCCAGATCATACCGCGGTGCGCCTCGACGATCTGTTTCGAGATCGAGAGCCCGAGCCCGGAATGCGTTCCGAACTGCTCGCCGAGCGGGCGCTCCGTGTAAAAGCGGTCGAAAATCGCCGTCAATTTCTCCTCGGGAATACCCGGCCCCTGATCTTCGACCATAACGAGAACACCGCGGCCGTCATGGCGTGCCGTCAGCCGGATCTCGCCGAGCGGCGGGCTGAACGATACCGCATTGCCGATAACGTTGCGGAACACCTGAGAAAGCCTCGTTTCGATCCCGGACACAACAAGCTCGCGGTCACTCTTGCCGATAGCAAGCACCAGACGCGGCGAACCGTCGGTCCGGGTCGCCTCGTGGACATCGGACAGCGCACCGAGCATCGCCGCGATGTCTACCGGCTCCAATTCGAGCCGGCCGAGCTCCGCGTCGAGTCGCGAGGCGTCGGAAATGTCGGTGATCAGACGGTCGAGCCGCTGTACGTCGTTGAGGATGATCGCCATCAGACGGCGCTGATTGGCCGGATCCTCGATACGGACAGCCGTCTCGACTGCACTGCGCAGGGAACTCAGCGGGTTCTTGATCTCATGCGCGACATCAGCGGCAAAACTCTCGATCGCACTCATCCGCTGCCATAGCGCATCGGTCATCTCGCGCAGCGAGCCGGAGAGATCCCCAATCTCGTCGCCGCGCCCGGTAAAGTCCGGGATCTCGACGCGTGCCCGGCGGCCGCGCGCCCGCTCGGCTGCCGCGGCGAGCCGCCGGATCGGCCGTGCGATTGTGCCGGCAAGGTAAAATGACAACAGCACGGTCACCAACAGCGCCACACCGAAGATGCGCATCAGCTCGAGGCGCACGGTTCGCAGCTCCTCCTCGATTTCGGCGCTGCCGGTCGACAGCATGACGGCGCCGAGCACCTGCTTGTAGCGTTGGATCGGGATCGCGACGCTAAATACCAGGCCGCCGGTTTGCGGGTCGCTTCTGATCGCCGAGCCGGTTTCGCCGCGCAACGCGCGCAGGACTTCGGCGTAGTCCTCGGCGCGCGGCGAGGCGTTCTCGCGATAGGCCGGATAGCTGGTATGGCGGGGCAGAATATCGAGAATCCAGTCGTAAACCCGATCGGCGACGCGCAGGATTGCGCCTTCCCTCTCTTGCGGCTGCAATTCGTGCACCTGCACCGTATCGCCCGGCCCTCGCAGAATTCGGCTGTCGGCAATGATGTCGCCCCGAACGTCGAACAGCCGCGCCCGCGTACGCGTGGGCTCGACCAACCGCCGCATCATTTGGCGAGCCAGATCGGGCAGCAAGATCTCGCCCTCATCAACGGAATCGAGAACGGCGCCTTCGCCGAGCGCAGCGGCGAATACTTCGCCCTGGGTCTTTAAAGACTCGATCTGTTGGCCGATCAGGCTCGCCTGGTATTTCCCTAGGTAAAGAAAACCGCCTGCAAGAAGGGCGAGCGCCAAGACATTGAGCGCGAGGATGCGGCGCGTGAGCGGGGAAACCGGCCAGCGCCTTCCGGTTCTCGGCCGCAGATCAACAGTCAGGCCCGGACCAGGCCCGGCTCTGGCAGGCCCTCGTGTGGCGGCTGCTTGCTCGGCCACCGCGGCCGAGGGCGCCGCAGGCGCGGCGGCGGGCTCAACGGTCGCGGTATCGATACCCCACCCCATAGAGCGTCTCTATTTGCGCGAAATCGGTATCGACGTTCTTGAATTTCTTGCGCAGACGCTTGATGTGGCTATCGATCGTCCGGTCGTCGACATAGATGTGCTCGCCGTAGGCGGCGTCCATCAGCTGGTCGCGGTTTTTGACGTGCCCCGGACGGTGTGCAAGGGATTTGAGGATCAGGAACTCGGTCACCGTCAGCTCCACCGGCTCTCCCTTCCAGGTGCACAAATGCCGTGCGGGGTCGAGTATGAGCTGCCCGCGAACGATTACCGGCTCCCCCTGCGGATCGTCGCGCTCGCGTGCCAGGTCGCCGCGCCGGATCAACGCTCGGATCCTTTCGATCAGCAACCGCTGCGAAAAGGGCTTCCTGATGTAGTCGTCGGCGCCCATGCGCAGACCGAGCAACTCGTCGACCTCGTCGTCCTTCGAGGTCAGGAAGATGACCGGGATGTGGCTCTGCCGCCGCAATTGGCCGAGCAGCTCCATTCCGTCCATGCGCGGCATCTTGATGTCTAGCACCGCGATGTCGACCGGTTGCGCGCTCAAGCCCTTCAGCGCCTCGGTGCCGTCGCTGTAGCAGCGCACGGCGAACCCCTCCGCCTCGAGAGCCATCGACACGGAGGTCAGGATATTGCGGTCGTCGTCGACAAGAGCGATCGTGTTCGGCACCTTATCCCCCAAGATCCTGCTGCGCGGCGCGCAAGCGGCCATTCGTTTCGTGTCAAGAGTAAAATATGACCAATCTCGGGAAAGGCAAACCCGCTGTCCCTATTTTAGAGAGGCAACTGGCTTCTTATCCCTGCGGTAATCCCCGGTGAGAGCTTTCTTCTATCCACATCGGGGGTCACTGCGGCAGAGCTTGACGCAGCCGCACCGGCGCGGCTCATTTGCGGGATGAGCGAAACAGGGCGGGACTTCGACCCTGCGAGAATCGGCCGGCGCTTGCTGCGTCGAGAGCTGCGCGGAACACTCGCGACGAGTATGCGCGGCGCGCCTTACGCGTCCCTCGTTCTGATCGGCGCCGATCTCGATGCGAGCCCGCTTCTGTTGCTGTCTGATCTGGCACAGCACAGCCGTAACATTGCGTTCGATCCTCGGGTCTCCTTGTTGTTCGACGGCACGGCGGGTTACCGGGACCCGCTGACCGGACCGCGGCTCACGGTGATCGGGCAAGCCATTGCGGTCCAGGACCCGCGGCGTCTCGCCCGCTTCACCGCGCTTCACCCGGCGAGCACCCTTTATTCCGGTTTTGCCGATTTTCGCCTCTATCGGGTCGCCGTCGAGCGCGGACATCTCGTCGCCGGCTTTGGTCGGATTCATTGGATCGACGGCGACGATCTGCTGTTTGGCGCGGATGCCGCCGCTCTCGCTGCGGCAGAACCGGAGATCCTCAGGCACATGAACGAGGATCACGCCGATGCGGTCGCCGACTATGCTCGGGGTCTGCTCGGCCGTGCGGGTACCGATTGGCGGATGACCGGGATCGATCCGGAGGGCGTCGATCTGCGGTGCGACGGCGAAACTGGCCGGCTGGACTTTACTGCGCCCGTGCTGGCCCCTGCGGCAGCGCGTGCCGCGCTCGTCGAACTCGCCGAGAAGGCGCGGAAATAGCGCTACCGTTGAGGGAATTTTTGACATGGTCGCCCGTGTTATGGTACGGCGCCACCATGGGCGGGCGCCGGGTACCGAAGAGGCCCGGTCGCAGCAGGAGGAAACGTCGATGAAGAGGACGATCCGATGACCGGAAAAAGGAGCCGCTTCGGGCTTGACCGGCAAGGCATGCATCACCTCGGGACCGTGCATTGGAACCAGTCCGTGCCGGTGCTCTGCGAGCACGCCGTCCGGCGGGGCGAGGGCGAGTTCGCCTCGGGCGGCAGCTTCTCGGTCTCGACTGGGCTCTTTACCGGCCGCACGCCGCGGGACAAATACATCGTCGAGGAGCCGGGCACCAAAGACGCGGTGGCGTGGGGCAAGATCAACCAGCCGATCTCTCCCGACCAGTTCGCCAGTCTCCATCAACGCGTGCTGGCCTACCTCCAGGGCCGTGAGCTCTTCGTCCAGGATCTTTACGCCGGTGCCGATCCGGCCTACCGCCTGCCGGTGCGGGTGGTAACCGACAGCGCTTGGCACAGCCTTTTCTCGCGCAACATGTTCATTCGCCCGCCGACGGGCGAGCTCCCGGCGTTCGAGCCGGCCTTTACGATCCTGCACGCCCCGAAATTCCTCGCAATCCCCGAACAGGACGGGATCAATTCCGAGGTCTTTATTTTCGTCAATTTCGCCGAGCGGCTGGTGCTTATCGGCGGGACCCAATATGCCGGCGAGATCAAGAAATCGGTGTTCGGCTATCTCAATTTCGTCTTGCCGGCGCGCGGCGTGCTGCCGATGCACGCCTCGGCCAATGTCGGCCCGAAGGGCGACTGCGCGATCTTCTTCGGGCTCTCGGGGACCGGCAAGACGACATTGTCGGCCGACAATTCGCGCACCCTGATCGGCGACGACGAGCACGGTTGGGGCCCCACCGGCATCTTCAATTTCGAAGGCGGCTGCTACGCCAAGGTGATCAACCTGTCGCCGGTCGCCGAGCCCGAAATCTACGCGACGATCACCCGCTTCGGGACGGTGCTCGAAAACGTCGTGCTTCATCCCGAAACGCGCATGCCCGACGTCGATGACGGGAGCCTGACCGAGAACACCCGGGCCTGCTATCCGATCGAGTTCATCCCGAACGCCGACCCCAAGGGGCTCGCGCCGCATCCGCAGAATGTCGTGATGCTGACCGCGGACGCCTTCGGGGTGATGCCGCCGATCGCCAAGCTCAGCGCCGAGCAGGCGATGTATCACTTCCTGTCGGGCTACACGGCGCGCGTCGCCGGCACCGAAAAGGGGCTCGGCAACGAGCCCGAGGCGACGTTTTCGACCTGCTTCGGCGCCCCCTTCATGCCTCGCCCGCCGGCGGTCTATGCCAAGATGCTGGGCGCCCTGATCCGCGAGAACGGCGCGCAGTGCTGGCTCGTCAACACCGGCTGGTCGGGCGGTACCTACGGGGTCGGCCGACGCATGCCGATCGCCCATACCCGCGCCCTCTTGCGCGCCGCGCTCGACGGCCGGCTCGCCGCCGCGCCGGTCCGCAAGGAGGCGAATTTCGGCCTCCTCGTGCCGGAGAGCTGCCCCGAGGTGCCGAACGAGGTGCTCGACCCGCGCGGCACCTGGTCCGACAAGAAGGCCTATGACGAGACGGCGCGCCGCCTGACGCACCGCTTCGAGGCCAATTTTCGCGAGCACGAGCCCTTCGTCGGCAGCGAGGTCAAGAAAGTCGCGATCCGCGCTGCGGCCTAGCCGTTTTCCCTGCCGCACGGGAAAATACGGGAAAAAATCGTTTCCGGCGCCGAAAATCGCGCTGCCGGCGCCGTAAAAGCCATTGCAATCAGAGGCTTGCGCCCTTTTTCCCTGCGCCGTCCGGCAGGGAAAATCTTTTCCCTGCCGGGGGGCCTGGCAGGGAAAGGGCAGGGACCACCGTACATTGCCGATATCCTATTTCTAAATTGACAATTACACTTCCGTAGGATATAAGCGATAGCTGCTGTTCAGCAACCAAGATTGCGCGAATCGCATGGACGACACTGACGGCGACTACAAGGTCGGGCGCGGCAAGCCGCCCTTGCATACGCGGTTCAAGAAGGGTCACTCCGGCAACCCGCGCGGCCCGCGCCCGCGCCCGAAAAACCTGCCGGCGCTGCTCATCCGCGCGCTGAACGAGCCGGTCCTCGTCACGGCCAACGGGGAGACGCGACAGATCACCAAACGCGAGGCGGTCATCGCGCAGCTGGTCGACAAATCGACCGGCGCCGATCTGCGCGCGACCAAGATGCTGATCGACATGCTGAAGGACATCGAAAAGCGCGCCGGCATGACGCCGCCGCCGGAGGCTTCCCCGCTCACCGCGGCGGACGAAGAAGTGGTCGAAACCCTGCTGGCACGGCTGCGCCGCATGGAATTGGCAAAAATCCACCACGGAGACCCAGACAGCGGCGTCGAGGCGTGAGCCCCTCTCACGCCACCCTCTGCCCCCGGCCGGCGGGGGAGGGGACTAAATAGTCGTGGTGAAAACCCCAGCCGAGGGAAGGCTGACCCTCTCGGAGCATCGCGCGCTGTTGCGGCGCGATCTCGTCAGCTTCGCGGAGCGCTGTTTCCGCGAGCTGAACCCGCGCACGCCGTTCGCGATGAGCTGGCACATCGAGATCATCGCGGCGAAACTGACGGCGTTGCGCGACGGCAAGATCCGGCGGCTGATCGTCAACCTACCGCCGCGCCACCTGAAGTCGCTGCTGGCCTCGGTCGCCTTTCCGGCCTGGTGTCTCGGGCACGAGCCGAGCGCGCAGATCCTTTGCGCCAGCTATGCGCAGGATCTCGCCGACAAATTGTCGCGAGACTGCCGGCATGTCGTCGCCAGCGACTGGTACCGCGCGGTCTTCCCGACCCGCCTGTCGCCGCAGCGCGCGGCGATGCCGGAGTTCGACACGACGGCCCAGGGCTGCCGGCTCGCCACCTCGGTCGGCGGCGTATTGACCGGCCGCGGCGCCGACCTCATCGTCATCGACGATCCGCTGAAGCCCGAGGAGGCGTTGTCGCAAGCCCAGCGCCGGGCGGCCAACGATTGGTTCGACCACACCCTCTACAGCCGGCTGAACGACAAGCGCACGGGCGCGATCGTCCTCATCATGCACCGGTTGCATGAGGATGACCTCACCGGCCATGTGCTGGCGCAGGAGGCGTGGGAGGTCGTGCGCTTCCCGGCGCTCGCCGAGGAGGACGAGGCGCAACTGGTCGACACGCTATTGGGGCCGCAATATTTCGCGCGCCGCCGCGGCGAGGCGTTACATCCGGACCGTGAGCCGCCGGCGGTGCTCGAGCATATTCGCCGCACGATTGGCGAATACAATTTCGCCGGCCAGTACCAGCAGGCGCCCGCCCCATTGGGCGGCGGCCTCGTCAAGGCGACGTGGTTCCGGCGCTACGGGCCGGACGAATTGCCACAGAGCTTCGAGCGCGTCGTGCAGAGCTGGGACACTGCCAACAAGGCGACCGAGCTCAGCGATTTCAGCGTGTGCACGAGCTGGGGCGTCGCCGGCAAGAACCTCTACCTCATCGACGTGCTGCGCCGCCGCATGGAATACCCCGAGCTGAAGCGCGCGGTGCGTGAGCAATGCGAGCGGTTCGACCCAAGCGTCGTGCTGATCGAGGACAAGGCCTCGGGCACCCAGCTGATCCAGGAATTGATCGCCGAAGGCCTCCACGCCGTCACCCGCTACCAGCCGCAGTCGGACAAGGTCATGCGCATGCACGCGCAGACC
>Ga0207693_10003321_pt1 | contig 13768 bp, 9 predicted proteins | sample LARL81metaG_FD_184347 | JGI IMG/M metagenome (GOLD analysis project Ga0207693, IMG submission 184347) | Corn, switchgrass and miscanthus rhizosphere microbial communities from Kellogg Biological Station, Michigan, USA - LAR L8-1 metaG... | ecosystem: Host-associated > Plants > Roots >...
TGTTTCGGCAGTGGGATCATGCGTACTAAAAACCGCGCGCGCACGATCTTGCATATCCGAGTCATAATCATCATTGAAGAAAAGAACCCCACTGACCGGGTCCCAACTGATTCCATTCAGCGGAAGCCCTGCTGCCAGCAATTCGATCGGAAAGGTTGGTCCAATTACCAGAACGGCCATGAATTAGTACCTCGAAGTGACATATCCGAATCCACTCCACGTACCAAGATCGCCAGCACTCGACAGCCCGTGGAAGCGATAGGTGTGGTGTGCACCCGCTATGTTGTTGATGTTAAGCACGGTGTAAACGGCGATTGGCCCTTGGTAACCTTGGTTCATCGAATCCGAACTAGAAACCGCACCGAGGCCATCAAAAAAGATCGCTGTAACGAAGGTATCCGGGGCTGCTCCATTGTTCGCGATCACACCCGTTGACCCGAGCGTTGTAGAATCGTAAGCAGGAATGATCACACCTGCCGACACCGGGACATATGCTGTAGACCCCGTTGCCGCAGAGATAGCAACTTGGACCGTCATCGTGCGACGGTTAAAGTAGCTGCCGACACTGGCAATGATTGAACCATCTGCATCAGCCGTGCTATTTAAAAACGTCCCGCTCTGGCTCGTATAAACCAGGCCAACTAAGGTCCGACTCCGATCAGTTCCTTTGCTCATAATGCCGATATTTCCAACACTCGTATCGGCATTCGGAGAGGTTGTCGAGCATTCAAGCGTATCAACAACACCATCGCCGTTTGTGTCAGCGGCATAAACATAATATTGGCTGCGCGCCGCGAGACCGGGGGCGGTCATAAGAACACCGCCAGCGGGCGGGATCGTACAGGTCCTTCCATTAATACGGAGGCAGTTTCCATCAACCGCAATAAGGCTGGCTTGGGTCGCACTCGCCCATCGAAGTTGGCATTGGCCGTGTGGTTGAAGACCGGCAAGCGACGATGCCGCAATCTGGTAGTAGGCGATCATCCGCCAAGTACCTGAACCAAGATACTGCATCAACGCATAGTCGCCCGGTGTCGTGGTAATGTTTCCGCCGCCAGGAAGAAAGATACTCCCTGAATTTGCAATCGTTAAAGTTCCTGAAAATCGCACATAGTAGAAAGGACGCGTAACAGAAGCCGATGCACCAAATAAATTGATTGTGTTGCTTCCGGTGACGTTAACAAGCCAAGAACCGACAGAACCGATATCTGTCGTGCTGGCGCTCGCTATATCTGTTTGCACATCACCATCAAGCGCACCTCTAACAACCCAGATTGAGTTTGTTGAATCGCGCTGCTTGACAAGTTTGTTCGCGGTATCAACCCAGAACATCCCAGGAACAGGAGATGGGGGTGCATTCGGCCCTGAGTTGCAAGAATTCAATGCCTGAAGATCGGCGGCGATCTCGGCACGAACCGAAGCACCGGGGCCGTTTACAGGCGTAAAGGCGTCAACTGATTGAGACATCTATGGACCCCAAATTTGGATTTTCTTAACAGCGAAACGCATCAGGTTGGTTGGGCCAGCATTGTTGACACCACCGAAGTTGTTCGTATCAATCGGCCCACCGAAACCGCCCATCGCTAGATCGATGAGAAGGTTCACGGCCACCGGCGTTCCGTCATCATGGCAATACTGGGTTGAGAAGTAGGTCCCGATCTTCACATCATCGATATAGATAGTGATATTGAAGTTAGGCTCGATCAGGCAACCCCAACGGTGGAAGCCGCTCGCCGAATCGATGAAACCGTTGACCAAGAACGACTCAATGTTGCCGAAGCCCGAGAAGTCAAGGAACACGCGCGTATGCGGCTCGAAGGCTGTTGCGGGCGGAGCATTAATTGCGGGTGCGCCACCGAGGAAGCAGTTGTTGGAACTGTTGTTCGCCGCATGGAGCGTACCCGCACCAAAGGAAGTCGTTTGATCACCCGGCTCCATTTCGAGAATGTCGATTTCAGGACCCCATGGCGTATCAAAATAATTCAAGCTGCCGATGGTGTGGCTCGTTGTCCACCAAGCTGGCCAGAGACCGGACACCTTATAGCATTTAAAGGTGCCTTCATAATATCCGGCCACGCGCATGCCGAGATTCAAATCGACGGGGTATTGAATCTGAAGCGATTGGCAATTGCCGTTCGCCGCACCGCCAACGAGCGGTCCACCATTCCACACGGCCACAATATCGCAATAATCCGCTTGCGGCTGAAAGCAGGGATTGGTGTCCGTAAGCTGGGAATCAGATTGCGGGAAGGTTTGAACTTCACTGTTGACGTTGAATGCACCATCACTCGCGTGCCAACCGGCAGCGACCAAGTCTGAGAGCTTCTTAATGTTGTTGCCTGTATTCGTACCGAAGTCCCAGTTCGCTTTTTGTGTCCAAGTTGGATAAGCCGCGATAGCAGCCGGACGCGTGCCCGTGCCACCCCCGCCGCCGCCCGCTGGCACGCTGCCATTCCACGCTAAGAACCCGGTGGGGGCTGTACCAACAAAGGCACTCGCGCCGAGGTTCACGGTGACGCCGCCAGGGACGTTATCCGCCCAAGAAACAAAATAGGGGCCAGCCGCCAGCGAAGCGAAACTGAGGCCAGCGCCAACGGCAGGGTCCGCTGTAACCCAAGCGCCGTTATCAATCCGGAACCAGAATTGTTTAACGCCGAAGTCAATCGCCACGCCGACTGTATGACCGGGATCGATGTAAGGACCGCCACCCGCTTTAATCTGAACGCCATTGATGTAAGCGCTGCTATCTTGGCCGATGCTGAAACCGTTCAAGTCACTCCCGAGATTCGTGGTTACAGACCACCGGCTGTTGGAGATGCCCGTACCCCAGGGGCCGGAAGTCGCGTTGTTGGTGATCTCGAAATAGAACTTGCCGCTTGCAACAGAGGTTGAACTGCGAACGCCTTGAATCGTCGCGCCGCTTGTAGCCGTGGCCGTCAGGTTGCCGTTGCTCAATGTGATACCTGCCGCTTTATCGACCGCGCTCCAAGCGACGGCCGGAACAGCCGATGCATCCCAGCCCGTGAACGTCGCTGGTGGCGCGAACGCAAAAGCAGACGCTCCGAAATTGGCCGTAACTGCGTCGCCGGTACTAAAGGCGGCGAAGCCAGCAAAGATCGCCCCTGTGAAGCTGTACGGCGTGCCACCGTTAATGCCCGGTGAACCATTCACCCAGGAGCCATTCTTCGCCGCCCAGAACACGCGATTATCGATGTCGACCGCAAAGCTTATGACATCTCCATTGCCAAAGGTCGGCAGTCCCGTGACGACCTGTGCATTGTTGGCGGCAAAGTCACCCACACCTCGATAGCAGATAGCATTGGGATCAGCGGCGATGGAAACAGCTTGATTGAGGTTCCAAAGGCTGTTGCCAAATCCAAGGTCATACCATGTCCCGTCCGTTTTGGAATCAGCATGAATCTCGAAATAGACCCGGCCCGAGGCGCGTGAGGTTGTGCTGCGGACGCCGCAATTCGCAAACGAACCACCGGAGAATGTCGCCGTGAGGTTGCCATTCGACAAATTGATAGAGAATTTGTTGGCAGGGTCCCAGGTCGTTTGAACACCACCCGTGATACCAGGAGATGGCGCGTTGGTCACGTTCGCCACGTTGCTCACAGAAACATGAGCGTGATAAATAAGGATCGGTTTTTCCACAGGCACCACCATCGCTTCATTCAAGGGGCCAAATACAACGTGGGCGACAGGAACCGGATAAGGCTGCGCCGACACGATATTGGTACGATCAACTGGCGCAATCGATTTCTGGCTATGAGCCGTCGCCACCGGAAGCGGTTGAACTGAAACCACATCCGCTCGATCTGGAACACCAACGGATGGCCGATTGTTAAATGACAAGACAGGTGCATCAACGCCAAGCGCAAGTGCCAAATCCCGCACAGAAGGTGCACCGCCATGCGTAACCATGACCGGCATTTCAACCTGAACCGGAAAGAAAATCCCTGCTTGAGGAAGCACGGTTGGATCAGGTGGCAACGGTGGCGGCAAGACCGCAATGTCGGTTTGATACACGCTCGCCGTTAAGGAACGAACCCAAACACCGTACGCCGTATCGGACGTGTCCATGGTGAGTTTGAATTCAAACGCTTGACCTGCGACATCCGCAAGCCCAAGGATTGGACTCCAGTTCGACCAACGCGGCGCGACCAACGGATCATCAAAGGTTGAGCGATAATACATTTGGGCACTAATAGAGGACACATCGACGATACCATCAAAGTTGATCCAATCATCAACGTTTTGAAGCCGCGAATCGAACAAATCGCCGAAGGCAACCCCCTCGATATCCACTTGGGTCAGTATCCGACACGCAAGCGGCGCGCCTACATCAATACCCGCAGCAAAATCATATTCAGCATGACTGACAATGCCACCAAGCAGGTCCAAATCAACAACAGCGTCAAAATTCGGAATATCATCCCACAACCCCGTGCCAACCATCTTCAAGAGGCCAACATCAACAAAGCATCCGGTTTTAATGCCCCCGAAGGTCGGGCTTTCTGTATCAGTCTCGACACCACCCGCGTAACTGATCAAGTCAGGCGCTTGAACAGAAACAGATGCAGCCGTGTTGCTTTCTTGCCCTGTCGAATCAACATACTTCGCCATATACGTGCCCTGGGATAACGGCAACGTAGCATGAGTCTGATTGCCATCGATATGCGGCCCCCAATCGGAGGCATTCATCCATGTGGCACTAAAAAGCGAGGGTGAGAACCGGATAAGAATGAACCCGCCGAAGCGAACATCAAGATCGGGCGCTAAATCCCAGGTGGTGTAGGCAAAGCCCGCGATGGGCGTCACCGAGAATCCGGTCACATCAACAGGCGGCGCTGAAAGTGCCAGAATGTTGAAGTTTTCGAGCAATGAATAAGAAGAGGAATTGCCGAAGCGGTTGATGCAGCGGGCACGGAAATCGTAAATTCCCGCGGGCACATCATTCAAATCGATACTGACCGTTGGGTCACCCGATTGAGCGATGGTCGTTGGTAAATCAATCCATATGCCCAACGTCACGGGAAGTGTCTGGCCAACGACGCTAATGCCCGTGGAAGACTTAAGACTGTTGGCCAGATACCCAAATTGGTAATCGATGGCGTAAGGATCATTCCGTGCAACGGTAATCGTCACCTTTGATCGCGCGCCGGTCCCATCCGAAGAAACAAAGATTGATTCAACGACCGTTGGAACGCCTGGAACAAGAACCTGAATTGGATCAGGCAGGTCCGACGGTGGCGTCATCGGAACGTTCGCCGCTTGTGCCGCCGACCAACTATAAATCAACGGATCAGTCTGGCGAAGAGATAGATCAACGCCAAGAATGGACGCGCCACTATCATCTGCTTCACGGGCAAGTGCCCAACCAATCACCTCGAAAATTACATTCGTCCAGCCATAACGCGGAATGGTCAACGTTACAGTGTCGCCGACGCGGTTACCGAGTGCACTTAATTTCAACGGCAATTGCGGGATTTGCGTTTCAAGCCGCGAACGTAGCAGCTCAATCGATGCAATCCGCTGGGCGCGAGATGACGAAATCTCGAACGGAAGATTAAGTTGCAGCCATGCTTGCTGGCCACCATCTAATGCAACCAGAGTATCATTCGAGATAGGCGGGTAATCATCCTCTGTCCAAGCCGCTGCTGGATTAATAAAGCGGCCACGGACACCGTTGCAATAATCACGCCGCCCTGACTGAGGTAGGATACTGAACCCATCCTTGCGCAAATCATTAAAGGTAATCGCGTTTCCAACTGGTGCCGAATAAGCAGCCGCACGAATGACCCATCGGCCCCCGCTATAAATTGCACGACCACCACTGCCACCGAGTGCCGATAAAAAAGCAGGAAGCAAACTCGACGGCGGCTGATCACAAGACACAACGCCGTTTGCTTCATAACGCGCCTCGGCTGCACGTTGTAGAACGAGGCTGCCGGAACCGGCATCGAAGAACGGAACAGGATTGCCAGCCCGCGCATCCGCCAGGGTTGCCGCAAGACTTCCAGTCCACATATCAGTCGTTGCCGCACCACCACTAGGATTCAGCGCCGCAGGATCACGATTGCCGTTTGCTTGATAAGCCGCAAAGTCATTGAAGAACGACTGAAGCAGGATGTCGGTCAGGATCGTCGTGAACCCACCGCCGCCGAAACCATGAGTGCTGTTCCACCATGTTACGTAAGCTGCATAGTCCATCCCTGAAGGCGCAATGGCTTGGTTAACGACCGCGGCTCCTGTCACCGCGGGCGTGAATGCACGCTCGATCCAATAATAAATCTGTCCTGCAATAAGCCCCGTAGGCACCGCACCACTTGATGAGAGCGTAACCTGATCACCTGTGAAAAATCCCCAGCCAGCTCCTGGCGTATTCGTAGCGACAAGCTGGTAATTCGCCGGATAAGCAACAACAGGTAACGGTGGCGCAAGTGTCGCCACGTTTTCATCACAAATGTTTGCCGCTTGAATCAGCGCATTCTGATCTATCTCATTTGTCCAATCTGCGTGTAGCCCATAGATTGGGTCCGTCAGATACCAAGCGACCACCAATGCGGCATTGGTTGTATAACCCGCGAGACCTGTGCGCGGGTCGTAGATTAAATCCAATCCTTCAACATCCCAAGTGCATTGACTGAGGTCGAAATTCAAGAATGGATTATCTGTCCATGTATTATCAAATTCACGATGAAATCCAGACGCGTCTTTATATTTCTCCCAAGAGAAAGCAACAACAATAGCGGCACATCCATTCAGTTGATCGCTCTGGCTCCATCCATAGGTCGCGTCGCCTGGATAAAACGGCCCATTCACATTGCCGGTTTTCTTCCATGAATGAATAAGAGGCGAACCATCTGTCCATGTGTACTTGCCGACGCCAGAGCCATTCTCATCGGTTGCAATTTGCCCATTGATATACATCGGGCCGATTCGATGAACCTGATGACCAGCCAAAACGAAAACAGCAAAGAGCGTTGCACCGTTGGCAGAAACATGAACAATCACGCCGCCTTTGCGCACCTTACCAATAACAATTTCACGCGGCGCGATTGACGACCGAACCGATATGTCTCTTGGATGATCAGAAGGCTGCATAAGGCTCGAACTGGTGTTACTGTCCTTCGAACCCCCAGAAAACACCATACTGCCAACAATGCTGATCGCACTAGAAACGACCACACCGATGATGGTCGCTGCGATAGCTGCCACACCCGCCGCAGTCGCCCCCGCTGTGGCTAATGCACCAGCCGCGACAGCAATAAAGGGAATCGCAACCGGCATTTAAACCCGCCACGCCATCGAACAGCGAAGTAAGGGAACCGTCGCCATTCTATCCGGCGTTAAAATTGCAACATCGCCGCCGATAACAACGCCCATCATTCCTGATGGATGTACACTTACGATTCCGTCAATACCTTTAAAAAGAGCAACGTCACCACGCTGGGCCAAAGCAACATTTGGCAACGGTTCACCAATTCGTGTACGCAAGATATTCTCCGCGCCTCCGTGCCTGTTGAAAACAGCGAAGCCGGTCGATTCATCATTATACGTGCCGCGTAAATCGGCGGCGAGGTCGGTCCCAGTTATCTCGGCAACAACATCTGCAGCAAAAAGACAACAGTCCCATGAACCCCAAGCGAACGGGCGCGCTTGTGACGCGGTAATAAAACTCGCCAACCGTTCAGGCCAATCTTCGAATCGTTTTAACTGCCCCACTTCCCGCTCCAATTCAATGCGTTTGAAATATGCGAGAACCCTGTATCACCTGGGAACCGTTTTTGTTGATCAGAATCTGTATAGTTCCATAATCGTGGGCGTTCAATATCAGCCAGCCTATTTTGATAAGTGATCCGCAAAATAGGCGCATCCACCGTTTCACTAATCTCCATCACGTCGAGCAGCCCGCGATACAATTGCACTGGATCAGCAATGATCGTAGCATTCTCATCAAGAAAGGCCAGCCACAATGTTGAATTAAGATTATGACCGCCCTGCGTCAAAGCAATTGCCATCACCTCCGGTGGGCAACCGCTTAAAGATATAACCACATCTTGCGCCGCGATCTCAATAGTCTCAGGAATTGTTTCAATAGAAATTAACGTGCCTGATCCAGTCCACAGCTTATTGTCCCAGGTGATGTTTCCATAGCCCGTCCAAAATCGGACAACACCATCCTTAAAATTACCTTCCATAAGAACAGCGATATGCTTGACTTGCGCGGCTATTTGCGCAGCAACCGCTGGCGTGATGATACGAGTACCCATCAGATTGCCTCGATGAAATCAAGTTCAATTCCATATCGAAAGAACTTTGATTCGGTCCATTTACGATCATTGGCCGATAAACGAAAAGTACCGACACAGTTCTTTAACAATATCGGCGTTCCATCATTCAAACTTGTCCGTAAAGAAGGCCAGATATCGAGTGTGATTTGACCGTTGATTGCAACTGGTACGTCAAGAAGCGCCATGTGAAGACGCGATCCCGATCCCGCACCGACTTGTATATAATCACCGGCTGAAATCCAAACTGTCCCAGCGGGTAGCCCACCGAGACCACCCGCCAACGGCGTACCGCGAAGCGCCAATGTACGAAAGCCAGCGGGATGAAGGCCATTCACAACCGGCGTGCCGGGTGTCGTATTCATCGCGCCGCGCGGTGTCGCGCCCAATGGGTCACCTAGCAACACAGTCGCGAAGCGCCCTCGCAGGGCTGCTAACAAAGCCGTAAAGGGCGCACCATTCGCACGACTAGCGATCATCGGCCAAGAAAGCTTCGCGGTCCACATATCGCCGCCCCAATCCTGTATTTCTTGGGCAAAGCTAAAGGGCGATTGTGTCATGCCGATAGCATCACGTCCACCAAACTCGGCGCTCGCTGGCTTTAAGATTGATGGAATAGAAAGAGGATAGATAATGGTCATTGTCCATACCGCGGGCGATAGGCCATGGGATTCTTCGAGCGAGCTTGAACATTCGCTAGCACCGCACGACGCTCGATCGACGCGTTAACACCAGAAATCATCTTTATCACGCTCTCAATCCGCTCTTCAACACCTGGATTAGCTTCACGCGCATCAATGTAATAATGGTGCTGCGGAGCCGATTGAATTGAACCGGATGAACGGATGCCCAAGCCCTGCGACGTCTGAGTTAGCGGAACAATTGCTTCGGGGCCGTTCTCGCCCAGCTCGCCGACGCCACCATTGCTTGGCATGCCGAAGAAGGTTGGCGAAGTGAAGATACTACCACCCGCGAACTTATAGAAGTTGCCGTTGGCGGCAACCCCGCCTCTTGCCGCGGCAAGGAAGGCTTCAGCAGCTATACCGGAAACGGCGGAAGAACCGAACGAGACAGATTGGCCCGCAACGGCACCACTGGCACTTCCAAACAAGCCACCTAATAATCCACCACCGCTGCCGCCACCGTATATATTTCCCTTCCCTTCTAATGCAGCTTCAAGCGGTTGCCATATCAGCATCTTTTCGATGAGTTTCGTAAAGTCATCTAGAATTGTCATCAGCTTATCATGCCACGTTCCTGTCTTGCTCGTTAGCGTATCGAAAGCCGATTCGCCAAAACTGACAAACTGTGATGTGACTTGATTAACCGCTTGCTGCGCTTCCTTGTTACGTTGCTGCAACGAAATCTGATCGGCGAGGGTCTGATTAATTTCTTTTCGCGCTGCAAGCTCCTGTGCAAATCCTGGCGTACTTTCTGTGAAGCCTGCTTCCATCAATTCATTCAATGATTTCTGATCACCTATCGCACGGTTTCGAACCTCGACGCTGTCACCTGCATGGTCATTCTCAACCTTCAACAAATCAATCTGACGTTGAATTGAAGAATTGGCCAAATTTGCGTTCGCCTCTAAGTCAGATTGGGCTTTCGCCATCTTCGCGGCGGCATCTGTGGCCGCTATCGTTTGCAAAGCCTGGATCTGGCTTGAAGTTTGTGGCCCTTGAACACCTTGCTGCAATGCGGCGATCTGCGCCTGAGTCGGTGCATTCGCAATTTCAATAGCTGCTTTATTTCTCGCTGCTGCCGCGGCACCTGGACCCTGCTTGGATGCTTCAGCGACTTCTTTTGCAGCCGCGGCAGCTTCCACATCTTTTGCCGTTTCTTTCGCCAACGTTACGGCATAGGTGGCCGACTGTTGAATCAGTTCACGGTACGCCGTTGTCTTATTCTTTAGCGACATACTGGAATTATCGGTCGCCGCTTTCGCTTGTGCTTCTGCTGCCAATCCTTCCGCAAGACTACGGCTATAAGCCTGCGTCACCGCAAGGAGCTGCTCAACCGTTTCCTTCTGCCTCCCATGCGCTTGGGTCACCTGGGCTTGCGCATCATATTGCTGTTTCAACAGCGGCGTGACCTTGGTTAAGAACGCTTGATACTCTGGGCTGGTCTTATCATTGAAAAGGTTCATCGCCTGAGTGTTAGCATCAAAAGCTGCCTTCGCTGCATTTTGCTGGCTAACGCTTTGGCCACGAAGCCCAGCAAGAAGCTGTTCCCGTTGTGTCGCACGCTCTGTCGTTTGAATGTAGGTGTTCGCAGATTGGTTCAGGTTATTCTGATTCACCGTTTGCTGTCCGGTGACTTCTGCGTTCATCTGACGCGTAACATTCGCACGCTGTTCTTCTAAGCTCGCCTTCTGCGTTGCGTCGACCTGCCCACCGAGCGCCGTATTGATCTCCGTAAGCTTATCAAGGAAGGGCTGGGCGACTGCCGAAACCCGCATCTGATCTTGCACTGCGCGGACTGCACCTGCACCCTTCGTCGCTGCATCTGCCAGTTGCCCGCTCGAGACAACCATACGGTTCATCGCCGCTATCTGTTGATCAGCGGCAGCAACAAACGAAGTGACCTGTTGAATCAGCGTAGCGATAGCAGTGCCAAGTGCATGATGAGCATCCGCCGCTTTGTCTGCCGCCAGCGAAACCTCGTTCTCCCGTGTTATCCCTTCCTGCAAACTCTGGGCATAGCCGCTCGAGACATAGGTCGAGTCTTGGATAATCTTGTCCAAGTTATTCTGGGCATCTGCTCTATCCTCCACAGCCTTCGTATCATTCACCAGGGCTTGGGTCGAAGGGATTGGAACTTCCACACCGGCCTGATTCGTCGATGGTATAGGGGCGGTGACGCTCTGTCCTCCCCCTCCCTTTGTAAGCGATTGACCAATTTGGGTTCCAAGATTGTAGCCAAAATTCGACACCAGACCAAAGCTAGAACCCAGAGCAACCATATTCGAAACTGTCTGAGGATTAGACAGCGCCTGCAAGAACTCTGTCAAGGTAGTGATCAGCGGAATACCAATAACCTTGCCAAGCTCAGTCGTTAAGCCACGCCATGAATTGGTAAGGGAAAGCGTTGCCTTATCGAAGTCGCTCAAATTCTTTTTCGGATCGCCACCATAAAGCTTCGCTAAATCATTAAGCGCACGCGTCACCGCGCCGACTGCATCCCCCGATTGGAACATCGTACGGATATTATCTTGTTCAGTGATATCCAAGAAATGGATCTGATCATTCAGCTTCTGAACGGCAGGGAATCCACCCTCCACGAGCCCTGATATCTGCTTCACCCAGCCCTCAGCTGCACCACCAAAGGCCGCTGAAAGGTTCAGCGCAATCGTACCCGCTTGCTGAGCCCCCGCCCCCGTTAATCCCCCACGCAGAGCGTCTTGAACAAGAGTCGTTGCTTCTTTGGCACTTAACCCTAGCTTCTGAAATCCTAGTGAAATCTGCTCTAGCTGTGCACCAGTCGTCTGCGCACCAGGGCCAACAGCACGCAATGTCGCATTGAACGCAGCGATTTCACGCTCGGCAGCGGCAGCATTGTTCACCGCCGTCAAAAGAACGGCGCTCACTGCCGCCAAAGCAGCCACCGGCACAACTGCCGATAACCCGCCCATGGCGTTGGAAAGCATGAGTCCCGCCCGCGCCATGCCCTCAATATTGCCCGTCACTGCGTCTGTCGAAAGACGTAACATCTCTCGAAAATCAGCAATGCGCTTACCGGCCTCATCGTGGGCCGCGCCCAGTAAGCTCGCACTCTGCCGCAGTGTATCCCATTTGCCGACCGACGCGGTGGCTTGCTTGCCACCTTGGTCAAGAGCGTCGCCAGCCGTCTTCGCGCTATCCGCCATCTTCTTATTGGCGGCTGCCACCTGATCCGAACCCGAAACGAATCCACCAGCGTCCAGGTCAACTTCAAGTGATGCGAGGCGTGTAACGTCAGCCATCTGCGGCGCTCTGTTGCTCTGCAGTTACCTTACGGAATTCATCGTCCATAATCTCGATCATTCGATAGAAGACAAAGAAATCTTCACCGCTGATTTCATAGCGCTGGGCAAAAGCGTTAACCGCTGAAAACGGAATCGCATCCGGGTGATGTGTAACAATGGTGCCGCCCATGGGGGTTGACGCGATCATCATGCGAAATGTGCGTTCAGTTGAAAGCTGCCTGAACGCAACAAATAAAGGACGCAGCTCACTGCCAACCCTAGCCTCTTCAGGCATCTGCGCCAGCTCAGCCAAATGCGCTGCATCCGTCTCTTCCTCCGCGACCTCAAGAAACCAGTTTGCATTCTGGCCATCCGTCATTACCCAGCGGATGGCCGCGCGGAGTTTTTTTCTGCATCGTCAAAGAACTGTGCTTCGACCTCGCCAATCTTTGCCGCCGCAGCAATCAAATAACTGCGCAACTGGCGGTGCCGGGGATTGGACAATGCTTCACGCGCGGCTTCCATAGAATACGGTATATCAAACCCACGCCAGTCAAGCAACAGGTGTTCGGCCATGATTGGCCCATAGACCTCCGCCTGTTCTTCTTGCGGGGCGAGCGCCGTATCTGCATAACGTCGCTTCAACCGTTGCTCGGCACGTGAACGTGCAAGCTGGTAAGGCGGATAATTAAGCGAGCGAACTTTTAGCTGTGTATTGGGGAGGTCTGGCAGCCTCAGGGTGCCAGTGAGGAGTTCCATGCTGAGGCCATCGAGGGAGACCCAATCTCCCTCGGTTTCACGCGCGACGTCTGCTTCTAGTGAGCCAAGCTTAACTGTCATAAGAGCACCATTTTTGCCAATAGGTTTTGCGACCGGTCAGCCCGTCGCCGCGTGAATGTGCTGGCAAAATGATGCGACCGGTCAGCCCGTCGCCGCGTGAATGTTTTTAAAGAAAGAAGGAGCGACGATACGAGAAAGCCGCCCCAGTGATCAGCCCCCAGGGAGGAAAAGTCCAAAGGCTGATGGGAAGTGCTTGTTAAAATCGTAGCCCACCGCCCCCAACAAGGAGATAAATAAGGACGATAAGCAAGATGATACCCACAATGCCGATGCCGGGGCCACCATAAAAGGCACCGCCAGAATAACCGTGGTATCCCCAGCCGCCAAGGCCAACAACAAGGATGATCAGAATAATAAGAAGCAGCATATTACCCTGCCAATCGTTTCATGCCCGCCTGAACTTTACGCATCAGTACTTTTAGATTGCTCTCTGGCTTCGCCGGGATAACCGCAACAGCAACGATCACAGGCGTTTTCTTCTTGGCTGACTTTTGTTTTTTTCTAGGTGCCATTTTAGGACCCTCCTTTAATGCCAGCGCACCAATAAATCGACGATCACCAAGGCGATTGCCGTGATTGTGCCAATGATCGCCGTAATGGACAAGACATTGGATTGCTGATTGGTGGTGACCTCATGCGCGCCGAGCTTCATGCTTTCAATCTTCGTAATGCGATCTTTAACGTCGCC
>Ga0207693_10003322_pt1 | contig 13763 bp, 11 predicted proteins | sample LARL81metaG_FD_184347 | JGI IMG/M metagenome (GOLD analysis project Ga0207693, IMG submission 184347) | Corn, switchgrass and miscanthus rhizosphere microbial communities from Kellogg Biological Station, Michigan, USA - LAR L8-1 metaG... | ecosystem: Host-associated > Plants > Roots >...
CGACTCGCGAACTTGCGCCAACTCGAACCGGGGCAACTCTGGACCTACGCCGTCGAACAGCCGCGCTCCGTCGCCCAGCAGCACCGGGGCGAGATGGATCTGCAGCTCGTCGACCAGGCCGGCGTTGATGCACTGGTCGATCGCGTTCGCTCCGCCTGCGACCGAGACGTTCTTCTCGGCCGCGGCGGCGCGCGCATCTTCGATTGCGCTCTCGACCCCGTCCGTAACGAACGTGAAGGTGGTTCCGCCCTTCATCGCGAGCGGCTCGCGAGCGTGCTGCGTCAGGACAAATACCGGAATGTGGAACGGGGGCTCGTCGCCCCACCAGCCCTCGGCATTGACGTCGTCGTCCCAGGGGCCCTCTCCACCGCTGAACATCCGGCGACCCATCACGACGGCGCCCGTCGTACGCAGCGATTCGGCGACGAGATCGTCGTCGGGGCCGGTCTCGCCGCCCGGGAGGCCGTGGGGCTCGCGCCAGCTCTTCAATGGAAACGCCCATTCGTGCAGCTGGTCGCCTCCCTCGCCCAGGGGCTTCTCGAGGCTCGGGTAAGGCCCCGCAACGTAGCCGTCGAGCGACATCGAGATCTCAGCAAAGACTTTGCCCATGTCTCCCCCTTACGAGATTTCGGCGGCCGGAGCGCCGCGACCGGGTTCGCGCTCGTGCGCCGGGTGCTCCGCGGCGCGCAGCCGCGTCCCGCCGATCACAGCGGCCGCCGCTGCGAAGGCAGCCCCGACCAAGAAGGCGACGTGATACCCGCCGGTGAGAGCACTGAGCTCGCTTGCGCCACCCAGTCGAAGCGTGTGTGTACGGGAGGCGGCGATGCTGGCCAGAACCGCCAGCCCGAGCGCACCGCCCATCATGAACGAGGTGTTGACGAGGCCAGAGGCGAGCCCGGCATCCTTCGGCTCGACATCGCTCATCGCTGCGAGCAGAACCGGATTGAACGCCATCCCGGCGCCGACCCCGAGCAGGATCATGCTCGGCAGCACGTCGACGACGAACGTTCCGTCGACGGGCGCCCGGGCGAACAGTGCCAAGCCGGCAGCGGCGAGCAGCAGTCCGACCGCGAGCGGCTTCCGGAAGCCGTACCGCATGACCAGCTTCGCGGACAGCCCGATCGAGAACGCTCCCATGATCAGGTTCGACGGCAGGAAAGCCAAACCGACCTCGAGCGGCTTGTACCCCAGCACGAGCTGCAGGTAGAGCGCCGAGAGGAAGAACCAGGCGAACATCGCCGCGGCCCAGAGGACGCCGACGAGGTTGGAGATCCTGATGTTCCGCAACTTGAACAGCCCCAGCGGCACGAGCGGTGAGGGAACCCGCGACTCGATGATGAGGAAGAGCGCCAGCAGCGCCACCGCTCCGCCCAGCAGACCGAGCGTCTCGGCCGACGTCCAGCCGTTCTGATTTCCGTTCACGATCGCGTAGACCGCAAGCATCAGCGCGACGGTGACGGTCACCGCACCGGCCACGTCGAGCCGTCTGGACGTCGCCTGCGCGCGCTCGCTGGGTAGCAGCCGCAGCGAGAGTATGCAGACGAGCACGCCGATCGGAACGTTGACGAGGAAGATCCAGTGCCAGTTGATCAGGCCGGTCAGGACTCCCCCGAGCACGACGCCGATGCTGCCCCCGCCAGCTGCGACGAAGCCGAAGACGCCCATCGCCTTCGCGCGGTCGGCTGGCTCGGTGAACAGCGTCATCATCAAGGAGAGCGAAACCGCCGACGCCACGGCGCCGCCGACCCCCTGAACGGTGCGCGCGGTAACCAGCATCCACTGCGTCGTCGAGAGGCCGCAGGCGAGCGACGCGAGCGTGAAGAGGCCGATTCCGGCCAAGAACAGTCGCCGGTGGCCGTAGAGATCGCCCAGACGCCCGCCGAGCAGAAGGAAGCCGCCATAGGTGAGGAGATACGCGTTCACGACCCACGCGAGGGAGGTCTCGGAAAAGCCGAGATCCTGGCGAATCGACGGCAACGCGACGTTCACGATCGTCACGTCGAGCACGATCATCAGGCTGCCGAGGCAGAGCACGTAGAGGGCAAGCCAGCGGGTGCGATTGTCGGCGATCGTCATCGTTGCCTTTCCTTTCCGGTCGTTCGTGGGCGATTTCGAATGCTTAGACCGGGCCGCTGATCGGAATTCATCGGTGCCGCAAGCGATGAGTTTTCGCCGGTCGGAGGGTCTATCTTCAGATGGCCGCCTCCGTGCCTCGACCAATTGTTTGCGACTTGAGCGCGCTCAGTCGCGCCGACGCGGAGACTATCGATCTACTGGCGCGGCTCCAGCTCGCCGCCCGGCGACATGGCCGGACGCTTCGGTTCCTGCATGCATCCCCAGCCCTGCAGGACCTGATCACGTTCGTGGGGCTGGAAGCCGTGTTACGCGTCGAGCCGAGGCGGCAGGCCGAAGAGCGGGAAGAGTCTGTCCGTGTCGAGGAAGAACGTCAGCTCGACGATCCGGTCGCCTGAGAGCTCGAGCACCTGCAGGGCCCAGGGGTCGTGGCCGCTTCCGGATTCGCTCGGCTTGTACTGGCCGAAGGCCGGCGATCCGTTCGCCGCGACCGTGGGGATCACGCGCGAGCCGCTGCAGCCGATACCGGGCCCGAGCCACCACTTGAAGATGTTGTCGCGACCGCTCAGCCAGAGGTCGAACGGAGGCATCGACTGCGTCGCGTCCTCGTGGATGAGTGACGTGAGTGCGTCGATGTCGTACGCCTCGAATGCCTCTACGTAGCGCGCGAGCAGCTCGCGGGCGTCGTCGTCGAGCCGAGCGGAGGTATCCGTGCCGACGTCGGTCGAGTCCAGTGTTGCGCGCGCGCGCTGGAGCGCGCTGTTTACCGAAGCGACGCTCGTGTCGAGCAGCTCCGCGACCTCCGCCGCCTTCCACCGGAGGACTTCGCAGAGAATGAGGACGGCCCGCTGGCGCGGCGGGAGGTGCTGAAGGGCGGCGACGAAGGCCAGGCGGATCGTCTCGTGCGCAACGGCGACATCCGCAGGGTCGCCGTCTGGCGCGACGATGCTGTCGGGAACCGGCTCGATCCAGGTCACCTCCGGCAGCGTGTTCAGATTCGACTCGACCGGCTCGCGCGCCGGCCCGAGATCCATCGGCCGGGCGCGGCGCTCGCGCGCGTTCAGGAGGTCGAAGCAGACGTTGGTCGCGATCCGGTACAGCCAGGAGCGGAGGGCCGCGCGTCCCTCGAAGCGGTCGAGGCTACGCCAGGCGCGGAGCAGGGTCTCCTGCACGGCATCCTCGGCCTCGAAGGGCGAGCCGAGCATGCGGTAGCAGTACGCGGTGAGCTCCCCGCGGTGCTGCTCGAGCTGTTGCTCGGCGGCGGCGGGATTGGCCGTTAGCGACGAGTCCGGCATCGACGGCATGGTACGCAAGCGATGAGTTTCGGCGACAGGCACGGTCCAAGGCGAAGAAGTCATCCAGAAAGGAGCCAGAGATGGGACAGCCGGTAGTCCACTTCGAGGTGATCGGGAAGGACGGCGACAAGCTGAGGAGCTACTACTCAGAGCTGTTCGGTTGGGAGATCGACTCGAACAACCCGATGAGCTACGGGATGGTGTCCAGGGAAGGGAACCTGGCGCCGGACGGCTCGGGCATCGGCGGCGGTATCGCCGGCGGGCCTGACGGGTACGAGGGCCACGTCACCTTCTACGTCGCTGTGCCCGACATCGAGGAAGCCCTTGCGAAGGCGGAGAGCCTCGGCGGGACCCGCGTCATGGGCCCGGAGACGATCATGGACATGATCGAGCTCGGCCAGTTCAAGGACCCGGAAGGCCACCTGATCGGGCTGGTGAAGCCGCTCCAGATGTAGGGGCGATCCGAAGACCGAAAAAAGGTTCCAATTCGGCACGTTCCTGGCTTGACAAAAACCGGAGTCGGACACCGGTTGGCTCCGGTTGGCCCGAGCGAGCTGTGAAGGGCGATCCCGAACCGAAAAAAGCTTCAGATTCGGCACGTTCCTGGCTTGACAAAAACCGGTGTCGGACACCGGTTGGCCCCGATCAAGCTGGGCCAGTCCAAGATGGCGGCCGCGCCGGGTAACTCCGGCGCGGCTGGCGGGTAGAAGTTCGAAGGGGTCCAGGTGACCTTCGAACTGCTCGAGGCGATCACGTTCGACAGCGGGATCGTCGTGCTCAAATCCGCGCCGAGACGCTGAGTTCGGTGCTGGGTGCGAGATGATGCGCCCCTCGACCCGCAAAGGAGGCTCAGAGATGTCCGCTGTCCCGTATCCCGTTCGAGTCGAGGGCAGGCTTGATCCGCAGGTGAGCCGCGGACTGTGGCTCGTGAAATGGATCCTCGCCATCCCTCACTACATCGTCCTCGTGTTCTTGTGGCTCGCGTTCCTGGTCGTCAGCGTGATCGCTTTCTTCGCGATCCTTTTTACGACCCGGTATCCGCGTGGCCTCTTCGACTTCAACGTCGGCGTCATCCGGTGGACCTGGAGGGTTGGCTTCTACACCTTCGACGCCAACGGAACCGACCGCTACCCGCCGTTCTCGCTGCAGTCGGTGGACTATCCCGCCACATACGAAGTGGAGTACCCCGAGACGCTCTCGCGCTGGCTTGTCCTCGTGAAGTGGTGGCTACTGGCGCTCCCGCACTACGCGGTCGTCAGCGTCTTCGCCGGCGGCGGATGGTTCGCTGTGAACGCCGGCAACTCGCATCGCGACTGGGGTGGCAGCTCCGGCGCCGGGCTGATCTTTCTGCTCGTTCTGTTCGGCGTGGTCACCCTTCTCTTCACCGGGCGCTACCCGCGCGGAATCTTTGACTTCGTCGTCGGAATGAATCGTTGGGCTCTTCGCGTCGTGGCCTACGCCGCGCTGATGACCGACAGTTATCCGCCGTTTCGGCTCGACCAAGGAGAGACCGAACCCGCAGCATTGCCGGTGACCCAATCTCCGCTGTAGCGCCGCTGGCATAGGAAGATGAGTGAGGCCTCCGCAGCCCCGGCCCCCGGTACACGGCCGTATCGTTGGCTTGCCGCGCCCCTAGTTGCCTTCGCGGTCTTCGCGCTGACCGCCGGACTGCTCGCGAATCACGAGCCGCGGTCGAAGGGCTACTTCCGCCTCTTCTTCAGCGATCCCATCCACCTGAAGGCCGGCTTCGCGACCGCGGTGGTCGTTCTGGCCTGCTTCCAGCTCTTCACCGCGGCCTGGATTTTTCGAAAGCTGCCCTGGCCCAAGCCTGCCTGGGTGAATCCGGTCCACCGCTGGTCGGGCCGCCTGGCTTTCGCGTTCACGCTGCCGGTCGCCTACCACTGCATCTTCAAACTCGGCTTCCAGCATGCGAGCTCCCGCGTACTGGCCCACTCACTCCTCGGTTGCGCCGTCTACGGCGCGTTTGCCGCCAAGGTCACGATCGTTCGCCTCCACCGCTTCCCGAGATTCGTCCTGCCCCTAGCCGGCGGCCTGCTGTTCGCCGTTTTGATCGGCGTCTGGTACACGAGCGCGGTCTGGCTCTACGGCCAGGAGACGGCCGCGCCTTCCTCGAAGGGTTCCCCGATCCCCGCCGCGGCTCGTCCGGCGGCGGGGGCGACGGTCTTCAAGCAGGCGGGCTGCGGTTCGTGTCATACCCTTGCCGCCGCCTCGGCGTCTGGTCAGATCGGGCCGAATCTGGACAGTCTGCGGCCGGGCTTCGAGACCGTGCGGGCAAAGGTCGAGACGGGCGGCGGTGGGATGCCCGCTTTCGCCGGACGGCTGAGCAAGGAGCAGATTCGAGACGTCGCAGCGTTCGTCGCCAAGAACGCCGTACGCTGAGCCGTCGGCCGATCCGCCGCTTGTTGGCGGCCGACGCAAGGCGTAGCATCGCTACAAGACCGACGATCCACGCATGTTCGGCTCTGCGGCCGACAAACGAGCGTGTAGCGATTCGCCGGCTGTGTTCACCCCAAGACTGAGGGACCGATGGACGCAAACAACGAGGAACAGGAGCACGAGCGCCAGACGGCGCTGAACCAGGCCCTGCGCCGAGATGTCAACGAGCGGCGACTCGAGCGATCTGACGACGACGAGATCGAATTCGTCTGTGAGTGCACGGATCCGGCGTGCGCCGAAGTCGTCTCACTCACGGCCGCTGAGTGCGAGTTCATCCGAAGCGTGCCGACGCGTCTCGTGGTGACGCTAGGCCACGCGAATCACGAGACCGAGCGTGTGCTGATGGAGGAGCCGGGACGCTTCCAGGTCGTCGAGAAGTTCGGGCCGAGCGGAGATGTGGTTGCGCATCTCGACCCCCGCGGGCTAGACCGCAGGCCGTCGATCGACTAAACGTTCTCGACGGGGCAGCGAGCGCTCGATCGGCCGGCGGGGCTGGTCGCCGTCCCTCTCGATGTCCCTCATCCCCGGCAGGAAGAGCGCGCCGAGCGTGACGGTCGCCCCGATGACGGCCGCACCGACGAGCGTCACGCGCACCCCGACCGCTGCTGCGACCGGAGCGGTCAGAGCAAAGGAGACGGGGAGCAGCCCGATCGAGATCAGCCAGTCGAGGCTCGACACGCGCCCGAGCATGGCGCTCGGGACATGGCGCTGCTTGACGGTTGCCCAGACGATCGTGCCGGCGGTCTCCAGCGCGTTGAAGACCAGGCACGCGAGCATCAGCTGCCAGGCGGCAGTGGCCAGCCCGTAGCCGGCGACCGCCAGTGTCGCCAGCGTCCAAGTCCCGTACATGAAGGACATATGTCGCCGCGGCTGGCTTCGGCTTCCCATCCAAACCGCCGAGCCGACGGCGCCGAGGCCGCCTGCGGCAAAGACGAAGCCGAGCGTGAGCGACGAGGCCCCGAGGTCGTTCTTGACGACGTATGGGAGCAGCACCTCGGTCGGCCCAAGGAACACGAGGTAGGCAATGGCCGCCGAGCCGAGCGTCCCCCATAGCCAAACGCGCTTGCGGATGAAGCGCAGGCCCTCCTTCACCGCGACGAGCGCAGATGCATTCGTCTCGTCACGCGCCGGAATACGAGGGCCGATCGCGGCTACCGCGATAAAGGAGGCCGCGAACGAGGCCGCGTCAACGCTGAAGGCGAGCCCCGCACCGACGGCGACCAGCGCGCCTCCGAGGAACGGGCCTGCGAGGCGAAGGGCGATGGGCCGAACGAACTGGTCGAGGGAGTTCGCCGCCGGCAGGTCGTCGACCGGCAGAAGATCCGGCACGACCGCCTCGAAAGCAGGCGTGAAGAACGCGGTGCCCACCCCGTAGATCGCGACCAAGGCCACGAGCTCCCAGAAACGAAGCGAGCCCGCGATCACGAGAGCGGCCAGAACCGCGACCGCGACTGCCCGGACGCCGTCGGCCCACATCATCACCAGGCGACGGTCGTATCGATCGCTCACGATTCCGCCGGCGAGCAGGAAGAGCACGGTCGGCACGGCCATACCGATGCCGACGATCGACAGTGCCGCCGGCGCGTTCCAGAGCGTATAGCTCTCCCAGGCGATCGCGATCAGGAAGATGCCGTCGCCGAGCAGCGAGACGGCCATTCCCGCCCAGAGCACCCGGAAGTCTCGATGCCGGAGCGGCGAAAGCAGGTGACCACCGGCACGACCGCCCGGGCGGTCCAGCGCCTCGTGACTATGCTGCATTGGACGCCGGCCTGCTGCCCGCGTCCGTCCATTCCGGGCGGCCGGAGAGAAACTCGAACAGGGCGCCGGAGTCCATCGGGCGGGCGAAGAGGAATCCCTGTCCGATCTCACACCCGAGGTCGTGGAGCGAGTTTTCCTGTTCCGGAAGCTCGATACCCTCCGCGACCACGTCGAGGTCGAGGCTCGCTCCGAGCGCGATGATCGCCGAGGTCAGCGCCACGTTCTCGCCCGAGCCGACGAATGAACGATCCATCTTCAAGATGTCGACCGGGAAACGGCTCAAATAGCTCAACGACGAGTAGCCGGTGCCGAAATCGTCCATCGCCAGGCGAATCCCGAGCGCCTTCAGATCCATGAGCCGCTGAACGGCGAAGTCGGTGTCGGCCATCATCACGGACTCCGTGATCTCGAGCACGAGGGCTCCCGGATCCAGGCCGCTCTCCTCGAGCGCACAGCGGACGTCGGAGACGATCGAGTCCGACTGGAGCTGTCGCACCGACAGGTTGACGCTCATTGCCAACGGCTCGCTTCGCGGGAACTGCTCCTGGATCAGTACTCCCTGGCGGCAGGCCGTCTCCAGGACCCAGCGGCCCATCGGAATGATCATGCCGGTCTCCTCAGCGAGCGGGATGAACTGCAGCGGCGGGATCGTCCCTCGGGTCGGATGGTTCCAGCGCAGGAGCGCCTCGACGCCGAGGATCTTGTGCTCCTGCAGCCGCACGACCGGCTGGTAGTGCAGAGCGAGCTGGTCCGCCTCGATCGCGTGCTGGAGCTCCGAGCGCAGCTCGAGCCGCTCGACGACGCGCTCGTGCATCATCGGCTCGAAGACGCGGTAACTGCCCTTGCTGTCGCGCTTGGCCATGTACATCGCGACGTCGGCGTTCCTGAGAAGCTCGGCGGCGTCGGGCGCAGCGGAGCTCCGGTCGACGAGGCAGATCCCGATGCTCGCGCGCGGGAAGACCTGTTTGCCCTCGATCTCCGTCGGAAGCTCGAGCGCCTGGAGGATGCGCGCTGCCGCGTCGGCGGCCTCGGGAGAGTCGGTGACGCCTTCTAGGAGAACCGCGAACTCGTCACCTCCGAAGCGAGCGACCGTGTCGGTCGGGCGCACGGCGATCAGCAGCCGCCGGGCGACCTCCTGGAGAACCCGGTCGCCGGCCTCGTGGCCGAGGCTGTCGTTGACCGTCTTGAAGTCGTCCAGGTCGATGAACATGACTGCGATGTCGGGGAAGCCGCGCTGCGCTCGCATCAGCGCGTGCTCGACGCGATCCGAGAACAGGGCTCGGTTGGCGAGGCTCGTCACCGGATCGTGGAAGGCCTGATGCGCGAGTTGCTCCTCGAACGCCTTCCGCTCGCTGACGTCGCGGCTGTTCAGGACGATGCCGCGGACGTGCTCGTCATGCCGAAGATCCGTGTGCTGGACCTCGAACTTCAGGCTTGTTCCATCCAGATGCTCGAGTGAGCACTCGAAGGTATGGCCGTCGGGGCCGCTGGAGCCGTTACCGGCGACCAGTTGTCGTAGCCGCGGCCGGTCGCTCTCGCTCAAAATCCGGTCGAATCGGCTTCCCTCGACTTCGTCGACGGCGTAGCCGAGGACGCGTTCGATCGAGGGGCTCTGGTAGGTCACGATGCCCTCGCTGTCGAGGACGGTGATCAAATCGCTCGAGTGAGCGACCAGCGAGCGGAACCGAGCCTCGCTCTGCCGTCGGTGCAGGTCGGCAGCGAGCGACGCGCCCTCGAGAGCGAGCGAGATCTGGGCACCGAGTGCCTCGAGCGAGTCGAAGAGCGCAGGCTGAACGCTCGTCGGCGAGCAGACAACGAGCATCGCGCGGACCTCGGATCGCATCGAAAGCGGAACGACCAGGACGGTGTCGCCGGCGAAGAGCCGCAGGTCGGCCCGCACGGCCGCAGGCACCTCGTCGTAGTCGGCGCGGAGCGAGAGAGCGTGCGTTCGAGATAGCCACTCCGCGGTTGGCTCATCAAGTTGCCAATCGGCCTCGTCTGATGACGCGACCACCTCGGCCCCGCCGTTCTTCAGAACTGTGAGCCGGACCGACTGATCGTCACCGAGGAGACGACGCACGCCGGCGATCGCCGCTTTGCATACCTGCTCGTGGCTGGCCGCCGCGACGAGATCGATGCCCGCGCCTCTCAGGGCGCGCTCGCGCGAGACCACTCGACCCTCCTGCCGGACGAGCCCGGCCATTCTCGCCACTACGAGCAGGAAGAGGATCGCCGAGGCGATGATCACGACGAGGACGTCGGGGTTGCCGAGCTCCTGATAGAAGCGGAGGGCGGGTGCGATCAAGCAGGCGCCGCCAAGGAGCGTCAGCCGGAGTGGGCTGAGCCGCGTGCGGTGCTCGGTTGCCGGCTCTTCGAGCGCCCGCATGGACGGGTGGAGTGCTGCGGCGCCCCAGAGCAGGTAGTAAAGGATCCAACCCGCGTCGTAGCCGAGCTGTGAATGGTTGTACGTGCCCTTGAGGAGCGCGTAGTTGTACGCAGAGTCGGTCGCAAGCAGGCAGACGATGCTGCCGACCAGGAGGTAGAACGCCGGCGCGCGCTTGCCCGCGTCGACGGCCAAGCGAATCGCGCCGGCGAGCAGGAGGACGTCTCCGAGGGGGTACGCGACCGAGACGCTCTTGGCCAGCCAGGAGCCAGGAAGGTGGATGTTCGGGGCGATCACGAGGACCCAGGAAAGGAGGCCGATCCCGATCGTCAGGATCAGCGCGTCGATCAGCGCCGCGCGGTCGGGGCGCGGATTTCGGCGCCGCACCAACATGAACAACCCCGCCATCAGCACCGGGTACACGGCCAGGTAAAGGGCGTCGCCGATCGACGGGAACGAGGCGTCCGGATTGCTGTACGTGTAGACGTCCCCGCCGACGAAGAGGAACTGCCCGATCACGAACAGCCACCAAGCCGCCTGGGCTTTGGGCTTGTGCAGCCGAATGCCGACAACGAGGGCAATCGCGCCAGAGAAACCGAGGGCATTGATGAGCGGCCCGGAGCCCTTCAGCGGCGGAACGAAGAGGTAGACGAACATCAACGCCCCGGTCACGCCGAGGTACCACGCCCAGACGTAGTTACGCCAGTTGCTGGAGGACTCGCGGACGTTCACGCTGCGCGCTCCGCCCGCTTCGATGGTTGGAGATCAAATCTGTTGGCGAGCTTGCCGAGCACGTCGACGAGGCGCTCGACCTCGGCCTGCGTGTTCGCCGCGGTGATCTGAATCCGGAAGCCGACCTCGCTCCTCGGAACGAGCGGGTAGGCGGCGAGGGTGACGTAGATCCCGTTCTCGAACAGGAACCTGCCGACCGCGTCGATGTCTTCCCCGTGACCGAGTGGAACCTCGATGATCGGGAAGCCGGAGTTGTTCGGTGTGTGGGCGCCCAAACGGTCGAGGCACTCGAGCACCGACGCTGTCTTCTGCCACAGATCGGCGCGGATCGCGTCCCCGCGCTGCGCGTTCACATCCAGCCCGGCGAGGGTCGTCGCAAGCGATGCGATCGGGGACGGTCCGGAATACAGATATGGCGGCGCCGCTGTCTTGAGCAGGCGCTTCAGCTCGCTCGGGCAGGCCAGGAAGGCTGCGAGTGACGAGTACGCCTTCGAGAGCCCGGCCACGAAGAGCACGTGGTCGTAGGACTCGCCGACGTGCTTGACGACCCCGTTTCCACGCGACCCGTAGGGGCTCAGCTCGCTCGCGCTGCGCTCGCCGATGACCCCGAAGCCGTGTGCATCGTCGACGTAGAGCAAAGCGTCGTGGGCCCGAGCGAGGCGGGCCATCGCCTCGATGTCGGCTGCGTTGCCGGTCATGCTGTTGACCCCGTCGACGCAGATCAGCCGCGGCGCCTTGTCGTCCTCCTGCAGCAGACGCTCGAGATCTTCGACATCGTCGTGCCGGAAGCGCTTGACGGTCGCCCCGTGAGCCGCAGCAAACTGACAACCCTCGTAGATCGTCTTGTGCGCACGCCGGTCGACGTAGATCGTGCCGTCCCCGGCGAGCACGGGGATCACCGACATATGAATCAGCGTGATCGTCGGAAGAACGAGCACGTCGTCTGCCCCGAGCAGCTCGCTGAGTCGCTCTTCGATCTGCTCGTAGAGGACCGGGCTGCCGAGCAGACGTGACCAGCTGGGATGCGTGCCCCAGCGATCGAGGGCCGGCTGGACCGAGTCGATGATCTGCCGGTCGAGATCGAAGCCGAGGTAGTTGCAGGAGGCGAAGTCGGCGAGCCATTGGTCGCCGATCCGGATCATCCTGCCGTCGATTTCCTCGACGACAGCGTCCGTCATCGGGTTCGAGCGCTCGAGCTCGGCGAGGTCGCGGCAGGCAGCGAGCCACCGGTCAATCCATCGCGAGGGGCCGAACTCGGTCCGGGCGCCAACCGACGCACGAGCAGTCATGGGGAAAAACATCGTCTTTAGACAGAAAAACCTTTAGAGGCCGGTAGAAACTTGTTTTCCTGCGCCTGGCGGGCGGATTAAGGTTCAGGCGATGGCAACGGACCAAGTCCAGGACGCTGCTGGTATTCGCGCCGGGCGTGAGCGGTACGTCACGCGGGGCGTCGCGACGACGGAGATGACCGTCAGCCGCGCTGAAGGAGCGACGATCTGGGACGCCGACGGGCGGGAATATCTTGACTTCGCGGGCGGGATCGCGTGCCAGAACCTTGGCCACAATCCGGAAGCCGTCGTCCAGGCCGTCCACGAGCAGGTCGACCGCTACCTGCACCAGTGCTTCATGGTCGGGATGTACGAGCCCTACGTCGAGGTCTGCCGCCGGCTCGACGAGCTCTGGCCCGGTCACACCGAGACGAAGTCGCTGCTGGTCAACTCGGGCGCCGAGGCTGTCGAAAACGCGGTGAAGATCGCGCGGACGGCGACGGGCAGGCCCGGTGTCGTCGTCTTCGACCGCGCCTTCCACGGCCGGACCAACCTCACGATGGCCATGACCTCGAAGCTCGTCTACAAGCAGGGTTTCGGCCCGCTTGCGCCGGACGTCTTCCGCGCGCCCGCGCCCTACCCGTACCGCGGTGTCTCGACTTCTGACGCCATCGCCGGCCTCGAGCTGCTTTTTGCGCAGGACGTCGATCCCAAGGAGGTCGCGTGCATCGTGCTCGAGACCGTCCAGGGCGAAGGCGGCTTCATCCCGATGCCGGCCGATTTCGTCCAGGCGCTGAAGCAGATCTGCGAGCGGCACGGGATCCTCTACGTCGCGGACGAGGTGCAGTCAGGCTGCGGACGAACGGGCCCGCCCTGGGCGATCGAGCACCTGAACGTCGAGCCTCACCTGATCGTCTCCGGCAAGACCCTTGGCGGCGGCCTACCGCTGGCCGCGGTGACCGGCCACTCCGACCTGATGGATTCGGTTCACCCTGGGGGTCTTGGAGGAACGTTCGGCGGCAATCCCGTCTCCTGCGCCGCGGCCTGCGCCGTGCTCGATGCTCTGGCCGAACCGGGCTTCCGCAAGCGCGCCGAGACCGTCGGGCGTCTGATTCGCGGCCGGCTCGAGCACCTTGCCGAGGGGCGCTCGGCGATTGGAGAGGTCAGAGGCCTCGGGCCGATGCTCGCGATCGAGTTCGCCGAAAGGTCAGCCGACGAGACGAAGGCGGTGACGACGAAGGCGCGCGAGAACGGGCTCTTGCTCTTGTCCTGCGGGCTCTACGGCAACGTGATCCGCCTGCTTCCTCCGCTAACCGCGACGGACGAGGAGCTGGAGCGCGGCTTGGACATCCTGGAGGAAGCGGTCGCGGGTTAGAGCTGCACCGCGGTCCCCTTGTTCCCGACTGCCGAGCGGCGTAGCCTTGCAGCAGGACCGACGGGCGACTCGCCGGATGGCTGTTCGACGTATGTACGGGGGGCGGAGAGTCATGGAAGCAAATGAGGATCGGGAGTTTGAGCGCCAAGAAGCGTTGATCAGAGCCCTGCGCCAGGAGATGAACCAACGGCGACGCGAGGGTGTCGAAGAGGCCCGGCTGGATTTCCTGTGCGAGTGCTCGAATCCAGCCTGCCGCGAGCTTGTGTCGATCACGCTCGACGAGTGCGAGTTCGTTCGGAGGGTGCCGAATCGACTTGTGATCAAGGTCGGCCATGCGGACTATGCGAGCGAGCGTGTGCTCCTGGAGGAGCCAGGCCGATTTCAGGTCGTCGAGAGGTTCGAGTCTGCCGACGACGTCATTG
>Ga0207693_10003326_pt1 | contig 13758 bp, 11 predicted proteins | sample LARL81metaG_FD_184347 | JGI IMG/M metagenome (GOLD analysis project Ga0207693, IMG submission 184347) | Corn, switchgrass and miscanthus rhizosphere microbial communities from Kellogg Biological Station, Michigan, USA - LAR L8-1 metaG... | ecosystem: Host-associated > Plants > Roots >...
CTGCACGAGATCGACGGCATGGCGCAAGAACTGGTCGGAGGCGGCGCCGCGCCAGCGCGGGTCGCCCGGCGAGAAATGCATACCGATATCGCCAGCGCCGATCGCGCCGAGCACCGCGTCGGTCAGTGCGTGCAGCCCGACGTCGGCGTCCGAGTGTCCGGCAAGGCTCATGCCGTGCGGGATCCTGACGCCGCATATCCAGAGATGATCACCGGGCGCAAAAGGGTGGACGTCGAAGCCTTGGCCGACGCGGACGTCGCCCTGCCGGGCGGCGAGCAGGCGCCCGGCGGCCGCGAGATCCTCCGAGGTCGTGACCTTCAGATTGTCTTCGCTGCCATTGACGATCAGCGCGACCAAGCCGGCCGCCTCGGCGACTGCGGCATCATCGGTCAGCTCGCGGCCTATCGCGGCGCGATGGGCGGCGAGAATCGCTTGGAAATGAAAGCCCTGCGGGGTCTGGGCGCGCCATAGAGCGGAACGGTTGATCGTCTCTCGAATGTTTTCACCCTCGGCGCGCTTGATCGTGTCACGCAATGGAAGGCACGGGATCACCGCGACCCCCTTGTCGAGACCATCGATGACCCGGTCGACGAGCTGCCGATCGGGAAAGGGCCGCGCCCCGTCATGGATCAAGACGCGGTCCGGGCGATCGGCCGCTAATGCTTCGAGCCCGAGACGAACGGAATCCTGACGGGCGGCGCCACCAGCGACCGGCCGAATCACTCGCAAACCGGCAACGGCCCTGTCGAACAAAGCCCTGTCCTCCGGCCTGATTGCAACTAAGACATCTGCGATACGCGGGTGCTCGGCAAACGCGGCGACTGCATGGCGCAGGATACTGGCGCCTCCGAGAGGGAGGTATTGCTTGGGTAGAGGGCCGCCATATCGGCTGCCTTGGCCCGCCGCGACCACGAGCGCAAAAACCGACGTCATGGCTAAAGCCTATCCCACGCCTCGCCCTTTTGCCAATTTTCGCAAAGTTCCGGGTGGCGATGTTGCACCGCAAAATGAAAAGGTCTAATATCTGCCTAATGCGTAGGCAACATCTGTATTTGCGTATTCTATGGGCATCTCGATCGGTTCTGTAGCGCTGGACGATCCGGTCATCCTCGCCCCGATGTCGGGTGTCAGCGATCTGCCGTTCCGCAGACTCGTAAAGCGGCTCGGCGCCGGGCTCGTCGTTTCCGAGATGATCGCCAGTGAAGCAATGATTCGCGAGACGCGTCAGTCGATGACCATGGCCAAGAGCTGCCCCGACGAGCAGCCGATGGCCGTGCAGCTCGCCGGCTGCGAGCCGCATGTCATGGCCGAAGCGGCGAAGCTCAACGCCGACCGCGGGGCACGGATCATCGACATAAATTTCGGGTGCCCGGTGAAAAAGGTGGTCAACGGACATGCCGGCTCCGCGCTGATGCGCGACGAGGCCCATGCCGCGCGGATCCTCGATGCGACCGTCAAGGCGGTCGATCTGCCGGTCACCTTGAAGATGCGCACCGGGTGGGACGAGCAGAACCGCAACGCGCCGCGGCTGGCGCGCATCGCCGAAGCCTGCGGCATCCGCATGGTCAGCGTGCACGGCCGCACCCGGTGCCAGCTTTACGCCGGCTCGGCCGATTGGCGCTTCATCCGCCAGGTCAAGGAAGCAGTGGCGATCCCGGTCATTGCCAATGGCGACATAACGAGCCTCGACCAAGCCGACCGAGCGTTGAAGGAATCCGATGCCGACGGATTGATGATCGGCCGCGGCTGCTACGGACGGCCGTGGTTCGTCCGCCAGGTAATCGAGTGGCTCAAGACCCGGCGGCGGGTCCCGGACCCACCGCTCGCGGGGCAGCTCGACATAGTGCTCGACCATTACGAGGAGATGCTGCTGCATTACGGGATGGAGGTGGGCTCGCGGATCGCGCGCAAGCACATCGGTTGGTACTCGAAAGGTCTCCCCGGGTCGGCGGAATTCCGCGCGGCGGTCAATGAGACAATCGACGCTGCGCGCGTCCGGCAACTGATTCGATCCTTTTACGAGCCGCTGCTGGCTCGCGAGACGGCATGATCAAGACACCGTTTCGGCACTTTGGGGGTTCAAGCCCGAAACGGCGTCCTCACGCTGCCGCCGAGCCCGAAGCGGCGGTGATCCTGGCCGCTCTCGCCTTTCCGGTGATCGTCGTCGATCGCGACGGGCAAATCCGCTTCGTCAATCCTGCCGGCGAGCAATTTCTCGGGTCCGGCGCCGCTGCGCTGTGCGGCAGTGCGCTCGCCGATCTGGTGGCGCCGCACAGCCCCCTCCTGGCGCTCGTCGATTCGGTCTGGCGAATCGGCAATACGATTTCCGAGTACGACATTCTCCTGGAGGGACCGCGGTTCGGCGGTCGCCTGGTCACCATCCAGGGAGCGCTGACCGGCGAGGGTGGGGACATGCTCGTGCTCACGCTGCACGAGCGCTCGATGGCCGAGATGATGGATCGCCACCTGACCCACCGGAACGCTGCGCGCTCGGTCACCGGAATGGCGGCAATGCTGGCCCACGAGGTCAAGAACCCGCTTTCGGGCATCCGCGGCGCAGCGCAGTTGCTGGAGCAGGATGCTGACCGGGCTGGGCGCGAGCTGACCCAGCTAATCTGTGACGAAACCGACCGTATCGTCGCGCTCGTCGATCGCATGGAGGCATTCTCCGATCACGGGCCGATCGAGCGCGAGGCGGTAAACATCCACGAGGTGCTGGAAAGGGTACGCAAGGCGGCGCAATCCGGATTCGCGCGCCATACCCGACTGGTCGAAGAATACGACCCCTCGCTCCCCCCGGTTCACGGCAATCGCGACCTGCTCGTTCAGGTCTTTCTAAACCTCGTCAAGAATGCAACCGAAGCGGTGCCGAACGCGGATGGCGAGGTCGTTCTTTCGACAGCCTATCGGCACGGCTTACGTCTCGCGCGTCCGGGCGGGAAGGGGCGACAGCATTTGCCGCTGATGGTTTCGGTGACGGACAATGGCAGCGGCATTCCGGATGATCTGCGGGCGCATCTCTTCGAGCCGTTCGTTACGACGAAACGGAAAGGGACTGGCCTCGGTCTTGCACTAGTTGCCAAGGTAATCGGCGACCACGGTGGCGTGATCGAATTCGATAGCCAACCCCGGCGAACCGTGTTCCGGGTGTTTCTGCCGGTGGTCGCGCAGGACGGTGCTGGGTGATGGCGTCGACGATCCTGGTGGCGGATGACGATCGCGCGATCCGGATGGTGCTCAATCAGGCGCTGATCCGGCTCGGGCACGATGTGCGGATGACCGGCAATGCCGCGACTCTGTGGCGATGGGTTGCCGACGGGGAAGGCGACCTCGTCATTACCGACGTGATCATGCCGGATGAGAACGGCCTCGACCTGATTCCGCGCATCAAGAAGATCCGCCCTGAACTGCGCATCATCGTCATGAGCGCACAGAACACATTGCTGACCGCGGTCAAGGCCACCGAGCGGGGGGCTTTTGAATATCTCCCTAAGCCGTTCGACTTGCGCGAGCTGGTCAGTGTCGTCGAGCGGGCCCTGACCGCTCCGCACGATGCTCCCGCGCCCTATCCAGAAGACGAAGTCGAAGATCAGCTGCCCTTGATCGGGCGATCGCCGGCAATGCAGGAAATCTACCGCATTATCGCCCGGTTGATGGGCACCGATCTCACTGTGATGATCATGGGCGAAAGCGGCACCGGGAAGGAACTGGTTGCTCGCGCACTGCATAATTACGGTAAGCGCCGCAGCGGGCCTTTTGTCGCCATAAATATGGCCGCAATCCCGCGCGAGCTGATCGAAAGCGAGCTCTTCGGCCATGAGAAGGGGGCTTTTACCGGCGCGACATCGCGCGGGATCGGACGTTTTGAACAGGCGCAGGGCGGGACACTATTTCTGGACGAGATCGGGGATATGCCGATCGAGGCACAAACCCGCCTGCTGCGGGTGCTGCAAGAGGGTGAATTTACCGCGGTCGGCGGCCGCGTCCCGATCCGCGCCGATGTGCGGATCATCGCCGCGACTCATCACGAGCTGCGGCAGCTGATCCGGCAGGGTTTGTTCCGGGAAGACCTATTCTATCGCTTGAACGTGGCGCCCATACGCCTCCCGCCGTTGCGCGAGCGCAGCGCCGACATATCCGCGCTGGTGCGGCATTTCGCGACGCTGGCGGTACGGGAAGGCTTGCCGCTGAAGCGGCTTGACGACGCCGCGATGGAGCGGCTGCGCACTTATCGTTGGCCCGGCAACGTGCGCGAGCTGGAGAACTTGGTTCGGCGGCTGGCAGCGCTCTATTCGCAGGAGGTAATTGGGGTCGGGATCATCGAAGCCGAACTCGGCGAGGCACCACACCCCGCTGATCCGGCCGAGGGGTCGAGCGGGGAAGGGCTTGCGGCGGCGGTCGAGCGCCACATCAAGGGCTACTTCGCGGCGCACAAGGGAGGCTTGCCGGCCGCGGGACTGTATGATCGGGTGCTGCGCGAGGTGGAGCGGCCGCTGATCGTGCTGACCCTCGGGGCGACCCGCGGGAACCAGATCAGAGCCGCGCACCTGCTCGGCCTTAATCGCAACACATTGCGCAAGAAGATCCGCGAGTTGGACATCCCGGTGGTCCGCGGCTTAAAATAAGTCGCGATCGGATCGACAATACCGCCGCCCAACCACGAAGGCACCGGCCGGAGATAATTTGACGTTCGTGTCAGACCGTCCGCGGCAGATTTCGGACAGGGGTTCTGAATGAACCCGATGCGGCGGATGCGCATTTGGGCCGGCCGTATAGGCCTCGGCCGCAAGCTTGCAATCGCGCTAGCGATCCCTGCCCTCGGCTCCGGCATCGCCACTTATCTCGCGCTGACCGGTGCGCCGCCTTTCGGGCCGCATCCCAATGCCGTCCTCTTGCTCCTGAACCTCGACTTGATCTTGCTGCTGGCGCTCGGCGCGGTAATCGCCAAGCGCTTGGTCGAGGTCTGGGCCGAGCGCCGGCGCGGCCTTGCGGGCTCGCGGCTGCAAATCCGGCTGGTAGTGCTGTTCAGCCTGATCGCGGTAATGCCGACAATCATTGTCGCCGGCTTCTCTTATCTTTTCTTCAGCTTTGGCGTGGAGTCCTGGTTCAGTCAGAGGGTGCGAACGGCGATCTCCGAATCGCTGGCGGTGGCCGAAGCCTATTTGCACGAGCATCAGCAAGCAATACGCGCCGACGTCCTGGCAATGGCCAACGACCTCAACCGCGATTCCGTGAAGCTGGCGCTCAATCCCCAGCATTTGGAGCAAGTGGTTTCGGCCCAGGCGGCCTTGCGCGGGCTGACCGAGGCCATGATATTCGACCGGGCCGGTCACATGCTGGCGCGCTCCAGCCTTTCTTTCACCCTCGGTTTCGAGCCGATCCCGGACGGCGCAATCCACCTCGCCGACACCGGGGACGTCGCGATCATGACCAATGACAGCGATGACCGGGTGCGCGCTCTGGTGCGGCTCAACCAGTTCGGCGACGTTTATCTATATGTCGGGCGGTTCATCGAGCCGCGGGTTTTGAACCACATGGAGGAGACGCAGCGCGCCGCAGCGCAATACGAGCAGATGGAAGGCCAACGATCCGGCTTTCAAATTACCTTTGCATTGATTTTCATGATGGTGGCGATGCTGTTCCTGGTGGCTGCGGTGGCCATCGGTATCCATTTTGCCACCCAGTTTGCCGGTCCGATCAGCGGTCTGATTACGGCGGCAGAGCAAGTGCGCGGCGGGGATCTTGCGGCCCGCGTGCCGGAAGGCGAGAAGGACGACGAACTCGCCTCACTCAGTCGCGCCTTCAACCGCATGACCTACCAGATCGAGAGTCAACAGCGCGAACTCAGGGAAGCCAACCGGCAACTCGACGAGCGGCGGCGATTTACCGAGACCGTACTGACGGGAGTATCGGCTGGCGTGATCGGGCTCGATAGCCTAGGCCGGGTCAATTTACCCAATCGTTCGGCCTCATCGCTCCTCGGCGCCGATCTCGAACAAGTGATCGGACAGGACCTCGCCGAGGTCGCTCCCGAAATGGCGGGCTTGCTCGCCGAGGCGGAGCGCCGTCCGGATCGCCTGGCGCAGTCGCAGGTGCAATTGATTCGGGGGAGCAGTACCCGCACTTTGCTCGTGCGCATCGCTGCCGAGCACAACGGCCGCAATATCAGCGGCTTTGTCGTCACCTTCGATGACATTACCGAGCTGTTGTCGGCCCAACGCAAAGCAGCCTGGGCCGATATCGCCCGCCGCATCGCCCACGAAATCAAAAATCCGCTTACGCCGATCCAGTTAGCCGCCGAGCGGTTACGGCGCAGATACCTGAAAGAGATCAAAAACGACGCCGAAACCTTTACCGTCTGCACCGACACGATCATTCGGCATGTCGGAGACATCGGCCGGATGATCGACGAATTCTCGTCCTTCGCTCGGATGCCGACGCCGGTGCTCAAGCCGGAAAATCTGGTAGAAATCGTGCACCGGGCGGTGTTCTTGCAGCGCACTGCGAATGCCGAGATCAACTTCGAGCCGGTGTTCCCAGCGAGCCCGGTCGTGGTCAATTGTGACGCGCGCCTGGTTGGTCAGGCGCTGATCAACATTCTCAAGAATGCGATCGAGTCGATCGAGGCACGGAATGCTGAAGATGGCGCGAGCCCGGCAGGACATATCCGGGTTTCGGTCGTGGAGGAAGACGGCCAGGCCGCCGTCATCGTCGAGGACAACGGGAAGGGCTTGCCGCAGCATGGCCGCGAGCAGCTGACCGAGCCCTACGTTACGACCCGGACAAAAGGCACGGGCTTGGGTCTGGCCATCGTTAAGAAGATCATGGAAGATCATCAGGGAGAGCTGGTGCTGGAAGATGGGGAGCCGGAGGGCGCGCGCGTCAGTCTCTGTTTTGCCGCCTGGGAGATCCGCGCGCCGCCGCGTTTCGATGCAGCAGACGAGCCCATGGAATTGAGCCCGGTCAGCGATGGTGCATGACATTCTGATCGTCGACGACGAAGCTGATATCCGCATGCTGATCGCGGGTGTCCTCAAGGACGAGGGCTACGCCACCCGCGAAGCTGCTGACACGCCGCAAACCTTAGCGGCGATCCAGGCGCGGCAGCCCACGCTCGTCATTCTCGACATCTGGCTCCAAGCGGGTGGGCTCGAAGGGATCGAGATCCTCAAGCAGCTGCGCGCCGAGATGCCGTCGGTGCCGGTGGTGATGATCAGCGGCCACGGGACGATCGAGACGGCGGTCGAAGCGATCAAATTGGGAGCCTACGATTTTCTCGAAAAGCCTTTCAAATCGGACCGCTTGTTGCTGGTCGTCGAGCGCGCGATCGAGGCGGCTCAACTGCGGCGCGAGAACGAAGAGCTGCGGCTGCGCGCGGGAGGCGACCTCCACCTCGTCGGCGTCTCGCCGGGAGCCAACCAGCTGCGACAGCAGATCGAGCGCGTAGCGCCGACCGGCAGCCGGGTTTTGATCACCGGCCCGCCGGGCTCGGGCAAGGAGGTCGTCGGTCGCCTCCTGCATGCACGGTCGCGGCGCTCGAAGGGGCCATTTGTGCCGGTCAACTGCGCAACGATGCGCCCCGAGCGGCTCGAAATCGAATTGTTCGGGACGGAGACGCGGATCGACGGCGCACCGCGCAAGGTCGGCACGTTCGAGCGTGCGCATGGCGGCACGTTGTTCCTCGACGAAGTCGCGGACATGCCGCTCGAGACGCAAGGTAAGATCGTGCGCGTGCTGCAGGAGCAGACTTTCGAGAGGGTAGGGGGGTCCAGCCGCGTTGAAGTCGATGTCCGGGTAGTCGCCTCCTCGAACCGGGAACTCGGCGGAGAGATCGGTGCCGGGCGGTTTCGCGAGGATCTGTTCTATCGCTTGAGCGTCGTGCCGATTCGCTTGCCCCCGCTGCGCGACCGGCGCGAGGACATCCCGCTGATGGCGCGGCATTTTATGGACCGTGCATCGGAGGCGGCGCGGCTCGCCCCGCGCGAGTTCGGCGAGGATGCGATGGCTGCGCTGCAGGCGTATACGTGGCCAGGCAATGTCCGTCAGCTGCGCAACGTCATCGACTGGCTGTTGATCATGGCGCCGGGAGACCTGAGCGACCCGGTACGCGCCGATATGCTGCCCAACGACATTACCGCGATCGCTCCGACCGTCGTCAAATGGGACAAGGGCAGCGAAATCATGACCCTGCCGCTGCGCGACGCCAGAGAGGTGTTCGAGCGCGAATACCTGCTGGCCCAGGTCACCCGGTTCGGCGGCAACATTTCGCGGACCGCGGCCTTTGTCGGGATGGAGCGCTCCGCCCTGCACCGCAAGTTGAAGTCCCTCGGGGTTTTTGGTAACGAACGGGCGGTGAAGATCGGCGCCTGAGCCTCGGTGCTGTGTGGGAGGGGGATCGAGTCCCACAGCACCGAATAAGCGAGGGGTCGGTAGCGCTACCGACCGGGCCTGAGGGGACCTAAAAGCAATGTCGCGTATCGCTTACGTTGGCGGCCGTTATGTGCCGCATCGCATTATCTGGCTCAATTAACGGAAGCGGCGTGAGAGCCCCCAACCTCGCGGCGGCAGTGCCTCAGGGTCTCGCCCGGCCGCAGGCAATATTGTTCGACTGGGACAATACGCTGGTCGACAGCTGGGCGACGATCCACGAAGCGCTCAACCTCGTCATGACGGCGATGGAGAAGCCGTTGTGGTCGCTGCGTGAGACCAAGGAACGTGTCCGGCTCAGCTTGCGCGAGAGCTTCCCGCTTCATTTCGGCGATCGATGGGAGGAAGCGCGACAAATCTATCTCGACTTCTTCAGAGCGATTCACCTCGACCGGCTGAGCCCACTGCCGGGGCGCCTTGAACTGCTCCGCGGCCTCGCTGCTGACGGTATTTTCCTCGGGGTGGTCAGCAACAAGACCGGCACCCTCCTGCGGTGCGAGGCCGAACGGATCGGCTGGTCGGAACTTTTCGGCAGCATCGTCGGTGCCGGGGACGCAGCGCTAGACAAGCCGGACCCGGCTCCGGTCACGCTGGCTCTACACCGGAGCGGCGTGGAAGCGGGCGAAGCGGTCTGGTTCGTCGGCGACACCGGCGTCGACATGGAGTGCGCGTACAACAGTGGTTGCATCCCGGTGCTGCTCGGCGACGGTGCGACCGAGGAGGAGTTGCTCCGCTGCGCGCCGCGCCTCGTCTTCGCGGAGCCCGCCTCCTTGTTTCACTTCGTGCGGGGCTTGTGATTCGCCGGCGCGCGCCCATCTTGGTGGCAGGTATTCGGCAGTCTCGTCCGACCGCTTTAACGTGAATTGGGCCAAGAAGAGAGTAGGGGAAGACCCATGACTCCGGAAAAATCGCAAAACGTTCAAGATGTGTTCTTGAACCATGTCCGGAAAAACAAGACACCGGTAACCATCTTCCTCGTGAATGGCGTGAAGCTCCAAGGGATTATTACTTGGTTCGATAATTTTTGCGTTCTGTTGCGGCGGGACGCACATTCGCAACTCGTGTATAAGCATGCAATTTCCACCGTAATGCCGGGGCAGCCGATTCAGCTTTTTGAGCAGAATAAGGAGATGGCCGAATCCTGAGCCGGGCAGACGCTGCAGCGGTGGTCGATGGGGGCGCGACGGGTCGAGCGCTCGTCGTGCATCCGACGCCAAAAAACGCGGCCAGACGGCATTCGAGTGAAGTTCCCGGCCGCTCGGTCGAGGCACGGCTGGAAGAAGCGGTCGGGCTCGCCAAGGCAATCCGTCTCGATGTGGTGCGCGCGGAGATCGCCGCAATCGCACGCCCGCGGCCGAGTAGTCTGCTTGGCAGCGGGACTGTCGAAAATCTTGGCGAGCTGATTGCCGAAAACGACATCGGGCTTGTCGTCGTCGATGCCGCATTGAGCCCAGTACAGCAGCGCAACCTCGAACGGCGTTGGCAAGCCAAGGTTATCGACCGGACGGGCTTGATACTGGAAATATTCGGGGCACGGGCGCGCACTCATGAGGGCCGCCTGCAAGTCGAGCTGGCAGCGCTAACCTATCAACGATCCCGCCTGGTGCGGTCTTGGACCCATCTCGAACGCCAGCGCGGCGGGTTTGGCTTTCTTGGCGGCCCGGGCGAGAGCCAGCTGGAGATCGACAGGCGGCTCATCGGTGAGCGCATTGCCAGGCTAAAGCGCGATCTCGACGCGACCAGACGCACGCGGGCTTTACATCGCGACGCGCGGCGCCGTGTGCCTTATGCGGTGGTGGCGTTGGTCGGATATACCAATGCCGGCAAATCTACACTGTTCAACCGGTTGACCAGTTCGTCGGTAACTGCTGGGGACATGCTCTTCGCGACCCTCGATCCGACGATGCGGCGCGTCGGCTTGCCGTCGGGTCGGCAAGTGATCCTGTCCGATACGGTCGGCTTCATTTCCGACCTTCCGACCCATCTTGTTGCCGCGTTCCGCGCTACTCTTGAAGAGGTCACAGAAGCCGACATCGTCGTTCATGTCCGCGATGTCCATCACCCGGACAGCGAGGCTCAGCGCAAGGACGTCTTGAACGTTCTCGTAGATCTCGGCTTCGGTGAGTCGGTCGAGGAAGGGCTGATCGAGGCCCTCAACAAGATCGACTTGCTCGATCCGACGACACGGCACAGTCTGCAGCAACAAAAGATGCGTAATTTGCAGGGCGTTGCTCTGTCGGCCGCGACCGGTGATGGATGCGACGCGTTGCTCGACCTGATCGATCGCCGGCTCGGGGACGATACCCACGTCATTCGGCTCGATGTTCCGCTCACCGACGGGAAGACATTGGCGTGGATATACCGCCGCGGCGAGGTACTCGGCCGGCGCGATGACGATGAAGCGGCGCATATATCGGCCCGGCTACCGGCAGAGGACATCGCGCGACTTCGCCATCAACGCCGCCTGCACTAAGCAGTGGTGCGCCGCGCCGCACAGCCTCGGATCGAACGGCGGTAGCCTTCTGGCATAGCCAAGTCCTTCAGCTCGCCGACAGCGAAGAGACCGAACTTGCGATGCTCCCGGCTGACGTGGAACTCCCGCAGGTTCAGGCGCCGCACGGCGTAAGTAACAATCAGCACCTCTTTTCCCGGCAGCACCTGATAAAGCCAGCAATCGAGCATCCCATCCGCGACAATATCGGCACCGAGTTCCTCGGCAAACTCGCGCCGGAGGCAGGCGAGCGGATCTTCGCCACGTTCCAGCCGACTACTGGGGAGCTCCCACTCGTCCCGTTCATTCAAGAGAAGTACGACCCGGCCTTCCTCCAGGAGGACACCCTTCACCGATACCGGAAACCGCGATTCGCTATCGCTCTCGAAGGGCATCTTCCGACTAGCTACTGCTCGCGCTCGTCGAGCTTGACTTGCTGCCACAGGGCTTCGAGCGCATCGAGATCGCTGCCGGATCCGCGCTCTGCGGAAAGCATCTCGACGCGCCGGAAGCGGCGCTCGAATTTAGCGATAGCATGGCGGAGCGCCCCTTCGGGGTCGATGTCAAGTTTACGGGCAAGGTTCGTGGCGGCAAACAGGATATCACCCATCTCGTCTTCCAAAGCGGGGCGATCGGCGGATTTTTGGAGTTCAGCCTCGAGTTCGGCAATTTCTTCTTTAAGCTTGTGGAACACCGGACGCGCATCGGGCCAATCGAAGCCGATCCGCGCCGCGCGTTTTTGCAGCTTGTCGGCTCGCAGCAGAGCCGGCAAGCCCAGCGCAACTCCATCGAGCACACTCTCCGCCGCTCCCTTTTCTTGCGCGCGGGCTCGACGCTCGGCCGTCTTGTGCTCTTCCCAGGCCTCGGCTTGCGCCGCTGACGACTCGACCCGGACGTTGCCGAAGACATGCGGATGGCGCCGCTCCATTTTGTCTGCGATTGCCGCGGCAACATCTTCGAAGGAGAAAAGGCTCTGTTCCTCGGCCATCCGGGCATGGAAGACGACCTGAAAAAGAAGGTCGCCGAGCTCGTCTTTCAGCGAGGCCATATCGCGGCGCGCGATCGCATCCGCCACCTCATACGCTTCCTCGATCGTGTACGGCGCGATCGTCGCAAAATTCTGCTCGCGATCCCACGGACAGCCGTGCTGCGGGTCGCGCAGTTGCGCCATGATCACGAGCAGACGATCGAGGGGGCGGTTCATCCGTTGTCATCTTCGATCGGGGCGGACGTGGCATTTTACTCCAACATCGAAACACGGCTCATAGAGAAGACACGCGAGGTGCTCGGGCTACAGATAAATGTCGCATAATATATATTATGGAAAATATCTGCTCTCGGTGAGGCAGGTCGGTGGCGTGTCGCAAAATCTTCCGATTATGGGTCGGGTAGTTCGATCACGAGCCCGTCCTGGCCAGGCTCGACGCCGCTCGGCAACTCGGCGCTAAGCTCGCGGTAATCGAGGCTCTGATCCATGTGCGTCAGCACGGCGCGTCGCGGGCCTATGCGCGCGATCCACGACAAGGTCTTTGTTAGATGCGAGTGGGTTGGATGCGGCTCGCGCCTGAGGCAATCGACGACCCACAGCTCGACCCCTTCGATCGCGGCAAACGCCGCGTCGTCGAGTTCGGTAACGTCGGTCGAGTAGGCAAAACCGCCGATCCGCAGACCGAGGGTCGTGCTAAAGCCATGGTCCTGCACGAACGGGACGACCGGAATCCCCGCGATTTCGAAAGGGCTGCGGATCTCGTGCGGTTCGAGGGTAGGCTTGTGATACCGGCCGGGCTCGGCGATCGGTTCAAGGACATAGCCGAAACGGCACCGGATCTCTGCTAAGGTCTTTGCGTCGGCAAAGAGCGGGATCGCCCGCTGCATCAGCCGGTTGACCGACCGAAGATCGTCGATCCCATGGAGGTGGTCGGCGTGTGCATGGGTCACCACCACGGCGTCCAACCGCGACACCCTGGCGTCGATCAATTGCTCGCGCAGATCTGGCGAGGTATCGATCAGGATGACCACATCCCCGATCTCGACGAGCGCCGAGACTCGGCGGCGTCGGTTGCGCGGATCGGCGGGATCGCAGCGCCCCCAATTTGGGCCAATCGCTGGAACGCCCGTCGAGGCGCCGCAGCCGAGGACGGTTACCCTCATGCTCGGGACGGGATCGCCTTGGTGAAGAGGCGGAAGAAATTCTCACGCGTCGCCGCCGCGAGGTGTTCCGGGGCAACGTCCTTGAGAGCCGCCACGGCTATCGCGGTCGTCGCCACGAATGCCGGCTCGTTGCGCTTGCCGCGATAGGGCACGGGCGCGAGATAGGGCGCATCGGTCTCGACGAGCAATCGGTCGAGCGGCAGGTCGCGTACGATCGCGCGCAGCTCTTCGGCATTGCGGAATGTTACGATCCCGGAGATCGAAACGTAAAAGCCGAGCTCGATCGCTGTCTCGGCGAGCGCCCGGCCGCTGCTGAAGCAATGCAAGACCCCGGGCGGCGGCTGCTCTACTTCGAGGATACGTGCGATCTCACAATCCGCTTCGCGGGCATGGATGATCAATGGCAGACCGCTGGCGCGCGACGCCGCGATGTGGGTGCGGAAGACGTGCTCCTGAACGTCGCGAGGGCTCAGATCGTAATGAAAGTCCAGACCGGTCTCGCCGATGCCGACTACTTTCGGGTGGTCGGTAAATGCGAGAAGCCGATCGCTGAGCAATGTAGCGTGATCTGCGGCCTCATGCGGATGCGCTCCGACCGAGCACCAAATCCCGTCATATGCCTCGGCGATCGCGCAAACCCCGTCGAATTGGTCGAGCCGCGTGCAGATTGTCAGCATCGTTTCGACGCC
>Ga0207693_10003327_pt1 | contig 13757 bp, 19 predicted proteins | sample LARL81metaG_FD_184347 | JGI IMG/M metagenome (GOLD analysis project Ga0207693, IMG submission 184347) | Corn, switchgrass and miscanthus rhizosphere microbial communities from Kellogg Biological Station, Michigan, USA - LAR L8-1 metaG... | ecosystem: Host-associated > Plants > Roots >...
GGACATCATCGAGCCCTATCTTATCCAGTGCGGCTATCTGCAGCGTACGCCGCGCGGCCGGCTTCTGACGTCGCATGCCTTTCGCCATCTCGGCCTGGCCGAGCCATCGCGCGACCCCGCGCAGTTCGGCCTGTTCGGCAGCGCCGAGGACGACGATTAGGGCCGGTTTATCCGTGCAAACCCATCCGAAATTCGCTGCAATCCTGGATTAGCAGGCAGCGCCTTTGCACAGGTATCGGACCCGATGTTCTCACGCCGCAGCTTCCTTCGCCTGATGTCCGGCCTCGGCTTTGCCGGCTTCTCGACCACAGCCTATGGCTTCGGTGTCGAACCGCTGAGGTTTCGCGTCACGTGCTATCATGTTTCGTCGCCGCGCTGGCCCGCCGACCTCGAGCTCAAGATCGCCGTCGTCGCCGATGTTCATGCCTGCGATCCCTGGATGTCGCTGGATCACATCGCGGCCATTGTCGAGCGGACCAACGCGCTCAATGCGGATGTGATCGTGATGCTGGGCGACTACGTCGCCGGCCATCGTCAGGTGACGCGGCGCATTCCGGCCGGCGAGTGGGCCGCTGTGCTTGCCGGGCTGAAGGCTCCGCTCGGCGTGCACGCGATCCTCGGCAATCACGACTACTGGGACGACAGGACGGTACAGCGAGACGGGAAGGGCATTCCGATCGCCCGGCGGGCGCTGGAGGCGGCCGGCGTTCCCGTTTACGAGAACGACGTCGTGCGTCTCACGAAGAACGGCCGGCCGTTCTGGCTGGCAGGACTCGGCGATCAACTGGCTTATTGGCCCGCGCGGCGCTTCCGGCCGGTGCGCCGCATCGGCGTCGATGATCTCGACGCGACGCTTTCGAAGATCAGCGATGATGCTCCGGTCATTCTGCTGGCGCATGAGCCGGACGTTGCCATGCGCGTGCCCGAGCGGGTCGCGTTACAGCTTTCCGGCCATACCCATGGCGGTCAGGTCAGGTTGTTCGGATGGGCGCCGATCGTGCCGTCGCGCTACGGCAATCGGCTCGCTTATGGACACGCCCAGATCAATTGCGATGTTATCGTGTCCGGCGGTCTCGGCTGTAGTATCGTGCCATTCCGGCTCGGCGTCACGCCGGAAATCGTGATCGTCACGCTGAACGGAGCGGCGTCCAGCGTCTCGTAACGCAGGCGCGCTTGCACGCGCGACGGATTTGGGCAAAACGGTGGCTGCCGGGCAATCGGGGGACCACAGATTGACAACTCATCATCTCGACGGCGAGGTCCGCGACGGTCGCCATCACATGCAGGTCCGTGTCTACTATGAAGATACGGATTTCAGCGGGATCGTGTATCACGCCAATTATCTGCGTTTCATGGAGCGCGGGCGCACCAATCATCTGCGGCTGATGGGCGCCGACCAGCATGCGTTGTTCACTGAGGAGGAAAAGGAGCGGCCGGGCGTTGCCTTCGTAGTGCGTTCAATGGAGATCAATTTCCTCAAGCCTGCGCGGATGGATGACGTGCTCGACGTGGTGACCTGGCCGGTCGCGGTCAAGGGCGCATCGATCATCCTGGCCCAGGAGGTGAGGCGCGGCGGCGACGTACTCGTGAAGGCGCAAGTGCGGGTCGCCTGCATCAGCGAAGGAAGGGCGCAGTCGATTCCGAAGGAATTGCGTAGCCTGTTTAAGGCTGATCTGGGTTGACTATCGGCCGATAGGAAGCAGTGCCTCGATAGTTCGTAATCTATCCACGTCGCCACGCGAAGGCGGGGCCCATAACCACAGAAAGCAGTCGTTTGCACTCAACGTTGAACAAACAGCCTCATTGAAAGATTCCGCGGTATGGGTCCCGGCGTTCGCAAAGGACGACGCCTGCAGCGATCGAAGCTACGCTGCGGCCTTGTGGCGGGCGAGTTCGGCCTTGTAGAGTTCGAACTCTTCCGCGATCGCTTTTGCGACAGACGGCCGTGCGCGCATGCGCTCATAATAGGCTTTCACGGCCGGCCATTTCGCCAGCTCCACCGGCGGCGTCGCCATGGTCCAGTTGATGACCGTGACGAGATAGGCGTCGGCGACGCTGAAATGGTCGAGCAGATAGTCGCGGCCTTTCAGATAGTTTTCGAGATAGTCGAGCCGCGACAGGTTCTTCTCCAGCACATAGCTCTTCACGTCCGGCACCGCCTTCTTGTCGAGCAGCGGCACGAACAGTCCCTTGTGCAGCTCGGTACCGATGAAGCAGAGCCATTGATGCAGCCGGCTGCGGTCGATGCCGGGGGCGGCTCCAAGGCCGGCCTTCGGCAGATGATCCGCGACATATTGCAGGATCGCGGCGTTCTCGGTCAGCACCGTGCCATCGTCGGTGCGCAGCGTCGGCACCAGGCCGAGCGGATTCACTTTGCGGAAGTCCGAGCCGTCGTTCAGCACCACCTTGGTCTTGGGATCGACCTCCAGATAGGTCGCGTCCCCGCCGGCTTCGTAAAGCGCGATCCGTGTCGCCATCGAACAGGCGAGTGGTGAGAAATAGAGCTCCATCGGGTGCCTCCTTGCCAGTGGGCCAGTGATCCCGGCCTGTGTTGATTTTTATACTGTTCTGCATAATATAGCTTTGGTCAAGGAATTTATTGCGAAATGGTACAAAAAAATAGGAAGCCGACGCGTCCGGCTATTGCCGATGCGCCAGCCACTCCGAAACGCAGGGGACGACCGAGGGCCTATGAGCCTGACGTCGCGCTCGGCAAGGCGCTCGCCCTGTTTCGGACGGCAGGTTTCGCCGCGACCTCGCTTGATGATCTCAGCGCCGCCACCGGGATGAACCGGCCAAGCCTCTACGGCGCGTTCGGCGACAAGCGCGAGCTCTACATCAAGAGCTATCGGCGCTATCGCGAGGATGCGCGCGCGGCGATGATTGATATCTTTCGTGAGGAACTGCCGCTGCGCGAACGGTTGGAGCGCATCTATGCGATTGCGCTCGATATCTATCTGTCCGGCGCGACCGGGCCGCAGGGCTGCTTCACGGTGATGACGGCGGCGTCCGAGGCCGTCGCCGATCCCGACATTCGCGCCATGGTGCTGGAGGGCTTCGTCGAGCTGGACAAGGCGTTTGCCGCCTGCTTTCGGCGCGGCAAGGAAAAGGGCGAGTTGCCCGAGGGCGCCGATCCCGCGGTGCTGGCGCAACTGGCATCGGCGACAATCCACACCATCGCCATCCGCGCCCGAGCGCAGGTGCCGCGCAAGGAGCTGGAAGCGATCGTCAAAGGTGCGATCGACGTGATGGTGGGCAGGTAGAATTCATCATTCGGATTCGCGGACACACGTCCGCTGTCGTCCCTGCGAACGCAGGGACCCATAACCACAGGCTGGAGTTTGTGGCAGCAACGGCGGAACGTCTTTCTTTCCAACAACAAGTATTATGCGGTATGGGTCCCTGCGTTCGCAGGGACGACAGACGAGGTTGCCTTTCGAGATGTGTGAATGCCCGCTTTCGCGGGGGCGACGCAGAGAGTTGCTAATATCCGCGCGTGCGATCGACGACGTTCTCCAATACGCTGCCGGCCTCGAACCGCTCGATCTGTTGCACGACATAACGCGAGATCGAATCGGCATCCGTGTCGGCGGCATTGTGCGGCGTGAGCACGACCCTCGGATGCGTCCAGAACGGGCTGTCCCGCGGCTGCGGCTCCTGTTCGTAGACGTCGAGCGAGGCGGCGCCGAGCGTGCCGTCGTTAAGGCAGGCGATGATGTCAGCCTCATTCTGCAGGCCGCCACGACCGGCATTGATGATGACCGGCGCGCCCATCGGACTGCTGCGATTGAGCTTCGCGAAGACATCGCGATTGAGGATGTGCCTCGTCTCTGGCGTCAGCGGCAACAGGCAGACGAGGATATCGGTTCGGCGCAGGAAGGTGTCGAGCCCATGTGCGCCGTGAAAGCATTCGATGCCGTCGATCCGCTTCTCGCTGCGGCTCCAGCCCGCGACGCGGAAGCCGATCCGGTGCAGCACTTCGACCGCGTCAGCGCCGAGCGTGCCAAGGCCCATGACGCCGACGGAGATCGCGCCGGCCGCCCACTGGTATTTTGGCGCCCAGCGTTTTTCCCGCTGCGACTGGCGCAGGTAAAGTTCCTGGCGGTGATGCATCAGGACATGCAGCACGACATATTCGGTCATCCGCGCCGTGAGATCGTCGACTGCGACGCGCACCAGCGGCACGTTCGGCAACGATTTATCCGCCATCAGTGCGTCGACGCCGGCGCCCAGATTGAAAATGACCTTCAAATTTGGAAAGACCGCAAGCTCGCCCGGTACCGGCTTCCAGACTGCTGCGTACTGAACCTCGGCCGGGTCGATCGTCTCGCCGGGGATCGCCACGACGCGCCGGTCGCGGCAGACCTCGTCGAAGCGCGCCTTCCATCGTTCGCCCGACCAGTTCTCGGTCCGGCCACGTATCAACAGCGCCAGCGCGCCTTTACTCATCTCTCCGCTCCCAAAACTCAAACGTGACCTGCAACACATAGCAAATCGCGCGGCAGGTCTAGTCTCGCCTCATCGAACGAAGGGGAGACTTCAGATGCGTAAACTGGTCCTGCTATCCGCCCTGTTGCTGGCCTCTGTTCCGGCTCACGCTGGCGAAAGCCGGGGTCTCGTGTTGGCGGCAGGCGACGCGTCATCCACCTCCGACACGCCGGCTCCGCTTCCTCCGATCAAGAAGTCGGAGGGGCCCAAGCAGGAGCCGAAGCCGCAGGCCGATGTTTCGGCGCAGCCGCTGCCTCCGAAATCGGCACGCCACGTCCAAACCGGACGCTATGCCGCCCAGGAGGCGAAGGCGCGCCGCATTGCCGCGAAATACGGCGTCTATTGGTAGTGGAGGATCTTTAGGGCGCGCGGCGAAGCTCACCGCCACGGCCTGCTACCACGATGAGGACTTCGTCGGCTCCTGGAGCAAGGAGCAGGACGCCGCGGTGATGAAAAAGCTCGCGGTGGTGCAGGACAATCTGGCCAAGCAGGGCCGGCTCGGACCGGTGGCGCGCCTGTTGCCGACGACGGCCGCAACGACGCTTCGCAAGGAGGAGCCGCCGCTCATTCTCGACGGCCCCTATGCCGAGACCAAGGAGCAGCTGCTCGGCTTCTATCTCGTCGATTGCAAGAATCTCGATGAGGCGCTGGACGTCGCGCGCGATCTCGGTGCCGCCAATCCCGGCGGCGCCTATGAGATCCGCCCGGTCGGCCTGTTTGCACCAGGGAGCATGGCGACGTGACCGACAGCGCCTGGATCGACGCCGCCCTGACGTCGGCGCGGCCCCAGGCGGTCGGTGCGCTGCTTCGTTATTTCCGCGACCTCGATACCGCCGAGGAGGCCTACCAGAATGCCTGCCTGCGCGCGTTGAAAAGCTGGCCGCAGAACGGTCCGCCGCGCGATCCGGCGGCCTGGCTGATCATGGTCGGACGGAACGTCGCGATCGACGAGGTACGCCGTGGCCGCAAGCAGCAGCCGCTGCCGGAGGACGATCAGGCGATCTCCGACCTCGACGACGCCGAGGACGCGCTGGCCGAGCGGCTCGACGGCTCGCATTATCGGGATGACATCCTGCGGCTGCTGTTCATCTGCTGTCATCCGAACCTGCCGGCGACACAGCAGATCGCGCTCGCGCTCCGTATCGTTTCCGGCCTCACCGTGAAACAGATCGCGCGCGCCTTCCTGGTCAGCGAGGCGGCGATGGAGCAGCGCATCACCCGCGCCAAGGCCCGGATCGCCGATGCCGACGTCGCGTTCGAAACGCCGGGCGCGGTCGAGCGCAGCGAGCGGCTCGCCGCCGTCGCCGCCATGATTTATCTGATCTTCAACGAGGGCTATTCGGCGAGCGGCGATACCGCGCCGATCCGCGCACCCTTGTCCGAGGAAGCGATCCGGCTGGCGCGGCTGCTGCTGCGGCTGTTTCCGAGCGAGCCCGAGATCATGGGCCTGACGGCACTGCTTATGCTTCAGCACGCCCGCTCCGCGGCTCGCTTCGATCCCGCGGGCGAACTCGTGCTGCTCGACGACCAGGACCGCGGCCTCTGGAATAAGACTATGATCGCCGAGGGGCTGGCGCTGATCGACAAGGCGATGCGTCATCACAGGAGCGGAGCCTATCAGATCCAGGCCGCGATCGCGGCGCTGCATTGTCGTGCCGACAAGCCCGAGGATACCGACTGGAAGCAGATCGACCTGCTCTATGGCGCGCTCGAAGTCGTGCAGCCGTCGCCGGTCGTGACGCTCAATCGCGCGGTCGCGGTGTCGAAGGCGAGGGGGCCGGAGGCCGCGCTCGAGATGATCGAGCCGTTGGCGCCGCGGCTCGCCAATTACTTCCATTTCTTCGGCGTGCGCGGCGCGCTCCTGATGCAGCTCGGCCGTAACGACGAGGCGCATGTTGCTTTTGATCGCGCCATCGCGCTCGCCAACACTTCGGCCGAGGCCGCGCACATTCGCATGCATCTCGATCGCCTGATGCGTGACAGCCGGCCGGGCAGCACGAAGAAAGCCGGGACATAGCCTCACCGTTTTGATCCGTCATGGCCGGGCATGGCAGTCCGAAGGACGGCGTCGCTTTCGCTCGTCCATGTCCGGCCGCCCGAATTGGCGCATGACGGCGCAAATAATTTTCACACCTCGTGTCGGACCGCTCCTGGCCCGTTCGTCTATTGGGCAAGCATCACAAATGGAGCAAGCCATGCCGACGCCCACGCCAAATGAACCGGTCTCCGGGCCAGCATTGTGGTCAGGCCGTCTTCTCAGCGGTCTTGTGATCCTGTTCCTGCTGTTTGACGGCGCGATCAAGCTCGTGCCGTGGCCGATTGTCACGGAAACGATGGATCGCATCGGCTATGGTTCGAGCGAGACGCTGGCGCGTGCGCTTGGCGCCGTCACCATTGCCTGTACGGTGCTCTATGCGATTCCACCGACCTCGATCCTCGGTGCGATCCTGCTGACCGGCTATTTGGGCGGTGCAATCGCCACACATGTTCGGATCGGCAGCCCTCTGTTCACGCACGTCTTGTTCGGATTTTATCTGGGGCTGATGATCTGGGGTGGGCTCTGGTTGCGCGACCGGAAGCTGCGCAGCCTGATGCCATTGCGGGGCTAATTCGTATTGCCGGCGTCTCTTCCGTCACGGAGTTCATGAATGTTCGAAGTCATCGTCTTCATTGCCATCATCCTCGCGATCGTCATTGCGCTTGCGCTGATCCTTGCTGCGGGAAAGCCGGACACCTTCCGCCTCACGCGCACCGCGGTGGTCAAGGCCGCGCCGGAGACGATCTTCCCACTGATCGCTGACTTCCACGAGTGGAGCAAATGGTCCCCCTGGGAAAACCGCGATCCCGCGTTGAAGCGTACGTTCAGCGGTGCCGAACGTGGCACCGGCGCGGTCTATGCGTGGGACGGCAACAAGAATGTCGGCGCGGGCCGCATGGAAATCACGAGAGCGACTGCGCCATCGGACATCGCGATCAAGCTCGATTTCATCAAGCCGTTCGAAGCGCACAACGTCGCCGAGTTCACACTCTCGCCGCAGGGCGGTGGTACCGATGTCACCTGGGTGATGCATGGTCCGGCGCCGTTCATGCACAAGGTCATGCAGGTGTTCATGAACATGGACCGAATGATCGGCCGGGATTTCGAGGCCGGCCTCGCCAATCTCAAGAAAATCGCCGAGCGATAAGTCCCGGCATCAAAGACTTCGACGTCCCCCACCCAAACCAAGGAGCAAGCGATGCTAAATCCCTATCTGTTCTACAACGGCAATTGCGAGGCAGCGTTCAAGTATTACGAGAAGGTGCTTGGCGGGAAGATCGAGATGATGTTGCGTGCCGACGAGGCGCCGGAGTCGATGCCACCGCAGCCGGGTTGGGAGAAAAAGATCATGCATGCACGGATGACGGTCGGCGGCCAGGTGCTGATGGCGTCCGACTCGCCGCCCGAGCACTTTCACAAGCCGCAGGGCTTTTCGGTGTCGCTGACGGTCAGCGATCCCGCCGAGGCGGAAAAGAAGTTCAATGCGCTTTGCGACGGCGGTGCCGTCACCATGCCGTTCAGCAAGACGTTCTTCTCGAAAGGCTTCGGCATGACCATCGACCAGTTCGGGATTCCCTGGATGGTCAACGCGCCGCTCGAAGGCATGTGAGCCGATCAAAGCGGGCGCGTGCGGCGTCCTACCGGCACCGCCGGTACATCGACGCCAGCTCGCGCCCTCGCAACAGGAGCAGCCGCGAGCTCAATCCGCCGCGGCGCTCGATCCAAAGCCTTACCGGCGCCGGATAGGCCTCCAGCACGAGATGCGAGGCTTCCGGCTCCGCGTAGGTCCGGCCGCGTCGGTCGACGGATCGCGCGGCATGGAAGCCCAGAATGGCGCGGCGGGTGACGCAGATCCGTTCGCTCGGCACCATGCTCAGCACCAGCGTGCATGCCGACAGGCACGGCCCGTCGATGACGACGCGCTCGCCGGACTGGCGCACCTCCTCGAACAGGTCGAGAAATGGTCCGACCTGTCCGCCCGGGCTCTCCAGGATGCGAATTTCAGCAACCGCCGGTGAAACCAGCGCACTCAGCGCGGTCACGAGGAGGATGGCTAGCAGGAATCGTTGCTTGCTCATGCGGTTCTATCCATTCCGTCGCGCGCCGCGTAGCGTCGGCAGCCCGATGCCCGCGGCATCAAAACCCCCATCGACGGCGAGAATTTGACCGGTGATGTAGCTGGAGCGTTCACAACTCAGAAAAAAGATGGCCTCGGCCAATTCCTCTTCCAGTCCGTAGCGATTGAGCGGAATGGCGTCGTGATAATCTGCGCGGATTTCGGCCGTGTGCACGGCCTTTGCCATCGCGGTGTCGACCGGACCGGGCGCGACCGCGTTGACCCGAATGCCGAGGGAGGCCAGCTCCACAGCGAGCTGCTTGGTCAGGTGCGCAAGGCCGGCCTTGCTGGTGCCGTAGGCCGAGCGCAGCGTGGAGGCGCGCACCGCCGAGATCGAGGTGATGTTGACGATCGCGCCGCCGCCATGCTCGCGCATCAATGGGGCGGCAGCCTTGGCGCAGAGGAAGGGGCCAGAGAGATTGACCGCGAGGATCCGGTTCCAGTCGGCTTCGGAGGTTTCCAGAAGCGGCGCAAAGACTGCGACGCCGGCGTTGTTGATCAGCGCGTCGAGCCGGCCGAAGCGCTTTGCGATCGCATCGATGGCGCAAGCGACAGCCCCTGCATCGGACACGTCGCAATGGAGCGCGAGCGTGGCATCAGGCTTCGCCAGTCCCGCAACCGCGTCCTTCAACAAGCCGGCCTCGATATCGAGCAGCGCCACCCGCCAGCCTTCGGCCAGGAAACGCTTGGCGGTCGCAAGTCCGATCCCGCGCGCGGCTCCCGTCACGAGGGCGACCTTGGGCGGGGAGGGCGTCATGGGCAGTCATCCTTTCAGGCTTGCTCGTTCCGCGACGTAAGGAACATCGCGGAACGCGCGCTCAGGATGACGCAAAGTGCCTTCCGGTCAAGCCGCCGCCCGGTTCTTGATCGCGCCAACGATCGCCGTGAGAACGGCGCCGGCAACGCCACCGCCAGCGATCTGGCCCACGATACTACCGATATCCGGCGTGGAGGCGCTGTTGGCCAGCAGCGGGATCAGCATACCGAGGATCTGTCCCCCGACGCCACCACCCACTGCGCCCGCGATTGTGTTTCCAAGCGTGCCCAGATCGACGGTCTTGGCCGCATTGGCGGCGACATTTCCACCGACAGCGCCGCTGATGATTTGAATCAGCAAATTGATGAGCATTCCCGACATGACGCGATTCTCCGCAATCCGGGTGTTAAGCTGCAGCGTCGCGCGCAGCGCCGGACCATCGCCGCGCCGTCGGGCAGTTTATGCGCGCCAATGGACAAAATCACGCTGCGCGTGCGAAGGCAGGACGGAAAAGGTTTGGGTTGTACGGCCTGCTTCCATGCAACGGGGAGGAATTTCGATGAAAGCCATCGCGCATCAAGACCATCCCCCCGAGGTCTGGCGGCCGGGCGTGGAAACCCGGATGCTCGTCTCGGCCATGAACGGCGCTGCGCAACTCTGCATCTTCGAGCAGTGGGTGGCGCCCGGCGCCGGCGCGCCGACCCATCATCATCCCGTCGAGGAAGTGCTGACCGTGTGCGAGGGAGAGGCCGAAATGTGGATCGAGACAGAGCGCCTCACGGTGCCGGCCGGGCGGTCGTTGATCATCCCGGCCGGCCGCTGCCATGGTTTTCGCAACAGCGGCACGTCGACGCTGCACATCCGTGCCGTACTGGCGTCGCCGGTCTTCGAGGCTATTCCGGAAGGAGCCAAGGAGGTCACGCGGCGATGGCAGGCGGCCTGACTGCCGCGTCGCCGGACTCACGTCTTGGCCCTGTTACGCCTTTAATCTTGTTTCGACTTTAATCTCGTTTCGACTTGTTTCGACTTGGCCTTCTTCGCGAGCACCTTCTGATAAGCGGCTTGCAGCCGCTCCCCGACTCTCGGCCCGGACTTCCTTCGCTTCACACGAAGGTGGATCTCGCGCAATTCGTCCATGAACTCGGCCCACATTTTCGGGCCGCCTTCGCTGAGCAGTCTGGCGCGAATGCCGAGTTCTTCGGTCACCGGCAGATATTTGTAACCCCAGGCCGACATCTGCGCGAGGATCGGCAGCAGCTCGATGCCCTGCTCGGTGAGGGAATAGATGCCCTTCTGCTTGTGGCTCGGATCGTCGTCGCGCGTGATGATGCCCTCCGTCAGCAGCGTCTTCAGCCGGTCGGCGAGGATGTTGGACGAGATGCCTTCATCGGACTTGGTGAGCAGTTCGCGGAAATGGCGGCGGTTGCCGAACATGATGTCGCGGATGATCAGCAGGCTCCACTTGTCGCCGAGTACTTCCAGTGTGAGATTGATCGGGCAGCCGGAGCGCTGAACCTCGGTCATTGGCCTGTCCCGGAAAGCGGCGCGCGTGTGCCGACAAACTGCTTGCAATATTGCATCGGTTTGGGCATGCTGCAACCAGTTGCAAAACGCAATCGGTATGGGAGGCTCGCGATCCATGTCGCTCACGCTGCATTATCATCCGCTGGCGTCGTTCTGCTGGAAGGCGCTGATTGCGCTCTATGAAAATGATACTGCGTTCACGCCGAACATGGTCGATCTCGGCAACGCGGCTGAGCGCGCGGCGCTGCTCAAGCTGTGGCCGATCGGCAAGTTTCCGGTGCTGCGCGACGACGCACGCGATCGGACGATTCCGGAATCGAGCATCATCATCGAATATCTCGACCGGCATTATCCGGGACGGACTCGCTTCATTCCGTCGTCGGACGACCTCGCGCTTCAAACACGGTTGCGCGACCGTTTTTTCGATCTCTATGTGCATCTGCCGATGCAAAAGGTTATGGAAGATCGGCTTCGTCCCGAGGGCAGCAAGGATCCGCATGGTGTCGAGAGCGCGCGGGCTCAGCTCAGGACATCCTATGGCATGATCGAGACGCAAATGGCTTCGGGCGTGTGGGCCATGGGCGAACAATTCACCATCGCCGATTGCGCGGCGCTGCCGTCCTTGTTCTACGGCAGCATGGTCGAGCCGTTTCCCGCCAACCACGGCAGGCTTGCCGACTATTTCGAACGCCTGAAAGCACGCCCGTCCGTGGCGCGGGTCATCGGGGAAGCCGGGCCGTACTTCGCCATGGTGCCGAAGGAGAGTTGAATGGCCGCACGAGATCGGGCCGAGACGATACGTCGCATCTTCGCGGCCTATCTGCACAACGACCGCAAGGCGGTCGAGGATGCGCTCGCTGATGAGTTCCGCTTCACCAGTCCGTTCGACGACGGGATCGACAAGGCGACTTATTTCGAGCGTTGCTGGAAGAATGCCGATTGGATCGAGCGCCATGAGCTGGAGAAGATCTTCGTCCAGGGCGATGAAGCTTTCGTGACCTATAATTGCATCGCCAAAGGCGGCAAGAGCTTTCGCAACACTGAATTTTTCGTCTTCTCGGGCGACAAGGTCGTTCGTATCGACGTCTATTTCGGCGCGACTTATCACGAAGGCGTTTTCGTCAAGCAGCCGACGTAGCGAAATTTTTTTCGACGATCTGTCGCAATGCCGCATGTCCGTTCGTCCTAGTCTCAGTCAATGATTGTGGACGTTCTTTGGGAGCAGGACATGCAGGAAAAGGTTGTCGCCGGCGGGCTGTCGAAGATGCGGCTCGGCCGCATGCACGATGTGATGGCGCGCTATGTCGAGGATGGCGCGATGCCGGGCCTGGTCACGCTGATCAGCCGTCATGGCGAGGTCCATGTCGATGTGATCGGCAGGAACGCGTTTGGCGGCGGGCTGATGCAGCGCGAGAGCATTTTCCGTATCACCTCGATGACCAAGCCGGTGACGGCGGTCGCGGCGATGATCCTGGTCGAGGAATGCAAGCTGCGGCTCGATGATCCCGTGGACAGCTTGCTGCCGGAACTCGCCAATCGCCGGGTCATCCGAAGCCTCGAATCCGAGATCGACGACGACGTCCCCGCAAAACGCGCGATCACGCTGCGCGACATTCTGACATTCCGGCTGGGGCTCGGCATGATCCCGGTGTTTCCGGATCGCTACCCGATCCAGAAGGCGATTGCGGAAGCGGGCTTTGCACCGGGGCCGGTGTTTCCCTCGTTCCCGCCGGACGAGTTGATGCGACGCTACGGCACGCTGCCGCTGATCTATCAGCCCGGCGAGCGCTGGCTTTACAACAGTGGCACGGAGATTCTCGGCGTGCTGGTCGCTCGTGCGGCCGGAAAGACCCTGAGTGAATTCATGCAGGAGCGCATTTTTGGGCCGCTCGGCATGATGGATACAGGCTTCCACGTGCCCGCTGCAAAAGTCGATCGTTTTGCGACATCCTATGCGCGCGATGCATCGGGCGAGCTGAAGGTGTTCGACGATCCCGCGACCGGAAAGTTTTCAAGGCCGCCCGTGTTCGAAAACGGCAGCGCCGGTCTCGTCTCGACCGCGGATGATTTCAATGCTTTTGCGCAGATGATGCTGAACGGCGGCCGGCTTGGCAGCGAACGTATTCTGTCGCGGCCCTCCGTCGAGCTGATGACGACGGACCAGCTCATGCCGGACCACAAGCTCGGCTCGGAACTGTTCTTCGGCGACAACAGGGGATGGGGCCTGGGATTGTCCGTCTTCACGCGGCGGGACAATCTCTGTACCGCGCCCGGCCGTTTCGGCTGGGATGGGGGCTACGGCACGTCCTGGTATTCCGACCCCCGGGAACAGCTCACCGGCATCCTTCTGACGCAGCGGATGATGGATTCGCCGCAGCCGCCGGCCGTGATGTCGGACTTCTGGACCCTGGCCTATCAGGCGATCGACGACTGAGCCCGGTGTTCGGGCAATTACCTCGCAAATAATTTTCAGAGGCCGTGTCGGGACTACAAAAGGCGGTTCGTCTTTCTGGTGAGACCCGGTTTCGACCCCTTGAGAAGCAAGATCAAACGGAGAGTGACGATGCGGTTCATGGTGATTGTGAAGGCCACCAAGGATTCCGAGGCCGGCCTGATGCCGAGTACGGACCTGCTCGCTGCAATGGGCAAGTTCAACGAGGAACTGGTGAAGGCAGGGATGATGGAAGCGGGCGAGGGCTTGCATCCGAGCGCGAAGGGCGCGCGTGTCAACTACGCGAGCGGGCAAGCCAAGGTCACGCGTGGCCCATTTAATCTCACGGGCGATCTCGTGGCGGGTTTCTGGCTGATCAAGGCCAAGTCACTCGATGAAGCGA
>Ga0207693_10003330_pt1 | contig 13751 bp, 19 predicted proteins | sample LARL81metaG_FD_184347 | JGI IMG/M metagenome (GOLD analysis project Ga0207693, IMG submission 184347) | Corn, switchgrass and miscanthus rhizosphere microbial communities from Kellogg Biological Station, Michigan, USA - LAR L8-1 metaG... | ecosystem: Host-associated > Plants > Roots >...
CTTCCTGAACGATCAGAACACGATTCAGCTCGGCTTCTGGACGATCTTCATCGCGCACGTGATGTTCACCATCAGCTTCGTCGTCGTCACGGTGAAGGCACGCCTCATCGGGTTCGACAGGCACCTCGAAGAGGCGGCGATGGACCTCGGCGCCAACGAATGGAAGACCTTCCAGAAGGTCACGCTCCCGCTCATTGCGCCTGCGATGCTGGCCGCGGGGCTCCTCGGCTTCGCGCTCTCAATCGACGACTTCGTGATCACGTACCTCAACGCAGGGCCGGTGCAGACGTTTCCGATCTTCGTGTGGGGGATTGCCCGAGTGGCCGTGCCGCCGCAGGTGAACGTCGTCGCCAGCGCGATCTTCCTCGTGGCCATCGCGCTCGGCCTCGGGAACGTCATCTGGCAATACAGGAGCGCAAGGCGAACCCGAAACCAAGCAGTCGAGTGACCACGACAGCGGAAGTCCCGGTCGACCTACAGAAGCTCGCGAAGGAGCACCTCTGGCTGCACTTCACGCGCATGGGCGGCTACCTCGACACCGACGTGCCCGTGATCGTCCGCGGCGAAGGTTGCTACCTGGAGGACGTCAACGGCAAGCGCTATCTGGACGCGCTCGCCGGCCTGTTCGCGGTGAACATCGGCTACTCCTACGGCGAGGAGATCGGGCAGGCGGCGCTCGAGCAGATGCGCGAGCTGCCGTTCTACACGAACTGGTCGTACGCGCACCCGCGCGCGATCGAGCTCGCGGCTGAGGTGGCCTCGCTGGCACCAGGCGACCTGACGCGCGCGTTCTTCGTTTCCGGCGGCTCCGAGGCGGTGGAGTCGGCCTGGAAGCTCGCGCGGCAGTACCACGCGGCGCGCGGGGAGCGGCGCTGGAAGGCGATCGCCCGGAACGTCGCCTACCACGGGACGACGATGGGGTCGCTCTCGATCAACGGGATCCCGGCACTGAGGACGCCCTTCGAGCCGCTCGTCCCGGGAGTCTCACACGTCCGAAACACGAACCGCTACCACCGTCCTGCGGACGAGACCGAGGCTGAATTCACCGCGTTCCTGCTCGACGATCTCGAGAACGCGCTCGATGCAGCGGGGCCGGACACCGTTGCGATGGTGATCATGGAGCCGGTGCAGAACGCGGGCGGTTGCTTCACTCCTCCTGCCGGCTACTTCGAGGGCGTGCGCGAGCTCTGCGACCGCCACGGGATCCTGCTCTGCGCCGACGAGGTGATCACAGGCTTCGGCCGGATCGGCCACTGGTTCGCGTCCGAGAAGTACGACATCCGGCCCGACATCCTCACCTGCGCCAAGGGACTCTCCTCGGCGTATGCGGCGATTGGCGCCGTCCTGACGACCGATCGCGTGATCGAGCCCTTCCTGACGGGCGACACGATGTTCACCCACGGAATCACGTTCGGCGGTCACCCGGTGATGGCGGCGATCGCGCTCAAGAACATCGAGATCATGAAGCGCGAGGGGATCGTCGACGGCGTTCGCGAGCAGGAGGGGATGTACCGAGAGAAGCTCGAGCAACTGCTCGAGCTGCCGATCGTGGGTGACGTGCGCGGTGCCGGCTGCTTTTACGCGCTCGAGCTGGTCAAGAAAAAGGAGACGCGGGAGACTTTCTCGGAAGCAGAGTCGGAGCGATTGCTGCGCGGTTTCCTCTCGCCGGAGCTGTTCGAGCGCGGGCTGATCTGCCGCGCCGACGACCGCGGCGATCCCGTGATCCAGATCTCGCCGCCGCTCGTGGCCGGGGAGGCTGAGTTCGACGAGCTCGTGCGAATCCTCGGCGGTGTGCTCGAAGAAGCCTGGGAGCGGATCGAGCACTGATCCCCTGGTGGCTCGAGGAGGCGCCGCAGGTCGAGGCTGAGCCGCCGCTCGAGGGCGAGCTCGATGTCGACGTCGCGATCGTCGGCGGCGGTTACACAGGGCTCTGGACGGCGCTTGCCGTCCGTGAGCTCGAGCCTTCGACCCGGGTCGGCCTGGTGGAGGCGGCACTCTGCGGCGAGGGCCCGAGCGGGCGAAACGGCGGCTTCCTGCACGGGTACTGGTCGTCCCTGCCGCGGGCTCGGCGTGTCTTCGGCGACGGCGGGGCGCTTGCCGTCGCCCAGGCCGCGTCCGCGATCATTCCCGGTGTTCGTGAGTTCGTCGAGCGGCGTGGGGTGGACGTCTGGCTGCGGGAGGCGCCAATGCTCGAGGTGTCGGCCGCCGCGGCCCAGGACGAGGCCATCGATGCCGCCGTGGCCGCCGCTGGCGCGCTCGGGGTAGAGGAAGAAGCCGTTCCGATAGGCCGAGACGAGCTCGCGAAGCGGTGTTCGTCGCCGAGGTTCAGGCGCGGGGTCCTCTACCGCGAGGGCGCGACGGTTCAGCCCGCGCGGCTGCTGCGGGCGCTCCGCGCGGCTGTGCTCGACGAAGGCGTCATCCTCCATGAGCGGACGCCGATGGTTCGGCTGCGCCGCGGCTCACCCAACGTCATCGAGGCGCCGCGGGGGCGCATCCGTGCGCGCGAGGTCATCGTCGCGATCAACGCCGCCGCCGCGGGCTGGCGTCCCGTTGCACGCCGCCTGACTGCGTTTGGCTCCTACGTCGTCCTGACCGAGCCGGTGCCCGAGCTGCTCGACAGGATCAGCTGGACGGGCGGCGAGTCGATCATCGACGCGCGCATGTTTCTGCACTACTTCAGGACGACGAACGACGGCCGCGTCGTCATGGGCAGCGGCTCCGGGCCGATCGGCTTCGGCGGCCGGCTCGACGGGCGCTTCACCGCTGATCGACCTTCGGTGGCCCGAGCGGAGGCGGGTTTGCGTTTCCTGCTGCCCGGCCTCGTTGGGGCGCGTATCGAGCGGGCGTGGGGTGGACCGATCGACGTTTCGGCCGATCACTTCCCCTTCTTCGGAACACTTCCGGGGACGCGGGTCCACTACGGTGCCGGTTACTCCGGCAACGGCGTCGGGCCAAGCTGGCTCGGCGGCCGGATCCTGGCGCGGCTCGCCTTGGGCGTCGAGGACGAGCTGACGGCTCTCCCGCTCGTCAATCGCCGCATCCGCTCGCTGCCGCCTGAGCCGATCAAACGCCTCGGCGGCGGCCTCGTCCGGGGTGCGGCGCTGCGGGCCGAGGAAGCCGAGCAGGCCGGGCACCGTCCGGCTTTGCCGCTGCGCGCGATCGCCGCCCTCCCGCGCGTCGTCGGCCTGCGCGTGGGCACGCGTTAGCAGAAATCACGACCACGCGAGCGATCTAGGCGAGCGCGGCCAGCTCGCGCGCGAACGTCCCACCGCCGATGATCCGCTCCGCGTTTCGTCCGGCTCGTTCCCGCAACTCGCGGTCGGAGGTGACGAGCACGTAGGGCTCGGAGAGCGCGGCGGCGCGCCGCGTGATCCAATCGTCGGCCGATTCCGCGCCCGTGCCGACGACCTCGACCCCTGGAACCTCGTCCGGAGCCGGCCCGTCGAAGATGGCGACCGCATCGACACCCTCGGCCTCGGCCCATCGGCCCAACAGTTCGACGAGCTGCTCCGGCGAGAGGTTAGGCCACAACGAACGCCTCACGTTCGGAGCGTCGACGAGCACGATCACGCTCGGAGGCTAGCGTCCGGCACGCGCCGTAGCCTGAGTTTTCGTGCCGGGCGAGCATCATGGCGCGTTCGGGCAGGATGCGTTCGGTCGACGTGCCGAGAAGTTAGCCCGCTTCTTCGGCACTCCGCAGTACATCCTCGGTCAGTCGATCGTCGTTGTTCTCTGGATCGCGGCGAACGTGGCCGCGGTCACTTACCACTGGGATCCCTACCCGTTCATCCTGCTCAACCTCGCGTTCTCGACCCAGGCGGCGTACGCGGCGCCCCTGATCCTGCTCGCGCAGACGCGTCAGGCAGACCGCGACAAGGACCACGAGCTTCTGGTCGAGCGCCAGCACGACGAGATGGAGCGCATGGCTCAGAAGCGTGTGGACGCGATCAAAGCGGAGACGGACAAACTGACCAATCTGCTTGAGTCAAACACCGCCCTGACCCGCCAGGACAAGGAGTTGACCGAGCAGGTCGCGGATCTGACCAGGCAGATTCACGACCTGCTGACCGCGCGCTGAGGTGGCCTACTTCTCGTCCAGCTTCAACGCGGCTGAATTGATGCAGTAACGCTGTCCGGTCGGGGCAGGCCCGTCCGGGAAGACGTGGCCGAGATGACCGCCGCAGTTCGCGCACATCACCTCGGTACGGACCATCCCGTGGCTCACATCGGTCTCCGCGTCGACCGCTTCCTCGGAAGCAGGCGCGTAGAACGCGGGCCACCCGCAGCCGGAGTCGTATTTCGTCTCCGACTCGAAGACCTCGGCCCCGCAGCCGGCGCACTGGTACGTGCCGGGCTCAAAAGTGAAGTCATACTCGCCAGAAAACGGCGCTTCGGTGCCCTTCTCGCGCAGGATCCTGTACTGCTCGGGCGTCAATTCTGCACGCCACTCTTGCTCTGTTTTCTGAATTTTCGTCATCGCTGAATAGTCTCCGGAGAAGGCAAATCGTTACGTTTGGACGGGCTCCAGCCACTGCTCGCCCCACCACTCCGGATGCGGCATTCCGCTCTCCCGCGCGCGCTGGAGCAGCGCGGGGACGTCGTAAGGCGCACGGCGCAACTCGGTCGAGATGCAGCCGTCTTCGACGGTCAAGATCGCGTACTCGGCCCAGGGCGACATCTGCACCGCGCCGTTCGGCGGCCAACTGTTGAACGGCAGACCAACGCTCCCCGGATTGACGATCAGCGTCGTGCCGTGCAAGCGGGCGAGCTGCACGTGCGTGTGACCCGCAGCGAGGACCGCCGGCCGGTTTCCATTGAACATCTGCGCGAGCACCACATCCGACGTCGTCGCGTGGATGTCTTCGAGCACCGAGCGCGGCGAACCGTGGACACAAAGCACCGTCGTCCCCCCGAGATCGAGCTCGAGCTGGAGCGGAAGGCCTTGAAGGAATTCCTTGTCGGTGTCACTGAGCTGCGCCGCGCTCCAGTCGCCCTGGTCCCGAAGTTTCGGCCCCACCTCGAGCTCAAGCGGCGGCACCCCCTCGAGCAGCCAGCTGTCCCAGTTGCCGAGGACGACCGGGCAGTCGAGCTCTCGCAGCCGCGCGATCGTCGCTCGAGGCTCAGGACCGGCGGCCAGGTCTCCGAGACAGACGAGCCGGTCGATCCCCGACTCGTTCAGCTCGCCGATAACGGCGTCGAGCGCCAGCAGATTGCCGTGAATGTCCGAGATCAGGCCGAGGCGCATCGCGGAAGCTTAAGGCTTCACTCGGCGGCCGTCCGGGCAAGGCCGGAAAAGGCCTCACGCTCGATCGACGGAAAGCCTTCTCTGTGACCGTAGTTGGCGAGCGCGGCCGAGAGCGAAAGGGCCAGCACGCGTGCGCGCAGGAGCTGCTCGTCGGTGACGGACCCGTACTCGGCGAGGAACGCCTCCCGGCTGTCGAGAGGCAGGTAGCTCCAGAGCATCGACAGGTCGATCGCCGGGTCGCTGCGGCAGACGTCGACCCAGTCGATCACGCCTGTCGCCTTCGCATCCTCACCCACGAGCACCTGCCGAAAGTGGAGGTCGCCGTGCGCGACCGTGAATACGTCCGACGGAGGAAGTCGTTCGGCCGCGTCGAGCACCCGGTCGACGGCGGCGGGACGCCGCCAAAGCCCGGTCGCTTCGAGCTCGTCCAGCTGCTCGCGCGTCTTCGGCACTCGCACGCTCATGTCCGCACGTCTATTGGCGTCCGGGGGCAGCTCGCAGGCGACATCGGCGTCGTGGAGCCGGCGCAGGAATCGTCCGAGCGAACGGCCGATCTCCACTCGGTGCGGGTCGTCGAGCGCCGCCTCGCCGAGCTCGCGTCCGGGCAGGAGCTCGCTGCCGAAGAACGGCCATGGGAAGCCGTCGGAAGGCTCGCCGACGAAGACGGGCACCGGCACCGGAATCGGCAAGAGCGGAGCGAGCTCGGGCAACACTGCGATCTCGCGCCGCACGCCGGGAACGGCGATCTCGCGGCGGGGGAAGCGAAACGTCCAGCGCTCGTCGACGAGCAGGATCGTGTAGTCCCAGCCTTCGGCGAAGGGCCGTACCGATTCGAGCACCAGTTCGGGAAACCGGGCGAGCAGACGCCTCGCGAGCCCCTCGTCGACGACGAGCTCAGGCGTCCAATCGGGCACCAGTTAGGTGAACGAAGGCTGCCGGCGACGGGAGTCGGTAAGCCCGTCGACCAGCGCGTATCCGACCCAGTTGACGAGCCAGATGATCACCACCGTGCCAACGTAGGTCCAGAAGCCGTCGATCGAGAAGTCGGGCGCAATCCACTCGGCGAGCGCGACCATCGCAATGTTGATCACGAGCAAGAAGAGGCCGAGCGTGAGGATGATCAGCGGCAGGGTGATCAGCGTGAGAAGCGGCTTGATGACCGTGTTGGCGATTCCCAGCACGGCCGCGCCGATGATGTAGGCCCACCAGCCGTGAATACGGACGCCGGAGAAGAGCGCGTCGGCGACCCACAGGGCCGCGGCATTGATCCCGAGTGCGAGCAAGAGTCGGATCGCCAGCGGCATGAGCTGGAGCGTATCCCCAGGTTGGCCCTGGAGGCAATACTGCGCTGATGGAGTTCGTCCCACCCACCCGGCACCTTCTACGTGCGAAGGACGTCGCCGACGCTCGCTACGCAGAATCGCTGGACGTCAACGATCTGGCGGGCGCCGCAGGTCTTTCGCGGGCGCACTTCAGCCGCGAGTTTCGACGCGCGTTCGGGGAGTCGCCGCACGCCTATCTTCTGACCCGCCGCCTAGAACGGGCTGCGGCGCTGCTTCGCTCCACCGATCGCACCGTCGCGGACATCTGCTTTTCGGTCGGGCTCAAGAGCGTCGGCTCGTTCACGACGAGCTTTACGCGCGCCTACGGCCGGTCGCCGACTGCCTATCGTGCGGAGTACCCGCCGGCGTCGCAGCACGCCCTGATCCCGGCCTGCGTGCTGCGTGCCTACGGTCGCCCGCAACACCGCACGTTTCGAGAAGACGCGCGCGTCGTCCGGGCCTAGCATCTTCGCCGACAACCGACGAAGGAGGACCGGATGATCAAGATCGCCAACGCCCAGCTATGGGTGCATGACCAGGACGAGGCGCTTGCCTTCTACACCGAAAAAGTCGGAATGGAGGTGCGAGCCGACGTCACCGTCCCCGAGCTGGGCGACTTTCGCTGGCTGACCGTCGGGCTGCCCGGCCAGGACGACCCCTCGATCGTGCTGATGGCCATTCCCGGCCCGCCCGTGATGGATTCCGAGACAGCCCAGCAGGTCAAGACCCTGATGGGAAAGGGCTTCGCCGGCACGATCTTCCTGACGACCGACGACTGCCAGGCTTCCTATGAAGAGCTGAAACGCCGTGGCGTCGATTTCACGGAACAGCCCGAGGAGCGGCCGTACGGGATCGACTCGGCGTTCCGCGACCCGTCGGGCAATCACATCCGCCTGACCCAGGTGCGCGAGCTGGCGGCCGTTTGAGCCTGAGCTCCTGTTCCGGCGCCGGCTGAGACCGGCGCCGGAGCCTTTCTCCTAGCCGTTTGGTGCTTGGTCGGCCGAACCCAAACTGCCGCCGTCGCCGTTGAAGTGCTAGCGGCCCACTTTCGAGAAGGAGCTCAGATGAGTTCATTTCTGTCGAGTGAATCCCTCACCGGCTCTGCGGCGCTCGACTGGGACGAGCTCGCCGGTCTCGAGCGAATCGTCACGGCCTATGCGATTGGCGACCACAGCGTCGTCCTCGAGTTGAGCGACGGCCGAGAGGTCCGCATCACCGCCTGGCACGACCGGGCCGCCGGCAAGTACGTGAGCGAGTACGAACGGAGAGGCGTTGTCAAGAGCGGCGGCCAAGAGCTTCGCGTCTGGGCGCACACGCCTGCCTACCGGCGCTGCATGGCGGACGACGCCGCCAGCTGCCTCGAAGCCGCAGTCATTCAGGTCGACCGGGTCAACGTCTACTAAGACCGCCGGTTTTCTCTTGTACCAGGTGTATCATGGTGGTGAGGTTTTCCCCTGGTTAGAAGGGAGTTCCGATGACTGCAGCGGGTAACGAACCCGTCGCCGGTTCGTCAGCACTTGATTGGGGGGAGCTATCCGGCCTCGAGAGAATCGTCTCGGCCTATTCGATCGGCAACCACAGCGTTGTCGTCGAAACCGCCGACAACCGCGAGATTCGCATCACGGCCTGTCTGGACCGCGCCACCGACAAATACGTCTCGGAATACGAGCGCCGAAGCGTCCTCAAGAGCGGGGGGCACGATTTCCGCGTCTGGGCGCAGACGCCCGCCTACCGGCCCTGCACGGCCGACGATGCGGCCAGCTGCCTGGAAGCAGCGGTCTTGGAGGTCGACCGGGTCAACATCTACTGACCGAGGATTCAGCTTGGCCGAATCGACACGATTCGCGCGGTCCAGGTCCCGCGCGGAGCTTCGACCTCGACCGCGTCTCCCTCTCGGCGGCCGATCAGTGCGCGGCCGAGCGGCGAATCCGGAGAGATCGCGCCGGTTCCGCCGACGATCGAGATCTCGCCTTCGATCCGCCCGCCCTGCTCGTCTTCGAGCTCGACCGTCGAGCCGATACCGACCTGGCCGGGCGCGAGCTCGGATTCTTCGACGACCACAGCGTGGTCGAGGCGGTCGCGGAGTGTCCGGATGCGTGCCTCCAAGAAGCCCTGTTCGTTTTTCGCGGCGTGATATTCGAAGTTCTCGGACAGGTCGCCATGCTCGCGCGCCGTTTTGATCGCCTCAACGATGGCTGTGCGTTTCGGGCCTTCGAGCTCGGCCAGCTCGGCGGCCAGCGCGTCGCGTTGGCTCGCGGTCAGACGGTCGACTCTCGGCTCGGCCATGCTCGGACAGCATAGGGCCGCTGGCGGAACGTCCTTAGTCGTTTCGGCCGAAGAGCGAGAGCAGGAGCAGGAAGACGTTGAGGATGTCCAGGAAGATCGAGGCCGCTAGCAGCGGCGCCGTCCTGATGTCTTGGCTCCGGCGAAGACGCTGAAAGTCGAACGCGGTCAAGCCTGCGAAAATCACCAGCCCGAGGACTGCGTAGATCATCTGGCCGTTCGGAATCTGGACGAAGATCAAGACGATCCCGAAGACGATCAACGCGATCAGGGCCCAGAAGAAGTACCGCGCGAGAGGGGCGAGGTCGCGCCGGGTCGCGTATCCAGCAGCCCCGAAACCGGCGATGAAGAGTGCCGTTGCGCCGCCGGCTTGCCAGACGGCCTGCGGATCCGTGCTCGTGTAGAAGCTGATCGTGGGAGCGACGGCGAGGCCGATCAGCACGCCGAATGCGAACAACAGTGTCACGGCGCCCGGCTCCGATCGCTGGGCCACGAAGTTCATGGCGAGGAGACAACCGAACGCCGCGATGAAGAAGAGCCAACCCCACTGATGGGAGATATCCCGGCCGAGATACGCGCCGAGTGCGAACAGGCCCGCCGTTACAGCGACCAGGCCCATCGTCTGGCCAAACAGCGTCCCCGTCTCGTCGCGGGTCAGCGATGGCTGAACGGCTGTGCTACTCGATTCCATCCGATTCTCGTCGTCAGTCCTTGTCGGTTTGCTCGGCAAGCAGTTGCGCCGCTGCCTCAGCGTCACTCTCGTCGACGAGAACCTGCGCCCCACCCGAGAACTCGAATGGAATGGCGCCCCCTGCGTCATCAGCCCTGATCGACGCCGCGATCCCGGCCGACTCGAGCAGGCCTTCGACGATCTCGGCCTCGCCGCGCGTCGTGTACGTACCAATCGTGATCAGCCGGTCCATGGCGACCGGATCATCGCACCTGGGCAGCCACCCTGGGAGTTCGGACTCGGTCAGTTCGCTAAAGTCGGTTTCGGATCGAGTTGGGGGGTTGCGCATGTGGCTTCTGTACGTAGCTGCGGCAATTTGTGCGGCGTCGATGGCACCTTGCGCGACCGCCTCGCAGCTCGTCGACCGCAACGCCTCCGGGGTCAGGCTCGCCGTTAACGGCAAGGGCGAGGCGCTAATCACTTATACGGCTCATGGGACGCTGAAACACGTTCTCGCCTGGGGAGCGATCAACGCGCGCGCACCGAGCCAGGCCCAGCCGCAGGTTGCGTTCCGGTTCGACTACGCGGGTGGGTTCGGGAAGTATCACCGCGCCTACTGGAGGCGCTTCGGCCACCAGTGCGGGGCTTACCGAGGGCAGCCGCTCGCCTGGCTCGTCGCTGCCTGCACGGCACCGGACGGATCGAACTGGGCGCTGCAGGCATGGCAGCGGTCACTACCGGACTACGGGGTGTTCGCCAGCGGGGCGCGTTCGGCCTGGGACATTCGCCTCTCGCACTGGACCGGACCGCAGGCCACGCTGACGGTCAAGACCGATTGGACGTACCGTCGGTTCGATCATCTCTACGGCTCGTTGGTCTACCAAGGCAGGCCGGTCTACGGCTTTCACACAACGCGGCTCGGGAGTCCGCTCGACGGCTACGGGCGGCTCATTTACGTCGACACATTCGACTCGAGGTACGGCTCCGGCTGGCACCGCGAGAACAGCTTCGTGACCCACCGGCCGAAGGGGATCTTCTGTTATGGGTTCTTTCCTCATGGTGGCCGTCCGCCGGGGAAGGGAACGCGGTACCGGGCAACGGCGATCGGGCCGGGCGTGACTCCCGACGTCCTCTGGCAGGGCCCCGCGCCCGGCCGCTACAACCGCGCCGCGGACGCCCGTGCGAACGCCGAGCAGCGAGCGGCGTTTTCCGACCGGTTATGTCGGCCCAACTGAAAGCCGACCCCAGGAGAGGGTTGAGGTTGGAGACACTGGGCGGCGTGCCCGCCAAGCCGGCGACGCTGACGCCTAGCAGACTCCGTAGCTCCGGAAAGGCGCTCCGCTGAATGGGTGGGACGGACAGTCGGCGGCGCCAGCAATGATGTCCGCACCGGTTGGCGCGTAATTGCTCCCGTACATAATTCTGTTCTGGCGCTTATAGCCGTCCTGGATCATGTTGAGCCCGATCAAGTTGCTCTGGAACCAAGCCCATAGCTGCTGGTTGGACGTGTTCGACGATGGAGTGGGCTGAGGTACAGCAGGCGTGAATGGGAGTTCGTCCAGGTAGCTGACGAAGATGCTCACAGCCACGTCGCGGTCGACGACTCGCGTCACCACCGCGTACGGCCGCGTCGTCGAGGTCTTTATGGCGCAGTAGAAGAGCCGGTAGTAGTCGTAACCACCCGACACGAAGCGTTGCCCAAATGGGGAACAGCTCGACTCGAGAACGTCGTTCCAGCCTCCCACGAACGCTATGTCGCCTCGCACGAGAGCATCGGCGGCGTGCTGCGCCGTCCACTTCCAGGTTCCCCCTTGCCAGGGGCCGGCATACGAGAGTCGGTAGTGGGATCGTCCCCTGACATGGACGATGACGTTGTAGTCGACTGAGTCGGACGCTTTCGGCACCGATGCGGCGACACGGCAATAAAAGTTGCGAAACCTCGGGACATGCCGCCGGATGATCCAGTGCCCGAGTCCCATGCAATTCGCGAATCCGACGATCCACTTCTGGCGGGTCTGAGGCCAATAGATCCCGTTATCCAGAAGCGTGAGCTGTGCAGCCTTCTTCGACCAGAACCAGTCGCGGCGCGCAGAAGCCGACGAGGAGTGGAGCGGCACGACCAACGGTTGGACCGCAACGCCCCCGACCGAGTCGTTCGCTGCGGTTGGCGCGGCCACCACCAGCACCACAACAGCAGCAGCCGCACCTATGAGGATCGCACGAGGTCTCGACATTCGCCTGCCCTCCGATACGCCCCGAGAGTTTGTAACCTCTGTCGCCAATTCCTACCATCGGTCGGCATGCGTTACAACCCCGGCGCGGCGAACCGGGTGAGCCTCAAATTCAGGCCAGGGGACGCCGCCGGCGTACCCACGTGGGTGATGCCGCGGACGCCTGCTCGACGACAAGGCCCTCGAAGCGAGGGTTCGGTCTCAGAGGAGTCTCCGCCCTACCGTCGGCCAGTACGAGGGGATGTTCGACTCGCTACGCAAGCGCTACGCGCTCGCAGGCAAGGACACGAGCGGCAAGCTCAAGCGCCGCGCCGTCGTGACCGCGCAGCAGTTGCGTGCGGAGGCCGCCCTCTTGATCGAGTGGCTCCGCCTCTCGCTGCGCCACGGCTGGATCGGCTCGTGGGCAAACCGGAACACCAACGGCCCGCGGCCGGTAGACGAGAAGGGCCGGACCGAGCGGATCCTCGCCACCCGCCGTAAACGTGCCCTCCGCTTTCCTTACGGCAAGAACGGTGTCCGGCTTGGGCTCTGCAAGCCACCGCCTGACGAAGATCCGGCGCCGGTAGCGCCGGCACCTAGCGCAAACGGCTCGAAACCGAGCAGCCCGGAGGCTCAACCCTGGGCTGTTCGCTGCCTTCGGAGCCGTTCGTCCGTCGGCGCGTCCTGTCGGCGACGTACGAGCATGCCGATTCCTGGCCGGTATGGCCGGAATCGGCTGTTGGCAGCTCCGTCAACCCAGTTCGTAGAACTGGGAGTAGTACTGCCGTCGATGGAGCGTGCCGGGATCGAACCGGCGACCTCCGGCTTGCAAAGCCGGCGCTCTCCCAGCTGAGCTAACGCCCCGTAGCCGCATGGTTGAGCCAAAAGGCTCGAGCGGGTACACGATGATGCTACCTCCTGTTCGTGAGCCCTACCCCGACCTCCTTCGGGCCTCGATGCCGTGCACTGATCTGAGGTCACCGGCCGTGCGGCAAACATCCCTTAACGAAAGCACTGCGCGGCTCAACGCGCCGGTCGCTAGCGTTTTTTTGAGACCCAGCCGATGACCCGCGCCGGCCTTCTCGTTCTTGCTGCAGCGGTTGCAGGCACCGCCCCGGCATCCGTGTGGGGCTTGCCTCCGAATCCGAGCCAGGCGCTGCTGCCGTCGTTCGTCGAAATCGCCCACGGACCGGCGGGCGGAACGATCTGGCAGGGCGTCATCGAGAACGGCGCATATCCTCGCTCGCGGCGGCTGAGCCTCGTCTACTTCCCGCCCGGTTTCTCCGCGCAGCGCCTGTACCCGACTCTGTACGTCCTGCATGGCATTCGGGGCAGCCCTTACTCGATCGCAAACGGTCTTCGGTTCGCGAGCTTCGCCGACGATGCGATCGTCACCGGTCAAGTGCGCCCGTTCCTCGCAGTCATGCCGCCTGCGGGCCTAACGCCGCGGTTCAATGGTGAATGGACCGGGGTCTGGGAACGCTATGTGGTCGACAGCGTCATCCCGTGGACCGAGCGTAACTTGCCCGCACTTCGCGTTCGTCGGGGACGAGCCATCGCCGGCCTCTCGGCAGGCGGATACGGCGCGGCCGACATCGGCCTGCGTCACCCGACCCTCTTCGGGACAATCGAGTCCTGGAGCGGCTCTTTCTTCGCTCCCCATGACGGATCACTCAAAGACGCGTCCGCGGAGCAACTCGCCGCGAACGATCCGACGCTCCTTGCGACGAACAAAGCCGCCCTGCTGCGAAGGCTACGGACACGGTTCTTCGTCTCTTGTGGGACCGACGACCGAGTGAACCTCCGGCGCTCGATCGACTTTGCGCGACTACTCTCCGCGCTCGGCGTCCGCCACCGCACCTTCTTCGGCGCCGGGGGCCACAACGGCCGCTTCTGGGAGGAGCAACTACCGGCCGCCCTCCGCTACCCGTTCCCTCGCCCTAATAAAGAACCGGCGGCTGTGCGGGCCGCCGGTTCTGACAGAGGAGGAGTCAGGGATTAAGCTGCGCGAGCCAGGCGCT
>Ga0207693_10003334_pt1 | contig 13739 bp, 12 predicted proteins | sample LARL81metaG_FD_184347 | JGI IMG/M metagenome (GOLD analysis project Ga0207693, IMG submission 184347) | Corn, switchgrass and miscanthus rhizosphere microbial communities from Kellogg Biological Station, Michigan, USA - LAR L8-1 metaG... | ecosystem: Host-associated > Plants > Roots >...
CCGTGACCCACGCTGCGCGCTGAGCGTCGCGACGGAAGAGTTCGATCTCGTCGTAGAAGGCGAGGCCCGGCAAGTCACCGATCCACCAACGGTCGCCGCCATGGCCGCGCTCTGGGCGGCGGAAGGCTGGCCGGCCCAGGTGGATGAGACGGGTCGGGCGCTCACCGCCGAGTTCAACGCACCGTCCGCTGGTCCGCCGCCGTGGTTCGTGTATCGGCTTAGCCCGCACAGCGCGACCGCATTGCAGACCGTAGATCCCGGCGGCGCGACCCGTTGGCGGTTCTGACGCGGCGCCCACCACCGTCGCTCGATCGCGCGGTTAAACAGGAGGTGTTCATGACCGGTCCGGAGTTCGTCACAGTCGAATTGTTTCTGGCCAGCTCGGATCGTTCCCCCCACGCAGCTGAGCTAGCGGAGTGGACATCAGCTGTCGCCGACCTGTCGACCGCTGCCGATGCCCGCGTCGTGGTACACGACGCAACCGCATTGGGTGGACTGGCGCACGGTGACGAAACTGGCAGTGCGCCGAGCTTTGTAGCGCTGCTGCAATTACGCCAGCTGCCCAACGGGCTGTCGGCGCAGATACTGGCTGCGCTCGCAGCTGCGTTGGATCAGTGGCCGTGGCTCGACCGTGAGCGATCCACGGTGGTGGTCGGTCCGGAGCTTGTTGTCGTCCCGGGTGAGGAGCCGCTGTTGCTCGCCATGGCGCTTCGTCGATGGGACGCGATGAGCCGAGCGGAATTCCAACGGTATTGGTCGACCAACCACGCGGAGCTGGGCCGCCAGGTGCCAGGTTCGCAGGGCTACAGGCAGGTGCACACCGATGCGGAGCTGACCAATCAGGTCCGCGGAATTCTCGGAGTGAACGGACCGGACTACGACGGCGTAGCTATCGCCTGCTACGCCGATCAGGCGGCGTTTCTCGGCATCATGGCGAACGAGGCGGTTGTGCAACGACTGCTCGAGGATGAGCGCAAGTTCATCGATCACAGCGCAGCGGCCATGGTTGTCGGCTACGACGTCGACAAGCAGCGGACCTGATCGGATCGACGCATCGCTGCTCGGCTGTCGACGGTCAAAGTCCCGGTCAATCCCGAGGGCCCGCTATCCGGCGCTGACCTGTACCCCGCCTTGCTGGACGTCGAAGATGAACCGCGGTTCCGGTGCGGTGTCGCAATATGCCTGGGTTTGCTCGAGGGTGCCGATGCCGACGAACGTCGTGCGGTCGGGGATGACCGGGTGTGGACCAGTCCCGTTGTCGGCGATTTGCCACCAGCCGCCGCTTCCGATCTGGGTGGGGTCGCTCGATTGGGTTATGGGGCCGCCGACCCACGCGCGGTCTCCGTGCACAGTCAGGCAGCTGATCGGACCGCTGAACGTGGTTTCAACGCCGGCTTCGTAATAGTGGTAGCTCCAGTGGCCGCGCACCGTGCCGTCGGAGAGCTTGACGGCACTGTAGGCGAGTGGGTCTTGTTGCACCGTCACGCCAAACACCGACGGGCCGAGCAACACGTAGGTGTGTCCGTCCACGCGGGCCGTCACTCGATCCGTCGTCGCGGGCGCCGCAGCTGCTGCGGTGGTCGGCAGCACGGCGCTGAAGAGAATGGCCACTGCTACGAGGGCGAAACGATGCATGGCGGACCCTCCGATGTGCCTCGACGACGGTGTCCTGCGGCGCCCACAATGGTGTCCGACGAGCCAGCTGTCTTGCATGGATCGCACCAGTTGGGACGAAAACAACATTGGGTGTCGATGGGGGTGCCATCACGACCACGTCCGTACCTGTGACTACAGGCAGCGTCGAGTCTCGCGTCGCGGATGTCGGTGCGTTTCGTGTGGCCCGGATCGTCTTCCCGCCCGAGCTCACCCTGCCGCTGCACAGTCACCCTCGCGCTACCGTGGCCGTGATCCTGCGCGGCGGCTTCGACGGAACGACCCGCGGCGGATCGCACCTGTGCCCCACCGGATCGATGCTCACTGAGCCGGCGGGCGAGGATCACGGCAACCGGTTCGCGCCCGCCGGGGCGACGGTCCTTGTCGTGCAACCGGATCCAGCCCGGGCCGAGTTGCTCGAACCGTTCGCCGCGCTGCTGGACCGGTTCGACTACCAGCAGAACGGGTTCGTCGGTGGCCTGGCGCGGCGGGCAAGTAATGAGTTGAACGCTGGAGATGCAGTTGCGCCGTTTGCCCTGGAAGGGCTGATTCTGGAACTGCTTGCGACCGCGGCTCGGGTTCGGAACCCGAACGGCTCTCGCAGCGGACGGCGGCCACCACCCTGGCTCGACGAGGCCCGGGACCTGCTGCACGCGAGGCCCGGCGAGAACCTGCGGGTCAGTGAGGTCGCTGAAGTCATCGGTGTGCACCCGGTGCATCTGACCCGAACGTTCCGAATCCATTACGGCGTGACGGTCGGCGCATACCTCCGCAACCTGCGCCTGGAGCAGGCCGCCCGTGCTCTGGCTGACAGCATGAGCACCATCGCCGATATCGCGGCGCAGGCGGGCTTTTATGACCAGAGCCATTTCACCCGCACGTTCAAACGCAAATTCGGCTTGACCCCGCAGGAGTACCGGCGGGCCGCGCGGTGCTGACCCCTAGCCCTGCGCCCGCAGGCCAAGCCCGTTGTCAGCTGTCGTGTTCGAGCGGCACGGTGCTGAGCAGTTGCTGCTTGACTTCGGTCTTGAGGACCTTGCCGACCTTGGAGCGCGGCAGGTCGGTCCAGATCTCGAACTGTTTCGGGGTTTTCACTCCGCCGATTCGCTCCCGGACGTAGTCACGCAGCTCGTCGACATCGAGGTCGGGCCCCGCCTCGAGCACGGCGACGACCCGCTCGCCCCACTTGTCGTCGGGAAGGCCGATGACCGCACAGTCGCGAACCGAGGGGTGACTCAGGAGTGTCTGCTCGACTTCGGCCGAGTACACGTTGAACCCGCCAGTGATGATCATGTCTTTGGCCCGATCGACAATGAACAGGTAGTTGTCATCGTCGAGGTAGCCGATGTCCCCGGTGCGATGCCATAGGCCCCTGCGGGCCTCGGCGGTCGCCACCGGGTTCTTGTAGTAGCCGGGACTGACCAGCGATCCACGGACGACGATCTCGCCGCGCTCGCCGCGCGCGAGCAGCTGTCCGTCCGGATCCATGATCGCGACGGTGACGAGCGGGGCCGGACGCCCGGCCGAGGCGAAGCGCTCTGTCGCTGGCGTTCCGTCGGCGCGGAAGTGCTCGGCGGGTGCCATCGTGGAGACCATCATCGGTGCCTCGGTCTGGCCGTACAGCTGGGCCATAACCGGTCCGATCACGCCCAGGGCCTGCTCCAGCCGCGCAGTGGACATTGGCGCCGCGCCGTACCAGAAGCATTGCAGGGACGAACGCTTCGTGGACTTGAGTTCGGGCTTGCCGAGCAGTAGGTAAATCAACGTCGGTGGGAGGAAGGTGTGAGTGACGTCGTACCGGGCTACGGCGTCGAGGAAGTCGCCGAGGTCAGGTTTGCGCAACACCACGATCCGGCCGCCGAGCGCCAGCATCGGAAAGCACAGGACGCCGGCCGCATGCGTCAGCGGCGCCAGCGCCAGATAGACGGGCCTTCCCTGGAACGGGTAGCTCATCAGAACGATCGCGGTCATCGCTTCGAGGTTCGCGCCGGTGAGCACGACCCCCTTGGGACGCCCGGTTGTGCCACCGGTCCCGGCGATCATCGCCACGTCATCGGGCGGCTCGGCCTGCCACGGCTCATCTGAAATCCCATCGAGCCAGGTCTCGAATTCGGTGTCCAGACAAACGAGGACGGTGAGCTTGGCCAGCTGATCGCGGATCTGATCCACAAGCGGCGCGAATGACTTCTGGTAGATCAGCGCCGTGCAGTCGAACAGGTCCAACAGCTCGCGGTTCTCGGCTGCCTCGTTCCGTGGATTGATCGGGCACCAGACCGCGCCGGCCCGGGATATCCCGAACACACACGAGAACGCGACCGGATCGTTGGCGGACAGAATCGCCACTTTGTCTCCCGGCCGGACGCCGGACCGCTGCAACGCCTTCCCAATGCGATACGACAGGCGTTGCACGTCGCCGTAGGTGCGCTCGTCCTCGGCGGTGGTAAGGCAGGGCCGGTCCGGGCCGAGCGACGCACCCTTGTCCAGGTAGTCGATCAGCCGCACGTCAGTCCAGCACCATCACGCTGGGCTTCATCACCAGGCCGAAACTGCGCAGCATCCCAAGCAGCTCGCGATGCCCGAACGCTTGGCAGGCTGATGCAAATCCAGCCCGGCGCGGCGGTTGCTGCAGCAGTGAGTACGCCGCATATGCCTGCAGCAGACCGGTCTGCTTGTAATTGCTATTGCCGTGCAATACGACATGCACCCGGCCCAGCGGTCCGCTGGCGTACACCGATTCGAGCGACGTGTTCAGGCGCGGGTTCTCGCGTGGGGGCATGCCCGCCTGCAGGGATCCTGCGATCTCGCTGAGCTTGGCCTCCTGCTCATCCGGGGGCAGTGGTGCGATCTGGTCCTGGTACATCGCCACGGTGTCGACAACACCCTGCATGACCGATCGTTCGAACACTCCGCCGACCGCCTTGACGTTCGCGACGCGCGGGTCGTCCTTGAACCAGACGGGGTGACTCGTGCCGCTCCAGGGCAACGCCAGGGCGAGCTCATGCTGGCCCGGGACGACTACGTCGTAGTGGGCTTTCTTGTCCCACTGCACGTATTCGTTCTGCTGTAAGTAGAACCAGTCGGCCTTGACGACCGTGAAGATCGTCTGGGTGGACGCGTACGTCGGGAAACCCTTCCACAGAACCAGGATGTCGAGGGTATCCAGGCCAGGATGTTCAAGCGCGATGTTGGCTGCGATCTCGCCGGTCGTGTACATCTGGGCGACGCTCGGCGAGACGATCAAGCCTTTTTCGGCAAAGGCCGAGTGAAAATCACTCTTAGCCACCATCGTCCAGTCCTGCTCGCCGGTGGTGTCCAAATAGTGACAGCCGGCCGTCACTGCAGCCTCAGCTACTTCCCCTCCGTAACGGATGAAGGGGCCGACAAGATTGCATACGACGCGCGAACCGGTGAATAGCTCAGTGAGCGCCTCCACCGTGTGCTGGACCTCGACGACCTCGTGCTCCACCGTCTCGAGTCCAGGAACGGCGGCGAGGCCGGCTTGCACCCGGTCCTTATCGCGTCCGGCTGCGGTGAACGGAACATTGAATTCGCGCAGGTACTCGCAGACCAGACGGCCGGTGTAGCCGGACGCGCCATATACGACGACGGGCTTGTCGCTCATGCTTACATCCCCATTCCGCCGTCGACCGGTAGTCCGACGCCGGTGATGAAACGGGCAGCATCCGAGGCAAGAAATGCCACCGCGTCGGCCATGTCGGCCGGTTCGCCCAGTCGGCCAAGTGGCGTGAGCCCGACGACGGCCTCGACCGCATGCGTCGGGCTGGGAAACAGGCCGAGCTCGGCGCAGTCGACGGCGAGTTGCGAACCCATGATCGTCGGGACGAGGCCGGGGTAGACGCAGTTGACCCGGACGCCATACCCGAGCTTGCCAGCCTCCATCGCCGAAACCCGGGTGAGCCGATCGATGGCCGACTTGGTGGCCGAGTAGATCGCGATGCCAGGGAACGCGATGGTTGCGGCCACCGAGGCCGTGTTGATGACCGCGCCGCCGTTGCCGGCCGCTCCACCCGGGCGCATCGCCCGGAACGCATGCTTGGTGCCGAGTGCAGTACCGAGCACGTTGACCGAAAGCATTCGCAAGGTGTCGGCGGCGTCCAGGTCGGCAACTAGCTGGGTGATTTCGATTCCCGCGTTATTGACCAGGATGTCGAAGCCACCTATGGCCGCGATAGCTTCCTCGACGGCGATTGCCCAGTTGTCGTCGTCGGTCACGTCCAGGTGGACGAACGCTGCCTTGGTTCCGTTGTCCGAGAGCGTCTTCGCACTTGCGGTGCCCTCCTCGTCAAGCAGATCGGCGATCACCACCGATGCACCGGAGTCGGCCAAGGCCTGAGCCATTGCCGTGCCCAGTCCGCGCGCGCCGCCCGTCACCAATGCGTGTCGCCCGGCAAGATCAATTGCTGTCATGCGGTCCCCTCGGGGTCATCTCGTAGACGTGACCACAGTCACGCTAGCTGCTCTTGGACGATCGTCAAGATAATCTCAGACATTCGTCCAATTTTTTTCGGTCGGTCGTCCAAAGTCGGTCCCCGCCCAGGTATGGTCGAATCGGTCCGAAGGAGGGTGTTGTGCCGCAGACCGATGTGCGTCCCGCCGACGAGCGCATCTCGCGGCGGCAGGTGCACAAGTTCACCGAGCGTCGCACCGAGTTGGCCCGCGCTGCTCTGAAAACCCTGGCTGCTCTCGGCTACGCGCGCACTAGCCTCCGGGAGATCGCGCAGGATGCCACGTTCAGCCACGGCGTGCTGCATTACTACTTCACCGACAAGATCGACCTCATCACGCACTGTGTGCGGGTCTACAACGACGAGTGCGTAACCCGCTACGACGAGATTCTGGCTAGCGCGCGGTCAGCGACGGATCTCAAACGGCGATTCTGCGACAAGCTCGCGGCGACGATGGTCGACGACGCCGAGATGCACCGGCTCTGGTACGACCTACGCAATCAAGCGCTCTTCGAACCCGCATTTCAAGCCGACGTCACCGATATTGACTTGACGCTACAGCGGATGATCTGGCGGATCGTCTCACGCTACGGCGAACTACGTGGTCACCGCCCGAAGGTCGCCGAGGACGTTGCCTACGGACTCTTCGACGGCATCTTCGAGCAGGCGCTCAGACGACATCTGTTCGGCGACAGCGACGCCCAAGCGCGACTTCGCAGCCAAGCCGGCCGCGTGCTGGACATGGTGTTCGACTAAGAACTCGACGACCCCGTACCACGTGGACGCATCGGCACCGTTCACGCTGCCCGAATGCGTCGATCCGAGAGGATGCTGCTTCCTGGGCGCGGGCCGCCAGCTTCCGGCTAGGGATTTCTTAACAGTGCGGTGCGAGCGTGCAGCCCATGACGCGCAGAATTCCTATCCGCAGCCTCATCGCGGCTGGGCTCGCGTCAGCGGCGCTCGTCATCGGCGCGCCGCCGTAATAGCGGCATTGACGGCGCTAACGCTGCCGTCAACGGTGCCGCGATCGTCGCCGTGCGCATTCCGCAGGGCGGCTCCGGCCACCGAACTCAGACGACCGCGCCGGCCCAACGGTTGGCGCGGCGGGCAGCAGCCAGGATCGCGAGAACGCCGCAGGTTGGGAGGGGGCGCGGCCGGGGGTGATTGCGATCCTGGTCCTGCTCATCATTCAGCTTGTCTCGTTGAGCTGTCGCTGTACGTGACGTGCGGCGAGGGCCAGACATCGTCGGCGCGTTGCGTCAAGCGCGCGCTCTGGTGCCGCAGCGCTCATCATGGTGTTCGTGTCTGTCAGCCTGCTGCCTAACGGCAACCCGACGCCCAAGGAGTTGAGGTTGGCCCTGGAATCGCTGCGCTGGTGGACATCAGCCTCGGAGGAAGCAGCTTCCTCGATCGACCGGGTCGCCCGGCGCGGGCGGCCGCGCGCGGGCTCGAGCTACTAGGACCGATCGCATGACCAAGGCGCGCGTCCTGGTTGTTGATGACGACGAGGTCATCGTCGACTCGCTGCGGCGCGGGCTCGAACTCGAGGGTTACTCCGTCGCGACGGCTGGAGACGGTACCCAGGCGCTCAGAGTTGTCGCGGCGGACCAGCTTGATGCGGTCGTGCTCGACGTCGGCCTGCCGGATCTGAACGGTCGGATCGTTGCCGCACGAATGCGCGCCAGCGGCCTGGCAACACCGATCCTGATCCTGTCCGCGCTCGATCAGGTCGACGACCGCATCGCTGGACTGGAAGCCGGCGCGGATGACTATTTGGTCAAGCCCTTCGCCATGGACGAGCTGACAGCACGCCTTCGCGCGCTGCTGCGCCGCGCCACCTATCACTCAGATCACGCAACCAGCGTCAACCCGCCGGTGCGCCTGGGCCCCTTGCTCGTCGACTCGCACGCCGCCGTTGCGACGTGGGACGGTCGCGATCTAGGCCTGACCCGGCGCGAGCTCGCTCTGCTCGAGACGCTCGCCCGCAACCCGGGCGTCACCCTGAGCCGGGGCCGGTTGCTCGAGCTGGTGTGGGGCTACGACTTTGTGCCGGACAGCCGCGCGCTCGACGTGTTCATCTCCTACCTTCGCCGCAAACTGGACACCGCCGGCGCGCCCCGCATACTAGTGACCGTGCGAGGAGTGGGCTTTGTGTTGCGGCGACCGTGATGAGGTCCTCGCTTAGCGTCCGAGTTACCGCTGGTGTCCTGGTCGTCGTTGCTGCCGTGCTCATCGGCGGCGGATTTCTGATCGTCAATGTGACCGAGCAGCGTGACGCCCGCGACGCCGGCGGCGAACTACAGCGCATTGCGGGGAACCTGACCCCGTGGGTCGCGGGCACCCTCGGCATCGGCCGGCCCGCGAACTCGCCCGGCGATACCGTGCCGTCGCAGCTGCTCGACTCGCACGGGCAACCGGTTGCGGTGAATACCGCACAGAACCCGCCACCGCCGCCGCCGGGACAGAACCCCCCGCCGCCGGGACAGAACCCCCCGCCGCCGCTGCAGGACGCTGGGCTGGAGCCCCTCCGTGATGCTTTCGCTGCGAGCGGCGACACTGCGAGCCCGGTCGGTCAGATCGCTTTTGTGCGTGCCCTGAACACGCAAACCGGTGAGCACCTCATCCTCGGCACGGTCCCGCCGGGTTTTCCCGCAATGTCGGCGCGCGCGGGGGTAAGTACCACGACAATCGCGGGACACCAGTGGCGCAGCGCAGTCGTCAGCGGCCCGGCCGGCCTGTTGATTGAGGCCGCGGCGCCTGAACGAATCTCCGCGCGGGCAGCGAGTTTACGCACGACCGTCATCTGGACCACCCTCGCCGGACTCGCGATCGCACTGGTCGCCACGCTCCTGGTGACCCGCCACGCGCTACGCCCGCTCAAAGTCCTGGCACGTAAGACGGCGCGCATCAGCGATGCCGAAGACCTCGGCGTTCGCGTCCAAGCGCCCGGACAGCCGACCGAGGTCGCTGCGCTCGCCGGGGAGCTCGACGGAATGCTCGCACGCCTCGACAGCACGATCGCCGCCCGTGAGCAAGCGCTCCTCGCGGCGCGCCGCTTCGCAGCCGACGCGGGACACGAACTACGCACGCCGCTGCAGAGCATCCGCTCCAACCTCGACATCGCCCGCTCCTCGGACGCGAGCCCGGATGAGCAACAGTTCGCGCTCGCCGTCGCGACCCAACAGTCGGAGCGGATGAACCGACTCGTCGACGGACTGCAAAGCCTCGCCCGTGGCGAGGCCGGCCTCGTTAAATGCGGCGCCCAGGTCGATCTCGGCGACATCGCCGACAGCGCGGTATACGTCACCCGCACCCGCCATCCCGATCTGTCCATCGACGTCGATCTGCCCGAGTCCGGACCAACGGTCCTCGGCGACGGAGACGGACTCTGGCGGGTGATCGAGAACCTGCTCGAAAACGCGGCCCGGCATGGCCGGCCCGGCGGGCACATCACCATGCAGGTCGCCCCGCTCAACGGCGGCGCCGAGATCCTGGTGGACGACGACGGTCCCGGCATCCCACCAGCCGAGCGTGAACGGGTGATGCGCCGCTTCCAACGCGGCCCGGGCGCGACCGCCGCGGGCAGTGGACTCGGCCTCGCCATTGTCGAAGCAGAAGCTCACCGGCACGGCGGAAGACTCTCCCTGGGCACCTCCGAACTCGGCGGCCTCCATGCGCGAGTCAGCATCCAGGCGCGGTAGCACGCCGGCCACGACCACTAGAGCGACTGACACACACCTCGCTGGACGTAGCTCGCCACTTGTCGCACTGCGTGAGCAACTGCCTACAAAACGTCGTAACAGGGGTTGACAGCGTCGGATTAGCGGGTTAAACCCTAAATAGTCGAGACGTCGGCTCTCTCCGGAACGTCACAGACGTCCGCCGAGGGTCATTAAGGCGGACGCAATGAAAAGACTCATCCTCGTCCTCGCCGCAGCCATGATCGCGTTGCTGGCCTCGGCCGCAGCCTCTCCGCAACGGGCCGTGGCCGCCAACAACGGATTGAGCTCGGCCCAGCGGGCTGACCTCCGGGCGATTGCCCGCGACACGTGGCGGTTTTACGCGGTCGATGTCGACCCGCACACCGCACTGCCGATGGACAACGTCACCTACGCGGGCGGCGCGACGACCCCGACGGGTTACGGGCGGTACACCTCGGCATCCAACATTGGTGTGTACCTCTGGGCCGTTGTCGCGGCTTACGACCTCAAACTGATCGGCCGGCCGGAGGCCCGCGCGCGCATCCAGGCCACGCTCGGCGAGGTGGCGCAACTGCGCCGGGACCACGGGTTCCTGTTTCAGTGGTACGACACCACGACCGGTCACGTAATCCGTAATCCAGGGGATATCGATTGCACCACGGAGACGATGCCGACGTTCGACAATTGCTACTTCGTGTCGAACGTGGACAACGGCTGGTACGCGTCTGGACTGATCGTGGTGCGGCAAGCAATGCCCGAGCTCCGGCAGCTCGTGAATGGCCTGATCGGTCCGATGAACTTCGGGCTCTTCTACGACGGCCGCGCCGAGACCGCGTGCAACACCAACCCGGCGATTCCCGGCAACCAGCCGACCGGGCAGATGTTCGGAGGTTATTACGCCGGCCTGCCGCCCGATCAGGGCGATAACTGGACGCACTACTACCACAACGGCGCTCTCTATAGCGATCCGCGGATCTCGGCCTACATCGGGATGGGCCTGCATCAGATGCCCGGCAACGTGTGGTGGCGCAGCTGGCGGGAGTTGCCGCCACCGGCTCCGTTCCCGGAGTGCCAGACCACCGACCCCGACTTCTCCTGGCAGGGTCAATGGCCCATGCCCGGGTCATGGCAGACCTACACCGATCCCCAGTCCGGCCAGCAATTCCCGGTATGGGAAGGGCACTACGTATACCCCGGCTCGGATCTGGCGTTCATCCCCACGTTCGCCGGCGGGATGTTCGAGGGCTTGATGGCGAACGAAGTTGTGCCTGAGACGTCGTGGGGACCGCATAGCTTCGGCCTGGCCGACCGTCGCACCGTCGACGTGCAGATCAAGTACTCCACCGAGCAGCTGCACTTGCCAGTGTGGGGTATGTCGCCATCGAGTACGGCTGACGACACCGGCGGCTACGGCGGGTTCGGCGTGGAGGGGCTGACCTTCCCGTACTTCGGCACCGGAGCGGACGCAGCTCACCCCAACCTCGGCCTCTCGCAGTGCCATGGCTGTGCGACCGAAGACGTCGTGACGCCGCATGCGTCCTTCCTTGCCCTGGACGCAGCGCCGCAGGAGGCCTACGCCAACATCCAAACGCTGCGCCGGCTCTACCCGGGCATTTACGGTACGGGCGGTTTCTTCGACGCGGTGAACCCCACGACTGGATCGGTCGGTCATCGCTACCTCGTGCTCGATCAATCCATGATCATGGCGGCGCTCGACAACGTCCTCGACGACCGGGCCATGCAGCAGCACTTCTCCCGCGATTCCGTGTCCTGGGCAGCTCGCACCTACCTCGGCATCGAGAACATGGGGATCGGCTAGCCCGACTCCGGGACTACCGTCCGCCGGTTCGGCGGACCGTCGCCCGCTGCGGATCCGCTCGCCAGAGCGGCTGAGTACGACGGTGTTGTCGCCTGAGGCGATGATCACCGATGCTCGGCGGTGTGCTAGCGGGTGTTGGCCGACAGCCGAGGGGCGGGCTCGAGGCGGTCGGCGAGCCGGTGTAGTGCAACTGCCGCGATGCGGCGCACCCGCCCGGTCGAAACCGGCCGGGTGTCCGCCTGGACGGTGGCACCTGGGCGGGCTGAGTGGGCGAGGTCGCGGGTCTGCTGGACGCCTAGTTGGCCAGCCAGTGGGTCGAGCATGGGGAGACTCCTTCGTTGTTACACTACTGCGGTAGTAGCTAGATGAGAGCGTGACACTACTGCGGTAGTGTCGTCAAAGGAGTTTTGCCAATGCCAGCGCTCGACGAGCTCATTGCACACCTCCAGGCTCTCGGCTTCTCGCAGTACGAGGCCCGCGCCTATTGCGGTCTCTTACAGAAATCACCGGCCAACGGCCACGAGGTGGCCAAGACTGCCGGGATCCCCACATCCAAGATCTACGAAACTTTGGAGCGGCTCGCCCAGAAGGGGGCCGTGCTCGTTCAACGGTCCGAGCCCACCCTGTGGGCCCCGGTGCCGCACCGGGAACTCGTCGCCACGCTCCGACGGAAAGCCGAGGAAACATTCGCCGCCGTCGAGCAGGGACTTTCCCAACTCGGCGAGGAACAGGACAACCGGCTGACCTGGAGTCTGTCCGGGCATGGACATGTCGTCGACTCCATGCGGCGGGCGATCGACCGGGCCCAGGAGCGTCTCGCCGCCGCGATCCCCAGCCCCGAGTCGACCGATCTGGCCGCGCGGCTACGCGCTGCCGCCGAACGCGGCGTCGCGCTCGACCTGCTGGTCGGCAATGGGACCGCCGCGGACCTGCCGGAGGGGGCCACGGTGCGGGTTGCGCCGTACCCCCAATCCCAGGTCGACGGCGACCACCTCGCCATCGTGGTGGGCGACGGCGAGGAGACCGTCGTAGCCGACCTCGGACGAGATCGGCCACAGGGCATGTGGACGCACCATCCCGCGGTAGCCCGGCTGGCCGAAGCGCACATACGCAGCCATCGATAAGCGCGCCGGCCGCCGGAAGGCCGCGGGTCTCATCGAAAGCTCGCTCAGCCGATTGCGCTCAGCCAGCAGGCCGGTCCGTTACGAGGCCACCTCCTATACACAGTGGATGGATGCCGGCCTAGTAGGGATGCCGTGCGCTCCGCGACGCTGGCTGATCACCCAGATGCTTGCTGCCACGCCGCTTGGCGCCCGTCGGTGTGTCCTGCGGCCGGCAAGGTAAATGATGTCCGCTCGCCAAAACGGCCCGTACCGTCCACCAATCAGCGGTTGCGGGCGAGACTGGCGATTGACCGCAAACAACGCGCATTACTACGCTCGGGGCGCGTCGCCTTCGCGGGAGATCTCATGTGTACGCATCGAGCGACATCCCGGAGTCGATCATCGACGACCGGACGCGAGCAGGCGCAAGCAACCCCAGTTCCTCTGGCTGAGGACTGCGTCGTCCATCGATTCATCCGTCACTGAAGGAGGTCGAGCCATGTCCAGATGGCAGCTCAAAGACCGTGTGCGCGGGAGGAAAAAGGTGGTGGTCGCCCTTGCTGTCGGCGTATTGGCAGTCGGAGGGCTGTCTGCCTTCGTCAGTCAGGGCAACGCGGCCGCCCCGCAGCCGCCATGGCTCAATCCGAATAAGCCGATCCAGGCGCGCGTCAACTCGCTCCTCGGGGCGATGACCTTGCCCGAGAAGGTCGGCCAGATGGACCAGCAACTCGTCGACAACCTGACGAACACCTCGTCGTCCCCCGGATGCGGCAGCCAGGGCTGGGCTCAGCTGGCCCAGAGCTGCCTGAAGACGTGGCTGGTCGACAACAACGTTGGCTCGCTGCTCGCTGGCGGTACAGACAATCCGCCGGACACGACCGGCGTGCCCGGCGCCACCGGCAACACCGGTTACGACTGGGCCAACGAGTACAACATGATCCAGAAGTACGCGATCCAGAACTCGCGGCTGCACCTTCCGGTGATTTTCGGCGTTGAT
>Ga0207693_10003335_pt1 | contig 13737 bp, 12 predicted proteins | sample LARL81metaG_FD_184347 | JGI IMG/M metagenome (GOLD analysis project Ga0207693, IMG submission 184347) | Corn, switchgrass and miscanthus rhizosphere microbial communities from Kellogg Biological Station, Michigan, USA - LAR L8-1 metaG... | ecosystem: Host-associated > Plants > Roots >...
GGCGCAGCGAGTGCCATCGCGACGCAGTGGTCGGTGGACGATCGCGCCACTTTCCTACTCATGCTGCGCTTCGTCCAGATCGTGTTGGGTCAACCTGGCATCACGCCTGCGCGCGCGCTGCGGGAGGCAGCGGCATGGCTGCGTAAGGGCAATCAAGAGGTCTTCTGTTGGTGAGACGGTGGTCATCCTAGAGATTTTGGCTCCCCTCATCTTTCACATCCGTCTCAGATTGGTAGAATCCTGCCGGATTTACCAGATTGCTGCATTGCAACTCTGCGCGAGCCGGTCAACCCGATCGCAGCCCACGCTCCTCCATCGCCCGTGAATCGATCGTTAGTGGGGTTTCTGCGCCACGGGATCTCTCGACCGGGAAGCAGATTTTACCGGCCGCAAGGCCGCCGGTCGTCCCTGCGCATGGCTTCAACTGCTCAGGGCCCAATGACCAGGCCGCGGAACTTTGCTACAGGTGACAACAGGCGCGTGATTTCAATCATCAGCTTAAAGACGGAACTTTAGGTTGAAATTTGCCAGTTTTTGCACGCGTCCTCTCGAAGTCGATGGCCGAACGCGCCGCCCGTCTCTTCACCTTCCACATGAACCTCACTGCATGGCTCGAGTGGATTGACCGGCAACTCCATCAGCAGAACGCGACGACAGAACAAGACGCATGAGCCAGAAAGAGCCGGAACAGGGATCGCGTGCGATCGGGGCGCGCCTCACCGCCGCCATCCCCGGTACGGCCGTCTGCATCGCGATCACGCTGGTGGCGATCGGCGTCCAGCGCATCGAGGAGCGCGCCTTCGCTCATCCCTATGTCGAAGCTCTGGTTCTTGCGATCCTGTTCGGCATTCTCGTGCGGAGCGCCTGGGAACCGGGGCCCAAATGGACTCCAGGGATCAATTTCAGCGCAAAGTTCCTGCTCGAATTGGCGGTCATGCTGCTCGGCGCTTCGATCAGCTTCCGTGCGATCGTGGCATCCGGTCCGGGCCTGATGGCCGGGATCATCGCGACCGTGGCTCTGGCGCTCGCGGTCAGTTACGGGCTCGGCCGGCTGCTTGGCCTGCCGCAGCGCATCGCGATCCTGATCGCCTGCGGCAATTCAATCTGCGGCAATTCGGCGATCGCCGCCGTCGCTCCCGTCATCGGCGCCAATGGCGATGACATCGCGTCATCGATTGCATTCACCGCGGTTCTCGGCGTCGTCGTCGTGCTGGCGCTGCCGCTCGCCTTTCCGCTGCTCGGATTGAGCGAGACGCAATATGGCACGCTTGCGGGGCTCACGGTCTACGCCGTACCGCAGGTGCTCGCCGCGACCATTCCGGTCAGCGTGCTTGCGACCCAGGTCGGAACCCTGGTGAAACTCGTGCGCGTGCTGATGCTGGGGCCCGTCGTGATCCTGCTGTCGCTGTTGCGCACGCATATCGCCCCCGCCGGTCCAGGCGCGGACCAGGCTGCGGCGAAGAAGCCCGGACTAGGCAAGCTCGTGCCCTGGTTCATCATCGGCTTCCTTGTCATGGCCGCGATCCGCTCGCTTGGCCTGATTCCAGATGCAGCGCTCGGGCCGATCGTCTTTACCTCAGCAGTGTTGACGATCGTGTCGATGGCCGCCCTCGGCCTCGGCGTCGACCTGCGCGTGATCGGGCGGCTCGGCGGCCGCATCACCTTCGCGGTGACGGGATCGCTGATCGTGCTGTTCGTCATCAGCCTGTTGCTGATCCGCCTTCTCAGGATCGCCTGAGTCCCCGCACCGCCTGAGCCTTGGAAGGGCGTGCGGCGGCACGTTCAGATTGGAATTTCCTGCGCGAGGCGAAAAAGAGCAGAGAAACGCCCGCAAGGCCCGAACTTTGAAACTTCAGACTATTGTTTAAACGAGTTTTCAGCCGAATTATCATGCAGTTACGAGCTAATGCTTGGACTTGAGGATATGCCGGCTCATGAAACAGTTTGGCCCGATCACTGAGACATCGAGAGTTGAAGCGAGTGAGCATTCGCCGATAACGGAACGCGTCGGCAGATACCTGTTCTGGGCCCTCGTGATCGCGGTGCTGTTCGCGCGCGCCGTCTATGCGCCGACGAGCCATCCGGTCACGGCTGGCACATTCGATCAGGCGAAGATCGAAATAGTGCGATAACGATTTCGCGCTGCGAGAATAGATTTTCCTTTTTGAAACGTTAGTGGAATAAATCTACCGAATCGTGCGTTTGACCTCTGAGGGAATATGTCCCGAGGAGAAAACGCTATGATCACGAGACGAAATGTCTTGCGCGGCGCCACCGCGGTACTCACGACAGGCGCGTTGGGCGCTGTGTCGACGCGAAGCTTCGCCGATACCGTCACCCTCCCCTTCGAGAACGGCGAACGGCCGCTGGTGAAATATCCCCAGAAGCGGCCGATGATCGGGTTGACCAGCCGGCCGCCGCAACTGGAGACGCCGTTTTCGGTGTTCGACGAGGGTGTCATCACGCCGAACGACGCGTTCTTCGTTCGCTACCATCTCGCCAACATCCCGCTCGACATCGATCCGGAGACCTTCTCCGTCGAGATCAAGGGCACTGTCGACAAGCCGCTGAAGCTGTCGCTCGCCGACATCAAGAAGCTGCCCGCAATCGAGATCGTCGCGGTCAACCAGTGCTCGGGAAACAGCCGGGGGTTCTTCACGCCGCGTGTCGCGGGCGGCCAGCTCGCCAACGGCGCAATGGGCAATGCGCGTTGGAAGGGCGTGCCGCTCAAGACCGTGCTCGACAAGGCCGGCGTGCAGGCCAAAGCCAAGCAGGTCGTATTCGCTGGCATGGATGGGCCGGTCTTCGACAAGACGCCGGACTTCGCCAAGGCGCTCGACATCGATCACGCAAGGAATGGCGAAGTCATGCTGGCTTATGCAATGAACGGGCGGGATCTGCCCGTCCTCAACGGCTTCCCGCTCCGTCTCGTCGTGCCCGGCTACTACGGCACCTATTGGGTGAAGCATCTGAACGAGATCACAGTGGTCGACAGCGTCTATGACGGCTTCTGGATGAAGAGCGCGTACCGGATTCCCGATACTGACTGCAATTGCGTCGAGCCGGGCACGGCGCCGAAGGCGACGATCCCGATCAATCATTTCACCGTGCGCTCGTTCATCACCAGCGTGCAGGACGACGCCAAGGTCAAGGCCGGCCGGGAGGTGACGCTCAGGGGTATCGCCTTCGACGGCGGCAAGGGCATCAAGGAGGTCGCCGTCTCAACCGACGACGGCAAGACCTGGATGCCGGCTGGCCTCGGCAAGGATCTCGGCAACTATTCGTTTCGCGAGTGGAAGCTGGCGGTCAAGCTCGCCGCCGGCGACCATACCCTGAAATCTCGCGCCACCAGCAATGGCGGCGAGACGCAGCCGCTGGAGCCGCGCTGGAATCCCGCCGGATATCTGCGCAACGTCGTCGAAACCGTCCATGTGACCGCGAGCTGAGGGAGGTTGCGATGAAGCGAACATTTTCCCTTGCCGCTGCCGCCGCGCTGGTCCTCGCCATGTCGGGGACCGGCCTCGTGATCGCCCGGGCCAAGCCGATCTCCTATAAGCTTCCCGAGGAGACCGCGACGTTCAAGACGACGGACGATGTCGCAATCGTCCAGAACAACTGCACCGCCTGCCATTCCACCGACTACATCCAGACCCAACCGCGCGCCCAGAAATCGAAACGGGATTTCTGGCAGGCGGAGGTCACCAAGATGATCAAGGTCTATGGTGCACCGATCGATGAAGGCGACGTCGGCAAGATCGTCGACTATCTCGCCGCCAACTATTGATCGAACGCCCGACAAGCGCCGCCTGCATTGCGAAACGCAGGCGGCGTGTTGGGTCTCTTGATTTGCGCATGATCTCCGCGCAAACGCGTTCCGCGTTTGTTAGCTAAGGAAAGCCGCTGCACACCCGTCGGGTCGTAGCCCGAGGGCATGCTTTTCCGGATCATGGTCTACCTTGCCGGGGCAAGCCCGGACTTGATACCGAGCCGATCCAGCAGGTTCGCGTCGCGGTCGCGCTGCGGGTTTGTCGTGGTCAGGAGCACGTCGCCGATGAAGATCGAATTGGCGCCTGCCAGGAAGCATAGCGCCTGTAATTCGTCGGTCATGTACTGCCGTCCGGCCGACAGTCGCACAACGCTCTTCGGCATCATGATGCGGGCGACTGCGATCAGCCGCGCCAGCGCGATCGGATCTGGACGTTCCGCCGTGTCGTTCACCGGTACGCCCTTCACCTGGTTCCACAGATTGATCGGCACGCTCTCGGGATGGCTCGGCAGGTTCGCGAGCAGCACAAGCATGCCAAGCCGGTCTTCGACATGCTCGCCCATGCCGATGATGCCGCCGCAGCAGACCTTGATGCCGGCCTCGCGCACATGCGCCAGCGTGTCGATGCGATCCTGGATCGTGCGGGTCGTGATGATCTGGTCGTAGAATTCGGGCGAGGTGTCGACATTGTGGTTATAGAAATCGAGCCCTGCGTCATGCAATCGCGCGGCCTGCGGCGGCGTCAGCATGCCGAGCGTCACGCAGGTCTCCATGCCGAGACCTTTTACGGCGCTCACCATCTCACAGACCCTGTCGAGATCGCGGTCCTTTGGGCTGCGCCAGGCCGCGGCCATGCAGAAACGGCTCGCACCAGCCTCCTTGGCGCGCTGCGCGGTGGCGATGACATCTGCCTGGTCCATCAGGCGCGTGGCCTTCAGTCCGGTCTCGTAATGCGCGCTCTGTGAGCAATAGCCGCAATCCTCGGGGCAGCCTCCGGTCTTGATGCTGAGCAGGCTCGCGGTCTCGACATGGTTCGGATCGAAATGTTCGCGATGAATGCTCTGTGCCCGAAACATCAGGTCGGCGAACGGCAGGTCATAGAGCGCCTCCGCTTCTACGCGACCCCAATTCCTGCGGATCGGTGCCGCCCTGTCGCTCTCGGTCCGTTCCATCGTACGCGCGTGAGTCATGGGCCTTTCTCTCCAATCCGTAGCAATTCATAGATAACCTGCAGTCTTATCTATGATTTTGTCGATACCAAAATCATGTTAAGCGGGAAAGCGTGCAAGCGCACCTCTTAATGCGATAGATAATCTATGAGTGATAACGTATCCACGGCGGGACGCATCGCAGCGTCCCTCGCGCATCGCATCATCAGCGGCACGCTCGTACCCGATACCCCGCTGCGACAGGATCACATCGCCCGCGAGTTCAACTCGAGCCATGTCCCGGTCCGCGAGGCGTTCCGACAACTGGAAGCGCAGTATCTCGTGGTCGCCATGCCGCGCCGCGGGGTCCGCGTCGCGCCGCTAGACGTCAAGTCGGTGAAGGAGATCGCGGAAATGCGCGCGGCACTCGAGGTGGTCGCGTTGCGAAACGCCGCGCCCAAGCTGACTGCAGCACATTTCGCACGCATCGAACTGGCGCTGAACGACGGCGACAATGCGCAGACGATTGAGGATTTCGAAGCCGCCAACCGCGCCTTCCATCACGCGCTGGCGGCCCCCTGTGCGATGCCGCGCCTGCTCGCAAGCCTCGATGGATTGCAGCTTGCCAATTCGCGGCTGCTGTTCGCCACGGCGCATAGCGCGGGCTGGCAGCCGAGGTCCAACCAGGATCACCGGCTGATCCTGCAGTCGCTGCGCGCACGCAATGTCGAGCAGGCATGCAACCTGCTGGCGCGCCACATCCAAAGCATCGAACGGCTCGCTCTTCCCACGCCGTAACCGGGAATGATCTACCTGACGTCCGGCCTGCCGATCACGCCTTGACGACGGACAGGAAGATGCTGGGATCGAAATATTGCGCCGCCGGGACCGGATTCTCGATCTTCGCGACACGCGTATAGAAGTCGGTCACCTGCTGCAGCCATTCGGCGATCGTGCCGTTGCTGTAGAGACGCCGCCAGACGGCCGTGGGAAATACGCGCATGGCGCCGAACTGCTCGCGGATGTCGCGCTCCGGCACCGCCTGATAGTATTTGTCGTGCAGAACTCCTAAGGCCTCGTTGGTCCGCGCAATCAACATGTCATTGCCTTCGATCCAGGCGCGCACGATCCTGGCAAGGACGGGCTTGTTGGCGGCATAAAAGGCATTCGACGCCGCCCATCCGCCAACCACCGCCGCGCTCGGATAGAAGACACCCGCATCCAGGATCTTCTTGGCTTGCGGAACCTTCTCACGAACCGCGATGTTGAAGGGCACCCAAAGCACGACAGCGGGCACATTGCCGTTGATGAACGCATTCACCGCCTCCGGCATAGGCATGCCGGCGAGATCGATGTCGGCCCCCGTCATCTTGTTTTCCCTGAGCGCGTTGTCGAGGAACACATGCGCCGTTGTGCCGGGCGTGGTGGCAACTCGCTTGCCGCGCAGATCGGCGAACTCCTTCACGCCCATGTCCTCGCGGACCCAGAGCTGCGCGGTCGCGAACTCGATCGAATTGGCGAGGAACATCTTGCCCTGGCCGCGCGCGGGAAAGTTCGAGATCACGGCACCGGTCGCCAGCATGTCGATATTGCCGCCCGTCATCGCCTGGAAGAGTTCGATGCCGGTCTTGAACTCCTTGAATTGCATGTCGAGGCCGTTGCGCGCCCAAGAACCGAGATGATCGCACAGCCAGATCTGCTCATCGACCGCAATTGTGTGCAGATAGCCGACGCGGACCTTGGCCCTCGCCTGCGCGAGCGCGGGCATTGCAATCATTGAAGCACCAAGGGCCGAGCACGCTCCCGCAACGAATTTGCGCCGGTCCATGACAACACCCCTGCCCTTGCTCATTTTCTTCTGATTTCTTCTGATCGACCAGCGAAGCGTCGGAACATTACCGCGACAGCCCTAATCACGACCTTAACGTCTTCGCCACATTGCGAAGGCGCGGCCATGATGATGTCGCCGTCGACAAACCAAAGCAACCGGAGATTGGCTGGCTCTGATCATGGCTGATGCAATGTAACCTTAAGATGTCCCCATCATCGAACAACGCCAAGCTGACGACATAATTAAGGCAGACACACGCGCGAATAAAAAAGCCTTGAACATGCCGGACCGCTGAACCAGAGTTTGGCCTACCAGCAGCGGCATTTCTCTTCGCCGGTTACCGCTTGCCATCGTTTCAAAACGGCACGGTTGGGGACGCACTAGCCATGATCAAACAAAAAATCAAACAAGCCTTTCGGCAACTCCGACGCCGTCCGACCATGCAACCGGCGGTTTCAGCCTGCACGCATCCGATGGCGATCATGCTGATCGTGATGTTGCTGGGTAGCTCGATAGCCCACGCCCAGATCTCTTCACCCGAACCGAAACGCACGCCGCGGCTCGAAGAGCAATGGAAGGAAAAGCTGAACGCCAATACGGTTTCCATCATCGCCGGAAGCCCGGAGGAAACCTATCTCGACATCACCCACGATCTCGCCGTGGTGCTCAACGACGAAAACCTGCGGATTCTCCCCATTGTCGGATTGGGCGGCGCGCAGAACATCCGCGACGTGCTCTATCTGAAAGGCGTCGATATCGGCATCACCTCGTCCCAGATGTTGCGATATTTCGCGTCGACGGGAGAACTTTCCAGCGCGCTCGACCAGCGGCTGAACTACATCACCCGCTTGTATCCGGAAGAAATGCACGTTCTGGCAAGCCGCAATATCAAGTCGCTGGAAGACCTCAACGGCAAGAAGGTGAACTTCGCCGAAGCCGGATCGAGCACGCAGATCACGGCACGCGACGTGTTCGGCCTGCTCTCCGTCAAGGTCGACGAAGTCAATATGACCGAGGCGGATGCGATTGCCGCGGTCAAGAGCGGGCAAATTGCCGCAACCGTCGTCATCACCGGCAAGCCGGCCGGCGCTCTCACCCGCATCCCGGCCAGCGACAATCTCCATCTCGTGGAAATTCCCTTCACGCCGACGCTCGAGAACATCTATATCAAGGGACAATTGGAGCAGGCTCTCTATCCGAATCTCGTCGACGGCGGACAGTCGATCCAGACGGTTGCGGTCGATTCCGTGCTGATCACCAACAACTGGCAGCCTGCGAGCGACAGGTATCGCCGAGTGGCGAAATTCGTCGACGCGCTGTTCACGCATTTCCCCGAACTGCAGAAGCCGCCGCGGCACCCGAAATGGCAGGAGGTCGACCTCGGCAAGGAGCTGCCCGGCTGGCAGCGTTTCCCTGCCGCACAGGATTGGCTGCAACAAGCCAAGTTCGAAGAGTTCCGCACCAAGCATCAGGCGGGAAATGCCGCGCCGGCCAATCCGGCCGAGAAGCAGCGATTGTTCCGGGAATTTCTCGAATGGTCGCAGAGCGAGGTCAAGAAGCAACGATGAAGAACAGCGCTGGGGAAGCAGCTGTGGTGAGCCAGTGCTCGCGTCTCATGGATGTTGCGATTTGGGACGACGCATGGGAGACATCGGACTATCCGGGTTGACATATGTCTATCTGCCTGACGAATTGGCGCGGCGTTGATCGCTCATTGCATCGTCGCCATGCCTGAACACCGAGTCGTCCCGTGAATTCGTCAAAGCCGATCATCGCCAGCTTCGATCACGTCTCATTGGCCTTCGACACTCCCGGCGGACCAATGAAAGTGGTCGATGATGTCACTTACGACATCCATGGCGGGGACTTCGTGTCCGTGATCGGTCCGTCCGGCTGCGGTAAGACCACCATGATGAATATGCTCGCCGGATTCCAGAAGCCGACCGGCGGCGCGGTGACATTCGAAGCGAAGCCGATCGCCGGGCCCGGACCCGAACGCGGCGTGATCTTCCAGGAATACGGCGTGTTCCCGTGGCTCAGCGTGAAGGACAACATCGCCTTCGGCCTGGAGCTTGCCGCCAATCGCGTCTCGGGCAAAGAGCGCGCCGAGATCTGCGACCACTATCTGCACCTTATGGGGCTTACGGAATTCGCAAATGCATACCCGAAGCATCTTTCGGGAGGTATGCGACAGCGCCTCGCCATCGCGCGCGCCTATGCGGTCAAACCGAAATTCCTGCTCATGGACGAGCCGTTCGGCGCTCTCGATGCCCAGACCCGATCGAACATGCAGAACCTGCTGCTGCGCGTGCTCGCGGCAGAAGGTAAGACGGTCATGCTGATCACGCATTCCGTCGACGAGGCGATTTATCTGTCTTCGCGCATTGTCGTGGTCACTGCGCGCCCGGCGCGCATCAAAGAGATCATCGACATCAAATTCGACTACCCGCGTAGCGAGACGATCCAGGAACTTCCCGAGTTCGGTGAGCTTCGCAAGACGATCCGCGAGCTGGTGATGAGCGAATACCGCGCCCAGCAGGCGCAAAGCCGCGCGGATTCTTTTTCCGAGTAGTCAGGTGCCGCTCGCGTCGGGAACCGAAGGTAATCCGCGACACGTTCGGCCGCACGGGCAATCCGCAGTTGCGCTCGCTTTGATTGCATTGATTTACCAATACTCTCGCAACTCAGGCACCCGCTCGATTTGCAGTTTCCTTTCTAGACAACCTCACACTTTAGACTAAAAGAGTGAGATATAGAGTCATCGGCACACTCGACATGGTTTGGCCGCCGCGTCGAGTGTTGGAAGTCAGATGGGGACACTCTGATGAAGTCTGCGCGAGCACATTGGCCCGAGTCTTGTAGCGCCGTCGCTGCGGCTGTTGCGGCGAACCGTGCGGCATCCGCCTTGCACCATCGCGGTTCGTTTTGGAGGCGGCGGACAATCACTTCAAAGAGATCGCGCTGGTTGGTCGAGGTTCGCTGCGGGCGCAAGCGACCTTGCCCGGGTGAAGCCTTGTGTCCGCAACACGTGCGGGCCTCGAGCCGGCCGCGCGACGAGAGTGGGGATTTAGCGTGAGTGAGAAGCCGAGTCTCGATCCCAATGATCCCTCTTACTACGCTCCGCCGAGAATACGCGAAAAGATGAACGCGCCGGCCTCGCCAGAAAGGGATCGTCAGGTCCTGCCCGTGCCACGCGGCCTCGACGATCAGCTCGGGCGTCTGGGAAGCGTCAAGAGCAGCAACAGCCTGACCAATCCGTCGTCCGACGCCTTCGCCGACGCAGTCGCCAGGATGCTGCGCGAGCAGATCGCGACTGGTGATGCGCCATCGATGCTGCGAAAGCGGTCGTCCGTCGGACTCGCGGCCAAATTGGGAGCCGCGGTCGCCTGTGCCGCGCTCGCCGCGCTTGCCTTCGTCGTCTTCCTGTCTCCATCGCCGGATACCTCGGACGATCGTGTCGGATCGGTGCTACGAACTTTTCAGACGGAAAAACCAAGCGCGCCTTCTCAGCCGCAGCAGCGAGTCTCGACGCTGATGGTTCGCAACCATAGTGGCTCCGTCAATGAGCCGCTTGAGCTTGGCGTCAGCGTCGACGCGCCGGATCCCAGTGCCACCGTCACCATCAAGGGAATGCTGCCCGGCGCCCGGCTGACCGCCGGCGTGCCGCTGAGCTTTACCGAGTGGCGGGTGGCGGCCGGCGAGGTTTCGACCGCCATGGTGATTCCGCCGGCCGACTACGTCGGCGAGTTGAACCTGTCCGCCGAACTGCACAACGCGGACGGCGCTGCACAGGTGACGAGCTTCCTGCGGCTCCTCTGGAAAGCCGCGTCGCCGCCGACGGCTCTCGCTAACTCCGCCCCATCGGCTGCTCCCGCAGCAGTCTCGCCGCCAGCGCCGCCGCCCCAGCCATCGCCGCCATCGGTCGTACAGCAGCAGCCACCGTTCGTGCAGCAGCCGCCGCCACTCCTGCAGCAACAGCCGGCGCCACAGCAATCGCAGACGCCGCCACAGCAGCAGCCGCCGCAGACGGTTGCCGCTCTCCCGCCGGCAAGCCCCCCGCCTGTCTCCACCGCACCCTCGCCGCCGCGCGCCGATACCGCCACCGCTACCGCGCGCGAACTCAGCCCCAACGAGATCGCGGGCCTGATCAGGCGTGCTCAGGAAATGCTCGCAAATGGCGACGTCAAGGCGGCCCGCTCCTTGCTGCTTCGCGCCGCCGAGGCTCGCGACGCGCGCGCCGCGCTGTATCTTGCCAAGACGTTCGACCCGATCGTGTCGCGGCATTTGAGTTCGACCGACCCCGGACCCGATCTGAACCAGGCACGCACCTGGTATCAGAGAGCCCGGGAATGGGGCTCTCCGGAAGCGCAACGACAACTCGACGCGCTTGCGAGCTATCGCTGACGACCGACTGGGCGAGATCAACCGCCTGAGGCTATCAGGGCCGCGCCCTTTTCGCCGATCATCAGGCTGGCCGCATTGGTATTGGCTGACGTGATCAGTGGCATGACCGAGGCATCGATCACGCGCAGCCTGTCGACGCCACGCACACGCAATTGCGGATCGAGCACGGATGCCGCGTCGCCGCCCATGCGGCAGGTGCCGCTGCAGTGAAACACCGTGCCGCCGGTCGTCCTGGCAAAATCCCACAATGCTTCCGGCGTTCTTGCGGGATTGCCCGGCGCCACCTCGATATCCCAGAGATCCCGGAACGATTTCTGCCGAAAGATGTCGCGCAGGATCTGCATGCCGGCGACGATCGTCTTGCGGTCGATGTCTTCCGCGAAATAGTTCGGCTCGATGCGCGGCTGATCGAAAGGATCCGTCGAGCGGATGGCGAGCCGTCCGCGCGATGCGGCATGGCACTGCCAGACCGAGGCGGTGAAGCCGGAATAGCGATGCAGGGGATCGCCGGGCTTGTCGACCGACAGCGGCATGACATTGAACTGAACGTCTGGCCGGCCACCTGCGGCATATTCGGTGCACGCCGCGCCGCCGACCTGCCCTGCGCCCACGGTCAGGGGACCACGCCCGGCAAACAGCCACTCCGCGCCCATCTTGGCGAGCTGAAAAGGATTGCGGACCTGATCATTGAGCGAGATCGGCTGCCTGAGGCGAACGATGACGCGCGCCTGGTAGTGATCCTGCAGGTTACGGCCGACCTCGGGAGCAACGGCGACGACAGGAATTCCATGCTCGCGAAGCAAGTCGGTCGGCCCGACGCCTGAGAGCTGGAGCAGTTGCGGCGATTGCAGGGCGCCGGCGGACAGAATGACTTCACGATCTGCCGCAGCACTGGACGGCTTGCCGTCCTTGATCCACTCGACGCCGGTCGCGACGCGGCCATTGAACAGCACCCGGCTCACCTGCGCACCGGTGAGGACGGTCAGGTTCGTCCGATGCGCTGCCGGGCGAAGAAACGCAGATGCCGCGCTCGTGCGCCAATGCCGCCCGATGCCGAGTTGGTAACTGCCGACGCCAAAAGTGGTTGCGCCGTTGAAGTCCGGGTTGCGTGGCAGGCCGTAGTCGACGCCCGCCTCCACCCATGCGGATGAGGCCGGATTGTGGTTGCGAAGGTCGGAAACATCGAACTCGCCGAGGCCGCCGTGATATTGGCTCTCCCCGCCGCGATAGCGCTCGTAACGCCGGAAATACGGCAGCAGCTCGCGGTAGCTCCAGCCGGTCGCGCCAAGGCGCTCCCAGTCATCGAAGCCCTCATGGTGACCGCGAATGAAGATCAGGCCGTTGATCGACGATGAGCCGCCGATCACGCGACCACGTGGCCAGACGATGGCGCGGCCGCCCGTCGTTTCGTTCGGCTCGGTGACGAACAGGCGCGAGAACCGCTGGTTGTAAATGGTACGATAGTATCCAACCGGAAGCTTGAGCCAGAAATTGCGGTCCGATCCGCCCGCCTCCAGCAGCAAAACCCGACACGCCGGGTCGGCAGACAGCCGGTTCGCGACCACGCAACCCGCGGACCCCGCACCGACAATGATGTAGTCGTAACCCTGCGACGCCATGCGAATTCTCCTGAGATCACTGCCGGTGGTTGAGAACCGTCAGCGGCTCCAGTTCCGTCGCACGAATATGAGACAAGTCGCCGCAGCAGGCGAAGGTCAGCCATGATGTCTCTCTCGCCGGATATAGAAATATTGCATCGCCATCTTTAGACATCGGACACCCTGAAACTGTTTCACGCGTTCCTCGCAACACCTCTGGCGCCGCAAGCACCGACATTGCTGCGCCATCGGCGTATGCTTGAGGCGAAGCATCTGCACAACGTCGTGCGATGAGTACTGATGACGGCGAATACGAGGGTTGCATCATGCAGCAAGTCGCGTTGACATCGGGCCAAGCCGTTGAATGGTCACGTCATCTATAATATGACGCTGCATCTGATCAATGCGTGCGGCGGGTAGACGGATATGAAGGGGCGCGGCAGTGTCGCAAGGCAGCTATTGCTTGGCCTTGTCCCCTGGGTCGCTGCGATCGCCTTGTGGTATGGCGTCCGCCTCAGCGGCTACGTCAACGAGTCCCTGATCCCTGCCCCCCATAAGGTCGCCGCAAAGTTTGTCGAGCTTCTGCTGCATGAGGGCCTGCTCTACGACGTCTTCGTCTCGACCCGCAGGGTCCTGTTAGGCGTCGCGCTGGGAATCCTCGCTGCCGTGCCTGTCGGCTTCCTGCTCGGCTGGTATCGTCCGGCACGGACGCTCGCCGACCCCATGATCAACTTCTTTCGGGCACTGCCGCCGATCGCGCTCATTCCACTGGTCATCGTCTATTTCGGCGTCGACGAGATCGCCAAGCTCGTCATCCTGTTCTACGCCTCGTTCTTCTCCGGCGTGATCGTGATGTATGAAGGCGTCTCGCAGATCACGCCGCTCTACATTCGGGTGGCACAGACGCTCGGCGCGAGCGAGGTGGAGATCTTCCGCAAGGTGATCATCCCGCTGACGGTGCCGCATATCCTCACCGCGTTACGCGTCTCG
>Ga0207693_10003336_pt1 | contig 13735 bp, 8 predicted proteins | sample LARL81metaG_FD_184347 | JGI IMG/M metagenome (GOLD analysis project Ga0207693, IMG submission 184347) | Corn, switchgrass and miscanthus rhizosphere microbial communities from Kellogg Biological Station, Michigan, USA - LAR L8-1 metaG... | ecosystem: Host-associated > Plants > Roots >...
CGTCGTCACGGGTGCTGGTGGTGCCGGAAAGCATCAATCCGGGCTGGACGGCTCGCGCGGCAGACGGCTCGGCTCTGGCCCCGGTTACCGTCAACGGGTGGCAGCAGGGCTGGGTGCTTCCTGCGGGCACCGCAGGGCCCGTCACGCTGAGCTTCACGTCGAACACGCCATATCGGGCGGGGCTGATCGGCGGGTTGGCGCTGCTGCCCCTCCTTGCCCTGCTGGCGTTCTCCCCCTGCCCTTCGGGCGGGAGGTGCCCCCAGCCGGTTCAACGGCCCCCTCCCGGTGACGAGCCACCAAGGCCGTGGCAGCCGGGGCGGGTGACGACGAGCGTAGCGGTGGTGGCGGCCGCGGGAGTGATCTCCGGGATCGCGGGCGTCATCGTGGGCGGCGCCGCGCTCGGGTTGCGCCACCTCCTCCGCCGCCGCGAAAAGCTTTGCGAGGCAGTGACAGCCGCGCTCGCCGCAGGCGGCTTGATCAGTGCGGGGGCGGTGCTGAGCCAGAATCCGTGGCGCTCGGTTGACGGCTACGCCGGGCACTCCGTCGGTGTCCAACTGCTGGCGTTGGTCTCGGTGGCGATGCTGGCGGCATCGGCGGTGCCGACAAGCGGTCGTCTAGCCGCCGATTCGGCCGCCGGCCATGAGCTCGTGCTCGAAGATCCGCTCGGATCGCACAAATAAGCTCACGTTCGAGAACCGGGGCTACAGCGTCTCGTCCAACTGGCCGAGAGTGTCGGTCAAGCGCAGATTTTCGGAATAGTCGACGGGGCAGGCGATCAGCGACACTCCGTCATCAGCAAGTGCCGTCCGCAACGTCGGCAGCAGTTGATCAGCCGCAGTGATGCGATATCCCTTGGCGCCAAAGCTTTCGGCGTACGTCACCACATCGGGGTTGTTGAACCTCACGTAGTGATGCTCGCCCAGTTCGAGGTCCATCTTCCACTCGATGAGCCCGTACCCGCCATCCTCCCAGATGAGAACGACCAGCGGGATCCGCTCCCGTACCGCCGTCTCGATCTCCTGGGAGTTCATCAGGAATGCACCATCGCCCACCAGGGCCAGCACCTTCGCCGCGGGGCGGGCCAGCTTGACTCCGAGGGCGCCGGGAAGGGCAAAAGCCATCGTGGACAGTCCGTTCGAGATCAGACAGGTATTGCGCTCGTATGTCGGATACAGTCTCGCCATCCACATCTTTGTTGCGCCGGTGTCGACCAGCACGACGTCGCTGCGGCCCAGCGCGGCGCGGGTGTCGGCGACTATCCGCTGGGGAGCGAGCGGGAACCGCGAATCCTGTTGCCCGCGCCTGAATTCGTCGGCCAGGAGATCACGCCCTGGCCCTGTTGCGGCGTCGTCGAACCGGCACCCGGTCATCGCGTCGCGCAGTGCGTCCAGCGAAGCACTGATGTCGCCGATGATTCCGACGTCAACGGGATAGTGCATGTCGACCTCGGCCGGGAACCGGTGGATGTGGATGATCTTCTTGTCGGACTTCGGGTTGATCCTGGCCGGGTCGAATTCCTGGAGCTCGTAACCGACCGCGATGATCGCGTCGGCGTTGTCGAAACCGAAGTTGACGTAGTCACGACGCATGAAGCCGATCGTGCCGATGCTGTTGGGGCGATCGTCTGGCATGACGCCCTTGCCGTGAAAGGTGTTGGCGACCGGCACACCCAGTTCCTCGGAGAATCGCACAAGGGCGGCGGTCGCGTCGGCGCGGGCGGCGCCATGTCCGGCCAGCACCACAGGCCGCTTCGCTTCCCTCAGGGCGTCAGCCGCCCGCTGAACCTGACCGGGCGCGGGAGCTTCGGCGCGCACCACGTTGCGCGGCAGCGGCGTCAAGTCGTAATCCACGTCGTCGGCGTCGATGTGTTCGGGGACGGCGAGGTAGACCGCGGCGGGGCGTTCGGTTTCGGCGAGCTTGAACGCCTTACGGATCATCTCGGGTATGGCGCGAGCGGTCGGAATGCCGTCGGCCCAGCGGGTGATGGGCGCGAACATCGTCACCAGGTCGACGTATTGGTGCGATTCCTTGTATTCGCGATCCTGGCCGACCTGTGCCGAGATCGCGACCAATGGGGTGCTGTTGGTGGTGGCGTCGGCCACGCCGAGTTGCATGTTGATCGCGCCCGGGCCCAGCGTGGCCGAGACCACCGCCGCCCGGCCGGTTACGCGACCGTACATCTCGGCCATGAACGCGGCGCCTTGTTCGTGCCGGGTGAGCACGTAGCGAATGTTGGATGCGGCCAGTGCCTGGACGAACCGGATGTTCTCCTCGCCCGGCAGCCCGAAGACGACTGAGACTCCCTCGTTCTCGAGGCACTCGACCATGGACCTAGCGGCAGTACTCACAGCGCACCTCCGATCGCCACGATAGCTGCACGGCGAGATCGTGATCGTCCTAGCATCGGTGCAGTGTCCAACCTCAACACTGCGCGGGGAGCAATCGATACCGCAGATCTAGGCGTGACGCTGATGCACGAGCACGTGTTCATCATGACCACCGAGATCTTGCAGAACTATCCCGAAGCCTGGGGTGACGAGTCCAAACGCATCGCCGGTGCGATTGCCCGGTTGAACGAACTGAAGTCCCGCGGCGTCGACACCATCGTCGACCTCACGGTCGTAGGTCTCGGTCGCTACGTTCCGCGGATTGCCCGCGTCGCGGCCGAAACCGACCTGAACATCGTCGTGGCGACTGGGTTGTACACCTACAACGATGTGCCGTTCTACTTTCACTACCGCGGGCCGGGCACAATACTCGACGGGCCCGAGTTCATGACCGACATGTTCATTCGCGACATCGAGCAGGGCATCGCCGACACCGGGATCAAGGCCGCGATCCTCAAGTGCGCCACCGACGAACCGGGAGTGACGCCCGGCGTCGAGCGGGTGCTGCGGGCCGTCGCGCAGGCGCACCGCCGTACCGGTGTGCCGATCTCCACGCACACGCACGCGGGCACCCGGCGCGGGCTCGAGCAGCAACGCATCTTCGCCGAGGAAGGCGTCGACCTGTCCCGGGTGGTGATCGGCCACTCGGGCGACACCATCGATCTCGACTACCTCGAGGAACTCATCGCGAACGGCTCCTATATCGGAATGGACCGGTTCGGGGTCGATGTTTATCTCCCGTTCGAGGACCGAGTCGACACGGTGGCACGAATGTGCGAGCGCGGGCACGCCGACAAGATGGTCCTCTCCCACGATGCCAACTGCTATTGGGATGCCCTGCCGGAGGAGACGGTGCCTGTCGTCATGCCGAACTGGCACTACCTGCACATCCACAACGACGTCATTCCAGCCCTGAAAGAGCGCGGTGTCACCGACGAGCAACTCACCAGGATGCTCGTCGACAACCCGAAGAAGATCTTCGAAAGCCAGGGCGCCTACTGATGACCGCATCCATCCCTCCGATCGGCGCGGAGTTCTCCCGGCTGGCCGGGCTGTCGCCCGACGAGCCGGCGGTCACCTGCGAGGGACGCACGCTGACCCGTGGCGAACTCGATGCGTCGACCAATCGGCTGGCGCGCGCCTACGCCGATCTTGGTGTGCGTCAAGGCGACTACGTGACGATCGTGCTGCCGAATTCTATCGAGTGGATCCAGGCGGCGCTGGCCGCGTGGAAGCTCGGTGCGGTTCCCCAGCCGCTGTCGGCGCGGCTACCCGACGCCGAACTCGAGGGGCTGCTCGCGCTGAAGCCGCGGGCACTGCTGGTGGGCCGCGATGACCCGCGCGGCGTGACCCCCAGCGTTCCAGGCGATTTCACGCCCGACTCCGGCGTGTCGGACGCGCCGGTACCCGAAGCGGTGTCGCCGTCCTGGAAGGCGCTGGGCTCAGGGGGCAGCACCGGTCGGCCCAAGCTCATCGAGGCCGGCGGCGACAGCCGCTTCCCCGGAGCGTTCGCCGGTCTGGGGATGGGCGCCGCCGACGGCGACACCCAGCTGATCGCGGTTCCGCTCAGCCACAACACCGGCATGACCACCGCGACGATCGGGTTGTTGATGCGACAGCACCTGGTGCTGATGCCGCGTTTCGACGCCGCAGAATTCCTTCGGCTGATCTCTGCGCACCGGGTCGACTTCATCGTGGCCGTGCCGACCATCATGCAGCGGCTACTGCCGGTCTATCGTGCCGACCCCGATGCCTACGACTTGTCGTCGATCCGGCGGCTGTGGCATGTCGGTGCGCCGTGCCCGCCGGCCGTAAAAGAGGCCTGGATCGAGCTTCTCGGCCCGGAGGCGGTATGGGAGCTGTACGGCGGCACCGAACTCCAGGCTTTGACGTTCGTCAGCGGCACGCAGTGGCTGGCGCACCGCGGCTCGGTCGGCGTTGTCGTCGTGGGCGAGATGAAGGTGCTCGACGACGACGGAAACGAGTGCCCGCCGGGCGTGGTCGGTGAGATCTACATGCGCCCGGCGCCGGGAAGCGCACCGACATACCGCTATGTCGGTGCCACCGCGAAAAGTCGCGACGGATGGGACTCGCTCGGCGACCTCGGCTATTTCGACTCCGACGGCTTCCTCTATCTCAACGACCGGCGAGTGGACATGTTCACCGTCGGAGGACGCAACGTCTACCCCGCCGAGATCGAATCGGCGCTGTCTGCCCACCCGAATGTGTTGTCCTGCTTGGTGGTTGGCGTACCCGACGATGACATGGGCCAGGTGCCGCACGCCATCGTGCAGGCCGACGGGCTCGACGAGGCGGACGTCATCGCGTTCCTGTCCGAGCGCATCGCGTCATACAAGATGCCCCGCACCGTCGAGTTCAGCGACACCCCGTTGCGCGACGACGCAGGCAAGGCGCGCCGGTCGGCGGTGCGCGACGAGGTCATCGCGCGACGGGCTCGGGCACGTTCCTGACCGCACTATCGAGCGGCGGCACCGGACGTTCCTCGCGGAACTCCCAGCGCCGCAGCGCGACTCGGCATGGCGACTCGACCAGCGCGTAGCTCACCGCCGCGATCGCAAAGCCGAACACCACGGTCAGCACCAGCACCACCGGCATATGCCCGTTGAACGCGAACTCACCGATGACGGGGAACACCATCGCCAGCGCGGCGAGGTGCCAGATGAACAATCCGTACGACCATCGGCCCAGCGTCACCATCGTGGTGTTGCCCAGCATCTGATGCCGAGTGTCGGGGCGGTCCAAAACCAGCGGAGCGATCAGTGCCGCAGCCACCACCGCGCCCATGGCCGTTTTCACGATGAATTGGCTGACCGTGCCCGGCGTCAGCCCTTCGGGGCCTGCCAGTGGTGACGCGGCAACGACGAACGCCACCACCACGATGACCGCCATCAGCAGCCGCCGCCTGGCCAACCGGTGCGGCCAGCCGACTTCCGTGACGGTCAACTCCGCCAATAGCATTCCCGCGGCAAACCACGAGAAGAATGCGGGCGGCCAGTTCAGCGGGTTGATGCCGGGGGACGCGTCGAACGGGATCAGCCCCCATCCGAGACTGGCCACCGCCACAGCCGCGATCACGGGGATACGGGCGCGCACCGGCAGTCGTCGTGCCAACAGCGCAAGCAGCGGCAGCGCCAGGTAGAAGGCGACCTCGACGGACAGGCTCCACATCTGTGTCAGCCCCGCGGTCAGCGTCAGTGGCACATATATCTGGGTTAGCGACAGGTTCGCCAGCCAGACCGTCAGATCGGCTTTGGCATCGGGGAGCAACAGCAGAATCACGATGACCGCAACCAGGTAGCCCGGCATGATTCGGACTATGCGTGACCGCAGGTAGTGCCCCGTCGGCGGACGTTGCCGCAGACCGCGGGCGGCGGCGGCGTGGCCTCGCCACAACAGGAAGCCCGACAGCGCGAAAAACACCGCAACGGCGAGGTCGAACCGGCCGAACAGCCGGCCCGTGATCCCGCCGGTGTGGCCGGTCTGGAAGGCGACGTGGGTGACGACGACGCCGACGGCCGCGCACGCGCGCATCCCCTCGACGGCGGGAAGGAAGCCACGGGTCCCGCCGACGCCTGACGCTTGGGTCACGACGACCAGTGTGCCGGGCGGATCGCCAACCACCGAAAATGGGTAGTCAAACGGCCGCCGGTGGATGCACTCGTAGTAAGGAACCGCTTTAGTTTGTGCTGTTAGGGTCGAACGGATTTGCCCTCACTCCCCAGGTCGGGGGCGACAAGTGGCGGAGCGTCGATCGCCGGAACGTGAAGGAGGCACGGTTTGAACCGCGCAGTGGCGCTGCGAATAGCGGCGTGCGGAATCATGGGGTTGGGGGCCGCCCTGCTGATTGCCGCGCTGTTGCTGTCCACCTACACCAAGGGCAAGATCGCCAAGATCCCCCTTGACCTGGACGCCACACTGGTCGCCGACGGAACCGGTACGGCGTTTGACCCCGAGTCGCTCAACACTGACCGGTTTGTGATCAACCGCAGCGTGCCGGTCGTGCTGCAGGAACAGCTCAGCGTGGAGTCGCCGTCGAACGCCGAGGTGGTCACCCTCCAGGTCGGCAGTACACTGCGCCGCACCGACAAGCAGCAGGACGCCGGCCTGTTGCTGGCGCTGGTCGACACCGTGACGGTCAACCGCAGATCTGCGACCGCGGTCTCCAGCGAAAGCAACCCGGGCGGCGCGGTGCAGAAGCCGCGCGCCGTCGAGGACACCCTGCCGCCGACCAACATCGCCCTGCCGCACGACGGGCTGGCCTACCGGTTCCCGTTCGACACCGAGAAGCGCACATACCCCGTTTTCGACCCGATCGCGCAGAAGGCGTTCGACGCCAATTACGACGGCGAGGAAGACGTCAACGGGCTGACCACATACAAGTTCAGCCAGAACGTCGGTTACGACGCCGACGGCAAGCTGGTCGAGCCGGTCAAGTACTCGTCCCTCTACGACGACGACGCCGACAGCACGGTCACCGCGCGGGCGGCACTGTGGGGTCTACCGGGCAACCCGGACGAGCCGATCACCATGACGCGTTACTACGCCGCGCAGCGCACCTTCTGGGTGGACCCGGTGTCGGGCACCATCGTCAAGAAGAAGGAGCACGGCTACCACTACTACGCGCGCGAGCCGCTCAAGCCCGAGGTGACGTTCGTCGACTTCACCGTGACGTCCAATGAGGAGACCGTCGAGTCGCAGGTGACCAATGCGCGGGATGAGCGCGACAGGCTGGCGTTGTGGGGTCGCATCCTGCCGATCACATTCACCGCGATGGGCCTGGTGGCACTGGTGGGCGGAGCGCTGCTGGGGTCGTTCACCCTGCGCGCGGAGTCGGCGCTGATCGATCCTGGGCTGGACGAGGCCGATCACCGGTTCTTCGGGCCACGCGGGCCCGAGGCCGAACGGGTGCCGGGGGCCGAGGCGCAGACCGAGAAGCTGCCCGCTCCTCGACCATCCGATCTGCCTCCGGACAGACCGGTCTGACCGCGGGGGTACAGGCGCGGTCGTTTGTCGCGCCGGCCTACGCGCTGGTGCTCGCGCTGATTGTGACGGCGCCACTGCTGGCGCCGGGGTATCTGTTGCTTCGCGACGCGGTGTCGACGCCGCGCTCGTTCCTGTCCGATTCGGCGCTGGGGTTCTCGGAGGCGGCGCCGCGGGCCCTGCCGCAGGACTTCGTCGTCGCGCTGGCCTCTGGGCTGATCGACGGCGGCGTGGTGGTCAAAACGCTTCTGGTGACCGGGCTGTTCCTCGCGGGTTGGGGCGCGGCTCGGCTGACGGCGACGGTAGTGCCCGACGCAGGCATGGCCGGTCAGTTCGTGGCGGCGACGATCACCGTCTGGAATCCGTATGTCGCCGAACGACTTCTGCAGGGGCACTGGAGCCTGCTGGTGGGGTACGGCTGTTTGCCGTGGGTGGCGGCGGCGATGCTGCGGTTGCGGACGTCAGAGGCCGCGGGGCGGTCCGATGTGTGCGCGCTGGTGTTCTGGATCGCGTTGGCGGGGCTGACCCCGACAGGGCTGATGCTCGCTGCGACGGTCGCGGTGGCTTGCGTTTTCGCGTCGGGTTCCGGCCGGCCGCGGTGGTGGTGCACGGCCGTCGGGCTCGGTGCCGCGGTGCTGGTGGCGCTGCCATGGCTGGCGGCAGCGGCGGTTTCCGATTCGTTGTCGTCTACACAGGCCGAAGGTGTGCGCGCATTCGCCGTACGCGCCGAACCCGGCCTCGGCACATTGGGCAGCTTGGCCAGCCTCGGCGGAATCTGGAACGCCGATGCTGTACCAGCCTCGCGCACAACACTTTTCGTGGTCATCCCGGCGGTCGTGCTGCTCGGCGTGGTGGCAATCGGACTGCCGACCGTGGTGCGCCGCCCCGTCGCGGCGCCGCTGCTGATCCTCGCGGCGGTCGCGGTGGTGGTGCCCGCCGCGATGGCCACCGGGCCCGGAGTGGCGGTCGTCGAGGCGACGATCCGGATACTGCCCGGCCTCGGCGTGGTGCGCGACGCGCAGAAGTGGGTCGCGCTGGCCGTGCCGGCGTACTCGCTGGCAGGCGCGGCCGCTGTTGTGACGCTGCGCCACCGGATTCCGGCCGCGGCGACAGCGCTGATTTGCTGTGCGGCACTGCTTGCGACGTTGCCCGATCTGGCCTGGGGAGTCGGCGGCAAGTTGACCCCGGTGGAATATCCGCCCGGATGGGCGCGTGCCGCGGCGATGATCAACGCCGACCCGCGGCCCGTCGCGGTGCTGCCCGTCGACAGCATGCGACGCTTCGCGTGGGCCGGCGACGCCCCGGTGCTCGATCCGCTGCCCCGTTGGGTGCGCGCCGACGTGCTGCAAACAGGCGACCTGACGATCGGGGGCCGCACGGTCCCCGGAGAGGGTGCGCGCGCACGCGACGTGCAGCAGTTGCTGCTGGCCGGCGCCGATCACGACAAGCTGGCGGCCGCTGGCGTCGGCTGGGTCGTCGTCGAAAACACTTGGAACACAGCGTGGTCCGCGCCTGCGCTACCCCTGCCCGTGGCCTATCACGACGAGGACCTCACTCTGTACCGAGTGGGCGGCGACCACCCGCACCTCTCTGGCCGCGGCATCGTGGTCGCCGCGCATTGGGTGTGGCTCGGGCTGCTGATGCTCAGCGCGCTGGTGAGCCTGCTTCCTGCTTGGCCACGGCGCGTCGGCTCGGTAGCGATTCGTTAAGGGGCCATTCAGGAGTGCCACCGCACGGGTACCGCCCATAGTGGCGGCTGATCGGCGGCGGGGTCGTTGTGCGTTTCTGGTATCCGGACTCGATACCGGCCCGGTCGCCGAACTGGGGTTCGACAAATCTCGCTCTCGTCAGCTCGGCAGTTTGGCGGACTGACCAAGGGCGTGCAGAAGGCCGCTGCCGCGGCTACTTCCGGACTGTCGCGCGCCGTCGAAGTCGGAGACTGATTCCGCAGGAATTCGAGTAGCTGGCTACTCTATCGGCCCCGCATGTCTGTCCGAAGAATTGTGCAGGTCGTCAACCGATCAGTCGAAGAGGTTCGCACACATGGCAACTCGCACCTTCCATGGAATCGTCACCACTCCTGCCGAACCCCGTTGGGAGGATGGGTCGATGTCGAGGTAAGCGACAACGGCGACTACCACGTGAAGTTCCACATGCACAGCAGCAGCGTCCTCGGCAATTTCGACTTCAATCTCCGCGCCTACCTGACGGCCCCGGGCTTCCCGATGATGGCGTTCATCAAGAGCGGACACGTCTCCGGCGTCGACAGCTGGGACCACGAGGAGCGCGGCCACAGCCCGCTACTTGCTCTCTACTGGTCGAAGCTGCAGGCGGACGCCACCTACAGCGTCGCCAAGGAATACAAATGGGGCGGGGTCGTCGGCACGATCGCCGAGCTCGTCAACGACATCATCGACGTGACCGCGGGGGCGGTGGGCGCGGCGTTGGGCGTGGTGATCGGGGCAACCCGCGAGGCGATCGATTGGTTGGGTGCCACCCTGGGGCCGGGCGGCACACTCGGTGTGGTCGGGGGAGTCGTCGTGTTCGCGGTGGCGACCGTGGCGGGTGCGGGCGTCGGGACTGCGTTGATCCTCGGCGTCGTTGCCGGGGTTGCCATCGGTGCCGTCACGAATGCACTGATCAAGTTCCGGCCCCTCAACGCCGCCGAAATCGCCTTCGCCCGGCAGGTATTCGGCAACTCGCTGCCTTATCAGGACGTCATCATCACCAACCTCGCGGGCTTGGGGGACCGGGCTTTCACCGCACCCGGCGTGGATGGCAAGACTTACCTCAACCTCGGGCGCGCTTACGACAACCCGCTCGGCACGGGCGGAAGTGCGTATCCGAAGCCGGGGCAACTCCTGATTCACGAACTCACCCATGCCTGGCAGATTGCACACGCCGGGTTCCTGCCGGGTTTGATGTGCAGCGGCATGGTGAACCAGGCGAATTTCATCCTGGGCGACAACGTGTATGAGTACGGCGCACCGGGCCCCGGCTGGTCGAAGTTCAATGCGGAGCAGCAGGGTGCGATCGTGGATCAATGGTTCGGCGGCACCGGCCGCAGCTCCCGGTACAAGGAGATGGACCAGGAGAATCCGTACTACCGGTACGTCTGGAACGACGTCACCAGTCATCTCCTGCCCGATGAGGCACGGGCGAACCTACGGGCCACCGCGTCGTCGGCACTGAATGTGGTTTCCCGCGATTCGCTTCGCCTGGAACTGTTTTGGGCGCGCAACAGTGGCGCGATCCGATCTCAGTGGTGGGCCGGCGCACCGGGTCAGAGCTGGGGAGACCACGGCCCGTCGGACGTTGTGGCGGCGGGCGCAACCATCCCGGGCGCGTCGGTCACCACGGTGGCGCGCACTCCGGACAACCTCGACGTGTTCTGGGTCGCGCCGAACGGATCCGTCATGACGCAATGGTGGGTTGCCGCAGCCGACGGAGGGTGGGGCGAGCACGGCCCGGCCTTCCCCATTGCACCGGCTGGCTCGGCCCGACCGGGCGCACCGATCGCCGCGGTTGCACGTACCGCCGACAATCTCGACGTGTTCTGGGTGCGGCCCGACGGCGCGGTTGCCAGCCAATGGTGGGCGGCTGCACCGGGTGCCGGCTGGGGTGATCACGGTCCGTTCAATATCGCGCCGCCCGGCTCGGCCGAGGAGGGCTCGGCGATCGCCGTCGTGGCGCGCATGCCCGATCACCTGGACGTGTTCTGGGTGACCAGGGATGGCGCGATCGGCTCCAATTGGTGGACGGCGGCCCCTGGCACCAGTTGGGCCGACCACGGGTCCTTCCGGATCGCACCTGCTGGATCCGCGCGGCCGGGATCAGCACTGGCCGCGCTGGCCCGAACACCGGACAACCTCGACGTGTACTGGGTGACCCCTGACGGCGCGGTCGCCTCGAACTGGTGGTTCGCCGCCCCGGGCGCCAGTTGGGCCGACCACGGATGGTTCACGATCACGCCGCCGAGTGCTGTCGCGTCAGCGGGTGGCATCACCGCAACGGCCCGCACGCCCAACAACCTGGATGTCTTCTGGGTGGCTCCGGACGGATCGGTCGGCACCCAATGGTGGCATGCGGCAGCGGGACACAGCTGGGCCGACCACAGCCCGTTCGCGATCGCACCGCCGGGATCGGCGAGCCCCGGATCGTCGATCACGGCGGTCGGACGGCTGGCATCGCATTTGGACGTCTTCTGGGTTCGTCCCGACGGCGCGATTGGCACGCAGTGGTGGGATGCCGCACCGGATCAGGGCTGGAACCATCTGCCGTTCGCGGTGACACCCCCGGGCGACGCGCATGTTCCGCCTGCGGGCCCTCCCCCGGGCCCGGTGCTGGATCGACTGGACGCACTTGGCATCGATTTCAGTGTGCCTGAGGGCGATCTGAGCGACTGGCTGCAGAATCCCGAGTTCACGCCGTATCCGGCGACCGCTGAAGCACTGCAGAAGTTGTTGAACGGCAAGCATCTTCGGAAACCTGTCTATCTCGACGTGATCGTCTTCAACTATGAGAACTCGCCGGGAATCCCGTCACCCCGACGGGCGCAGGACGTGAAGGTGCCCGTCTTGGAAGCCGCCGTGGTGGAAGGCTACAACGTTCGTTACGACGAGGCTGTCACGAAATTCGCTGACCTGCTTATGCCTGCGGTGTGAAGGCAACTGTGCTCAGGCCAATGCCGTCAGCGTCGGGTAATCGGTGTAGCCGTGGGGGTCCCCCGGGGGGTATACGACGCCGCTGACCATGCGCCCGGCGCGGACGGAGTCCAGCACGGTGCGCATCGCGTCAGCGCTTTGCTGCCAAGAGAATTCGCCGCTGCGAGCCTGCGCCTTTGTCCCGAGCTGTTCGCGCAGCACCTGGTCGGTCAGCAGGCGTTCAAGCTGGTCGACGAGTTGGTCGTGGTCATCGACCAGAAGACCGGTCACTCCATCGACGATCGAATCCATCAAGCCGCCCGAGGATCGGTAACCGACCGTCGGCACGCAGTGCTGCCCGGCCTCGGTGACTGCCAGGCCCCAGCCCTCCTTGCGCGACGGCAGCACGTGCACCCAACTCTGTTGCAGTACACGGTGTTTAGTCTCGTCGTCGACGTGGCCGTAGAACGTCACGGCGTCGGAGATGCCCAGTAGCGCGGCGTGATCGACCAGCCGCTGTTCCCACCAGCCGCCGCCGAGGATGTCGAGGTGCAGGTCTGGCAACCGGGGGCGCAGCTCGGCGATGGCTTCCAGCGCGTCCTCAATTTGCTTGTGCGGCACCAGGCGTGACAGCACCGCGACCCTTGGCGTAGCCGACTGCGGCGCAGACAATGTCTGCGCAGGGGCCCGGTCGAGGCCGTTGCGCACCACCGCGATGTGGTTGGGATTCACGCCGAGACCGGTCAGGTCCCTGGCCGACGGCAGCGACACGGTGACGTACTGATTGCGCCGATGCGCCCGCGGTGACAACTTCGACTCGACGAACCAGCCGATCCTGCCCATCACCGGACCGGCCACCGGCCACTGCTCGCGGTGACAGTGGTGCACAAGCACCGCGACGCGCCTACCGAATGCGAGACGAGCCATGAACGGCAACCCGTTCTGGGTGTCGACGATCACGTCCGGCCGCGCCCGCCGCAGCGGACCGAGGCCGATCCGCGCCGCGACCATCGCCAACCCCGCCCAGACATAGACGGAGTAGCGGCCGCCGGCGCGGCTGACTTGCACGCCGTCTTTGACCTCACGGCGCGGCGCACCCTGATACCGCGCCGTACGCAGCATGACACGCACACCCGATTCGGCCAGGTGCGCTCCGATGCGCTCCAGATAAGCCTCGCTGCCGCCGCCCTGAGGATGGCCCGTGTCGCGCCAGCACAGCAGCAACACGGAACTGACGGGTCGGACAGACATCCGGACCAGAGTAGCCGCTGGCTAAGGTCGGCATCGATGATGTCTCCTCGCGCGAGCGCTCGTCGGAAGGTACTCGCGCCCCTGTTCGCCCGGCGGGCGACGCTGTCCCGGGCGCTGCGGCTGTTCGGCCAGTTCCGCTACGAGCAACCCGACCCGGCACGGTTCTACGGCGCATTGGCCGAGGACACCGTCGCGATGGTGACCGAGCTCTGGCGAGACGCCAGCGGCACCTCACCGGCCGGCCGGACCCTGCTCGACATCGGTGGTGGCCCCGGCTATTTCGCGGCCGCCTTCGCCGACGCCGGCCTGCACTACATCGGCGTTGAACCCGATCCGGCCGAGATGCACGGAGGGCCGGCGAGATTCGACAGCGGAGCCACCTATGTGCGGGCGTCCGGCGTGGCGTTGCCGTTCGCCAACGCCAGCGTGGACATCTGCCTGTCGTCCAACGTC
>Ga0207693_10003337_pt1 | contig 13735 bp, 16 predicted proteins | sample LARL81metaG_FD_184347 | JGI IMG/M metagenome (GOLD analysis project Ga0207693, IMG submission 184347) | Corn, switchgrass and miscanthus rhizosphere microbial communities from Kellogg Biological Station, Michigan, USA - LAR L8-1 metaG... | ecosystem: Host-associated > Plants > Roots >...
CCAGGTGCCGGAGGAGAACTGCAGTCCACCGTGATAGCCGTTGCCAGTGTTGATGGCCCAGTTGCCGCCGGATTCGCAGCGTGCGACCTGGTCCCATTCCCCGTCGGTGGCGGCGCCGGCTTGGCCGGCGAGGGCGAGGCTTCCGGTTCCGATGACCGCACCCGTGAAGGCGATCTTTGCGACGTTTACTGCCGATGCAGTGGGCTTGCGGTGCCGTCCACTCATAGGTGCGCTAGGTCCTCTCTTATGCGCGCCCACGAGGTCAGCTGTCGGGTTCGGGCTGGAGAGGTTGCCCGGCCGTGTTGGACACGGCTTCACCCCAAGGGGCCGCAAGCGGCTCCTGGTCCTGTCTGTTTCGGTGGACCGGTGGGTCCCCCGCCTCCATCCAAGTTGTTCGTCGTTGTCCCGTGCACCAACGGATGGAGCTCGGCGCGGTTGGGCACGGCAGGCCAAACGATTACGGGGTCGATGGCTTGGGACTGAACGCTAACGGGTCTCTGTGGTCACGTCACCTTTTGCCGAGTTCGGTGATTCGGCCCCGGGCAAATCTTAAAGGCTCTAAATCCCCAGGAAGCCAAGGTGTTTCCGCAGGTGCGATTTCGGATGTCACGATTCGTAGCCAGCTTGTGACCATTTCGTTATGTGACGTAAATCACTCTTATCCGCCGGCGAATGGGGGAAGAACATCGACGGTTTGAGCGTCGCGCAACGTCATACCCACGTCCCGCACCGCGATTTCGTCGCACAGGTATGAGCATCTGCTCAACACCTTAGCCAGTTCGGGGTCCCGTTCACCGAGGCCCTGTATCAGTGCCGCGATCGTGGTGCCCGGCGCGACGCCGATAATCTCGTCGTCGAAGCCCGCCGCCGCGCGAGCGGCCGCGAAGTAGCGGACGGTCACCTTCATCGCCACGTCAGCCGCCGATCGCGCTCATCGGGCGGTCCGGCTGCACAAAGTCCGGGTCGTTGATGCCGTGGCCGGCCGCCTTGACCCACATGGCGGCGCGCCAGGCGGCCGCCAGGGCGTCGTCGTCGGCACCCGCACGCATCAGGCGCCGGAGGTCGGTCTCGTGCCGGGCGAACAGGCAGTTACGGATCTGGCCGTCGGCAGTCAGGCGGGTGCGGTCACACGCGGCGCAGAACGCGTGCGAGACCGAGGCGATGATGCCCACCTTCCCCACGACTCCTGGACCGTCCACGACCTCCCACAGCTCCGCAGGCGCCGAACCGCGCGGCGCCCAGTCCGGCCGTAGATCGAAGTGACGGCGCAGGACGGCCAGCACGTCGTCGGCGGCGATGGCCTGGCCGCGCTTCCACTCGTGCCCGGCGTCCAAGGGCATCTGCTCGATGATGCGCAGCTGGTATCCATGATCGAGGCAGAACCGAAGCAGTGCGACGGCGTCGTCCAGCCCGGTGACGGGATCCAGCACCGCGTTCACCTTCACCGGGGCCAGTCCGGCTGCCTTGGCGGCCTCGAGTCCGGTCAATACATCGTGCAGCCGGTCGCGGCGGGTGATGTGGGCGAAGCGTGCGGCGTCGACGGTGTCGAGTGAGACGTTGATCCGGTCAAGCCCGGCCTTCTTGAGTTTGACGGCCCGCTTGTCGAGCCCAATGCCGTTGGTGGTCAACGTGATTTCGGGTCGCGGCCGCAACGAGGCAGTGGCGGCGACGACGTCCTCGAGGTGCTTGGCCACCAACGGCTCGCCACCGGTGAACCGGACGTTGGTGATGCCGAGCCTGGTGACCGCGATGCGCAGCAGGCGGGTCAGCTCGTCGGTGCGCAACAGCTGCTCGCCCGGCAACCAGTCCAGTCCTTCGGCAGGCATGCAGTACGTGCAGCGCAGGTTGCAGCGATCGGTCAGCGACACCCGTAGGTCGGTGGCGACGCGACCGAAGGTGTCGACCATCGGGCCGTCGATCGGCATCCCCCTGACGGGGCGCTGCACCGACGGCACGCCGAGTTCGATGATGGTCATGCGGCAGTCCCCGAGAAACCCGTGAGCGAGCGCGCCTTATCTATGGGAACGATCTCCTTGCCAAGGGGAAACAGTGAAACCGGGACCAGTTTCAGGTTGGCCAGTGCCAGTGGGATGCCGATGATCGTGATGGCCATCGCCACGGCGCTGATCACGTGGCCGATGGCCAGCCAGATGCCGAACAGGATGACCCAGATGACGTTGCCGATCAGCGCACCGGGCCGCGGTCCTGGCTTCTCGACGATGGTGCGGCCGAACGGCCACAGCGCATAGGACGCGATGCGAAGCGCGGCGAATCCGAACGGAATTGTGATGATCAAGACGAAGCAGATGAGCGCCGCCAGCAAGTAACCCAGCGCCAGCCACAGGCCGCCGAAGATCAACCAGATGATGTTCAAAATCAGACGCATCTCTCCTCCAGCGGTGGTTTAAGACTACCGAGTAAAGGCGGGGGGATGGCGGGAGTATTCACGTGATGACCGGCGCGGCCTCCGAGTAGGATCACCTAAACGCGTCCCGGCGCAGGCGGGACGCTTTCCTTATGTGACGTGTTTCGAGACGACAAGCGGGTGAGACCAGTGCCGACCGGCAGGGTTAAGTGGTACGACGCCGAGAAGGGCTTCGGCTTTCTGTCCCAGGAGGAGGGCGAGGACGTCTACGTCCGGTCCTCGGCGTTGCCCGCCGGCGTCGAGGGTCTGAAGGCGGGGCAGCGCGTCGAGTTCGGTGTGGCCGCGGGACGCCGAGGCCCGCAGGCATTGAGCCTGAAGCTCATCGACCCGCCGCCGAGCCTGTCGCGGACGCGTCGCGAAGCCGCGGCCGCCGAGCACAAGCACACGCCTGACGAACTGCACGGCATGGTCGAAGACATGATCACGCTTCTGGAGGGCGCGGTGCAGCCAGAGCTGCGCAAGGGTCGCTACCCCGACCGCAAGGTGGCGCGTCGGGTCTCCGAGGTGGTGCGGGCCGTCGCCCGCGAACTCGACGCCTAAGTCACGCGCGCCGAACGTTCCTTACCGCTCGAAAAATAGACGAAATATCGAGCGGTAAGGAACGTTCGGCGGGGCATGCTGGTTGGCATGGCATATGTCGCAGGCGGTGGCGAGTTCAACCGCGACACCAACTACATCAACACCCGCATCACGGCCGACGGGCGCGACGGCTATCCGGTCGAACCGGACCGCTACCGGCTGATCGTCGCGCGGGCCTGCCCGTGGGCCAACCGCACGATCATCGTGCGGCGTCTGCTCGGCCTGGAAGACGTGCTCTCCATTGGCTTTTGCGGGCCGACCCACGACGAGCGCAGTTGGACGTTCGACCTGGACCCGGACGGCGTCGACCCGCTGCTGAAGATCCACTATCTGCGCGACGCCTACAACAAGCGCATCCCTGATTATGAGAAGGGCATCACCGTCCCCGCGATCGTCGACGTGCCGACGGGTGAGGTCGTCACCAACGACTTCGCGCAGATGACGCTGGACTTCTCCACCGAGTGGGCCAAGTTCCACCGCGATGGGGCCCCGCAGCTGTACCCCGAAAAGCTGCGCGACGAAATCGACGAGGTCGCCCAGCGCATCTATACCGAGGTCAACAACGGCGTGTACCGGTGCGGTTTCGCGGGGTCGCAGGAGGCCTACGACAAGGCCTACGACCGGTTGTTCACTGCGCTCGATTGGCTCTCCGAGCGGCTAACCGATCAGCGCTATCTGGTCGGCGACACCATCACCGAGGCCGACGTCCGGCTGTTCACCACGCTTGCCCGCTTCGACCCTGTCTACCACGGGCACTTCAAATGCAATCGGCAGAAGCTCTCCGAATTCCCGGTGCTGTGGGCCTATGCGCGGGATCTGTTCCAGACGCCGGGCTTCGGCGACACCATCGACTTCGTGCAGATCAAGCAGCACTACTACATCGTGCACAAAGACATCAATCCGACGCAGATCGTGCCCAAAGGGCCCGACCTGTCCAACTGGCTCACGCCGCACCGCCGGGAAGCATTGGGCGGCAATCCGTTTGGGGACGGCAGGCCACCGGGTCCGACGCGGGAGGGTGAACGCGTGCTTGCCGGGCACGGGGCGGGCTAGGGCCAGACCGTCCGGACCGACCACTCCGCGTGCGGCACCGGAAACTCGTTGCCGGCCTCGTCGCGGACCAGGGTCGGCAGTTGCACCGCAAGGCCGAACAACCTGCCCCGGTCCGGATCGACGGTGGGGATGGTGACCGCAAGCTTCGTGTCCGGCCGGAATTCGTCGACGACGTCGGCACCCTCGTAAGTCCGCACCAAGACCCATGGTGCGCGGGCTATCGCGGGGGGCACCGACAACTGCACAGGGTGACGCGGGTCGACGGTGAGTTCGCCGTCGGTCCGGGGTGTTTCACAGTCGGTGGGGTTGAGCACCTCGCAGTACCGGTACGGTCCCACCCGCACCAGCTGGCCGTGCGAATAGGCACTGATCTCAGGATGGTTCGGTGGCGGGTTTTGAGCGAGGCGCCAGATCAGCACGCCGGTCAGTACCGACGCCACCACCACGACGACCGCCAGCGCGGCGAGGACGCGTTTCACTCGGGCGCTACCGCCGCCCTATCCGCCGTGCCGCCCTCCTGCGCGGCGAGCACCGGACGGTTGCCGCCCAAGCCGGGTATCAGCGACTCCCCGAAGTAGCTCACCACCGTCTGCGCCAGCCCCGGGATCAGCAGCGCGGTGACTGCCGTGAAGCCCGCCCACAGATCGGTGTACACCAGCACACCCATGGCGCCGCCGGCCACCCAGGCCAACTGCAGCAACGACTCTGAGCGACCGAACGCCGACGCACGCGACTCCTCCGGCAGATCATCCTGCAGGGAAGCGTCGAGCGAGGCCTTCGCGATCGCGGCCGCCGCGGAGGTGACCAGTGTGGCAATCGCGGCCACCATCAGCTTGCCGGTGAGCGCGGTGGCCAGCGCGACGGTGGTGACCGCGACCGAGCAGCGCACCACGAGTAGCGACGGATGGCCCAGCTTGAGCCTGGCGGCGGTGAAGTTGCCCGCGAAGTTGCCGATCGCGGCCGCCGCGCCGATCACCCCGAGGATGCGCAACTGCTCCCAGCCGCTGGCGTCGTGCGACTTCGCGACGAACGCGGGGTACAGGAACAGGAACCCGACCATCACTTTGATCGTGCAGTTGCCCCACAGCGCAGCAATGGTGTTGCGGCCCAACGGTTGTCGCGGATCGCGCGAAGTCTTGTGCTGTTCGGGGTGGCGGCGCAACTCCCCGCTGCGACCGTGGTACGACAGCGTGGCGGGGACCTCGCCCGCCGTCACCTCGACCCACTTCGGGATTCGCATCGACAGCGCCGCGCCGACCAGCGTCACAGCGACGATGACGTACAACGCGCCGGGCAGATGGAATACCCCGAACAAGTACTCTGCGCCTGCGGCGATGGCGCCGCCGACCATCGTTCCGCCGAGCAGTCCGAAGGTCGTCAGCCGCGAGTTCACCCGCACCAGGTCGATCGTGGGCGGCAGCACACGCGGAGTGACCGCGCTGCGCAGCACGCTAAATGACTTGGACAGCACCATCATTCCCAGTGCGCACGGATACAGCACCCAAGACGGATAGCTGCCGGTCGCGCCGTCGTAGTTGGCGATCAGCACAACCACCAACAGGGTGCGCAAGATGAACGACGTGGCCAGCGCGACGCGACGGCCGTGCTGCAGCCGGTCCAGCGCCGGTCCGATCAGCGGGGCGATGACGGCGAACGGCGCGATGGTGATCAGCAGGTACAGCGCGACCTTGCCCTTGCTCTCCCCGGAAGCCGCGGCGAAAAAGAGCGTGTTGGCCAATGCGACCGCCATCGCGGCGTCGACGGCGAAGTTGGCCACCACCGGCCACGTCAGCGCGGTCAGGCCGGACTTGTCGGCGCCGTCGGCGGTCGCGGCGCGGTGCACCAAACCGTACATCTTCGAACCCATTTCGCGGCTGCGCTGCGCGGCGGCCCGGGTGACGGTCACCTTCTGGCCTGCGCCGGCGGTTGGCGGCGGGGGGGCCGATGGATGCTCACGCGCGGAACGCTCGTCGAGTGGCGGCAGCCACCGGTTGGCGCTCGGCGTTGACGAGGAGCCACGGGGCCGTCGGTAGCCGACGTCGGGGTCGCTCGGGTAGTTCGCCATCCCGGGATGACTTCCGCCGTCGTCGGCGGGCGGCCGCGGCGGGTAATAGCGATCCTCACGCGGACCCCGCGGGTCCCGGGGGTCACGCCGCGATCCGGTCACGCCACGATTGTCCCCCATCGCGGCGGTAGCGGGCGTGCAGGCGACCGGTGTGGCTCGACGTTCGCGGGTCGGGCACTATTGATGGCGATGGACAGCGTGGACACCGAAGATCGCCCCGACCTGGAGGCGGTGCTGATAGGCGCCGTCGACCAGGCGCGCGCGGCGATCATCGAGTTCAGCGGCGAGGACACCCTCGGCGAGTACCTGGGTGCCAGCTTCGAGGACCCGACCGCTGCTACGCATCGGTTCCTGGCCGACATGCCGGGCTACCGCGGCTGGCAGTGGGCGGTCGTCGTGGCCGCCTGCCCCGGCGCATCCCAGGCCACGATTAGCGAAGTCGTGTTGGTTCCCGGCCCGACGGCGTTGCTGGCCCCCAAGTGGGTGCCGTGGCAGGAGCGGATCAAGCCGGGCGACCTCAGTCCCGGTGATCTGCTGGCGCCGCCCGGCAACGACCCCCGGCTGGTGCCGGGCTACACGGCCAGCGGTGACCCGCTGGTCGACGAGGTCGCCGTCGAGGTGGGCCTGGGCCGCCGCCAGGTGCTCAGCGAGTTCGGCCGCAGCGACGCCGCGCAACGGTGGCATGACGGAGACTTCGGTCCCGGGTCCGCGATGGCCCGGTCCACCCGCCGCGTGTGCCGCGACTGCGGCTTCTACGTTCCCCTCGCCGGGGCGCTGGGCACGATGTTCGGCGTGTGCGCCAACGAACTTTCCGCCGACGGTCAGGTCGTCGAGTCCGAATACGGTTGCGGCGCACACTCAGATACTCCGCAGCCGCCCGGTACCGGCTCGCCGCTGTACGACCCGTTCGACGACGGTGTGCTTGACGTCGTCGAACCTGCCGACTAGCTTTCCGCGGCGGTTTTGATGTGCGACAGTGTCGCGTTCATGCCATCGACGAGTTCGCGTTCGAAACTCGGCACGCCACCCATCAATGCGCTGATGCTCATGTTGGAGAACGCCGTCACCCGCTGAGATCGGACACCAACTCCCACACCTTGCCCACCGGCGCGTTGATGTCGATCTGTGCTTGCAACAGCGGCGCTGCCATTGTGTTCTCCTGGTTCGAATTCAGCTGAGCCCGCTCTGGGCTCCGCGCGATCCGCGGCGCACGGCGCGGCGTTGCCACAGCACTATCGACGTGCCGAGCGCCCCGACGGCCAGACCCGCGATCGTGAAGGGCCGCCATTCGTGCAGGCCGGGCACCGTGAACGCCAATACGACGGCGATCAACCAACCCGTCGCGATCACCACGATGACCGGCCATGGCTTGAGCAGTACGGCCGGCAGGGCAGGCGGTTCCGGTGCCACGCTGACAAAGTAGCCGATAACGACCGCACCAGAAATGGACCGGGTTTCCGCGGTTTCCCCGAGACATGCTAGGTACTCTTTGCCTTGTGAAAGACGTCGACGCCCGGCTGGCCAGTGATCTGTCCCTGGCAGTAATCCGTCTGGCACGCCAATTGCGGTTCCGGCGTCCCTATTCCCCCGTTTCTCTTTCGCAGCTGTCGGCGTTGTCGACGCTTGCCAAGGAGGGCCCGATGACGCCCGGCGCGTTAGCCACACGCGAGCGCGTCCGCCCGCCGTCGATGACGCGGGTGATCGCCTCGCTGTGGGAACTGGGCTTCGTCGCGCGGACCGCGCATCCGGCCGACGGCCGCCAGGTGCTTGTCTCGATATCACGCGCAGGCACGGACCTGATCGCGGCCGAGAGCCGCGCCAGCCAGGAGTGGCTCAAGCTACGCCTGGCCCGCCTCGCGCCCGATCAGCGCAAGACGCTCTTGGTCGCCGCCGATCTGATGTCGGGCATCGTCGACGAAAGCGCGTGAGCGCCGTCCGGCGGGCACTAGCGAAGCGAGCGGGGGATTGGCAGCAGTAATCGACGTCGCCGATCCTGCAGACCCGAGGCTCGACGACTTTCGCGATCTCAACAGCGTGGACCGCAGGCCCGATCTGCCCAGCGGGAAGGGTCTGGTGATCGCCGAGGGGGTGCTGGTGGTGCGGCGCATGCTCGCCTCCCGGTTCCGCCCAAGGGCAATGCTGGGCACCGACCGACGTCTTGGCGAGCTCGCCGACGACCTGGCCGGCGTCGACGCGCCGTACTACCGGGCGGACGCCGACGTGATGGCCGCAGTGGTCGGGTTTCACCTCAATCGCGGGGTGCTGGCGTCGGCGTCGCGCCCGCCCGAGCTCACCGTGACGCAGGTGCTGGCCGACGCCCGCACGGTCGCGGTGCTCGAGGGAGTCAACGACCACGAAAACCTCGGGTCGATCTTCCGCAACGCCGCAGGCCTTGGGGTGGATGCCGTGGTCTTCGGCATGGGCTGCGCCGACCCGCTGTACCGTCGCGCCGTTCGGGTGTCCATGGGTCACGCCCTCCTCGTGCCGTACGCCTGGGCCGAGGCCTGGCCGCAGGATCTACAGTCGTTGCGGGACAACGACTTTCGGCTGCTGGCCATGACTCCCGCCCCCTCCGCCCACACATTAGCGCAGGCGATGGCCGACGTGGCCGACGACAAGGCGGCGATTCTCGTCGGCGCCGAAGGGCCAGGATTGACCGAACGGGCCATGCGCGCGAGCGACATCCAGGTGCGGATCCCGATGTCGGGGGGCACCGATTCGCTCAACGTCGCCACTGCCGCCGCCCTTGCCTTCTACGAACGGGCTAGGCTCGCGCCGTGACCGATGACTCCACCCCGTGGGCGATGGGTCTGACGGTGGCCGCGTTCGTCGCGGCGGTGACCGCCGCCGCGGTCGTGGTACTGAGCCTGGGGCTGACGCGAGTGCATCCGCTGCTGGCCGTCGGGCTCAACCTGGTGGCAGTCGGTGGGTTGGCCCCGACGGTGTGGGGATGGCGCAAGCTGCCCGTGTGGCGGTGGCTCGTACTGGGTTCCGGCGTCGGCGTGGCGGGCGCGTGGCTCGCCCTGATGGCGATGGCTCTCGCGGGGCTCACCCGATGAGCGCTTCGGCCAGCCTGGCCTGCCACGCCCGCTCGTCGTCGGCCCCGAGGACGCGCAACACCACCTGATCGGCGCCGGCGGCGCGGTACTCCGCCACGCGCTCCGCGATCGAATCGAGTTCGCCCCACGCGGTGACGCCGTCCAGCAGCCGGTCGCTCAAGTCATCGATGTCAGACTCAGAAAAGCCCTGCCGCAACAAGTTTCGGCGGTACCCGCCGACCTTCGTCAGAAAGTCCAGCGGCGTGCCGGCGGCCTGTCGCGCGGCCTCGCGATCAGTCGTCGGCATGACCATCACCAGCACCGCCAGTGCCTTGTCCTGGCCGAGGGTGGCACGCGCATCCGTCACATACGACGGCGTGACCAGAAACGGATACGCACCGCTGGCCCGATCCCGCGCCAACGCCAGCATGGTGGGGCCGAGCGCGGCCAGCACCCGAGAGTCCGCAGTGACGCCGGCGCCGTCCAACTCGTCGAGGTAGGCGTTGAGCGTCTTCAACGGCTGAGCGCCGTGCGCGCCGCCGAGGCCGACGACGAAGCGGCCAGGGTGGTCGCGCTGCAGGGCTCGAGACGTCGCGATGACGTCCGCGGCGGGTACCGAATCCACGGGGATGATGCCGGTGGCCACCGGCATACTCGTGGTGGCCCGCACCGCCGCGTCGAGCATCGGCAGATTGCCGGACCGCCACAGCGTCGAGAATCCCAAGCTCTCAACGCGTTGGGCCTCGTCGGCCACAACTGCCGCGTCGTCGGTGTATGGATGGCTGCTGGCGAGGCCGATCGGTCCCAGAGTGATCATGAGGTCGACGTTAGGACCTCAACTGGACTTCAGGTCAAGGCATCAGCGCTGTGCGCCGGAACGCACGCCGAGGAGCACGTCCTCCCAAGCGGGGACGGCCGGCTTACCCTTGCGGGTCCGCGGCGGCTTCGGCGCAGGCGGCGGCTCGGGGGCTTCGATGGGCAGCTCCGGCTCGGGCTCCTCGAAGTCCAGTTGCGCAATGGGCGCCAGCGGCCGCAGGGGCCGGGCGAAGTCGGGGTTGATCAGCTCACATGCCGTGTCGTCGAACGCGGTCACGGTGCCGCCGTGCGCGCCCGGCGTGAAGCGGAAGTGCGCGACGTTGTCTGACATGCCGGCCTTCCAGCCCATCTGCACCGTCCAGCGGCCGTCCTCGTTGCGCCACGCGTCCCAGCCGGTGGCGTCTGGATCCAGCCCGCGGGCCACCAGCGCCGACGTCACCGTCTCCAACAGCGTCAGCACCGACGGACCGTCGGCCAGCACAGGGTGGGCGGCGGTGGCCAGCTCGGCCGCGCGGGAGCGCTCCAGCAACACCGGGTTGGCAAACCGCTGAACGCGTTCGATGCCCACCCCGGCCGCCGAGGCGACCTGTTCGACGGACGCGCCCGCCCGGATCTTGGCCTGAATCTCCTTGGGACGCAACACGCTGGGGACCTCAGCGTCGGATGGGGGTTGACTCGGGCCGATGTTGTCGCCGCGCACGGCGGCACGCAACCGATCATCGGGCCGCAGGATGAACTTCTCGCCGGAGGAATCGCATTCGCAGATGATCCGCTTGCCGTCGACGTCGAGCCCTACGACCTTGAGTTCCCGCATGTCGACCTCCTCCGGGCTAGGTGCCGCGCCCGATTTAGAGGCACACTACTTCGTCATTCGCCCGTAACCGCGCTGACACGCTGGCGCTGCGCAGAGACATCGGCGAGCATCGCACGCAGGCGGCGACGGCCACGCGCGAGGCGCGACATCACGGTGCCGACGGGCACGTTCGTCATGGCCGCGATCTCCCGATAGCGGTAGCCCTCGACGTCCGCGAAATAGACCGCCATCCGAAGGGCCATAGGTAGCTGGTCGAGCGCGGCGACGATGTCGTCGTCGGGCATTCGCTCCAACGCCTCGATCTCGGCGGACCGCAGACCAGCCGGGATATGGCCGCCGCGGGCCAGATGCCGATCGGTGAGCTCGTCGCACAGCACCTCGTTCGGCCTGCTTTGCCGGGCGCGATAACCGCTGACCCAGGTGTTGTACATGATGCGAAACAGCCATGCGCGAAGGTTGGTGCCCTCGCGATAGCGCTGAAACCCCTTGAACCCGCTCAGCATCGTTTCCTGAACGAGGTCTTCTGCGTCGTACTGCGAGGAGGTCAACCTTCGCGCACCGCTGTAGAGCTGGTCTACGAAAGGCATCGTCTGCTCGATGAAGCGTTGTGCGTGGTCCGAGTCGGTCGTGCGTCCGTCAGCTGGCATCGTCGGTCTTCATCGCTAGCGGGAAGTTATATAGATAAACAAAATATGAATCGCCCCGGCGCAACTGAATATTCCGCGATCGCCATTCGATTCACGTAGGGGGAGTGAACGCCGTCGGGGGCGAAGGAGTAGCAGTGAATGCACGTAAGGTGAGGGCCTTGAGCGCGATCGTGGCGAGTGCCGCCGTCAGTGTCGGCGCCCTCGTAGTCGCGGCAACGGAGCCCATCCATTCGGCGGGTTCGACCATGCAAACCGGCGTGACAGAGACCGCGACCACACCGCCCACCGAACCTGCAACGGCAAAGGCCGTGCCGATTGTGACCGGCCCGGCCCCGCTGCCCAGCGAAGAGCAGGGTCTGCCCGGGTAGCAGACGCTAGAGGCGTTCCACCACCCAGTCGATGCACTGGGTGAGCGCGCTGACATCGTCGGGCTCCACGGCGGGGAACATCCCGACGCGCAGCTGGTTGCGGCCGAGTTTGCGGTACGGCTCGGTGTCGACGATGCCGTTGGCCCGCAATATCGTGGCCACGGCTCCGGCATCTACGGCATCGGAGAAGTCGACGGTCCCGACGACCTGTGACCGCAACTCCGGGTCGGCAACGAACGGGGTGGCGAACGCCAAGGCCTCCGCCCATGAATACAGCCGCTGCGAAGAATCGGCGGTGCGCTTCACGGCCCAGTCGAGGCCGCCGTTGCCCAGCAACCAGTCGAGCTGCTCGGCGAGCAGGACCAGCGTGCCGATCGCCGGCGTGTTGTACGTCTGGTTCTTGGTGCTGTTCTCGACCGCGATCGGCAGCGAGAGGAAGTCGGGCACCCAGCGCCCGGAGCCTGCGATCGCCTCGATGCGGGCCAGCGCCGCGGGCGACAGCAATGCGATCCACAGCCCGCCGTCACCGGCGAAGTTCTTCTGCGGCGCGAAGTAGTAGGCGTCGACGTCGGTGATGTCGACGGGCAGGCCACCGGCAGCCGATGTGGCGTCGATGGCGATCAGCGCGTCGCCCGATCCCTCGGGCCGCTCGACGGGCACCGCGACACCGGTCGAGGTTTCGTTTTGCGCCCACGCAATGAGGTCGACGGACGGATCCGACTGCGGTTTCGGGGCGCTGCCCGGGTCTGCCTTAACGATGACGGGGTCGCCGACGAACGGGTTCTTGACGACGCACGAGGCGAACTTCGAACTGAACTCGCCATAGGTCAGATGCAGCGAGCGCTTGTCGATCAGCCCGAACGCCGCGGCGTCCCAGAACGCCGTCGAGCCGCCGTTGCCGAGGATGACCTCGTAGCCGTCGGGCAGCGAGAACAACTGGCGCAGCCCGTCACGGACGCGGCCGACGAGGTTCTTCACCGGCGCCTGCCGGTGCGAGGTTCCGAACACATCGCCTGCGGCGGCTAACGCCTGCAGCTGCTCCGGTCGCACCTTGGACGGCCCACAGCCGAAGCGTCCGTCGTTGGGTTTGAGGTTGGCGGGAATTGTCAGTTCGCCCATGCCCCAAGCCTAGAGATCGGCCGATGCGCGGGGACAAGCGAGTCAAGGTAGGCGTCGAACGTTCCTTACCGCTCGAAGAATCGGCGAAACATCGAGCGGTAAGGAACGTTCGGCGGGAATGGTTCAGGACGTCAGGATGCGGGGCCCGTCAGCGGTGGTTAGGCCGGGCTTCGCGTGCTCGGCGATAACCGCCCCCTGCCGCGGCCATCGCGTCGATCTCGGCGTTGGTCTTCAGTGCGACCATGGCATGTGTCCTCCGTCACATTCCCGATCACCAGGCCCGCAGCGACATATTCAGGAATAGGGGCTGTTCAATATGCGATACCTGCGGTACCGTCGTTGGACATTAGGGCGCAAATGTAAACCTCATGGGAGGCTTCGAATGGCTCGCACACGCCTGGTCAGACGCTGGCGTCGCAACATGGACGTGCTGGACGACCCCGAGTACGTAGACATTCTCACCACACTGTCTGAGGGGTCAGTGCGGCGCAACTTCAATCCGTACACCGACATCGACTGGGATTCCCCGGAGTTCGCGGTGTTTGACGGCGACGAGCGCTGGATCCTGCCCGCGACCGATCCGCTGGGCCGGCACCCCTGGTACAAGGCGCAGCCGGTCGAACGTCAGATCGAGATCGGCATGTGGCGGCAGGCCAATGTCGCCAAGGTGGGTCTGCACTTCGAGTCGATCCTGATCCGTGGCCTGATGGAATACTCATTCTGGACGCCGAACGGCTCACCGGAGTACCGCTACTGCCTGCACGAGGCGGTCGAAGAGTGCAACCACACCATGATGTTCCAGGAGATGGTG
>Ga0207693_10003338_pt1 | contig 13734 bp, 21 predicted proteins | sample LARL81metaG_FD_184347 | JGI IMG/M metagenome (GOLD analysis project Ga0207693, IMG submission 184347) | Corn, switchgrass and miscanthus rhizosphere microbial communities from Kellogg Biological Station, Michigan, USA - LAR L8-1 metaG... | ecosystem: Host-associated > Plants > Roots >...
GGCAGCCGTCGCGTGATCGGCATCTGGCCGCCCTCGAATGCGGGTTTGCCGCCGCCGGGGCCGTGGTGGCCCGAGCGCGCCTTGATGCCTTTGTGCCCCTTCCCCGATGTCTTTCCCTTGCCCGAGCCCGGACCACGCCCGATGCGCTTCCGGTCCCGATGCGAGTTGGGAGCAGCCACGAGGTTGTGGAGTCCGATCTTCTCGATCTTCTCTGTTTTCTCGACGTTCTTTGCCACGGTTCCTCTCACTCTTCGACCACGGACACCTGCACGAGGTGCCGCACTTGCTTGAGCTGCCCCACGAGCGCGGGGTGGATGTCCTTCACGATTTCATGCTGGTGGTGATGCAGGCCAATCGCCTCGAGCGTCGCGCGCATTCGCCAGGAATGTCCGATGCCGCTGCGAACCTGCTTGATGCGGACCTTGCCCGTCTCCGGCAGCCGAAGGCTGGGCGTCTTCTTCGGACCGCGGGTGCGGTGCCAAACGAATGTACGCGGCATTAGACCGCCTCCTTCGACTTCGCGCGCGAGCGATACTGGATGCTGGAGACCTCGATACCACGTTCACGGGCGACCTGTTCCACAGTCGTAAGCTGCCGCAGCCCATCCATCGCCGCGCGCACCATGTTGTGCGGATTGGTCGAGCCCAAGCTCTTGGTAAGAATATCCGAGATTCCCGCACATTCCATGATGGCGCGGACGGCGCCGCCGGCGATGACGCCTGCGCCCGGCGCCGCGGGCTTCATTAGAACCTTTCCCGCTCCGTGTTGGCCAACGATTTCGTGGGGGATCGTAGCCCCGGTCAAAGGCACGGGCGTGAGCTTGCGACGCGCCGCCTCGACTGCCTTGCGCACGGCCTCCGAGACTTCATTCGCCTTGCCCGATGCGAAGCCCACACGTCCCTGACCGTCGCCGACGGCGACGAGCGCGTTAAACGAGAATCGGCGTCCGCCTTTCACGACCTTGGCGACGCGGTTGATGGCGATGACATTCTCGATGAGATCACCGCCCTCGCGTGACCGCTCGTCGCCGCCACCGCGTCCACCGCCCCGACCCTCGCGACCGCCGTGGCCACCGCGATCACCACCGCGATCGCCGCCACCGCCACCCTGACCGCCGCGTCCGCGACCGCCACCGCCGCCGGGGCCACCGCGACCGCCACCCGGGCCGCCACGTCCACCGCCGGGGCCACCACGTCCTCGGCCGCCACCGCCGCCACCGCCGCCACGACCGCCGCGACCGCCGCCTGGGCCGCCGCCGCCGGCACGTGGGCCACGCTCGGCGCGCTGCGGCTCGCCGCCAGCGCTATGTGTCTCTTCAGCCATGTCTTAGAACTCCAGCCCGCCTTCGCGGGCACCGTCGGCCAACGCTTTCACGCGGCCATGATATCGATATCCAGCGCGATCGAACACGACTTTCGTGATCCCAGCTTCCTTGGCGCGCGCGGCGATCCGTTTGCCGACTTCGGTCGACTTCTCGGTCTTCTTTCCTTCGATGTCCTGACTCGAGACGGTCATCAACGTGCGGCTCACCGTGTCGTCGACGAGTTGCGCGTAGATGTGCTTGAGCGAACGACGAATGACGAGACGCGGACGCTCCGTCGTGCCGCTGACCTTTTTCCGAACGCGAAGATGGCGACGATAGCGTCGCTCGTCCTTCGACTTCGGGGGACGCATCACCGGCATTACTTACCTCCTGCCTTGCCCGCCTTACGACGGATCTGTTCACCAGCGTACTTGATGCCCTTGCCCTTGTACGGCTCGGGTGGACGGAGTCCGCGGAGCTCGGCCGCGACCTGACCAACGACTTCCTTGTCGGCGCCATCGATGAAGATTTGGGTCGGCTGCGGCGCGGTGAGCTTGATCCCCGCCGGCGCCTTGTACTGCACCGGGTGAGAGAAGCCGAGCGCGAGTTGCAACCCGTAGGGCCGCACCTCCGCCTTGTAGCCGACGCCCGAGATCTCGAGCTGCTTCTGATAGCCCTTTGTCACGCCCTCGACCATATTCGCGATGAGCGTTCTCGTTAGGCCATGGAGCGCCTTGTGGTTTGGCTCATCGGAGGGACGCGACACTTTGATCGTGTCGTTCTCGACGGCGACGGCCATGTCCTGCGCCAGAATGCGCGTCAGCTCTCCCTTCGGGCCTTTCACGCGCACCGTGTGGTCTTCAACGGAAACGCTCACGCCCTTGGGAATGGCGATCGGCAACTTTCCAATTCGTGACATGTGCTCCTCCTTACCAGACGACGGCGATCAGCTCGCCGCCGGTGCGCGCCTGACGAGCCTCGCGGTCGGACATCATCCCCTGCGACGTGCTGAGGATGGCGAGCCCGAGTCCGTTGCGGACGCGCGGAATCTGGTTGACGCCAACGTAGCGACGAAGTCCCGGCGTCGAGACGCGCTGGAGCGCGCGGATCACCGGTTGACCGGTGCCCGCGTACTTGAGCCGCACGCGCAAGAGATGCTTGCCGTCGTCAGTGTCGATCATCGAATAATCCTGAATGAAGTTGTTCTCCTTCAGGATGCGGGCAATCTCGGTTTTCACTCTCGACACCGGGATGTCGACGCGACGATGCCGCGACGCCACGGCGTTGCGGATTCGTGTCAACATATCGGCAATCGGATCGGTCATGCTCATGAAATCAAACTCCTCTCGTATCCGGAGACGTGGGGGAGGTGTTGGGTGCTAGGTGTGCCAGGTGACTGGATGCTCTTCTAGCACCGACCACCTATCACCTAGAACCTCTACCAGGATGCTTTTCGCACGCCCGGAATCATTCCGGACAGCGCCAGTTCACGGAAGCAGATTCGGCAGAGACCGAACCGTCGCAGGAAGGCGCGTCCTCGGCCGCAGCGGCTGCAGCGGTTGTGCTGCTGCACTGCAAATTTCGGCTTTCGCTTCGCCTTCTCGATCCAGGACTTCTTCGCCATGCTTTAGTACTCGCTGAAATGTGTTCGCCTTTGCGTTTAGACGAGCCGGCTGCCCTTCTTGTCGTCGCCGCGGAACGGCATGCCGAGCTCCTTCAACAGCGCCAGCGCGAGGTCGTCGCGCTCGGCGCTCGTCACGAACGTGATGTCCATGCCGTGGATCTGCTCGATGTCGTCGTAGTTGATCTCGGGAAAGATCATCTGCTCCTTGACGCCCAACGAGTAGTTCCCTCGGCCATCGAAGGAGCGCGTGCCGAGGCCGCGGAAGTCGCGAATACGTGGGACCGCCACGGAGATAAAGCGGTCGAGAAACTCCCACATCCGCGCGCCGCGCAACGTGACCGCGGCCCCGATCTCCTGCCCCTGCCGGAGGCCGAAGTTGGCAATGGATTTCTTTGCCTTCTTTCGTACCGGCTGCTGGCCCGTGATCGTCGCCAGCTCCTCGACGACTTTGTCCAGCATCTTCGGCTGCTTGATGGCTTCGCCGACGCCGACGTTGAGCACGATTTTCTCGAGCGTCGGGACCTGATGCGGATTCGTTAGGCCGAACTGCTGCATGAGCTTCGGCCGAATCTGTTCATGGTACATGCCGCGCAGACGCGGCGGTGGCGCGGGAATGTGCGCTCCCGCGTGTGGTCCGCGCGCCTGCGCTTCGCCGCCCGCTCGCTTCTGCTTCTTCTTCTCGCCGCCGCCACCACCTTGTTTCGGTGCACCCTTGGCCGGCGTGCCGCCTTTCTTATCCTTCGTCGCCATAATCTCTCTTCCTTAGTTCGCTCAACGCGCTGGCTTCGGGATCGCGTCGCCACTCTTCACGCTGATGCGTTCCTTCGTGCCGTCTTCGTCGAGTCGCATCCGTGTCCGTGTCGCCTCGCCGCTCTTCGGATCGATGAGCATGACGTTCGACACGTGGATCGGCGCTTCCATCTCGATGATGCCGCTCTGCTCTTCCGCCGAGCGCGCCTTGCGATGCCGCTTCACGATATTCACGCCCTTCACCGTGATGCGCCCCTTCTTCGGGAACACGCGAATCACCTCGCCGCGCGCGCCCTTGTCGTTGCCACGCATCACCAACACCTGATCGCCACGGACGACGGGCATCTTCATGCGCGCCCGATTGTCCGCATGCCGCTTCGCATTCACCGCGCGCGGCCGGTCCGTCTTGCGATGCTTGAGTATTCGCATATCAAATCACCTCGGGCGCCAGCGAGACGATCTTCATGTACTTCCGATCGCGCAGCTCGCGCGCCACCGGACCGAAGATGCGCGTCGCGCGCGGCTCGCCCTGCTCGTTGATGATCACGACCGCGTTCTCGTCGAAGCGGATGTAGCTGCCGTCTTTGCGCCGCGTTTCTTTCGCCGTGCGCACGACCACCGCCCGCGCAACGTCGGACTTCTTCACCGTACCGTTAGGTAACGCGTCCTTTACCGCTACGATGACGACGTCACCGAGGCCGGCATAGCGCCGCCGGGTGCCGCCGAGGACGCGGATCACGAGCGCGCGCTTCGCGCCCGAGTTGTCCGCGACCTTGACCATCGATTCCTGCTGGATCATGGTGCCCTCTCCTTAGCGCGCGCGCTCGATGATCTCGACCACGCGCCACCGCTTGTCCTTCGACAGCGGGCGGGTCTCCATGATGCGCACGGTGTCCCCGCTCTTCGCGGAGTTCTCCTCATCGTGCGCTTTCACGCGCTTCGTGCGCGTGACCATCTTGTTGTACACCGGGTGCGGATAGCGACGCTCGATCGCCACCACCACCGTCTTCTGCATCTTGTCGCTCACGACAACGCCGAGCCGCGTCTTGCGCGTGCCGCGCGGCTTCGTCGTTTCCCGTACATTCGTTCTCGCTAGGTCAGCCATGCTCGTCCCCGGTTAGCGCGCTTTGGTCTTTGTCGCGCCCTTCTTTGCCGGGCGACGCGCCGTGCTCTTCTTGCCCTTCTTCGACGCCGCGGGCGCAGCCGTACTCGCCTCGCGGACGATGCCTTTCTCACGTTCGGACGCGATCGTCTTCAGTCGCGCGATGTCCTTTCGAATCGATCGGAGACGCAGCGGATCTTCCAGCGGCTCCGTGGCACTCCGGAACTTGAGGCGGAAACGCTCCTCCTCCAGCTCGCGGATGCGCACCGTGATGTCCTCCACGCCCAATTCACGGATCTCGTCAGCTCGCATCGGTGTGCGCCTCCTCACGCGCCACGAACTTGGTACGCACCGGCATCTTTGCCGCCGCGAGCGCCATTGCCTTCTCGGCGATCTCGCGCGTGACGCCTTCCAGCTCGAACAGCACCCGACCTGGTTTCACGACGGCTACCCATCCCTCGGGCGAACCCTTGCCCTTTCCCATGCGGGTCTCGGCGGGCTTCTTCGTGATCGGTTTGTCGGGGAAAATGCGGATCCACACCTTGCCGCCACGCTTGATGTGTCTCGTTAGGGCAACACGCGCCGCCTCGATCTGCCGGTTGCTGATCCAGCCCGGCTCGAGCGACTGCAGCCCATAGCTCCCGAAGGCCACCGAGCTGCCACGCTTCGCGTGGCCCCTGGTGCGGCCCTTGAACATCTTGCGGAATTTGACACGCTTCGGACTCAGCATCGTTCAGCCCCTCCCCTCACATGCCTGACGAGTAGGTCGTACCGCGGCGGTCTTCGACCTTCTCGCCCTTGAAGATCCAGACTTTGACGCCGATGGTCCCGTAGGTCGTCTTCGCCGTCGACGTGGCATAGTCGATGTCAGCGCGCAGCGTGTGCAGCGGCACGCGTCCCTCGTGATAGCCCTCGACGCGCGCGATCTCCGCTCCACCGAGACGACCGCCGCATTTGATCTTGATCCCCTGTGCGCCCATGCGCATCGCGCTCTGCACCGCGCGCTTCATCGCGCGGCGGAACGAGATGCGCTGCGCCAGCTGGCTCGCGACGTTGTCGGCAACGAGCTGGGCATCGAGCTCGGGACGCTTGATTTCCTCGACGTTGATGCCGACTTCCTTGCCCGTTAGGTGCGCGAGCTCATCGCGCAGCTTGTCGACCTCCGCGCCCTTCTTACCGATTACAACGCCCGGGCGACCCGTATGCAGAGTCACCACGACCTTGCTCGGCTTGCGCTCGATGACAATATCCGAGATCGCTGCGTGACCGAGCCGCGCTTTCAGATACTTGCGCAGCAGTTCGTCTTCTTTGAGCAGCTTCGGCAACTCGCGGCCCGCATAGTATCGCGACCGCCAGTCCTTCGAGATGCCGAGCCGGAAACCGACTGGATTGGTTTTCTGTCCCATTAGCGAGCGACTCCCCCTCCCTGACGCGCCGCGACCACGATCTCGACGTGGCTCGTGCGCTTCTGAATTGGCGTGGCGCGACCCATCGCCGCCGGCGTGAACCGCTTGAGCTTCGGGCCTTCGTTAACGATCGCATGCTTCACGAAGAGCGTGTCGACGTCCAACGACTCATTGTCACTGCGCGCGTGCGACTCGGCATTGGCCACCGCCGATCGCAACACCTTCTCGATCTGTTTTGCGGCGTGCTTCTTCGAGAAGGCGAGATAGTTGAGCGCCGTGTTCACGTCCTTGCCACGGATCTCGTCGATGACGAGTCGCATCTTGTAGGGCGACTGACGCGTCGTGCGCTGAATGGCGCGTGCCTGACGAGGCGCAGTGCGGGCCGCCGCGGCTTGCGGGGCGCGGGGCGTGCCGCCGCCCGTGCCGGCGCGCTTGCTTCCGCCACGCTTTGTGCCGCCGCGCTTTGCCGTGGTCTTCCTCGCCGTGCTCTTTTTCGCGCCCCGCGTCCCGCGTCCCGCTCCCCGCTTCTTGGCGGCCATGGCTTATCTGCCTCCCCGTGGACCGGGCGCCGGCGCGGCGGCCGCCGGTGCGGGCGTCGTTGGCGTGCCAGCTGCCGGCGTCGGCGTCTTCTTGTCAGCCGCCTTGCCAGCGGCGGTGTGGCCGCGGAACAGTCGCGTTGGCGCGAACTCGCCAAGCTTGTGGCCGACCATGTTCTCCGTCACATAGACGGGAATGAACTTGTTCCCGTTATGCACCGCAAACGTGTGGCCGACGAACTCGGGCAGCACCGTGCTGGCGCGCGACCAGGTCTTGATCACGCGCTTTTCGTTGCGCGCGTTCATCGACTCGACGCGCTTCGTGAGCGCTTCCTGAACGAACGGACCCTTCTTTACGCTTCGACCCATTGTCTCGACCTCTTATTGCGTCGCTTTGCCGCGCTTCCGGCCTCTGACCAGCAGCTTCTGTGAGTGCTTCTTCGTGTTGCGCGTCTTCACGCCTTCCTTCTTGCCCCACGGGCTCACCACGTTGCGACCGCCGCGCGTGCGGCCACCGTGCGGGTGATCGACCGGGTTCATGACCTCGCCGCGGACGCGCGGACGGCGCCCCTTCCAGCGCGACTTGCCCGCTTTGCCCCACGACAGCAGCTCATGCTCCTCGTTGCCGACGACGCCGATCGTCGCCAGGCAGCGGCCGTGAATCATGCGCATTTCCGTCGACGGCATGCGCACCGTCACGTAGTCGCCCTCTTTCGCGACGACCTGCGCCGCCATCCCCGCCGAACGGCAGAGCTGTCCGCCCTTGCCGATCTTGAGCTCGATGTTGTGCACCGCCGTGCCTAACGGCACTTCCGCCAAAGGGATCGAATTGCCGGTACGTATGTCCGAGCCCGGGCCGCTGATCACCGAATCGCCAACCTTGAGCCCCTTCGGATGGATGATGTAACGCAGCTCGCCGTCGGCGTACTCGACGAGCGCGATACGCGCCGAGCGATTCGGATCGTATTCGATCTCCTTCACCGTCGCCGTTACGGCGAACTTGTCGCGCTTGAAATCGATGATGCGGTACTTGCGCTTGTGACCACCGCCACGACGACGCATGGCGATGTGACCGTGGTTGTCACGGCCACCGCTCTTCTTCAACGGCTCGACGAGCGACTTCTCTGGCTCCTCGCGCGTGATTTCAGAGAAATCGGCGACGGAGCGGAAGCGCGAGCTGGCCGTGATCGGTCTGAACTGACGAATCGGCATTCTATCTACCTCAGCCTTCGAAGATCGGAATCGTGTCGCCCTGAGCGAGCTTCACGACGGCCTTCTTCCAGTTGGGACGGCGACCGGCCGTCTTTCCAAGCCGCTTCACTTTGCCGCGGTGGTTCGACGTCCACACGCCGACGACGCGCACGCCGAAGAGCTGCTCGATCGCGCCGCGAATCTGCGGCTTCGACGCCTTCGGATGCACCTCGAACGTGTACTCGCCGCGATCCTGGTACGCCGCGGAGCTCTTCTCCGTGATCAGCGGCCTAACGATCATCTCGTGAATGGTCGGCATCGTTTACTTCCCCTTCTTCTTGGTCGACTTCGATGCGGACTTCCTGGCGGCGGCCTTTTTTGCCGGCGGACGCTTGGCTGCTTTCTTGGCCGCCTTTTTGGCCACACCGGCGCCGCGAGTCGCGGCCTTCTTCGCGCCCGCCTTGGACGCCGCCTTGCGCGCGGTGCCCCCCGCCGAACGCTTCGGGCGCGCTTCGCTCGTCTCATCACCCTCGGCCGGCTCGAGCTGCGAGCCGAGCGCGCCCGACTCGATGAGCACGACGTCCGACCAGAGGAGGTGATACGTCGACACGTCGGTGTACGGCATCACGTGCACGAGCGGCAGGTTCCGGCCGCTGAGGAAGACGTTCGGCTTGGAACCCTCCGTCAGAATGAGCACCTTCTTATCACCCACACCGAGCCGACCGACTAAGTCGGCAAGCACTTTCGTCTTCGGTGCGTCGAGGGCAAAGCCATCGATGACGAAGATCGCGTTCTCGCGGGCGCGGGCGTTGAACGCGCTCTTGCGCGCGAGCTGCCGCACCTGACGTGGAACGTACTGCGCATAGCTGCGCGGAATCGGCCCGAACACTGTACCACCGCCGACCCACTGCGGCGCGCGGATGGAGCCTTGACGAGCGCGGCCGGTCCCCTTCTGCTTCCACGGTTTCTGATTGCCGCCTGATACGTATTTACGAATCTTCGTTGAAGCGTTGCCCTGGCGCTGATTGGCGAGATACGCCTTCACCGCCTGGTGCATCACGGGCATGTTCACCGTGCCGTCGAACAGCGTCGCCGGCAGCGTCACGCTCTCGCGCTCCGCTCCCTGCGCCGTGTAGGCCGCCGCCTGGAATGTCGTGTTCTCAGCCATGCTCTGTGACCTGTTCCCTTACGCCTGCTTCTCGACGAGGACGATCCCGTTCTTTGGCCCCGCCACCGAGCCGCGGACGTAGATCAGGTTGCGCTCCGCGTCGATCTTCTCGACGCGCAGTCCGATTTGCGTGTGCTGCTCCGCGCCATAATGGCCCGGCATCTTCTTGCCCTTGATGACACGCGACGGGTCCGTGCCCGGTCCGACCGACCCCGGCTTGCGGTGCCGCGTGTTGCCGTGCGTGTTCGGCCCGCCGCCGAAGCCGTGGCGCTTCACGACACCCTGAAAGCCGCGACCCTTGGTCGTGCCCTGCACTTTCACCATCTCGCCTGCCGTGAACACGTCGACCTTGATCGCGTCGCCGACGTTATACGTCGGAATCTCGATCTTCGCGTTCCCCGGCTCGTCGAGCCGGAAGCTGCGCAGTACGCGCGGCGCGTAATCGAGGCCCGCTTTCTTCGCGTGTCCCAGCTCGGCACGCGTCGCGCGACGACCGCGCGGCGTGCGCTCACCGTCGCTGTCGCGCGCCGTGCGCTGCTTCTCGAAGCCGAGTTGCACAGCCGCAAAGCCAGCCTTCGCCTTGTCCGTCACGGCGAGCACCGGATTCGGCTCCGCGGCGATGACGGTGCACGGCACCTGCTCGCCGCTCTCGTTGAAGATCTGGGTCATGCCCAGTTTGCGTCCAATAATCCCAATCATGTTCCAAAGGGGCTAGGGGTTAGGGGAATAGGGTCTAGGGATCGAGGCGTTAGGCAGTTGGCCTAGCCCCAATTTTCGTAGCCCCTGCGCCCCTCACTCCACCTTGATTTCCACGTCCACGCCCGCCGGCAGATCCAGCTTCGTGAGGGCGTCGACCGTTTGCGCTCGTGAATCGAGAATATCGATGACGCGCTTGTGCGTCTTCAGCTCGAACTGCTCGCGTGATTTCTTGTCGACGTGCGGCGAGCGAAGCACCGTCCACCGCTGCGTCTTCGTCGGCAACGGAATTGGACCGGAGACCTGCGCCCCCGTCTTCTCTGCCGTTCGTACGATGTCCGCCGACGCCTGGTCGATCACCGCGTGATCGAAGGCCTTCAGGCGAATCCGGATTCTGCCAGCCATAACAGGTAGGTGTTAGGTGTTAGGTGCCAGGTGCTGGGGGCTCGGATGCCGGGACGTTCCCGAGCACCCAGCACCGAGCACCTTTTTCACTTCAGGATCTTTGTAACGACGCCAGCGCCCACCGTTCGTCCACCCTCGCGGATGGCGAAGCGGAGCTGCTCTTCCATGGCGATCGGCGTGATCAACTCGATCGTCATCTGGATGTTGTCGCCCGGCATGACCATCTCCGTGCCCGCCGGAAGCTCGACGTTTCCGGTCACGTCCGTCGTGCGGAAATAGAACTGCGGACGATAGCCCTTGAAGAACGGCGTGTGGCGGCCGCCCTCTTCCTTCGTGAGGACGTACACCTCGGCCTCGAACTTCGTGTGCGGAGGAATGGAGCCCGGCTTGGCCAGCACCATGCCGCGCTCGATGTCCTTCTTGTCGATACCGCGGAGCAGCAAGCCGACGTTGTCGCCAGCCTCACCGGCGTCGAGCAGCTTGCGGAACATCTCGACGCCCGTCACGACCGACTTCTTGTCGGCGTTGAAGCCGACGAGCTGCACTTCTTCGCCGACCTTGATCCGGCCACGCTCGATACGACCCGTCGCGACCGTGCCGCGGCCCGTGATCGAGAACACGTCTTCGACCGGAAGCAGGAAGGGCTTGTCCGTCTCGCGAACCGGCTGCGGGATGAACGAGTCGAGCGCGTTACAGAGCTCGTCGATCTTTTCGACCCACTGCTTGTCGCCCTTGAGCGCGCCCGACGCCGAGCCACGAATCACGGGTGCTTCGTCGCCGGGAAAGTCGTACTTGCTCAGCAGCTCGCGCACCTCGAGCTCGACGAGGTCGAGGAGCTCGGGGTCATCGACGAGGTCGCACTTATTGAGGAACACGACGACCTGCGGCACGTTGACCTGACGGGCGAGCAGGATGTGCTCACGCGTTTGCGGCATCGGACCGTCAACCGCACTCACGACCAGGATCGCGCCGTCCATCTGCGCGGCACCCGTGATCATGTTCTTCACGTAATCGGCGTGCCCCGGGCAGTCGACGTGCGCATAGTGGCGCTTGACCGTCTCGTATTCGACGTGGCTGGTCGCGATCGTCAGGATCTTCGTCGCATCGCGACGGCCCTGCGACTCAGACGCTTTTGCCACTTCATCGTACGGGACGTACTTCGTTCCCCACCCCTTGTCTGCCGATACCTTGGTCAGCGCTGCGGTGAGCGTGGTTTTCCCGTGGTCGACGTGGCCGATGGTGCCGACGTTTACGTGCGGCTTGGTCCGCTCAAACTTTGCCTTTGCCATTGTACAATCCCGTGTGTGTTGGGGGTCCCTCGTTGCGTAGTGCGTAGAGCGTCGTGCGTAGAGCGTCGTGCGTAGAGCTTTTAGCTCTGCGCTCCACGCGCAACGCTCTACGCCTTCACTTTACTTACAATCTCTTCCGCCTTCGACTTCGGCACTTCTTCGTAATGCGCGAACTCCATCGAGTACACCGCGCGACCTTGCGACATCGAACGGAGCTTCGTCGAATAGCCGAACATCTCCGCCAGCGGAACCGTCGCGGCGATCACCTGCGCCTCGCCGCGCTGCGTCATCCCGCCAATCTTGCCGCGGCGGGATGAAAGGTCACCGAGCACGTCGCCCATGTAGGCGTCAGGCACGACGACTTCGACGTTCATCATCGGCTCGAGGAGCACCGGACCGGCGCGTTTCGCCGCCTCCTTGAACGCCATCGATCCCGCAATCTTGAACGCCATTTCGCTCGAGTCGACTTCGTGATACGACCCGTACACCAGTTCGACTTTGACATCGACCATGGGATAGCCGGCGAGCACGCCGTTCTCGAGCGCTTCCTTTATACCCTGCTCGACGGGCGCGATGTACTCACGCGGAATCACGCCGCCGACAATCTTGTCTTCAAATACGAAACCGGCACCCGGACCCGACGGCTCCATGTTGATCACAACATGACCGTACTGCCCTTTTCCACCTGACTGCCGGATGAACTTGCCTTCGACTTTTTCTACTCTCCTGCGAATCGTTTCTCGGTACGCGACCTGAGGGCGACCGATATTCGCGTCGACCTTGAACTCGCGCATCATCCGGTCGACGATGATCTCCAGGTGCAGCTCGCCCATCCCCGAGATGATCGTCTGTGACGTCTCGGCGTCTGTGTGGACACGGAACGTCGGGTCTTCCTCCGACAGCTTTTGCAAGGCGATCGCGAGCTTGTCCTGATCCGCCTTCGTCTTCGGCTCAATCGCGACGTCGATGACGGGATTCGGGAACTTCATCGCCTCGAGGATGATCGGATGATCATCATCGCAGAGCGTATCGCCAGTGCGGGTATCCCTCAAGCCGATCGCCGCGCAGATGTCGCCGGCGCGAACTTCCTCGATCTCCTCGCGCTTGTTCGCGTGCATTTGCAGCAAGCGGCCAATACGTTCGCGCTTGTCCTTCGTCGAGTTATAAATGTACGAACCAGACTTCAGGACGCCCGAATAGACTCTGAAGAACGTCAGCTTTCCGACGAACGGATCGGTCGCGATCTTCGATGCCAGCGCCGCGAAGGGCGCGTCGTCAGACGCGGCGCGCGTCGCCATATGCTCGTCGTGATGCGGCAGATGTCCTTCGATCGGCGGAATGTCGACCGGCGCCGGCAGATAGTCGATGACGGCGTCGAGCAGCGCCTGCACGCCCTTGTTCTTGAACGAAGCGCCGCACAACACCGGAACCATCTTTCCCGCCACCGTTGCCTTGCGCACCGCCTGACGGATCTCGTCGGCGGTGAGCTCCTCGCCGCCGAGGTACTTCTCCATCAGTGGCTCATCGAACGTAACGGCATGCTCGATCGCCGCGTGCCGAGCCTCCTCGACCTTGTCGGTCATGTCGGGCGGGACATCGACGACCGTGAACGTCTTGCCTAACGTGTCCTCGTCGAAGATATACTGCTTCCGCTCGATGACGTCGATGTGCCCCGTGAATAGCTCACCCGATCCGACGGGCAACTGAAGCGCGTACGCATGCTTCGCCAGCCGATCGCGGATCATAGTCATGCATCGATCGAAGTCGGCACCGACGCGATCCATCTTGTTGGCGAAGATGATGCGCGGCACGCCGTAGCGATCGGCCTGACGCCACACGGTTTCCGTCTGTGGCTCGACGCCGGCAACGGAGTCGAGGAGCGTGACAGCGCCGTCGAGGACGCGGAGCGAACGCTCCACCTCGACCGTGAAATCGACGTGCCCCGGCGTGTCGATGATGTTGATGCGGTACTGAATGCCATTGCGGGTCCAGAAGGCGGTCGTCGCAGCCGACGTGATCGTGATGCCGCGCTCCTGCTCCTGCTCCATCCAGTCCATCGTCGCGGTGCCTTCATGCACCTCGCCGATCTTGTGCTGCTTGCCGGTATAGTAAAGAATGCGCTCGGTCGTCGTCGTCTTACCGGCATCGATGTGCGCCATGATGCCGATATTTCGATAGTGCTCGAGCGGTGTTGTTCGTGGCATAATCAGAATTCCAAACTCCTCATCTCTAGCCCCTGACCCTTCCCGCCTCCCCTCCCCTCC
>Ga0207693_10003339_pt1 | contig 13733 bp, 14 predicted proteins | sample LARL81metaG_FD_184347 | JGI IMG/M metagenome (GOLD analysis project Ga0207693, IMG submission 184347) | Corn, switchgrass and miscanthus rhizosphere microbial communities from Kellogg Biological Station, Michigan, USA - LAR L8-1 metaG... | ecosystem: Host-associated > Plants > Roots >...
CATCGCGTCCTCGTCGCCGAACAGGAACTCGGCGAGCGTGCGCGCCAGCTCGGTCTTCCCGACGCCCGAGGGGCCGAGGAAGATGAACGAGCCGGTCGGGCGCTTGGGGTCCTTCAGGCCCGCGCGCGAGCGGCGGATCGCCTTCGAGATCACCTCGACCGCGGCGTGCTGGCCGATCACGCGCTTGTGCAGCTCCTCCTCCATGCGCATCAGCTTCGCCGTCTCGGCCTCGGTCAGCTTGAAGACCGGGATGCCCGTCCACATCGAGACGATGTCGGCGATCTCCTCCTCGCCGATCGACGGGCGGTCGCCGGACTCGCCGGCCTCCCACGCCTCCTCCAGCTCGCGCTTCTTCTGCGTCAGCTGGCGCTCGGTGTCGCGCAGGTTGGCGGCCTTCTCGAACTCCTGGGCCTCGATCGCGGCCTCCTTGTTGCGCCGCGTCGTCTCGATCTCCTCCTCGAGGTCCCGGTAGACGGGCGGGGAGGTCATCGACTTGATGCGCATGCGCGAGGCGGCCTCGTCGATCAGGTCGATCGCCTTGTCGGGCAGGAAGCGGTCAGAGATGTAGCGGTCGGCGAGGTCCGCGGCGGCGCTCAGCGCCTCGTCGGTGATGTTCACCTTGTGGTGCTGCTCGTAGCGGTCGCGCAGGCCGCGCAGGATCTGCACCGTCTCCTCGGTCGACGGCTGCTCGACGCGGATCTGCTGGAAGCGCCGCTCCAGCGCCGAGTCGCGCTCGAGGTACTTGCGGTACTCGTCGAGCGTCGTGGCGCCGATCGTCTGCAGCTCGCCGCGCGCCAGCGCCGGCTTGAGGATCGACGCCGCGTCGATCGCACCCTCGGCCGCGCCCGCGCCGACGAGGTTGTGCAGCTCGTCGATGAACAGGATGATGTCGCCGCGCTGGGTGATCTCCTTCATCACCTTCTTCAGACGCTCCTCGAACTCGCCGCGGTACTTCGAGCCGGCCACGAGCGCAGCCAGGTCGAGCGTGTAGATCTGCTTGTTCTTGAGCAGCTCCGGCACGTCGGCGTTCGTGATGCGCTGGGCGAGGCCCTCGACGACGGCGGTCTTGCCGACGCCGGGCTCGCCGATCAGCACCGGGTTGTTCTTCGTGCGGCGCGAGAGGATCTGCATGATCCGCTCGATCTCGGTCTCGCGGCCGACCACGGGGTCGAGCTTGCCGTCGGAGGCGAGCTTCGTCAGGTTGCGGCCGAACTGGTCGAGCAGCTTGGAGGACTTCTTGCCCTCGCCCTGGGCCCCGCCCGCGCCCGCGCCGGCGCCGGCGCCGGCGCCGGCCCCCTGGCGGCGGCCGCCGGGGCCGGACAGCATGCGGATGACCTCGTTGCGGATCTTCTCCGAGTCGGCGTCGAAGTCGAGCAGGATGCGCGCGGCGACGCCCTCGTTCTCGCGCACGAGGCCGAGCAGGATGTGCTCGGTGCCGATGTAGTTGTGGCCGAGGCTCAGCGCCTCGCGCAGCGCCAGCTCCAGCACCTTCTTGGCGCGCGGCGTGAACGGGATCTGGCCCGACGTGACCTCCTCGCCCGAGCCGACGATCCGCACGACCTGGGCACGCACGCGCTCGACCGTGATGTCGAGGCTCTCCAGCACCCGAGCCGCCAAGCCCTCCTCCTCGCGCAGGAGGCCGAGCAGGATGTGCTCGGTGCCGATGTAGTTGTGCTTGAGCGTCCGGGCCTCCTCTTGGGCGAGGACGACCACCTGGCGGGCCCGCTCTGTGAATCGCTCGAACATGGGTGCGGCGTTCCTTCCCTACTGGGCGGTGCTTCGACGGGTGCGGCTGGAGGGACGCGAACGTCCCCGCTCCCCCGGGTCATCGGCCGCGGCATGGCCTTTGATGAGCGGGCGGGTCTGTTCGCCGGGCATACGCCAGTCTACCAACCGCCTGCACGGCACTCTGGTGCAGTCCGTCAGTCGCGCAGGGCGGGGAACAACACGACCTCGCGGATCGAGCGCCGGCCCGTCAGGACCATGACGAGGCGGTCGATCCCGATCCCGACGCCGCCGGTCGGCGGCATCCCCTGCTCGAGCGCCTGCAGGAACGCCTCGTCGAACGGCTGGGCCTCCTCGTCGCCGGCGGCGGCGTGGCGGCGCTGGGTCTCGAAGCGGTCGCGCTGGTCGTCGGGGTCGTTGAGCTCGCTGAACGCGTTCGCGATCTCCATCCCGCCGACGTACGCCTCCCAGCGCTCGGCGAGCCGCTCGTCGTCGCGATGGCGCTTGGCGAACGGCGACAGCTCGACCGGGTAGTCGAACAGGAACGTCGGGGCGATCAGCGTCGGCTCGACGTGCTTGGTCACCAGCTCGTCGACGAGCTGGGCCCAGGTGTCCTGCGCCGGCGCGTGCAGGCCCTTGGCCTCCATCGCGGCGGCGAGCGCGTCGCGGTCGCGCGCGGCGAGGATGTCGATCCCGGTGCGCTGCTCGATCGCGCCCGCGAGCGTCTCGCGCCTCCAGGGCGGCCGCAGGTCGATCTCGCCCGCGTAGCCGGCCGCGTCCGCCGCGGCCGCGACGATCGCTTCGGTGCGGTCGGCGATGTCGCCGTAGTCGGCGTACGCCTCGTACAGCTCGAGCATCGTGAACTCGGGATTGTGCTTCTGCGAGATCCCCTCGTTGCGGAAGTCCTTGCCGAGCTCGTAGACCTTCTCGAGGCCGCCGACGATGCAGCGCTTGAGGTACAGCTCGGTCGCGATCCGCAGGTACAGCGTGCGATCGAGCGCGTTGTGATGGGTCGTGAACGGGCGCGCCATCGCGCCGCCGTAGAGCGGCTGCAGCACCGGCGTCTCGACCTCGACGAAGCCGGCGTCGTCGAGGTGGCGGCGGATCGCGGCGATCGCGCGCGCGCGAGTGAGGAAGAGGGCGCGCGACTCCTCGGACGCGATCAGGTCCAGCTCGCGGTGGCGCAAGCGCGTCTCGACGTCGGTGAGGCCGTGGTGCTTCTCCGGCGGCGGACGCAGCGACTTGGCGAGCAGCGCCCACTGCTCGACGCGCAACGACAGCTCGCCGCGGCGCGAGCGGAAGGCGACGCCGTCGATCCCGATCAGGTCGCCGAGGTCGAGGCTCAGCAGGCGCTCGAACGGCTCCTCGCCGAGGACGTCCACGCGCGCGTGGAGCTGGATGCGCCCGGAGCGGTCGACGAGGTCGAGGAACGCGTTCCTGCCCTGGCCACGGCGCGCCGCGAGGCGGCCCGCGATGCGATGGCGCGCCTCGGTCTCCTCGCCGTCCGCGAGCGCCGCGTGGCGGGCGCGCACGTCGCCGATCGCCTCGACGCCGGGATAGGCGTGCGGGAACGGGTCGATGCCGGCGTCGCGCAGCGCGGCCAGCTTGCGCCGGCGCGCCGCGAGCAGCTCGGGCAGCTTCGCCTCGGGGGGCGCAGTGGCGTCGTCGTCGGGGGCGGTCATGCCGCCGAGACCTTAGGGCCTACTTCAGCCCGACGTCGATCTTCGTGACCTTCAGCTCGCGCCGCTTGCCGTTGGGCAGCGCGATCGAGACGATCTCGTTGCGCTTGCGACCGATCAGCGCCTTGCCGACCGGCGACTCGTTCGACAGCTTGCGCTCGGCCGGGTTGGCCTCGGCGGATCCGACGATCGTGTACGTCTCGCTCTTGCCGTTCGCCTGGTCCTTGACGTGGACGGTCGAGCCGACGCCGACGACGTCGGTGCCGAGGTCCTTGGAGTCGATCACCTGCGCGGCGCGCAGCTTCTCCTCGAGCTGGGCGATCTTCGCCTCCAGCATCGCCTGCTCGTTCTTGGCGTCGTCGTACTCGGCGTTCTCGGCGATGTCGCCGAACTCGCGCGCCTCCTTGATGCGGTCGGCGACCTCGCGGCGCTTCGCGGTCGAGAGGTACTCCAGCTCGGACTTGAGCTTCGTGAGACCGTCCGGCGTGAGGATGACGTCCTTGGGCATGAGCGGTGACCTTGGCGTGCGAAGGGTGTGCGAGGCGAGCGCCGGCCTGGAACGCGAAAACCCGCTCAGCGGCGGGATTTCGGCATGCCCTGCTCGACGGGCGCGGAAGTATAGCGCCCGCCTTGGAGCGTTCTCGGGGGTGGTTGGCCCGGCGGCCAGGCCAGGCCTTGAGCTTACGCCGCGGCGGCCAACGCCGAGATGCCCAGGGCCTCGCGCGCCTGCGCCAGCGAGCTGGAGCGCTGCAGCCGATCCTGGAGCGCCTTGCCGCCGCCCAGACGGGTCAGGTACCAGGGGTAGAACTTGCGCAGGTAGCGGGCGGCGCGCGGCTCCCCCATGTGCTCGGCGGCGCGGTCCATCACCCAGTCCAGCTCCTGCAGGATCTCCTCGCGCGCCGGCTCGCCGTCGCGGCGCCCGAGCACCTGCTCGAACAGCCACGGGTTGCCGAGGCTGCCGCGGGCGAGCAGGACCGCCGCGGCGCCGGTTCGCTCGAAGACGTCGTGGACGGTGGGCGCGTCCCGGAGGCCGCCCGAGATCAGCACCGGCACCGGCAGCTCCTCCACGAGCGCGCGCGCCAGCTCGTAGTCGGGCTTGCCGCCGTGGCGCTGCCTCGCGACGCGCGGGTGGATGCAGAGGCCGGCGATCCCGGCCTCGTCGACGAGGCGGTACGCGAGGTCGACGCCGTCGCGCTCGCCGGCCTTCAGGCCGGGGCGCAGCTTGACCGTCACCGGCAGGCCGCTGCCCTCGCGCGCGGCCTTCGCCACCGCGACCGCGCGGTCGGGATCCTTCAGCAGCGCCGCGCCGGCGCCCGTCTTGCAGACCTTCGGGACCGGGCAGCCCATGTTGAGATCGATCAGGTCGGCGCCGGTCGCGGCGACCGTCGCGGCCGCGCTGCGCATGACCTCGGGGTCGCCGCCGAACAGCTGGATCGAGGTCGGGCCGTACGCGCGCTCGTCGGGGTGGATGCGCAGCAGCTCGCGGCAGGTGCGCTCGTTGCGGTGGTGGATCGCGTGGCTGGAGACCATCTCCGAGACGGCGAACCCGGCGCCGTGGCGCTTGGCCTGCAGGCGCACGAACCAGTTGCCGATCCCCGCCAGCGGCGCGAGCACGACGCGGTTCGGGATCTCGACCCCGCCGAGCGTCCAGGCGTCGTGCAGCGAGCGCATCGACGCCAATGGTAGGCGGCGAGCCCCTCAAAGCGGTCCGACGGCCTGCGCGGAGATGCAGTCGAGCAGCTGGTCGAGGTGGGGAGCCGGTCCGCTGCCGGCGACGAGTCGCCGCACATCTGACCAGAGCTGCGGCAGCTCCGAATCGCGGGAGGCGCGCACATGGGGCGCGATCGCGACCGTGCCGACCGGCCCGCGCAGCTGCGCGCACCAGTAGCGAACGGCGGCGATCCTCGGCACACGCGTGAAGAGCAGGCGGAGCGGCGTCGGCGTGACCGTCACGCCATCGCGCGCAAGCGCGCGAAAGCCTTCTCCCACGGCGGTGACCATGTCGCGGACCCGGCCGGGATCGGTCGCGAGCGCTGTGCTGTCGCCGCCGCATGCGAGGATCGCTGCGCTCAGGCAGGTGATGAACACCGCGTGGGTCTTGAGCCACCCCTCGATGTCCGCGGTGATCGCGACCCGGAAGCGCGCCGAGCGCAGCAGGTCGACGACGAGGCGCTCGGCCCCCGCGTGACGCCCGACCGTCGTCCTCTGCTGCGGCACCTCGAGGTAGCGAATCGCTCCCTCATCGGTGCGGCCGCCGCCGACACCTGGGAATGCGAAGACCGTGCGGGCTGCGCCGACGCGGCGCCGGATGCCCTCGAAGCCCTGCGATTGGTTCAGCAGAAAGACCACGCGTTCGGCCGTGAGCCCGGCGACGACCGGCACCGCGTCATCGAGCTGGTCGCGCCGCACGGTCACGAGGACGATGTCGTAGGGGTCTTCGGGACCCACTTCGCTCGCGAGGGCCGGGCGGACGTGGCATGCGTCCGCACCCGCCTCCAGCACGACGCCCTGTGCCGCCAGCCGCTCCAGCTCCTTGCCGCGAGCGAGGAGCGTGACGTGATGCCCAGCTTCGGTCAACCGCCCACCATAGATTTGACCCACCACGCCCGCTCCGTAGATGAGAATTCGCATGTGCGCGCCTCCCTCAGCCGTGGTCAGGACTTGCGTACGACGTCGGACATCCTAGGTTGCCGCCCATGACGACGTTGCGGCCAGGCGACCTGGAGGTCGAGCGGCTCGGGAGCGGGCCGCCGGTCGTGCTCGTGCACGGCAGCGTCGTCGGGCCCGAGCGCACCTGGCGCGCGCAGCGTCCGCTGGCGGAGCGGGGCTGGGAGCTGATCCTGCCGTGCCGGCCGGGATTCGGCGCCTCGCCGCCCCTGCCGGACGGCGGCGACTTCGAGGCCGAGGCGCCGCTGATCGCCGCGCTGCTCGGCGACGGCGCGCACCTCGTCGGGCACTCCTACGGGGCGGTGATCGCGCTGCTGGCGGCCGCCGCGCGACCGGAGGCGGTGCGGTCGCTGACGGTGTCCGAGCCGGGCGCGCTGCGGCTCGCCGCCGGCGACCCGGCGGTCGACCGCACGATCGCCGACGGCGAGACGCTGTACCGCCATCGCGCCGAGCTCGAGCCGATCGACTTCGTGCGGCTGTTCCGCTCCGGCGTCGGCTCGTCGCACGAGACGCCCGACGCGCTGCCCGACTGGCTCGACCGCGGCGCGCACCACGTGATGGCCGAGCGCCCGCCCTGGCAGGCCGAGATCCCGCTCGCCGCGCTCGCCCCCGCGCGCTTCCCGGCGCTCGTGATCTCCGGCGGCCACTCGTCCGTGTTCGAGTCCGTCTGCGACGCGCTCGCCGGCGCCATCGACGCGCAGCGCGCCGTCATCCCCGGCCGCGGCCACACGATCCCGAGCACGGGCGAGCCGTACAACGCGGTGCTCGACGCGTTTCTCGCGGCGGCCGAGCGCAGCTCCGCCGCGTAGCCGTCTACGCCGGCTCGGGCACGTCGACCGCAACGACGTCGAGGCCGTCGATGCCGTCGAAGTCCGCCGGATTGGCCGTGTAGACCGGCAGCTCGTTCGCGAGCGCCGTCGCGGCGATCATCGCGTCATACGCGCGGGCGGCGGGCTTGCGTCCCGCCTGGCGCAGGGAGGCCGCGACGCGCCCGAACGCGCGCGCGGCCGCCGCGTCGAACGGCAGCGGCGTGAAGTCGCTCTCGGCCTGCTGCAGGTGGGCCTGACGCGCCGCGCGCTCGCGCTCGTCGCGCGCCACGAGCGGTCCGACCGACAGCTCGGCCAAGGTCACCGTGGTGATCGCCGGCTCCTCCGGGAGCACGGACGGGTCCGCGACTCGCGGGAGCAGGATGAGCGTCGAGGTGTCGAGCACCCCGCGCTCGTGGCGTCGCCCTGTCACAGACCGGGGTCCAGCAGCTCGTCGAGGTCGGCACGCAGCTGGGCGGGGTCGACCGCCGGGAGCGCGCGCCACTGTGCGAGCAGAGCCGCAGCGCCGAGCGCGGGCGGGGACGCCGGTCGCAGCTGGGCCACGGGCTTGCCCGCCCGCGTGATCGTGATCTGCTCGCCGCGAGCCGCGCGGTCGACGACGTCGCCGCCGTGATTGCGCAGCTCGCGGATCGTGACGCTTGCCATGAGGCTGAGCGTATCACATGTGATGCACGCTCAGGAGTTCCGCTCGTGGATCAGGCGGAGGCCGGTCAGCGTCAGGAGGTCGTCGGTCTCGTCGATCTCCTCGGTGTGCGGGACGATCGCGGCGGCGAGGCCGCCGGTGGCGATCGTCGTCGTCTCGGGGCCGAGCTCGGCGCGCAGGCGGCGGACGATGCCGTCGACCTGGCCGGCGAAGCCGTAGACGATCCCGGAGCGGATCGCGTCGATCGTCGTCTTGCCGATGACCGAGCGCGGCGGGGTCGCGAGGTCGATCTTCGGCAGCGCGGCGGCGCGTTCGGTGAGCGCCTCCATCGAGATCTCGACGCCCGGAGCGATCACGCCGCCGAGGTACTCGCCGTCGGCCGACACGGGGTCGAACGTGATCGCGGTGCCGAAGTCGACCACGACGCACGCGTCGCCGACGCGGTCGTAGGCCGCGACGGCGTTCACCAGGCGGTCCGCTCCGATCTCCCGCGGGTTCTCGTAGCGGATCGGCATCCCCGTCTTTATGCCGGGCTCGATCCCCAGCATCGCGTGACCGAGGTAGCGGTCGCCGACCACCTTCCACTCGGCGCCGAGCTGCGGCACCGTCGAGGAGACGATCGAGGACTGCACGTCGGCGAACGACAGCCCGCGCAGGCCCAGCAGGTTCGACAGCTTCGCGCCCAGCTCGTCGGCGGTCTCCTCGCGCACCGTCGCGAAGCGCCAGTGCTGGGTCAGCTCCGTCCCCGCGAACGTGCCGAAGTGGGTCTGCGTGTTGCCGACGTCGACGACGAGGAGCATCGCGCCCGGAAGCATCGCACCGCAAGCGGCGCGGCGGCGGCGCAGGCGTCGTAGGCTCGGGGCCCGTGCCGCACACCCTCTACGTCATCCACGGCTCGCATCCCTGCCTGTGCGCCGAGCGCGCGCTGCAGCTCAAGGGCCAGCCCTACCGGCTCGTCGAGCGCCCGCCGGCGCTGCACCGGCTGCTGCAGAAGCCGCGCTTCGGGCGCGGGACCGTGCCGGCGATCGAGCTCGGCAGCGGCGAGCGGATCGTCGGCTCGCGCGAGATCCTGCACCGGCTCGACGAGCTCGTGCCCGATCCGCCGCTGCTGCCCGCCGACCCGGCCGCCCGCGCGCGCGTCGAGGAGGCCGAGGCGTGGGGCGACCGTGAGCTGCAGGCGGCCGCACGGCGGCTGACCTGGACGGGGATCCGCCGCCGCCCGGACGCGATGGCCAGCTACGCGCAGGGCTCGCAGCTCGGGCTGCCGCGCGCGGCGGTGCGCGCGCTGGCGCCGCTCGTCAGCCGCGTCGCGATGTACGGCCACGGCGCCACGTTCGCGCGCTCGCGCGAGGACCTCGCCGCGCTGCCGGGGATGCTCGACCACGTCGACGCGCTGATCGCGCAGGGCGTGATCGGCGGCGACCAGCCGAACGCCGCCGACCTCCAGATCGCGCCGTCGCTGCGGCTGCTCGCGACGTTCGCCGACGTCCGCCCGCAGCTCGAGGGCCGGCCCGGCTGGGCGATGGCGCAGCAACTGTTCCCGGAGCCGGCGTCGGGCCACCTGCCAGCGGGAGCCCTCGACCTCTGACGAGCGGATCGGCGCGCCTCACAAGGACGCAGCTTGCGTGGCCTGCTCACGCAGGCGAGCAAGCGAGGACACCGTCAGGCGCGTCGAGGCGCCGTCAGAGAATCGGCGGGCCGGCCCAGATGACCTTCGCCGCCGGGTCGAGCTTCGCGAGCGCCGCGTCGAGCCGCTGGCCGTCAGGCGTCGTGAGGTCGGGGTCGAGCTCCAGCAGCGGGATCAGCACGAAGCGGCGCGTGAGCACCTCGGGATGCGGCAGGCGCATGCGGTCCGACGCGTACTCCAGGTCCCCCAGCAGCAGCACGTCGACGTCGATCGGCCGGGGCGCGTGGCGGGAGGCGGGCGGGCTCGGGGTCCGGCCCAGCTCGCGCTCGACCGCCTTGCACGCGTCGAGCAGGGCATCCGGCTCGTGCGCCGTCGAGATCCGCAGGCAGGCGTTGAGGAAGTCCGGCTGGTCGAGGATCTCCCCCACCGGCTCGGTCTCGTAGGTCGAGGAGCACGCCAGCACGCGCACGCCGTGCGCCGGCAGCGCGGCCGCGGCGGCCGCGAGCAGCCCGCGGCGGTCGCCGACGTTGGAGCCGAGGCCGAGGTAGCCGACGCGCTCGCCGGCCGCGAGGTCCGGGGCCGGGTCGCTCACTCCGCCTCGCGGAAGACCTCCACCGCGACCTCCTCGACCGGCAGCGGGATCGGCGGCTCGGGCTTGGCGGCCTTGACCCACACCGACTCGGCGCCGTACTGCTCGATCAGGCGGTCGGCGATCGCGGTGCACAGCCGCTCCAGCGTCTTGTACGAGCGCTGCTGGGCGGCGAGCGCGACCGCCTGGCAGACCTCGCCGTAGTCGATCGTGTCCTCGACGCGGTCGGTGATCGTCGCGTCGCAGCTGCCGACCTCCAGGCGCAGGTCGAGCAGCAGCCGCTGGCCGACCTCGCGCTCGGCCTCCGTGACGCCGTGGTGGGTGTAGAGCGAGAGGCCGGTGATCTCGATCGTCACGACCGGCTCGGAGGGCTCATCGTCGCCGTCGACGCCCTCCAGCTCGTCGTCGAGCTCGTCGTCGTCGTGGACGTCGTCGTCGGGGCTCATGCCGGGCTGACCGTAGCAGCAGCGACCGTGAGCGCGTCCCGCAGCGGCGCGACGTCGTGGACGCGGAAGACCGACGCGCCGTTGACGAGCGCGAGCACGTTCGTGGCGACCGTCGCGGCGAGGCGATCGTCGACCTCGCGACCGGTCAGGCGACCAAGGAAGGACTTACGCGATGTGCCGACCACGAGCGGCCGTCCGAGGGCAGTCAGCTCGCGCAGGCGGCGCAGCAGCTCGAGGTTGTGCGCGACCGTCTTGCCGAAGCCGATGCCGGGGTCGAGCTGGATCCGCTCCTCCGGGATCCCCTGTGCGACGGCGAAGGCGAGGCGCTCCTCCAGGAACGCCTTGACGTCGGAGACGACGTCGTCGTAGACGGGGTCGGCCTGCATCGTGCGCGGCTCGCCCCGCATGTGCATGAGGCAGCAGTCGAGGCCCCGGTCGGCGATCAGGCCGGCGATCGCGGGGTCGGCGCGCAGCGCGCTGACGTCGTTGACGTAGCGCGCGCCGGCCGCGACGGCCGCCTGCGCGACCGCCAGCTTCGTCGTGTCGATCGAGATCTGCGCGAGGGCGCCGGCCGTGCTCAGGCCCTCGATCACGGGGATCACCCGGCGCAGCTCCTCGTCCTGGGCGACCGGCGCGGCGCCCGGGCGCGTCGACTCGCCGCCGACGTCGAGGATGTCGGCGCCCTCGGCCTCCAGCCGGCGACCATGCGCGATCGCCGCCGACGGGTCCATGAAGCGCCCGCCGTCGGAGAACGAGTCGGGCGTGACGTTGACGACGCCCATGAGCTGGAAGACCGGCACGCGCTGCATCGTGCCACGCATCGGTCACCGAGCTGATCCTGGCGAGATCATCGTCGTGGCTGACAAGGACGCAGGGAACGTGGCGTGCGCACGCACGCGAGTGACCCAGGACGCCGACCACCGGCTTAGCCGGCGGTGCCCGCGCGACGAGGGTCCGCCAGGATCAGCTCCGCCAGCTTGTCCGGTTGATCCTCCGGCACGAACGTGTAGGAGTCGGCGATGCGCTCCAGCCGCGCGTGCGGGAAGGCGCCGGCGAGCCGCTCCGCGTAGCGCAGCGGGAAGACGCGGTCCTCGGTTGCCCATGCGAGCAGGACCGGTTTGCGGAACTCGCCGAAGCGCTGCGCAGCCGCGAGCGTGTCGCGCTTGTCGATCCCGCGCAGGAACGCGGTCGTGTCGCGGCGCACGCCCGCGTCGCGCAGGATCGGCGCGACGTAGGCGTCCTCCACCGCGCGCTCGGGACGCCGCTTCGACAGCCAGCCGTAGGCGATCGGCAGGCGGCGCAACGGCGGCACGCGCAGCATCTGCATGCCGAGGACGGCGCCGCCGGGGACGCGGGCGAGCAGCTGCAGGTAGCGGAACAGCGGCGGCAGGAAGTTGTCGTAGGCGTCGCACGGCGTCAGCACGAGCCGCCCGACGCGCTCGGGACGGCGCGTGACGACGAGCTGGCACAGCGCACCGCCGCTGTCGTTGGCGACGAGCGTGACGTCGTGGAGGTCGAGCGCCTCCAGCACGTCGGCGATCAGCTTCGCGACGCCGCCGGGCGTGAGGTCGGCGCCCGGCGCCATCGCCTGCTCGTGCGACCCGAGCGGCCAGTCGGGGACGATGCAGCGCAGCTCGCCCGCCAGCCGCGGCACGACCTTGCGCCACAGCAGCCCGTTGACGAGCAGCCCATGGACGAACACCGCCGCCGGCTTGCCCGGATCCCCGACGTCGCGGTAGCGAATCGTCCCCTGCGGGAGCTGGAGCTGCTTGGCCTCGCCGAGCGTGCTAGGCATGCCTGTCAGCCAACTACACCTTGTAGAGGTAGTTGTGCACCTCGTGGAACGTGATCTTCGGCTCCGGCAGACCGACCTGCTGGCTGTAGGGCCCGATCTGCTCCTGCGCGAAGCGCTCGAACTGCTCGCGCGAGTCCCACACGTCGGTGACACGCAGGCCGCTGTCGGTCGCCGTCACCCAGTGGAACACCCCGCCGTCGGGCAGCGGCTTGCCGCGCTCCAGGCCCATCATGCCGATCACCTGGTCGTACTGATCCAGCGTCCCGCCGTCGAACTCCAAGACCACGCCAACCGCCATGCCAGCCTCCTCACGTCGAAGCGAACGAACCAGCGCACTCTATCCCGGTGCGCAAGGGTGGGTGGCGGTGGTCGGCATGAGCGAAACAACGGGGGTAGCCGGCCCAGCGCACGAGCACGCGTCCCCCGGGAAAGGCGGCCGGCCCCGCGACAGGACCCTTCGCAGGACGGCCGGGGGCCTCGTCAGGCCAGCTCAGGCTTCTCAGGCAGCTCGAGCCCGCGCAGCTCCGCCGTCCCGCCGGCCAACCCGGGCCGGGGCAGCGGCCGAGGCGTGTCGCGGCCGGCGCGCTCGGGCGCGGGCGGGATCGGGACCTCGGGCGGCGGCGGGGCCTCCGCGCCGAAGACCTCCTCCTCGCTCTGCCCGTCCAGCAGCGCCTCGAACTGCGCCTTCTCGATCGTCTCGCGCTTGACGAGGATCTCGGAGATGCGCTGCAGCGACTCACGGTGCTCGCCGAGGAGATCCTTCGCGCACTGGTGCGCGGACTCGACGATGCGGCGGATCTCGTCGTCGATCTCGCGCGCGATCTCGTCGGAGTAGTCGGGCTCGGAGCTGAACTCGCGCCCGAGGAACGGCTGCGCGTGCTCGTGGCCGAACACGCGCGGGCCGAGCTTCTCGCTCATGCCGAAGCGCATGACCATCTGCTTCGCGGTCTGCGTGACCTTCTCGAGGTCGTTCGAGGCTCCCGTCGTGATCTCGCCGAAGACGATCTCCTCCGCCGCGCGGCCGCCGAGCGTCATCGCCATCGTGTCGGTCAGCTCCGCGCGCGTGGTGAGGAACTTGTCCTCCTGCGGCAGCGAGATCGTGTAGCCGAGGGCCTGGCCGCGCGAGACGACGGAGATCTTGTGGACCGGGTCGGCGTGCTCGAGGAAGTGGCCGACGATCGCGTGGCCCATCTCGTGGTAGGCCGTGATGCGCCGCTCCTTGTCGCTCATCACGCGGGTCTTCTTCTCGGGACCCGCGATCACGCGCATGATCCCCTCCTCCAGCTCGACCTGCGTGATCTCGCGCTTGCCCGTGCGGGCGGCGAGCAGCGCCGCCTCGTTGACGAGGTTCGCGAGGTCCGCGCCGGTGAAGCCGGGGGTCTGGCCGGCGAGCGCATCGACGTCGATCCCCCGCGCCAGGGGCTTGCCGCGCGTGTGGACCTCGAGGATCTTCGCGCGGCCCTTGCGGTCGGGGCGATCGACGGTGATCTGGCGGTCGAAGCGGCCGGGGCGCAGCAGCGCCGGGTCGAGGATGTCGGGCCGGTTCGTGGCCGCGATCATGATGATGTTGTCCTTCGCCTCGAAGCCGTCCATCTCGACGAGCAGCTGGTTGAGCGTCTGCTCGCGCTCGTCGTGGCCGCCGCCGAGGCCGGCGCCGCGGTGGCGCCCGACGGCGTCGATCTCGTCCATGAAGATGATGCAGGGCGAGTTCTGCTTGGCCTGCTCGAACAGGTCG
>Ga0207693_10003340_pt1 | contig 13732 bp, 12 predicted proteins | sample LARL81metaG_FD_184347 | JGI IMG/M metagenome (GOLD analysis project Ga0207693, IMG submission 184347) | Corn, switchgrass and miscanthus rhizosphere microbial communities from Kellogg Biological Station, Michigan, USA - LAR L8-1 metaG... | ecosystem: Host-associated > Plants > Roots >...
GCATGAGGCCGGCCTGGGCGAGCGCGAAGGAGTCGCTTAGAAGGTTGAACCGCTCGATGGGCGCGATCTTCATGGCAGCGTGGGCCAGCTTCTTGAGGAGCGCCGGTCCGTAGCGCACCCGATAGAAGCCGTGGCCCCCAGAATTGACCACGATCCAGTCCGCCTTGGCCGGCAGCTCCACGCTCGCCGCCTCGCCGTCGAGAAGGAGACGGCGCTCGACATAGCCCCGTTTCACCGCGGCCCGCAGCACGACGGGAATGCGCCAGCGCTGCCCGCTGTTCGTCTCGCCGCCCAGGTACTGGAAGCGTCGCTGCGAGAGCTTGAGGCCCCCACCCTCCAGGTCCACCGTCACCACCGGGTAGCCCGGCTTGAAGATCCAGCCATCCATGATGGCGGGAATGGGCTGGTGGGCAGCGTCTCCCAGCGCCCGCCAGAGATCCGTCGTCTCGGCATTCGCATAACGGTGCCGCTCGAGGTAGAGCCGCACCCCTTCGCGGAACACCTCCGGACCCAAGTGCTGCTCGAGCATTCGGAGCACGGAGGCGCCCTTCTCGTAGGTCAGGAGATCGAACATGGCCCGGCAGTCGTGCGGATTGCGCACCTCGTATTCGATGGGGCGCGTCGCCTCCAGCCCATCCACCTGCATGGCCGCGGCACGGGAAACGCCGAAGGTGGTCCACCGCTTCCACTCCGGCTTCCAGGCATCCACCGCCATCAGCTCCATGAAGGTGGCGAAGGCCTCGTTGAGCCAGATTCCGTTCCACCAGGTCATGGTCACGAGATCGCCGAACCACATGTGGGCGAGCTCGTGGGCGACCACGTCGGCGATGCGCTCCAGCTCGGCATGGGAGGCCGCCACCTCGTTGACGAGCAGAGCGTTCTCGCGGAAGGTGATGGCGCCCAGGTTCTCCATGGCCCCCGCGGCGAAGTCGGGAATGGCGAGGAGATCGACCTTGTCCCCCGGATAGGGCAGCCCGTAGTAGCGCTCGAAGAAGTCGAGCGAGTACGCGCCCACGTCGAGGGCGAAGCGGGCCAGATGCTTCTTGCCCGGCACGCACCACACGCGAATCGGCGTCGGCCCCACCATAACAGGCTCGGTCGCCTCGAGCTCGCCCACCACGAAGGCCACGAGGTAGGTCGACATGCGGATGGTGTCGGCGAAGTGGACGGCCCGTCGGCCGTCACCCAGCGGGTCCTCCCGGACGATGGCGCAGTTGGACACCGCGGCGAGGCCGTCGGCCACCACGAGGGTGACGCCGAAGGCGGCCTTGAACGCCGGCTCGTCCCAGCACGGAAAGCCCCGCCGCGCGTCGGTGGCCTCGAACTGCGTGGCCGCGATGGTGTGGGCGGCGCCCGCCGCGTCCTTGTACGTGCTGCGATAGAAGCCGTGGAGCCGGTCGTTGAGGGTGCCCGTGAAGCGGAGGGTGAGCTTCCACTCTCCGGGGGCGATGGCCGCGGGGAAGACGAACCGCGCGCGCTCCGCCGCCTCGTCGAGGGTGATGGAGCCGTGGATGGGCACGCTACCGTCTCGCGTGAGGGCCGCGCTGTGGATGGCGAGCTCGGCGGCGTTGCACATGATCTCCGTCACCGTCGTCTCCACCTCGACGGTGACCACCACCTCGCCCACGAAGGTGGCGGCGACCAGGTCGGGCTCGAGCCGAAGATCGTAGCGCGTGGGCACGACGGTGGCGGGAAGGCGGTAGTCCATGGCGGCAGATAATACCATCGTCGCCCCGCCCTGACACTTGACATCCCTTCGCTCCCGGCGTGACACTCACCGGGTCCATCCACAGGAGATCGCATGGAAAATCTCAAGGGCAAGACGGCGGTGGTCACGGGGGGCGCCAGCGGCATCGGGCGCGCGCTGTGCCTCGCCTTCGCGAGCGAGGGCGCCCATGTCGTGGTGGCAGACATCGACGAAGCGGGCATGGCCGAGACGGCGGCGGGGGTGAAGAAGGCGGGGACCAAGGCCCTCACCGTCAAGACCGACGTGACGAAGCTCGACTCCGTGCAGGCCCTTGCCGAACGCGCGTGGGCGGAAATGGGCGGCGTGCACATTGTCTGCAACAACGCCGGTGTGGCCGTGCACGGCAGCCTCGAGTCCGCCACCCATCGCGACTGGGAATGGGTGCTTGCCGTCAATCTGTGGGGCGTCATCCACGGAGTGGAGGCCTTCGTCCCGCGCATGATCGCGCAGAAGCAGCCCGGCCACGTCGTCAACACCGCGTCCATGGCCGGGCTCATCGCGTCCCAGGGGCTCGGGGTCTACAATACGAGCAAGTACGCGGTGGTGGGGCTCAGCGAGACCCTCCACAAGGACCTGCGGCCCCACGACATCGGCGTGTCGATCCTCTGTCCGATGGGCGTGAGCACGAACATCCGCACGAGCGAGCGCAACCGCCCCCTGGATCTGCAGAATCCCAAGGGGCCCGAGGACAACGACTGGTTCCAGCTCATCGGCCGCTACCTCGAGCCGGAGGACGTGGCGGGGCGTGTGCTGCGCGCCGTCAGGGCCAACCGGCTCTATGTCATCACCCACGAAGAGGCCCGCGAGCCCCTGCGCCGACGCTTCGAGCGCATGGACAAGGCCTTCGAGGAGTCCCGCTAGCATGAACTTCAAGGTCGTCGAGGGTTGGGGCAGGCTGCCGGACGGATGGCATTTTGTGGAAGTGGCGGGGGTGGCGGTGGACGCCAAGGACAATGTCTTCTGCTTCACGCGCGGCGAGCATCCCGTCATCGTCTTCGATCGTGACGGCAAGTTCCTGCGCTCGTGGGGCGAGGGACAGGTGCGCCGCGCCCACGGCATCACCATCGACGCCGACGGCATGGTGTGGCTGACCGACGATCTTCACCACACCGTGCGGAAGTTCACTCCCGACGGCAAGTGTCTCCTCGTCATCGGCGATCCGGACACTCCCGCCACCCTCCAGGGCGGCAAGCCCTTCAACCGGCCCACCCACGTGGCCATCTGCCTGAAGAGCGGCTTCCTCTTCATCTCGGACGGCTACGGCAACTCGCGGGTCCACAAGTACTCGCCGGACGGCAAGCACGTAATGTCCTGGGGCGAGCCCGGCACCGACCCCGGCCACTTCAACCTGCCTCACAATCTCGTCACCGACCGCGACGGCCTCGTGTATGTCGCCGACCGCGAGAATCATCGCGTCCAGATCTTCGACGGCCGGGGCCAGTACCAGGGGCAGTGGAACAATCTCCACCGGCCGTGCGGGCTGTTCATCGACCGCACCCAGAACGGCGGCACCTTCTACGTCGGTGAGCTCGGGCATGCCCTGCCCGTCAACGAGGCGGTGGCCAATCTCGGCCCGCGCGTCACCGTGCTGGATGCCAAGGGACAGAAGGTCGCGCGCTTCGGGGGACAGTTCGCGGGCGAGAAGCCGGGCGAGTTCGTCGCCCCCCACAGCGTGGTGACCGACTCACGCGGCGATGTCTATGTCTCGGAGGTCTCCTGGACCCAGCGCGGCCAGCACGAGAAGCCCCCGCGCGAGGTGCGCAGCCTCCAGAAGTTCGCGCGCGTCGCCTAGCGCGGGTCGGGTGGCAAGCTCTCGGGCTTCGGGCCGTCTCCTACTGGGCCGTCTCGGGTTGGAAAGAAACGGCCGGTGGCCCGGGCAAGGACTTCGCCGGTGTGGAGGTCCTCGAGGGTGCCCTCCAGATCGAGATACTTCTCCGACTGCCTGACCGCCCGGGCGCGGCCGAGCAGCGGACGTTCGACCGGCGTGGGTTTGACGTAGCGCACGCTCAGCTCGCCCGTCCAGTGCGGGCGACCGGTGTGGCCCACCGCCGCGCCCGCGAGCACCTCGTCGAGATAGGCAGCCACGATGCCCCCGTGGGCGCCCTCGGGCGGTCCTTCGAAGCGCCGGGGCACGATGATGGGCGAGAGCACCTCGCCCGCGCCGCGGAAGGTACGCACGCGAAGGCCGATGTCGTGGTTGGGCCCGCAGCCGAAGCACTGGTGGAAGCGGCTGCCCGGTTCGGTGTATCGGATCTCCTCGAGGGAGGCGAAGACCGATTCGAATGGCACGGGGAGGGCCGGCTCGTGCCGCCCCGGAGCTTTATCGAGTGGCACCGGTCGCCCCGAAGTATTTCTGGAGAAGCGGGTTCCAGGCGCTCAGGGGGCGCGTGGGCTTGCCCAGCTCCTTCGCTCCGTCATCCCAGCGCCGGAGACGGAGGGCGTCGATCCACCATGGATGGGTGGCCGCGCGTGCCGCCTCCTCGGCCGTCATGACTCCGCCCTGGAGGGTCAAGGTGTGCTTCGATCCCTTGGAGAGGGTGTCGTAGTAGCCGGGGTTGGTGGCGCAGAGATAGCGTTTGGCATCGGCATGCGCGCGGATCAGGAAGGCGACGCGCTCCGGCACATAGGGAGCGACGAGATCCGCGCCGGCCTCGTGGTGGCCGCGCGCCGTTTCCGCCCTCGTGCCCGCCTGCTCCAGCGTGTCGCTGATCCCCTCCTGGGCGACGGCATAGCGGCCCACGTCGTGGAGGAGGCACGCGAGCACGATCTCCTCGTGCGCGCCCGCGCCGTCGGCCAGCTCGGCGCACTGCAACGCATGGGCAAGCTCGTTGACCCGCTCGCGTCCGTACTGCCGGGCCGCGGACTTCGTCATCGCCTCGATCAGCCGGTCCGCCATGGTGGTCATGGTCCTCGAGTATACTCAGCCCTCCGCCCGGTCACCTACCCGAGAAGGTCAGCTTTCCCGGAGAACCCTCGGCCGATCCACGAAGCGCGACGCCTGTACTTGTCGAGCCAGACCTCCTGCATCCGGCCAGCTCCCCCACCCCGGTGTCCGCGCTCTCCACGCGCTTGAGCTGATCGAAGACCACGAGATTGTTGAAGCATGGTAGAGCCGGCCACACCGTGGCGATGGTCGCCGTCTCGTGTATGGTGAAGCCGACGGCGAGCTCTTCCCGCTGCATGAGATTGATGACGCCGCACGACTTGGGCGTCTGCGCCGCGGCGGGCGACCCGAGAAAGAGCGCGACGGCAACCATACCAACAAGCTTCACGCGGTGAGCGGCCTGGATCATCACATCTCGTTGGTCCGGAGGTGGTGGGCGCGAGCGGTAGCATAGCATCGCCGGATCGCCGTCATCGGAGCTGGCCAAGTACGAGTCGTGTGCCCAGGGCCATGGCGGCTCCCCCGATGATCACGAGGAGCACGCTCTCCCCTACGCCGCCGAGCGTGCCCGCGAGGAGTGGCCCGAGAAAGATGGCGGAGTCCACGCCGACCCGGTAGAGTCCCGTCCGCCACGCGAGACGTCCCACCGGCGTGTGGTCACGGATCACGCCCAGGGGCAGCATCCAGCCCGCCAGCCCCAGTCCCAGGCAAGCGCAGCCGATCGCGAACAACGGAAAAGGCCCCACGCCGACACCGAGGACACCCAACCCGAGCAGGATGCTCGCCGCACCGAGGATCAGACCGTGGCCGACGCGATCGGCGAGCCGCCCGACGGGGATCAGGGCGACGAGATCGATGGCCTGGGCCATGCCGAGGAGCCACGAGATACCCGTGCGCGTGAGCCCGAACTCGCGCGTCCCTCGGATGGGGATCACGAACCCGCTCACCGACGACCACGAGAGCGCAAAGACCATCCCCGTGCCGAACATCAGCCCGATCACGCCGGCATTCTCCCGTCTCCGGGACATCCCCTCCCCGGCCGTCGCGTCGCCGCTCGGCATCCGGGTCGTCTCGGGAAACGCGCGTCGCAGGGCGGGGATCATGAGGAGCGGGACGAGGGCGGGAGTGGAGACGACGAGCAGCGATACCTTCCAGCCCCACGCGGACGGAATCAGAGCGACCACTCCCGGGCCGCCCAGGATGCCGAGCATGCCCGCGAACTCGAAGATGTTGAGCCTCAACGATGCGCTCGTCCGCCGGGACTCCACCAGAATGGCGGTGAGCCCTCCCACCATGGTCAGGGTGTGGGAGATCCCGAGGAGGAAGCGCCCGGCGAGAAGAACGGGCAGCGGCCCCGCGCTCACGAAGAGGCCGAGCCCCACCACGAGGACGACGGGAGCGGCGATGAGCGTCGCGGCGAGACGCCGGGCGACGAGGGCGCCCACGGGCATGGCCGCCGCCATGCGCGCGAATCCGAAGGCACTGGCCACCAGGCCCAGCTGCCAGTCGGGCAGCGCCTGGGCCCGGCCGATCTCGGGCAGCAGCGGACCGAACGCGCCGACGCCGAAGGTGTTGCAGAAGAGCAGGACGAAGAGCAGACCGGTGCGGTCGAGCCGGGCGAAGCGGCCCGGGCCTGTCACTTAAATGAGCGCTCGGTCCACCATGGGTAGTACGGCGGCATGTCGCGGCTGGGCGTGAGGGGGAAGCGAGGCGCACGCTTCTCGAGAAAGGACGCGACGCCCTCGCGCGCGTCGGCGGAGCGCCCCGTCCAGTCCATGCCGCGCGAATCGAGCCGATGCCCTTCCATCGGATGATCGGTGCCGAGCAGCTTCCACATCATCTGGCGGGCCAGGGCCACCGAGACCGCCGACGTGTTGTCCGCGATCTCCCGCGCCAGGGCCCGCGCGGTGGGCAGGAGCGCATCGGGCTCGACGACCCGGCTCACCAGTCCCCCGGCCAAGGCCTCCTCCGCGCCGAAGACGCGCCCGGTGTACACCCATTCCGCCGCCCGCTGCATGCCCACGAGGCGGGGGAGGAACCACGTGCTGCAGGCCTCGGGCACCACGCCACGGCGGGCAAAGACGAATCCGATCCTCGCCGCCGAGGAGGCGATGCGGATGTCCATGGGCAGGGTCATGGTGACGCCGAAGCCCACCGCGGGCCCGTTGATGGCGGCGATGACCGGCTTCTTCAGGTCATAGATGCGGAGGGCGACCAGCCCGCCGCCGTCGCGATGCTCGCCGTCCGCCTCGGGGCGGCCGCGGCGGGCGCCGTCGAAGGTCTGGACGCCCGCGGAGAGATCGGCGCCGGCGCAGAAGGCGCGACCGGCCCCCGTCACGATGACCACGCGAGCGCCGTCATCGGCATCCGCGGCGTCGAAGGCGGCAATCAGCTCACGGATGAGCACGCTGGTAACGGCATTGAGCTTCTCCGGCCGGTTCAGCGTGATGGTGACCACGCCATCGGCCGCATCATAGCGGAGCTGCTCGAAAGTCATGGGGCGCTCAGGACTCGGCGGGCTTTTCCGCAGACTCTCCGTCATTTTCGTCGGCCTCGATCTGCTTCAGCTTGCGGAACACCGTCTTGGGATCGATGCCGAGGAGCTTCGCGGTGACCGTGCGATTGCCCTTGGCGAAGCGCAGCGTCTCCTCGAGCACCCGCTCCTCGATCTCCGCCAGCGGAGTCCCCACCCGGATGGTGAAGACGCCGTCGGGGGCCGCCCCCCCTCCCCCGCTCCCCGACGAGGTCTCGGTGCGGGTGAAGGTGACGGAGCGCTCCGTTACGTTGGGGGGCAGATTGGTCGCCTCGATCAGACCGGCGCGCGCGAGGACCACCGCCCGCTCCACGACGTTCTCGAGCTCGCGCACATTGCCCGGCCAGCGATAGGCCTCGAGACAGCCCATGGCCTCGTCGCTGAATCCCTCGAGCACGCGGTTGTTCTTGGCCGCGTACAGGCGGAGGAAATGCTGGGCGAGTACCCGGATGTCCTCGCGTCGGTCGCGGAGAGGCGGCGTGGTGACGGTGATGACGTTGAGGCGATAGTAGAGATCCTCGCGGAACCGCTTGTCCCTCACGAGCTGGGAGAGATCCTGGTTGGTGGCGGTGACGATGCGCACGTCCACCCGCATGCTGCGCGTGCCGCCCACCCGCTCGAACTCGCCCTCCTGGAGGACGCGGAGGATCTTGGGCTGGGTCACCGGGGAAAGATCCGAGACCTCGTCGAGGAAGAGCGTGCCCCCATCGGCCAGCTCGAAGCGTCCCTTCTTGCTCCCGGCCGCCCCCGTGAAGGCGCCCTTATCGTAGCCGAAGAGCTCGGACTCGAGCAGCGTCTCGGGCAGGGCCGCGCAGTTGACGGCCACGAAAGGGCCGGCCCGGCGAGGCGAGCCGTCGTGAATGGCCCGAGCCACTCCCTCCTTCCCTGTGCCGCTCTCCCCCTGGATGAGCACGGTGGCCGAGCTGTCGGCCACCTGCTGCACCAGCGTCATCATCTGCTTCCAGGGGGGGCTGACGCCGATCAGGTTGCCCTCCCCGAGCAGATCGTCGAGGCGTCGCTGGAGGGCGCGGTTCTGCTGGATCAAGGAGCGTCGCTCCAGAGCCTGCCGGACCACACGAAGGAGCTGGGCGCGCTGGAGCGGTTTGGTGAGGAAGTCGATGGCGCCGTCCTTCATGGCGCGCACCGCCTCCTCCACCGTCCCGAACGCGGTGAGGATGATCACGTCCACGTCGGGGGAGACGGCCTTGGCCTCTTTCAAGAGCTCGAGACCGGTGAGGCCGGGCATCTTGAGGTCGGAGAGAAGCAGGTCGACGCCGCCCTGGCGCAACCGGTCGAGCGCGGCCTGTCCGTCGGGAGCCAGCACCACTCCGTAGCCTTCGCGGGTCAGCGTCCGCTCGAGACTCTGGCGCACCGCGGGGTCGTCGTCCGCCACCAGCAGCATTGACTGGTCACTCATCCTTGGTCCTCTTGATCGGCAGGGTCGCCGTGAAGGTCGTGCCGGCGCCGGGCGCGCTCTCCCAGCGAAGCGTTCCGCCGTGCTCCTCGATGATCTGCCGGGAAATGTAGAGACCGAGCCCCGTGCCCTGGGGCTTGGTGGTGAAGAACTGCTCGAAGAGGCGCTTGCCGACATCCGACGCGATGCCGGCCCCTGTGTCCTGGATGGCGATCTCCACGTGATCATCCACCCGGCGGGTGCTCACGGTCAGCTTGCCTCCGCGCCCCAGCGCCTCGAGCCCGTTCTTCACCAGGTTCAGTATGGACTGGCGCAGGAGCGTGCGATCAATGGCCATGGGCGGCACGGTCTGGTCCGTGGTCGCCTCCACCGTGCTTCCCTGCCGCGCCGCCACGGGCCGCACGAACTCCACGAGGGCCGCCACCATCTCGTTGACGGAGTCCTCGTCGTACTGCGGGCGGGGGAAACGGGCGAAGGCGAGGTACTCCTCGGTGATGGCGTCGAGGGCATTGACCTGCTCGCGAATGGCCGTGACCAGCGTGGCCGCTTCCTCCATGTCCGCGCCGCCCCGCTCCTTGACGAGATCACCCACCAGCTCGGCGTTCAGCTCGATGGCCGCGATGGGATTGCGCACCTCGTGGGCCACCTTGAGGGACAGCTTGCCCACCGTAGCCATGCGCTCGGCCACTACCAGCTCGGCCTGCGCGCCCTGGAGACGGGTCAGTGTGCCCGTGAGCTCCGCGTTGAGCCGCTCCACCTCGGCGCGGGCCCGCCGCTCGCGGTTGGCGACCATGCCCACGGCGAGGGCGGGCAGGCCGACAAGGCCGATAAGGATGATCACGGCATTCCAGCCCACCCAGTCCGCGGCGAGGGCGGCGGCCGCCGCGTAGAGCAAGCCGGCCACGATCGCGCCGGCGAAGCCCATCCAGGGACCGAAGTAGTAGGCGTTGACGGGAAGGAGAGGGACGAAGAGCAGGTAGAAGAGGCTCGCGCCACCGCCCGTGAGATAGAGGAGGGCGAAGATGAGCAGCAGGTCGACGGCGAGGGCCCCGCTGAACACCACCCGGGTCGAGCGCGGATTGACGCTGACCAGGGCGAGGATACACACCTTGTACATGGCGAACCAGAAGACGAGCGACGGAAGGTCGATCCGGTGCCGGGGTCGGAGGGCGAGGCCGAGGGTGGCGAGTCCTCCCACCATCACCACGGCGAGGAGGAAGGCGAACACGCGCTCGTCCCGCTCGAGGAGACGGACGATGGCCGTCCAGGTTCGGTGCGCCGGGGTAGGCATCGCGGATAGTGTATCCCAACCGCCGCCGCGTCTTCCCGGCCTCTTGACGCCCGCTCGGCGCGCGGGTAGGGTCGCCCGCATGAGCTTTCTCGGCACGGCCATACTCGCGTTCTGGGCGGATGTGGATCCATCGGGGGAAGCCGACTACGTCGACTGGCACAATCGCGAGCACATGCCCGAGCGCTGCGCGGTGCCCGGCTTCCGGCGGGGGCGGCGTTACGTGGCGGTGGCAGCGGCGCCCAAGTACTTCATGATGTACGAGACGGAGACGCTGGCGACGCTGGCCAGCCCTGCCTACGTCGAGCGCCTCAACAATCCCACCCCGTGGACACAGAAGTGTCTCGCCCTGTTCCGCAACTCGAACCGCACGGCGTGCCGGACCACGGCGTCGCTGGGTGGAGGCATCGGCGGCGCCATCGCCACCATTCGGCTGGGCCCGTCGCCGGGGCGCGAGCAGGCGCTGCGCCAGTGGCTCGTGGCGGAGGCATTGCCCACCATCCTAGAGCGCCCCGGCATTTCCGCCGCGCACCTCTGCGAAGCCGACGTGGAGACGACCACGGTCAAGACCAAGGAAAAGGACATCCGCGACAAGCCGGACGAGGTCGCGCGCTGGGTTGTCCTCGTCGAAGGCTCCGACGCCGACATCGTCGACCGGACGTGTCGCGAGGCGCTCGCGCCCAAGATCCTGGAAGCCCGCGGGGCGGAGCCCGGCGCCGTGACGGGCCTCTACGCCCTGCATCACATCGTGGAGGCCTAGAGACTGGGCCGGCGGAGGTGCCAGCCCGTGGCTTCCTGATAGGCGTGACCCAGCTTCAGCAAGAGGCCTTCGTCGAAAGGTCGCCCCACCGCCTGGAAAGCCATGGGCAGACCCGCCGTCGTGAAGCCGCACGGCACGGACAGAGCGGGGAGACCGTAGCCGTTGAACGGACGGGTCAGGCGCGAGAACCGTCCCGACCGCGCGTTGAACTCCTCCACGGTGGCCGCTTTGAGGGACGCCCAGGCCGGGGCGGGCTCGGGAATCACCGGGGTGAGAAGCACGTCGACCTCCTCGAACACGTCGCGGATGAATGCGCGGGTGAGCTTGGCGCGCAGCCGCAGGGCCTGGAGATAGTCATAGGCGGAAATGTCCATGCCGAGCTCGAGCCGTGCCCGCACCGCGGGCTGAAGCGCCTCCGGTTGCTCTCGAAGGAGGCGGGCGTGCAGCGTCGAGCTTTCCGCTCGGGCAATGAGCATGGCCACATCCGTCATGTGCTGTGGATCCGGGAGCCGCATCTCGACCACGCGCGCGCCCAGCACCTGCAGCTGACGCGCCGCCTGCCGGACTCCATCGGCCATCTCGGCTTCCACGGCCTGGAAAAAATAGTTCTCCGGTAGCCCGACGCGGACGTCCTTGATACCGCGGTCGATAGAAGCCAGATAGTCAGGGACGGCGCGTCGGCTCGCCGTGGCATCCGCGGCATCGCGTCCCGCCATGACCTGAAGCATCAGCGCGACGTCGCGGGCCGTCCACGCCAGCGGTCCCAGATGGTCCATGGACCACGACAGGACCATGGCGCCGGCACGGCTCACGCGCCCATAGGTCGGCTTGAGCCCGACCACACCGCAACACGCCGCGGGGAGACGGATGGACCCGCCGGTGTCGGAACCCACGGCTCCCGCGAAAAAACCGGCAGCCACCCCTGCCCCCGAGCCGCTCGACGAGCCGCCCGTGGCATGCCCGGCCCGCCATGGATTGTCGGCGTCGCCGTGATGCGCGTTGTCGCCGAACGCGCCGAGCGCGAGCTCCGTCATGTTGAGCTTGCCCAGGCTGACCGCTCCCGCCTCGAGCAGGCGTCGCGCCGCCGTGCACGCCTGGGCCGAGGTGAAATACTCGGGCATTAGCGTGCCGCAGGAAGTGGGCAGGCCTTCGAGGTGGCAGAGATCCTTGAAGCCAACCGGGACGCCGTTGAGTGGACCGCGCCAGCGCCCCGCCGCGGCCTCCGCCTCGAGGAGGCGCGCGGACCGGAGCGCGCCTTCCTCGTCGAGCGTGATGAAGGCACGGATGCGCCCGTCCCACTTGCGCGCTCGCTGCAGGCACCGCTCCACCGCCTCCACCGGCGACAGCTTCCCCGCCCTGATGGACTCCGCTACCGCCGCCAGGCTCTCTTCAAGCACGGGGAGGCGCCTCATCCTCGCCTTCGAGGGCCGCGATGAAGCGCGCCGGCTCCTCGGCGAGGGCGAGCTCGCCAGCCAGCCGCTCGATGACGCCCAGCATGCTCGCCCGTTCCGCCTGTTGCTGCTGCTTTTCGGTCATGGGAACCTCCCTTTCGCGCCCACCTTAGCAGATGTATGATGTCCGCGGTTTCGCGGCCCGGTTATCCGGCAGTCAATCACCCCGACGATGGAGGCGGCATTCATGCTCATGCGGCGCGCAGTGACGGCACTTGCCACTCTCGGTCTCGGGCTCATGCTCGTCGCGGAGCCGGCCCTCGCCCAGAAGAAATCGCTGGTGGTGGCGCTCAACCAGGATCCCGACATTCTCGATCCGTCCCTCGCCCGCACCTACGTGGGTCGCATCATCTTCTCCCAGATGTGCGAGAAGCTCTACGACATCGACGAGAACCTGAAGATCTTCCCGCAGCTCGCCGCCGATCTGCCCACGGTGGGCGACGGGGGCAAGACCATCACCATCAAGCTCCGGCCGGGCGTCAAGTTCAACGACGGCACGCCCATGAACGCGGAGGCCGTCCGCTACTCCCTCGATCGGCACCTCAACATGAAGGGCTCGAACCGGCGCAGCGAGCTCGAGTCGATCAACAGCATCGACGTGGTGGATGCCCTCACCGTGCGCCTCAAGCTCAAGGCGCCGTTCTCCCCGCTCGTGGCCATCCTCGCCGACCGGGCGGGGATGCCCGTCTCGCCCGCGGTGGCCACCAAGCTCGGGGACAAGTTCGGCACGGCGCCCGTGTGCGTGGGACCGTGGCAGTTCGTCGAGCGGATCGCCCAGGACCGCATCGTGCTGGAGCGGTCGCCGCACTACTTCGACAAGGGCGCGGCGAAGTTCGACCGCCTCGTCTTCCGCATCATCCCCGATGACAACGTGCGGCTGGCCAACCTGCGCTCCGGCGACATCGACGTGATGCATCTGGTGGGGCCGACGGACGCGGCCAACCTCCGCAAGGAGGGCAAGTACGAAGTGTCGAGCGTGACGGGCATCGGCTATTCGGGGCTCACCATCAATCTTCACAACAAGACGGGCAAGCCCCCGCAGCCCCCCGGCAACCTCGGCACGCCCCTCGCCAACGACCCGCGCGTGCGCGAGGCCCTTGATCTCTCCATCGACCGCGTGGCTCTGAACCAGGTGGCGTGGGACGGCCAGTACACGCCCGGCTGCACCCCCATCTCACCGGTGAGCCCGTTCGCGGACAAGAGCCGCAAGTGCCCGACGCGCGACGTGGCCAAGGCAAAGAAGCTCCTGGCCGACGCGGGCCTCCCCGGCGGCTACAGCTTCGAGATGGTGATCATCAACGATCCGCAGCAGCGGCGGGCCGGCGAGGTGATCCAGGGCATGGCCAAGGAAGCGGGTTTCAACATCAGCCTCAAGCCGTCCGAGTTCGCCTCCGCCCTCAACGACAACGACGCGGGCAAGGACCAGGCCTTCCTGATCGGCTGGAGCGGCCGCGTCGACCCGGACGCCAACATCTTTCAGTTTCAGACCTGCGGGGCCACGCTCAACACCACGCAGTCGTGCGACGAGGGCCTGGACGTGATCCTGAACCGGGCGCGCGAGGTCAGCGACGTCTCGCAGCGCACGTCGCTGTACCGCCAGGCCATCGACAAGTTCGCCTTCGCCCGGCGGAACATTATCTATCTCTACCACCTGA
>Ga0207693_10003341_pt1 | contig 13731 bp, 11 predicted proteins | sample LARL81metaG_FD_184347 | JGI IMG/M metagenome (GOLD analysis project Ga0207693, IMG submission 184347) | Corn, switchgrass and miscanthus rhizosphere microbial communities from Kellogg Biological Station, Michigan, USA - LAR L8-1 metaG... | ecosystem: Host-associated > Plants > Roots >...
AGGGCACCATGACCGACTTCAAATATGTCGACGGCGCTTCGGTGATGCCGCCCGACGCCGAGGTCAAGAAGCTGCGCCCGGCGACGGATTGAGCGGCTTTTATCCCTCCCCCTCTTGGGGGAGGGTGGTCGGCGAAGCCGACCGGGTGGGGGTAAGCTTTCGCAGGTAAACCCCACCCGGCTGCTCGCTTGCTCGCAGCCACCCTCCCCTTTCAGGGGAGGGATAAGAAGCCGCCATGACCTTCAACGCATTCCTGTTTCAGGCGCTCAACGGGCTCTCGACCGCCTCCGGTTTGTTCTTCGTTGCCGTCGGCCTGTCGCTGATCTTCGGCGTCTCGCGCATCATCAATATCGCGCACGGGTCCCTCTATATGCTGGGGACCTACATCGCCTATTCGTTCGCCACCAAGATCGGCGGCGCGCTCGGTTTCTGGGGCGGCATCGTGGCGACCGCGCTCTTGGTCGGCCTGATCGGCGCGGTCATCGAGATCGTGCTGCTGCGGCGCATCTATCGCGCGCCCGAGCTGTTCCAGCTGCTGGCGACCTTCGCGCTGGTGCTGGTGATCAACGACGCCGCGCTATCGATCTGGGGGCCGGAGGATCTGCTCGGGCCGCGCGCCCCCGGCCTGCGTGGCGCCGTCGAGGTGCTCGGCCGCCGGCTGCCGAGCTACGATCTGTTCCTCGCCGTCATCGGTCCGCTGGTCCTGATCGCCCTGCACGTCACGCTCGCGCGCACGCGTTTCGGCCGGCTGGTGCGCGCGGCGACGCAGGACCGCGAAATGGTCGGCGCGCTCGGCGTCAACCAGGCGGTGCTGTTCACCAGCGTATTCGCGCTCGGGGCCGCGCTCGCCGGCCTGGGCGGCGCGCTGCAGGTCGCGCGCGAGCCGGCTAATCTCGCGACCGATCTGACCGCCATCGGCGACGCCTTCGTGGTGGTGGTGGTCGGCGGCATGGGCTCGATCACCGGCGCCTATCTCGCCGCCGTGATCATCGCCGAGGTGAAGGCGATCTGCATCGGGCTCGGCGTGGTCGACTTCGGGCTGTTCACGCTCAATTTCAGCAAGTTCACGCTGGTCGCGGAATTTCTGGTGATGGCGGTGGTGCTGATCGTGCGGCCCTACGGGCTGCTCGGCCGCGCGCAGGCCGCGGTGCGATCGGTGTCCGAGCCGGAATATCCGATCCGGCCGGCGACGCCGCTGTTGAAGGGGCTCGGCGCCGCCGTGCTCGTGCTACTGTTGTCGCTGCCGTTGCTGGCGCAAAGCTCGCCCTATCTGCTGATCCTCGGCATCGACGTGCTGATCGCGGTGATCTTCGCCGCCTCGCTGCATTTCATCGCCGGCCCGGGCGGCATGCATTCGTTCGGTCACGCCGCCTATTTCGGCCTCGGCGCTTATGGCGCGGCGCTCCTCGTGAAATGGCTCGCGGTGCCGATGGGGCTTGCGCTCGTCAGCGCGCCCATCGTCGCGCTCCTGGGCGCGCTGCTGTTCGGCTGGTTCTCGGTTAGGCTCTCCGGCGTCTATCTCGCCATGTTGACGCTCGCCTTCGCGCAGATCGTCTGGGCCGCCGTGTTCCAGTGGGAGACATTGACCGGCGGCTCCAACGGCGTGATCGGCGTCTGGCCGCCGCCGCCGTTCGACGGCGCCGCCGTCTATTTCCTGCTCACGCTCGCGCTCGCCGTGGCGGCGGTGTTGTGGCTGCGGCGCCTGCTGTTCGCGCCGTTCGGCTACGCCATGCGGGCGGGACGCGATTCGCCCCTGCGCGCCGAGGCGATCGGCATCGACGTCAAGCGCGTGCACTGGCTCGCCTTTGCGGTCGCCGGCGGCATCTGCGGGATCGCCGGCGGGCTGTTTGCCTTCGCCAAGGGCTCGATCTCGCCCGAGACCGTGCATGTCGGCCGCTCGATCGACGGCCTGGTGATGGTGCTGCTCGGCGGCATCCAGACGCTGAGCGGGCCGATCGTCGGCGCCACGGTGTTCGCGCTGTTGCAGGACACCGTCATGCGGCAGACCGAATATTGGCGCGCGCTGCTCGGCCTCATCATTCTGCTGCTGGTGCTGCTGTTCCCGGGCGGCATCGCCGGCGCCTTTGCGCGCCTGTTCGGCAAGACGAGAACGTTATGACGGTGCTCTCGGTGCGCTCGGTGTCCAAGGCCTTCGGCGGCGTCCGCGCGGTCAGCGACGTTTCGTTCGAAATCGGGCGGGGCGAGTTTCTCGCCATGATCGGCCCGAACGGCGCCGGTAAATCGACCTGCTTCAACATGATCAACGGCCAGATGGAGCCCGACTCCGGCGCCATTCTGTTCGGCGATAGCGATATCGCGGGCCTCAAACCGCGCGAGGTGTGGCGTCTCGGCATCGGCCGCACATTTCAGGTGGCGGCAACATTCCATTCCATGACGGTGGCCGAGAACGTGCAGATGGCGCTGATCTCGCACGCGCACGACATATACCGGCTGTGGCGGCCGGTGGCCGCGCTGCATCGCGAGCGCGCGCTCGCGTTGCTCGACCAGGTCGGCATGCGCGACGCCGCCGACCGGCCGTGCCGCGAACTTGCCTACGGCGACGTCAAGCGCGTCGAATTCGCCATCGCGCTCGCCAACGAGCCGCGTTTGCTGCTGATGGACGAGCCGACCGCCGGCATGGGCGCGCGCGAGCGTCACGCGCTGATCGAATTGGTCAAGCGGCTGGTGGTCGAGCGCGGCATCTCGGTGCTGTTCACCGAGCATTCGATGGACGTGGTCTTCGCGTTCGCCGACCGCATCATCGTGCTGGCGCGCGGGCGGCTGATCGCCGACGGCGACGCGGCATCGATCCGCGATCATCCGGAGGTGCGCGAAGTCTATTTCGGCACCGGCAAGACCTTTGCCGCTGCGCCGGCGCAACGAACCCTATGAGCCAAGCCATGCTCGCGGTCGAGAACTTGAGCGCCTGGTATGGCGCCGCGCGCATTCTATACGAGCTTACCTTCGAGGTCGGGCGCGGCGAGGTGGTGGCGTTGATGGGCCGCAACGGCGCCGGCAAGTCGACGACCATGAAGGCGGTCATGGGCCTGGTCGACGAGCGCGACGGCCGCGTGCGTTTCAACGGCGAGGACATTTCCCGCCTGCGCCCTTACGAGATCGCGCGCCGCGGCCTCGGCTTCACGCCCGAGGACCGCCGCATCTTCTCCGACCTGACGGTCATGGAAAATCTCGACGTCGGCCGCCAGGCGCCGCGGGCCATGGCGGACGGCACGGCGGCGCCGGCTTGGACGCCGGAACGCCTGTTCGCGCTTTTTCCCAACTTGGCCGAAATGCCGGACCGGCTGGGCGGGCGCATGAGCGGCGGCGAACAGCAGATGTTGACGGTCGCGCGTACGCTGATGGGTAACCCGCTGCTGGTGCTGCTCGACGAGCCGTCCGAGGGCGTCGCGCCGCTGATCGTCGAAAAAATGGCCAACACCATCGTCGAACTCAAAAAACAAGGTCTCTCCGTTTTGCTCTCCGAGCAGAATATTCATTTCGCGCGCCTGGTCTCCGACAGGGTCTATGTGCTGGAGAAGGGCCAAATCCGTTGGCAGGGCGCCATGGCGCAGCTTGTCGACAATCTCGACGTGCAGCGGACCTATCTCACCGTTTAAACGAAAATAGACGCTGAAAAAAGGTCGGCCGGAGCGAAGGGCCTTTCGCCACACGAGGATAACAGCCATGCTCTGCTTGTCCGCGCGGGCTGCGCGACACGATACAAGGCGAGCAACGGACCCAAAACATGCGGCGGGACAAATTAAAGGTTGTGGCGGCTACCCCGGCGCCTGGGCGGGAAAGCGGCTATGTGCTCGACGAGCAAGTCGGCTTCCTGCTGCGCGTCGCCATGCAGCGCCACACCGCGATCTTCACCGGCCGCATGATCGAGGGGCTGACGCAGACTCAGTTCGCCGCGCTCGCCAAGCTTCACGAGGTCGGCCCCTGCTCGCAGAACCATCTCGGGCGGCTGATCTGCCTCGACGCCGCCACCATCAAGGGCGTGGTCGACCGCCTGGGCGCGCGCGGCTTCGTCACGGCGCTCAGCGATCCCAACGACCGCCGCCGCCGCGCGGTGGCGATCACCGAGCGGGGCCGCGAAGTAACCGAGCAGGCCATGAACATCGCCGGCGAGATCACCGCCGCCACGCTGACCCCGCTCACGGCGGAAGAGCAGCGCGCGGTAACCCGGCTGCTCAAGAAGCTGGGCTGAATTTCACGGACAGATATAGCCGGCGCCGTTCGGGTTTGGAAAACAGCCGACCGACTGTGGCAGCAGCGTCTTCGGAAGCCATAGCACGATGTCGGGAAAGAAGATGCAAAACGCGATTGCCGCAAAGAACACGACGTAGATCGGCAGCGACGCGACCATCGCCTTGGAAAACTTTACGCCGACGAACTTCGACGCCATCAGCAGCGCCAACCCATAAGGCGGCGTGATCAGCCCGAAGGCCAAGGTGACGATGATCACCACGCCCATGTGGACGGGATTGATATCGGCGTTCTTGGTGAGATCGATGATGATCGGCATGAATATGATGATCGCCGGAATGGCGTCGATGAAGTCGCCGACGATGACGAACAAGAGCACCAGCAGCAACATGATCATGAAGGGATCGTTGCCGGCGGCGGTCGCGATCCATCCCGACACCATGGCCGGACCCCGCAGATAGGCGAGCATCCAGCCGAACACCGAGGCGGCGCCGACGGTGATCAGCGGGATGGAGTAGAGCAACCCGGTCAGCGCCATGTCGCGCGGCAGGTGGCGCAAATGGCGGACGTTGAGCAGTGGGATCGCCACGAACACGATGTAGGCCACCGCGATTACCCCCGCCTCGGTCGGGGTGAACTGGCCGGTAAGGATGCCGCCCATGATGATAATAGGGATCATCAGCGGCACGGCGGCCCGCTTTGTCGCCGTGCTGAATTGGCCGAAGGTCGCGCGTTGGCGCTTGACGCCGACCGGTCCAAAAAAATGGCTGTAGATCATCAGCCCGATGCCGACCAGCACGCCGGGCACGACGCCGCCGAGAAACAGCCCGCCGATCGATACGTTGCCGGTCGCGCCGTACACCACCGCCATGATGCTGGGCGGGATGAGATTGGCCATCGTGGAAGCCGAGGCGATCAGCGCCGCGGTGAACGCCTTATCGTAGCCCTCGCGGCCCATCTCTGGCGCCAGGGTGCGGCTGAGGACCGCGACGTCGGCTGCCGATGAGCCGGAAATGCCGGCGAAAAACATGCTGAACAGCGTCACCACCTGCGCGAGGCCGCCGCGGAAATGGCCGACCAATGTCTGCGACAGCGTGATCATGCGCACGGTAACGTTGGCCGACGTCATCAGGTCGCCGACCAACAGGAAGAAGGGCACCGCCATCAGCGCTTCGACGTCCACGCCGTTGAATAACTGCCCGATCATCGAAGCAAGGCTGACCGGCGTGAAAGTGGTGATCAGAAGCACCGAGGCGATCAGCGCGAAGGCCACCGGCACGCCCATGTAGCCGAAGAAAAGGAACAGGATGCCCATCAGGATAATGAGCGCGCCGTTGGACATCACAGCGACTTTCTCCGCTCTTCGATCGGAATTTCGGGAAAGCCCTTTTGCCAGCCGTTCACCATCTGCTCGATGGTGAACAGCGCCACCAGCGCTCCGCAGATCGGAACGGCGATATAGAGGTATGCCATCGGAGTCATCGACGGCATTCGCAAGCTTTTGAAGCCGTCGAGCACGTTGAGGTAGCCGAACCAGACCATGCACAGCGCGACGCAGAGCACGACAAACCGGTTGAACAGCTCGAAAAACAGCCGCCGGCCGCCGGTCATCGATTCGGCGAGCACCGCGAGATAAAGGTGGTCGTTGCGGCGGGTGGCGGCGGCGACGCCGGTGAACGTCCCATAGATGAAAAAATCCATGGTCGTCTCTTGCAGCCACAGCCATGGATGGCCAATGCCGCGCGTGACGATGTCACAAATCACCAATACGCTGAAGGCCGTGATGGCGATCCCGCATAGGACCATCAGCAGCTGCTCCAGAGGATCGAGCGCGCGCCATTTAAGATGGCGCTGCTCCTGCAAGACCAGCCCGTCAAAGCGCATCGGTCGGTTCCGGAGTTCGGATCGCAGCCGGCGCGCCGGCGGGGAGCGCTTGGCCCCCCGCACCGGCGCGCGCGTTATTTCACGTTGCGGACGAGTTCGAGCACTTTCACCGCATGCGGGCCGAGGTCTTTCGCCAATTTGTCCTGGATCGGCTTGCTGATCTGCATGAAGCCGGTCTTGTCGACTTTATTGACGACCTTGACGCCCATCTTGGTCAGCTTCGCCAGCGCCTGATGCTCGAGATCGAAGGCGATGGTGGGCTCGCGCTTGCTGACCTCGTCGGCCGCGGCCTGCACCCACTTCTTTTGCTCGTCGGTCAGGCTTTTCCATACCTTGTCGCTGACGAACAATGCGGCGTTGTTGGCTTCATGCTCGGTCAGCGAAAGCACCGGCGCGACTTCGTAGTGCTTGTTGACGAGGTAGTTGTTGATGCCGTTCTCGGCCATGTCGGCGACGCCGGTCTGCAGCGCCGTATAGACCTCGCCGAACGCCATGTGCACGACTTGCGCGCCGTAAGCCGGGAAGGTCGCGTCCTCGGTCACGGTCGCCTGCACGCGCATCTTCATGCCCTTGAGGTCGGCCACCTTTTCGATCGGCTTCTTGCCGTACATGTGGCGCAAGCCCTGGCAGCCGAGCGCCAGCATATGCGCGCCGGTCATCTTGGCGGCGTAGAGTTCGCGCATTGCCGCGATGACGCCCGGATCGCCCAGCGTTTTGATCGCGTGCGCTTCGTCGCGGAAGATGAAGTGGATCGAGAACACGCCCGACTCCGGCTGCGCGGTCGAGGCATTGGCGGTCGACAGGAACACGAAATCGATGTCGCCGGTCTGTACCTTCTGCAAAGTCTGCGCTTCGGTGCCGAGTTGCGCGCTCGGATATTCGTTGATCGAGAACGTGCCCTTGCTCAGTTCCTTGAGCTTGTCGTTGAAGATCTTGGCGCCCTCGCCGTAGCCGCTGTTCTTCGGCTGGTCGTAGGCGAAGGAGAAGGTGCGGTTCTGCGCCAACGCCGCGGTCGACGCCATGGCAAGAGCGGTGCCGAGCAGGAAGCCGCGCACCAGCGGCCCGAAACGCGTAACGGTCATGGACGTCCTCCCGAATAATCGCGCGGCCGGATCGCCGCGCGTCATGGCGCTGATGCGCTCTATCGGGATAGGGTGTGTCGGCGCGTCAGGCGTTGTCAATGCCGGGCGCGCATGAGCGCCTTCAGCCGCTGCGGTGTGACCGGCAATTGCGTCACCGCGCCCGGTTGTTGCAGGGCGTCGTCGATGGCCGAGGCAATGGCCGCGCCGACCGGCGTGATGCCGCCTTCGCCGGCGCCCTTGAAGCCGTAGGTATTGAGCGGCGAGGGCGCGTCTTCGGTGACGATCACCTCGATGCCCGGCATTTCGCGCGCGGTCGGCATCAGGTAATCGGCGAAACTGACCGACAGCGGCTCGCCGTTCTCGGCATAGAGAAACTCCTCAAAGAGCGCGCCGCCCAGGCCTTGCGCGAGCCCGCCGACGATCTGGCCTTCCACCAGCATCGGATTGACCGCCTTGCCGATGTCGAAAGCGACCAGATAGCGCTCGATGGCGACCCCGCCGGTATCGCCGTCGAGCTTGAGCTGCACGACATGCGCGCCGTAGGGATAGACCATATGGCTCGACTTAAATTCGGCTTCGGCGCTGAGGCCCTCCGGCCGCGCCGCCAAGGCGCCGAGCGGCATCGACGGGCCGGGCGTGCCGGTGCGCACGATCTCGCCATCCACGATGTCGAGCGCGCCGGCCGAGGTCTGCATCAACTCGGCGGCCGCGCCGAGCGCGGTCTCGCGCAGCTTCACCGCGGCCATGCGGGTTGCCTCCCCGCACATCACGGTTACGCGCGAGGCAAAGGCGCCCATGCCTTTGTCGATGCGGTCGGTCTGCCCGTGCACGACCTTGATGCCGGCATAGTCCACGCCGAGCGTCTCGGCGGCGATCTGCGCCAGCGCGGTTTCCACGCCCTGCCCGATCGAGGCAACGCCGGTGACGACTTCGACGGCGCCGCTCGGGGCCACCTCGATGCGCACTTTGTCGAACGGCCCGAGGCCGCTTTTCTCGACGAACATCGCGTAGCCGGCGCCGACCTTTTCGCCGGCCGCGCGCCGTTGCGCGAGGGTGCGCTGCATGGCCGGCCAGTCGGCCGCCGTCAGCAGGCGGTCCATCAACTTGGCGTAGTCGCCGGAGTCATAGACGATGTCGGTGCCGAGCGTGCCGAAACCCAGGCTATAGGGCATCGCGCTCTTGGCGATCAGATTGCGGCGGCGGATTTCGATACCATCGATGCCGGTCTTGGCGGCGATGGCGTCGATCAGCCGTTCGCGCACGAAGGTCGTTTCATAGCGGCCGGGCGAGCGGTAGGTCCCGCAGGGCGTCTTGTTGGTGAGGCGGATGTGGCCGCGCGCGCGATAGGCCGGCACGCGGTAGGGCCCGGGCAGCATGGCGGCGGCGAGATCGGGCACCGTCGCCGCGTGCGTGCGCATGTAGGCGCCGTTGTCGTGGAAGAACTCATTGTCGATGCCGAGGATGCGGCCGTCTTTGTCGATCGCCGCCCTGATCTTGTGGCGCTGCTGACGCGAGTGATTGGCCGCGATCAAGTGCTCGCGCCTGTCCTCGATCCATTTGATCGGCCGCTTGAAGGCGAGTGCGGCGGCGCACACCAGCACGTCCTCGGGATACATCTCGCCGCGGATGCCGAAACCGCCGCCGACGTGGCCTTCGTAGAGTTGGACGCTCTCGGGCGTGCGCCCGAACATCATCGCCAGCCGGTCTCGGTTCCAGTGCGGCACCTTGGCGGCGCCGTGCATTTCTAGAACGTCCTTGCGTTCGTCGTAGCGCGCAATCGCGCCGCGCGTCTCCAGCGGCACACCGCTGTGGCGGCCGATCGACAGATCGAGTTCAACGATCGCATGCGCGGCGCGAAAGGCCGCGTCGATGTCGCCGGATTTCTTCTCGATGATCGTCGTTTCGGTATTGCGGTGTTCGTCGAACGGTCCAGGCGCGGCGGCGGCATCGAGGATGACGACGAGCGGCTCGATGTCGAGTGCGACCAAGTCGATGGCGTCCTCGGCGAGGTACGGATCGGCGGCGAATACGGCAGCGACCGGCTCGCCCACATAACGCACGGTGCCTCGCGCCAAGGCGCATTGCCGATAGGGCTCGAGCTCGGTCAAGCCGGTCAGCCGGAAGCCGATCGGCGGGATGTGCGCGACGTCGTCATGCGTCCACACCGCGTGGACGCCGGGCAGCGCCAGCGCCGCCGAAGCATTGATCGATGTTATTTTTCCATGCGCGATCGGCGAGCGCACCACGCGCATATGCCATTGGCCGGGAAACGAGATGTCGGCAGCAAAGCGGCCTTGGCCGGTGAGAAGTGGGCGGTCCTCCAGCCGTGGCAGGGAGCGGCCGATGAACTTAGCCGGTGCGGTCATTGGCCGCGCATCTCCTTCGCGGCCGCGCGCACGGCTTTGATGATGTTCTGGTAGCCGGTGCAGCGGCACAGATTGGACGCGAGCACGTCGAGCAAGTCGTCGTCACTGATATCCGGTTCACGCTCGAGTACGCCCACCGCCAACATTAAAAAGCCCGGCGTGCAGAAGCCGCATTGCAGGCCGTGGTGATCCATGAAGGCCTGCTGCATGGGATGCAATTTGTCGCCGGCGGCCAAACCTTCGACGGTGCGGATCTTCTTGCCGTCGGCTTGCACCGCGAACATCAAGCAGGAGCGCACCGGCTCGCCGTCCACGATCACGGTGCAGGCGCCGCAGATGCCGTGCTCGCAGCCAATATGGGTGCCGGTTTGCCCGCAATCCTCGCGGATGGCGTCGACCAGCGTGCGCCGCGGCTCGACCGCGATGACATGCTCGCGGCCGTTGATGGTGAGGGTGATGTCGGTCCTTTCGGTCATCGGAAATCCATGTGCGGTGAAATCCGCCGTGTCATGCCCGCGAAAGCAGGCATCCAGTAAGCGTGAGCGCTTGTTGTGGAGCAATGCCGTGCTTTTTCTTGGTCTCGGCGTTTACTGGGTCCCCGCCTTCGCGGGGACGACAGCTGAAATTGTATCGCGCTCATGCGGCCCGTTCCTTTGCGCGCAGCGCCGCGCGGATGCGCTGCGGCGTCGCCGGCATCTCGTCGATCTCGACGCCAAACGGGGACAGCGCGTCGTTGATGGCGTTGATCACGGCCGCCGGCGCGCCGATGGCGCCGCCTTCGCCCAGCCCCTTGGCCTTGGTGATGGAGTTGGCGCTCGGTGTTGCCAGGTGATGCAGCTCGATCGGCGGGATCTCGCGCGCGGTCGGCGGCAGGTAATCGGCAAGCGACGCCGTCAGGATGCCGCCGCTCTCGTCGTAAATGATTTCCTCGAGCAGCGCATTGCCGATGCCCTGCGCGATGCCGCCATGCACCTGACCGTCGGCGATCATCGGATTGATGATGCGGCCGGCGTCTTCGGCGACGACGAACTTCTCGACCTTCACATGTCCGGTTTCGATGTCGACCTCGACAGTGGCGACGTGGCAGGCGTTCGAAAACGTTCCGGGCGGGTCGTAGGAGCCTTGTTCGGTGAGGCCGGGCTCGATCTCGCCTTTGAAGCGATGCGTCTGCGTGTAGGCCTCGCGCGCCATCTTGGCGATGGTGACGGAGCGGTCGGTGCCGGCGACCTTGGCGCGGCCGTCCTCCAGCACGATGTCGTCCGCCGCCGCTTCCAGCATATGGCTGGCAATCTTGATCAGCTTGACGCGCACCTTGCGCGCGGCGATCAGCGTGGCGCCGCCGGAAATGACCAATGACCGGCTGGCGAACGTGCCCCAGCCGTAAGGCGCGCGGTCGGTATCGCCGTGCACCACTTTGATCATGTCGGGGGTGACGCCGATTTCGTCGGCTATGATCTGCGCCAGCGTGGTTCGCAGGCCTTGACCGTGCGGCGAGGAGCCGATGCGCGCTTCGACGAAGCCGGACGGATCGACCGTGACGATCACCGTCTCCCAGCCGGGCGTGATCTCCATGCCGCGCGCGGCAAAGGCCGGGCTGCCGTAGCCGGTGCGCTCGCAGAAGGTCGAAAATCCGATCCCGAGGTAGCGGCCCTTGGCGCGCGCTTCTTTCTGCCGCTTGCGGAAGGACGCAACATTGACGGCCGCAGCGGCCATTTCCAGCGTCTGTTTGTAAGTGGCGTCGTCGTATTCGAGGCCCATCACGGTCTTATAAGGAAAGGCGTCGATCAAGTTGCGGCGGCGGATCTCGACCGTGTCGACGCCGAGCGCGGCCGCCGCCTTGTCCATCAGACGTTCAAGCGTGAAGGTGATGACCGGCCGCGACACGCCGCGATAAGGCGCCATGGTGCAGGTGTTGGTCAGCACGCCGCGCGCGCGCGTTTGGTAGTGCTTGACGTCATAGGGACCGGGCATCTCGGCCATCGCCATCAAAGGCTCGACCCCGCACGTGGTCGGGAAACAGGAATAGGCGCCGACATTGGTGACGATGTCGGCTTTCAGCGCGATCAGTTTGGCGCCCTTGTCGAAGGCGCCTTGCAGCGTGATGTATTGGTCGCGCGCATGGAAGCCGGCGATCAGGTTTTCGCGCCGGTCCTCGCTCCAGGCGAACGAGCTTCTATATTTGCGCGCCAGCCAGACCAGCACGACGTATTCCGCGGCCAGCGACATTTTCTGTCCGAAGCCGCCACCGACATCGGGCGCGATCACGCGCAGGTCGCTCTCCGGCATGCCGAGCAGGTCGGTAATGGCGGTGCGAGTGAGATGCGGCATCTGGGTCGCGCAAGTCAATGTGACGCGGCCGGTGGAAGGATCATAGGCGGCGTGGCCGCCGCGCGACTCCATCGGCGTCGCGTTTTGGCGGTGCGAGCGCGCGTCTATGCCGACGATTGTGTGCGCGCCGCTCCAGGCAGCATCGAAACCTTCGCTCTTGAACTGACCTTCGAGGATGACATTGCCCGGCGCTTCGGCATGGATTTGCGGCGCGCCGGCTGCGAGCGCCGCGCGCGCGTCAACCGCCGGCTGGGCCTCGGTGATATCGAGCACGACCTGATCGACAAAGTCCTCGGCTTCTTCCTCGCTCGCCGCGATCACGGCGGCAAGCGGCTCGCCGACGAAACGCACCACGCCATCGGCCAGAATTGGCTGCGACACCGGCTTGTAGTTGAACTTGTGCAGCATCGGCTTGATCGGCTTCACGTCGACGAGATCGGCCGCGGTGACCACCCACGCGTCCTTCGGCGCTTTGATCTTGCCGATTTTGCCGGCGGCGGAGGGGCTGCGCACGAAGCGCACCCAGTGCACCGCTTGCACGTCTCGCGTGAAGCGGCCGCGGCCGGTGACCAACGCGGGATCCTCCAGCCGCCGGATGGAACGGCCGACCCAGGTCATGCCGGAGCCCTTACTATGAGCGGTCATTTCGCGGCGTCTTGCAAGGCGCGCCGCACCACCGCGCGCACCAAGTCGCGCCGGTAGTCGGCGTCGGTCTGGTGATCGACCAGCGGATCGATGGCGGAGGCGGCGGCTTCGGCGGCCGCGCGATAAATGTTATCGCCCGGTATCTGTCCGTTGAGCGCGCCCTCGGCCGCGGGGATGCGGCGCGGGCGCGCCTCGGCGCCGCCGACGCCGACATGAACATCGGTCATGAATCCGCGCTCTAACCGGTAGACGACCAGCGCCGCGCTCATGGCGAAATCGCCGGCGCGGCGGCTGAACTCGTTGAAGCCGAACTTGGCGTCGGGCGCGAGCAACGGCAGCCGCGCCTCGACCAGCAGCTCGTCCTCGGCCAGCGCCGTCGACATGATGCCGGTGAAGAAATCCTGCGCCGCGATCAGCCGTTCGCCGCGCGTGCTTTGCGCCACCATGGTGGCGCCGAGCGTCGCCGCCAGCAGGCACCATTCCGACGCCGGATCGGCATGCGCCAGGCTGCCGCAGAAGGTGCCGCGCATGCGGATCGGGTAATGCGCGATGTGGCGGGCGACCGAGCTCAGCAGCCGGCCGAGCGGATTATCGACGACGGCCCTGTGAAAGGCGCCATGGCGCACGCAAGCGCCGATGCTCAGCACCTTGCCGTCGCTCGCGATCCGGTCGAGGCCCGCGACCGCGTTGATGTCCACGAGATGCGCCGGCTTGGCCAGCCGGAACGCCATGATCGGCACCAGGCTCTGCCCGCCCGCCAGCACGCGGCCGTCTTGCGGCGCGACCTCGGCCAGGATCCGCACCGCCTCGGCGAGCGTCTTCGGCAGGTGATGGACGAAGGACGCGGGCTTCATGCAATGGCTCCGTCGCGGGCCGGCCCCGAATTGGCGCGCGGCCCTCCGCCGGGCGCCGATTGTAGGCGTCTTGGCGGCCGCCGCAGCATCGTTCCGGCAAAAGCGCCCAAGGTCCCTGCAGGATTATATGCGCACAAACGATAAGGGGGGCTGGCTGATTGTCAAACCCACGGGTTATCGCCGCCCTGCAACCAATAATTGTACCAAGCTTGCACTCAACGATTTGTACGTTGGAATTTTATTTATGTTCATATGCGTACATTCAATCACTGAATACGGGCCCCGGCCCGTATTCAGAGGGGGGCGCGCGAAGCGCGTGAGGTTGGGTCAAGAATGACCGCATTTTCAGCGATTATCGACGAG
>Ga0207693_10003342_pt1 | contig 13730 bp, 16 predicted proteins | sample LARL81metaG_FD_184347 | JGI IMG/M metagenome (GOLD analysis project Ga0207693, IMG submission 184347) | Corn, switchgrass and miscanthus rhizosphere microbial communities from Kellogg Biological Station, Michigan, USA - LAR L8-1 metaG... | ecosystem: Host-associated > Plants > Roots >...
CCCCGGCTTCTGCAGCAACGAATCAATATTCAAATGATGCGCGGCCAGGATCTGTGCCAGCCGCGCCACGATCCCCGGCTGGTCCCGCACAAAAAATCGCAAGTACCACGGCGTTTCAAAGTCGCTACTAATTTCAGGCGTAGAGACGTTGCTTGCTACGTCTCTTGTGCCACCACTTGCGGCCAGGCTCTGTGCCACAAACATCAAATCCGATACCACGGCCACGGCCGTTGGATCGCCCCCAGCGCCCGCCCCCAGAAACGCCATATCCCCGCCATACTGGCCCGACGTCAGCACCAGATTGAGGTTTCTCTGTACCCGCCCGAAAGGGGAATCTATTGGCACCAGGCAGGGCCCCACGTCGGCGAACAAGACTCTGTCTTTCAGGTCGGCTCGAGAAATCTGTCGGATCGTGCATCCCAGCTCCGCGGCGTAATCGAAATCGACCGCATCAATCGCACGGATCGTCCGCGCCCGAACCGACTCAGGTTCCACTCGCGCATGCAATCCCGACAGCGCCAAAATCGCAAGCTTGGCGCGCGCGTCGCCGCCATCCAAATCTTCTGAAGCGTCGGCTTCCGCATACCCCCGGGCCTGGGCCTCCTCCAGCGCCTCGCTGAATGGGATCCTCGCATTCTCAATCCGGCTCAGAATGTAGTTGCACGTCCCGTTCAGAATTCCCGCGATGCCGTGGAGTCGGTCGCCGCACAACCCCGTCCTCAGCGCCGGCAGAACTGGCACTCCTCCCGCCACCGAAGCGCCAAACTCAATCTGGCATCCCTTGCTCCCCGCCAGTTGCAGAAGATCCGGACCATGCCTCGCAATCAGCTGCTTGTTAGCCGTGACCACCGATTTGCCCGAGCCCAGTGCGCTCCGCACAATTTGCTCGGCCGGATTGAGTCCGCCGATCAGCTCAATCACGATCTGCACATCCGAGTTCAGCACTGCTTGTACATCATCAGTCCAGACGACATCGCTCGGGACCCACACCTGCTTCTTCCTCTCCACATTGCGGTTGCAAATGTGGGTCAAACGCAGAGACCTGTCGCCGCTCTCGCACAGGATTTTCGCCACTGCGCGCCCCACCGTTCCAAAGCCGATCAACGCAACGCGCACCACGCGACTTTGCTCCGTGCTCTGATTTGGGGCGACACTCGCCACTGCTTTTGAGGTGCTCTTCGGCAATCAATCGTCTCGTTAGGAAAAATGGAATTCCCTATCATACGTGCGACGAAGCCCTATGGCGAACGCCAAGCCTAGTGCACCTTCGTGTTCTTCGTGGCTCAGAGTCTTTGACCTCTCGCTAGGGCGGCATCGCAGGCGGAATCAGCATCAAAGTTGATATCATGGTGCCTGCCTGCTGCGAGTGTCTATCCCGGCGGGAGCATCGCGGACCTATTTTTTCCAGAAGCGCCTGTTTTTTGCGAATTATGCGGCCCAAACAATGGGCCGGGCGCCGAGGGTCTGCAACCACGCCCGGCAGCGGGAGGAGAATGAATGATTCCAGAGTTCGCGACGGTTCCCGGATCCAGGGTCTTGGCATTGATCCTGGCGACGATTCTGGCGGGAGCCACCGCCGTCCATGCCCAACAAACCCCGGCTCAACAACCTCCAGCACAACAGCCGCCCGCCCAGACTCAGCCTGAGAGTCCACAGTCCAGTAGTCAGGAAACTGCCGCCGACGAAACCATGCCCGGCCGCAAGCCGAAAATCAAAGACTACAAGAACTGGACCTACGACATAGGCGGCGGCGGAAGTTTTGCCAGAGGAACGACCGGGAACTACGTTCGTAGCGGTGCGGTCTTTGCGACCGCTGGTGTCGCTCGCAACTACAGCAAGTATTTCGGACTCCGCGTCGATTTCCTTTGGAACAACTTGCCTTTGCGCAACTCAGCCCTGCAACTGGCGCAGGCGCCCGGCGCCACCAGTTATGTCTACACGTTTTCGTTCGATCCCATCGTCAACATTCCGATGACCAAGTCGTGGGGTGGTTACTTCCTCGGCGGAGTCAACTTCTACCATCGATCGGGTTCGCTCGACTCTTCGACCGCCATTCCCGGGTCGGCTTGCACTCCCTTCTTCGCCTGGTGGGGAACCTGCTCTGGTGTCAGCCTCCCCATCAATGGGAAATTTCTCGACGCCAGCATGAACCAGTTTGGCGAGAACGTCGGCGGTGGCGTGACCTACACGATACGCCCGAACATCCAGATTTATGGTGAGTGGCGCTTGCTGCATGGGAAGGGCGGCGGTTCTACCACGGACTTGCGTCCCATCACTCTCGGCGTCCGCTGGTAACACGGGCTCGCATCGCGAGCCAGTGCGTCACGACACTTGATGTGCCTCTCTTATTTTTCGACAAACGACTTGAGCCTCGACAGCGCCTGATCCCACCGTTCAGAGACGAGGTCGAGGTATTCCTTCATTCCCGCGAGTGGCCGCGGGTCGAATTCAAATCGGCTTTCACGTCCCGCACGCATACAGCGTACGATTCCCACCCTCTCCAAGACCCGAAGATGCTTGGTAATCGCCTGCCGAGTCAGCCTCGAGCCTTGGGTAAGTTTAGAGATGGAATAGGGCCGCCCCGAGCTCAGCTTCGCAATCAGGCCGAGCCGTACCTCATCGCCTAGCGCCGCGAAAATCACGGCCTGCGATTGCCGTCTCGGTCCTGGGCTATGACGTTTGTGCGACATGCTTCTCGATGTTCTTCATCTGCTCCGCCCATCCACCATCGTTACGGCGGAATGCTTCCAGTCGGCGGTCGCCGGGAATGTTCTCGAATCCCGATTCCGTTACCACCAGCAACGTCCCCACCGCTGTCTTCTTCAGTCGGAACTCAACCAGAGTAGGAGTTTCCTTCGAATAGTCCATTTGCGGATCGACCGCATAAGGATGCCAGGTAAACGAAAAATATGCTTCCGGTTCCATCTTTTGCACGACCGCTTCCCATTTCAAATGCTCATAACCGGGATACGTTATATACCCACGCGAGACTCCACCCGGAGCGAAAGGACCGTCCAGCTTCACCCGGAACCACTCACCAAACTCCCGGTAGTCCGTCAGCGCCCGCCAGACTCGTGAAACCGGCGCCTTGAGCTCGATTTGTTTCTCAATGCGATTCTCCATGTTAAGCAACCTCTCGGTTGCATATTAGTCGAGTGCAAGAAAAAATGCAACCGTAAGGTTGCGTGTATTGGATTTCGCTATTCGGGATTCGTGCGGTAGTTCCACAGATCTGTATTCAGCTTCTGCAACTGCACGAACGAAGAGGATGCTGAGGGCTGAGCCACGTCAGCGTCAGAATTCGCTTCGCGCACGGCCGCTTCGACGATGCCGTGCGATGGCGCCAGTGAGCACGCGGGGTCGGTCGCCAAAGCATCCCCGGTCAGCAAGAAGGCTTGGCAGCGGCAGCCGCCGAAGTCTTCGCCGCGGCGATCGCAACTGCGGCACGGCTCCGGCATCCAGTCTTCCCCACGGAATTTCTGGAACGAAGACGACTCCTGCCAGATCCATGCCAGCGTCTTGTCGCGCACGTTCTCAAACGACATCCCCGGAAGAACCTCCGCCGCATGGCAGGGAAGCACTTTGCCAGCTGGATTGATGAGCATCAATCTTCGTCCCCAACCCCCCATGCAAGCCTTGGGATACTTGGCGTAGTAGTCGGGAACCACCGAGTCAATTCGCATCCGCCCCGCCAGCCGCTTCTCGGCCTCTGCCACAATCGCCACGGCCCTCTCAAGCTGTGCATGCGTCGGCATGAGCGCTGCACGGTTCGCTAACGCCCACCCGTAGTATTGTGTGTGAGCAATCTCAACCCGCTCTGGATTCAGTTGCTCGATGAACGCGATCATCTCTTCCACGTGATCGAGATTCTGCCGGTGCACCACCAGGTTCACCGTGAACGCGATCTTGTGACGACGAATCGCCCGCGACAATTCGATCTTGTGCGCATGCGCCTTCGCCCCGGCAATCCAGTTCGCTGCTTCCTCACGCGAATCCTGAAAGCTGATTTGGATATGATCAAGCCCCGCGTCAACGAGCGCCTGCAACCGCTGATCGTTCAAGCCCAATCCTGACGTAATTAAATTGGTGTAAAGTCCCGCGGCCCGCGCGGCAGCGATGAGTTCGGTCAGGTCCGTACGGGCTAGCGGCTCGCCACCGGTAAAGTGCGCGTGCAGCATCCCGAGTTTGCCGCCCTGCGAGAAAACGCTTGCCCACTCCTTAGTCGACAACTCCTCGCTCGTTCCCGCAAGTTGCAACGGGTTGGAGCAATACACGCAGTGCAGCGGACAGCGATGGGTCACTTCGGCAATCAACGCAAGAGGATGAGGAACCATGAAATCATTTCCGTAGAGACGTAGCTCGCTACGTCTCGGAAGCGAGAGAAACCCAGCCGCCGACGTCCCTACGTCTAGTAATCGACGATCCGCTTCTTCTGCAACTGCTCCAGAAAGACGCTAATGTCGCTTCGAATCTTCGCTGGATCCGCCGCGTTAAATTGAATCTGCAACTCCGCAATGATCTCGCCGAACGTGCGCTGCCCGTCGCAGCGCTCCAACACCTGCCGTCCCGTGCCTTGCAGTTTGATGGCACCCTCGGGAAACAGGATCACTCGATCTTCCTCGGTGCCGCCCCAGCGGCATCCCGCAGCGAGTCGCGGCTGGCTGGTGTCTGACAGAAGAGCCATCCTTAGGAGCCCTCGATAAGAAACACGCCAGGCGGTGGCCACCCGGGCTGCACGTAGGCAAAGTGAAGCGCGTCGAGTTGCGCCCACAAAATGTCGCACTTGTCCCGCAGCGCCTGGATGGCAAGTTCTTGCTCGGCTCGCGTCTTCGCGTTCTCGTACACGTAGTTGATCGCGAACTTGGCGTCTTCCGGAGCTTGGGTCAATCGCGCCTCGAAGTAAGCCAAACCGCCCGACAGCCACGGGTAGTGCTCGCGCAGCTTTTCCATGCGCAGCGAAATCAAATCGCGCGAGAACAACTCGGTCAGTGACGATGCCACAGCCTCTAGAAGACTGCGGCTCCGCACGATGTTTAGATATTCGTTGACCGCGAAGCGAGTTGCCGGAAGAATTCCAGTCCCTGCCCGCACCTGGTCGGGGTTCAGTCCGGTCGCTTCGGCGAGCTTCAGCCAGCGCTTGATTCCACCTTCGCTGTTGGCATCACCGTCGTGATCTACTACGCGCTTCCGCCACGCACGGCGAAACACCGGATCAGGCCCGCGCGACAGAATAATCGAATCCTTAATAGGAATAATGCTCTGGTAGTAGTACCGATTCAAGGCCCACGCCTGCAGTTGACCTCGGCTGAGGCGGCCATCGTGCATCATCAGGTGAAATGGATGCTGGTGGTGATACCGTTCCTCGCCCACACTTCGCAACTGCGCGCGCAACCCGTCGAATGACAGAAGTTCCGTATCGGCGCTTGCATCTATAGGTCGAACTGCCATCCATCCTCCGCGATTTCCCAGCCTGCCTCGCGCACCCGCCGAAACTCCGGCCCGCCCTCTTTCAGCATGGGATTCGTGTTGTTGATATGAATATAGATTTTACGTGGACGACGCAGTCCCGCCAACCGGCTGAGACTCCCGTCGGCCGACGACACCGGTACATGCCCCATTTGACGGGCCGTTTGCCCGCTCCCCTGAATGCGGATCAGTTCATCATCGCTCCAGAATGTGCCATCGAAGAGCAATACATCCGCGGCTTCAAATTCCGCCAACAGCGCATCATCGATCTGCGGAACTGCCGCCATGTAAGCGAGACGCTTGCCGGAAGGTGATTCGATAATCAGTCCCGAAGATGCTTCACCCGCCATGAGCTGAGATCGTCGCTCCGGCGTAACGTAGGCGGGAAAGTGCTGGCCCAACGACAGCGAGCGGCAACGCAATTTGGAATCGTCTCCGTCCGCATTGAGGAATGAAAACAAAGCGCCGGGTAAGAAGTTGCTCCACGCCACCTGGTTCGGAACTCTCTGTAACATTCCGAACATCGAATTGTCTTCGGTGAGAATCCGACGGATCGACTCGGTCGCGTGCACCCGCAGCGGTTGCAATTCCCGCAGCAGTAACAGACCGAGCACGTGATCGATGTCGGCATTGGCAAGAACCACTCCCGCGACCGGCGATTGCCTCACGCCTTCGCGAGGCTGAAGTTCGGCCGTCGCCTCGATCTGCGAGCGCAGATCCGGAGAAGCTCCGAGCAGGAACCACGAAGAGCCATCCGAGCTGATGGCAACTTGTGCCTGGCTCCGTGCCTTACCGCGAAATTCTCCCGCACGCACGCCGCGACAGTTGGAACATGCGCAATTCCATTGAGGAAATCCTCCGCCGGCGGCGGAGCCGAGGATCTTCACACGCATAACTAGCGAGTGTAGCAGCCGAGACGGCTGTTTCGGCCAGCGACAAGGGCTTGCCGGAAGGATGACAGAATTTGCAACTTTAGGCCCTCTTCCTGCACGGAAAATGAAAACTCGCTACGCGGCGACCGAGTTTTCGCTCATCAGGGCGTTTTTCCTTGCCTTGCCCGTGCGTTCCGCAGATACTCGGAGTGCCCGTCCATCGGGCGGCAGCCCTCTCCTGCCCTCCCCGCTTTTTCCTCCCCGCCGGCTACAGAAGTCCGCCAGTCTTGATTGCCAAAACATTCAACGCCATTTCTAACTTCGTGATGGCTTCGCCGATTTCTGGATGCTCTCCGATCTTTTCCTGCAACGCCTTCAATATCTGCTGAGCACTGGCAATGTGCGCCTCTGCCTCAGCCGGATTCTGTTTGCCTGGTGTCTCCATGTAATTTCCCCTTACGGTCGCAATTGCGGTCTCTATCCTCCATTCTACTCACTCCTTCGTCCAAGTCACTGGCGCCATCCCGGCCATCTTCATCGTATGAGCCGTGTCCTATGAACCGTGATATAGTGCTCCGGCCGTAACCCGCGGGCCATTTTCTCAGTGCTGATTCAAATCCTCTGCTGACCTGATGAAAGGCAAACGAATGGGCTACACGATATTTCCCGTAAAACTCAGAATCGCTTTTGCGATCCTCGTTCTAATCTTGTTTACTGCCATGGCGTCGGGGCAGGAGAAGGTCTTGTACAACTTCTACGACGTTGGCGGATCGGTATTGCCCGTCGCCGGTGTGATCTCTGACGCCGCGGGCAATCTCTACGGCACCACTTTCTACGGCGGTGCCTACGGCAACGGCATGGTATTCGAGTTGTCGCCCGAGGCCGGCGGGTGGAAGCAAACCGTGCTCCACAGTTTCAACTGGGACGGCATCGACGGATTCTGGGTGACCGGCGGATTGGTCTTTGACACCGCCGGCAATCTCTACGGAACGACGCAATTCGGTGGCACCGGGAATTGCACAAGCGCAATCGGCGGCTGCGGAACCGTCTTCGAATTGAGCCCCTCCGCTAGCGGAGAATGGACCGAAACCATCCTTCATAACTTCCAGGGCAGTGACGGCTTTGAGGCTCATGCCGGCCCGATCATTGATGCCGCAGGAAATCTCTACGGAACCATGGCCAGCGGTGGCTCCTTCGGTCAAGGCACCGTGTATGAATTGTCGCCCGCTGCCAGCGGTTGGACCGAGAAGACTCTGCACCACTTCACCGGAGGCGACGATGGCGGCGTCCCCTACGGCAGCCTCCTCCTCGACGCGGCTGGCAATCTCTACGGCATGGCTTCAGCCGGCGGAGGCTCAACCGCCGCATGCCGTTACGGATGCGGCACCGTCTTCGAATTGAGTCCGGGCACAAATGGCCAATGGACCGGAAAAGCTCTGCACAGCTTTTCCAAGAACTTGAACGATGGACATTACCCCTATGCAGGCCTGATTCTCGACGCGGCCGGCAATCTCTATGGATCGACTCTCGAAGGCGGCGGCACCGGCAAGAACAACCGCGGAATCGTCTTCGAGTTACGCCCCCGTGTCGACGGTAGCGGAAAATGGACCGCGAAAATCCTGCATAACTTCAATGAACAACTTGACGACGGCGTCAATCCTTCTGGAACCCTCATCTTCGATGCCTCGGGCAATCTCTACGGCGTCACCCTCGTTGGCGGCGCTAGCGGCGGCGGCACAGTCTTCAAGTTAACGCCCACCGCCAACGGCCCTTGGGCCGAGACCATCGTTCACCAATTCGGCAAGGGCGGCGTCGACGGAGACAACCCGAACGCCGGCCTGATCTTCGGAACCTCCGGCGATCTGTTTGGCACCACCGGCCAGGGCGGTACCTACAACGAGGGCACCGTATTTGAAGTTAAGCCTTAGCCTGTGGAATCGGGTGTTCGATCACTTGATCTGTTCCCGATCTTGCATCGGTGTGTTCACCAGGAGGACTGGTTTCTTGCCATGCACAGTGCGATTGCGCCCTTCTCCCTTGGCTTGAAACATTCTTGCGTCGGCCAGTGCGAGCAGTTCCGCGGCATCTTCTCCATCTTGCGGATAGCTCGCCAATCCTGCGCTGATCGTCACCCGCACTTTCTCGCCAGCCGCGCTCACATCAAGCGGCGTGCTGGCCAGCAGTTGACGCAAACGCTCCAACTTCTGCTGGGCTGCCATAATGTCGGTCTCTGGCAGAATCACAACGAACTCTTCACCGCCGTAGCGTCCCGCAATGTCACTCTGCCGGAATGTGTCATGCAGCAGCGTGCCGATCTTTTGCAACGCCAGATCGCCGGCAAGGTGTCCGTGGGTGTCATTGAGCCGCTTGAAGTGGTCAGCGTCAATCACCGCAATCGTCAGTCCCTTCTTGTAGCGCCGAGCGCGGCTCAGTTCCACCGAGAAGCGGTCGTCCACATAGCCCCGGCTGAACAGTCCGGTGAGCGGATCACGAGTCGCCATCTGCAACAGCTTCTGGCTGCGCGCCACCACTGCGATGCTGAGCGCCGAAGCGATCAGCATGATGATGAGACGCGAGATTTGTGCCGACCAACTGAACAATCCATAAGGATACGGCGCGTATTGCGGCCCGTTGAGATCCCAATGCTTGGCCGTGAAATCGACGATAGTGAGATATTGTGCGCACGCCAATAATCCTGCACTGATGCAGATCCGTTTGTCGTAGCGCAAGCTGGTCGCGCCGATTACCAGAAAATAGCCCTCGAAAACAACCTTGCTGTTGACGGCGGTATGCGGCTCGTTCAGGAGAAGAAAAAGAACAAGTCCGCCACTGACCAGCGTCACGTCAAAGCTGCTGCTTGCGAAACCGAGCCAGGGTGGATTAAATTCGCGCGAGACCAGCAGATAAACAACGACCGACAGAATGAAGGTCACTCCGGTCAGGCTTAGCCCGACGAAGGCCTCCTTCGGATCCGCCGTGAAAAAAATCGTATTAATAATAGGGATCAGCAGAAGAAAGCCAGCTAAGCCTAGACGAATTTTCGCCACCAGCAATTCCCCGGCTACCGCGGCGTGAGCCAGAACCGGGTCGGGGCGCGACCACAGGGATTGGATGAATCTCAAGGGAATACTCATAAGGGATTTACAAACGAAGGCCGGTGCCTGATCTCGTCCAATGAATCCGGGAACCTAGGTTTGCACTGGGATCACGACTCAGTAGAACGTTGCCCCAAGAATAGAAGCACAAGGCTCGCCGGGCAATGAGAATCCACCGCCGTGTTCAAAGAAACGCAAAACCGCCAGTTGGGCGAGATTCATCTGGAAACGGGCAGGTCCATATAGATGAATTGCCCCGGTTCCAGACGCAAAGGAGCCACGGGCCTTTGCGCGCGCTCGGACGGCGACCCCATGCGCGTTACCATTAGAGTTACGTCCTTGCCGGACGGCACCACGATGCGATAGCTACTGTCGGCAAGAACGGAGTGACCGTGACCCTCTCGGTCCAGAAAACTCAACGACGCCTTCACGGGAACGCCAGTTGCCGCATCGATCACGCGTCCAGTAACCACGCCAGCCTTCTTACCTAGCCTTACGCTAATCGTGACGGAAGGACGGTCCCCGTTGAGTTCCACCTTGGGCACTTCAGCCTTGGAATCTGCGTAGAAGGCGTCGAACGGATCCATGTAAGAGTCTGCATCTTTTCGCGCATAGAACTTGTAGGTCCCCAACGGCAGACGTCCCCGAAAGGCAAACTGACCACTGCTGTCGGTTTTAACCGACGGCGGGGTGATGTCATCGAACCCAAGGTCTTGCGGGACTGCATAGACCGTAGCGAATGAGATGGGGCTTCCATTCTGATCCACGACAGTGCCCTTGATCTCTCCGGTAGACGGTTTTGTGGTTTGAGAGTAAGCGAGCAGACTTCCACCAACCACGACGAGGACGAGGAGATGCTTCATAGATTCTCCAAACGGGTGCGCTGGAACCTACGATGCCGAGGGGAAGAGAAGGGTTTCATCGCTAGGCCGACACTCGGCGTGAACACTCAAACCGCGCCGAGTAACGCTGGCAGCGGACCTAGTTCATGTCTCCGAGTGAGCAGGCGCCGGGACCGCGCGGATCCCCGCACGATCCGCAAGCGCTTGGTGCCGATGCCGAGGGTGAGGATCCCTTGGCCGATACCGCAAATACAGAAAGCTGCGGCGCAAGCTTTTTGGTGTGGCACTTCGGGCACTCGGCCTTCTCTTTACCGTACACAAGCGCTTCGAACTGGTGCTGGCATTCCTTACAGATGTACTCGTAGATGGGCATGAGTGCCTCCGGATCAGTCTCTATTAAAATCAATTTGTGGTAAGTTCGCAAACTTCAAATTCTGCAGGACGCACTTCATGGGCAACCCGTGTCCCATTCCGCCCACGCCGATGGCTGGGTGGTGGCCATGTGCAGACCATCGCCAGTTTCCTTTTGCCCCGCAAGATCCATCTGCCATCCGCCGAGGAGCGCTTGGTCGAGGTTGAGTCCGGCATCAAAGTGCGCTGCTGGTGCTATTGGCAGGGCAAAGATCGTGCCCAACCTCTCACTCTGATCGTCGTCCACGGCCTCGAGGGCTCCTCCGATTCTCAGTACATGCACGGTATAGCGCGGAACGGTCTGGCAGCGGGAATGAACGTCGTGCTCATGAACCAGCGCAACTGCGGCGGCATGGATCATTGCGCGCCCACGCTCTACAATTCAAGCCTCTCGGGCGACGTGGCTGCGGTCGTAAGAAATGTCCTCGAAAACAACGGCGTCTCGCGCTTCGCGCTGATCGGTTTTTCCATGGGCGGTAATTTAGTGCTGAAGCTGGCCGGCGAGTGGGGAAATGAAGGACCACCGCAATTTCGAGCAGTCGCAGCGGTCTGTCCAGCGATCGACCTGGCCGCCTCTGCCGACGCTCTACACGAGCCTGCCAACCGCATTTACGAGTACTACTTCCTCATGCAGTTATTCCAGCGTTTGCGCCGCAAGGCGCGTCTTTTCCCGGCTAAGTTTGACCTGTCGCGCCTGCGCGGCATTTCCACCCTGCGTCAGTTCGACGACCGCATCACCGCCCATTATTGCGGTTTTACAGGAGCCGACGACTATTACGCCCGGGCGGCGGCAACGAACGTAATCGACCGTATCGCGGTGCCGACTTTGATAATCCACGCAAAGAACGATCCCTTCATCCGTATGCAGCCCGAAACGCTGCGCCGCATCGCCGCCAATCCCAATATCACCTATATCGAGACAGCGGACGGCGGCCACTGCGCCTTCCTCGGCGAACGCAACGGCGGGCACACTGCCGACGCCGCCGACGACGGACGCTGGGCCGAGCGCGAGGTCGTGGACTTTGTTGCTGCGCACTCCTTCGGCTAAAGCTTTAGCTGGGGAAGCAACTGTTCCGATGGACTATTACCACACTCAGATCGCAGACATCTATGACCTCGCGAACCCGTGGTCGCAGGATCTGAATTTCTATCTCTCTCGCGCCGGGCCTCGCGCATGTAGCGTTCTGGACCTCGGTTGCGGTACAGGCATGCTCTGCTGTGCCCTCGCCAAACGTGGTCACCCGGTGACGGGAGTTGATCCGGCACCATCGATGCTGGCCGTCGCCAAGCGCAAACCTCAAGCGGAGTTGGTAGAGTGGGTCGAGTCTTCGGCGCAGAGCTACAAGTCGCAGCGGCGTTTTGACCTGATCGTCATGACCGGGCATGCTTTTCAAGTACTTCTTACCGATGCCGATACGCTCGCAGTATTGCAGACCATGCGAGGCCATCTCGGCGAAAGCGGCAGGGTTGCATTTGAAACTCGCAACCCGCGCATGGATTGGGTTGGCGAGTGGGCCGGACGAGTCCGCAGATTGCCCGAACAAATTCTGGAGACGTTGGAAATCATCGGCAACGACGGCGAATTCATTTCGTTTGAAACTAACTACCGCTCACCGCATGGGACGCTGATTGCGCGCAGCACACTGCGGTTTCCATCGCGCGAACACGTAGAGTCTCTGATCGTCCGTTCTGGACTCACGGTACGTAATGTTTTCGGAAGCTGGGATGCCGGCCCCTTCGTAGCGGAAGGCTCGAGAGAAATGATCTTCATCGCGGACATCGCCCGTTGAGAGCTCGGCGTGCCACTGAGCACCTCAAGAACCCCAGCCTCTCCGACCGTGACCGCCGTCACTGACATGCCCCCACTCCAAGCGGAAGATGCCGTCATACACCCGCTCGCTTCCCCGAAGAGCACTTCCCGCACCGGGACGCGACACCCTCAGAAGCGTGTGGTTCCTATAGTGGAGTAGATCGAGAACCCAGGGGATCGAACCTCAGGACGCGGTCCAGGATGTCCCCGTGCAGGCCACACTCTCCCATTACCGCATTCTGGAACAAATCGGTGCCGGAGGGATGGGTGTTGTCTTTCGCGCGCATGACGAGCGCCTCGATCGCGACGTCGCGCTGAAAGTCCTTCCTCCGGGAACCGTGGTGGGAAAGTCGGCTCGCCAGCGCTTTCACCAGGAGGCGCTGGCTCTTTCAAAGCTGAACCATCCCAATATCGCCACGGTCCACGACTTTGACACGCAGGATGGAACCGACTTTCTGGTTGAAGAACTGATAGATGGCCTGTCTCTCGATGCGATGCTGGCGGCAGGGCCGCTCTCCGAAAAAGAAATCATCCATCTCGGATCGCAACTGGCCGAAGGCCTCGCGGTCCGCAGAACCGACAGGCATGTATTCTTCCGCGCGAACGAACACTGCTGGCTGTTGTTCGATCGTCCCTCGGTCTTCGTTGAACCCTACCTGGAATTGGTGAAAGACGAGGAGATTTCAGCGCACATCGCGGATGCCACCAAAAAGGTTGAGACAGGTTTCTTTGTGCGCATAGCAGCACCAAAGATGATGAAGAGAGCGGCGAAGACGCCAAACGCGGAGCCGGATACATTGCTGCGTCCACCCGTGATCGTCGTGCCGTAACCCAACCAACGAGAGCCCGGCCACGCCCGGACTCTCAACCCAAGGCAATCCTCACCAACCTCAACTCGCGCGCGCCGGAGCCCGATGCAGCCACGGCATCAGTTCCACTCCACGCCCCTTCGTTTTAATGCGAACATAGGCCAGCCCTAGCATTGCCAGAGAAATCACGAGCAGCCCGATCGTCGCGCCGCCAATCCCCATCCGGTGCTTTGGCAAAATTGACACGCGTCCGTAAACGAATTCAAGATGCACCCAGTACACTAGAAGCGACGCCTGACCCAGCAAAATCACGGGACTGAATCCCCACTGCGCCGCTCCCCGGCGGCACCACCCATAGCTCGCCGTCATGATCACCAGCAGCATTCCCACCCGGATCAGAAAGAAACTCGGGCTCGTATGCCAGT
>Ga0207693_10003343_pt1 | contig 13729 bp, 17 predicted proteins | sample LARL81metaG_FD_184347 | JGI IMG/M metagenome (GOLD analysis project Ga0207693, IMG submission 184347) | Corn, switchgrass and miscanthus rhizosphere microbial communities from Kellogg Biological Station, Michigan, USA - LAR L8-1 metaG... | ecosystem: Host-associated > Plants > Roots >...
CCTACTTGGTAGACCGGCCGGAGGACCTGCGGCTGGAGCCGGAGTCGTCCTCGTCATCGGAACTGGAGGCGACGGCCTGACGTTCCTCTTCTGCCTTCTGCCTTTCTTCAAGAATGGTCCGCTCCCACTCCGATCGCGTCATGACGACCTCACCGCCTTCAGCTGACGCGAGAGCCGGAGTTGAGGTCGGGTAGGCCTGCTTGACGTCAATGGCGCCCGTAGCCGGAGGCGTGGTGCCGACGCCAAGGACCGCGCCGAACGGCCAGCGGGCCGTAATCGCGGAGCCGGGCTGCATGACTGTGACCGGGTTGACGGTCGCGTAGGCGAGGCGCATCGTCATCCGCATCGCCACGGAGTCCTGCTGCATCAGGTTGAGGATAACGACTCCGGCGTCATTCGAGATCACGCCCTGGTCGAACATCTTGAAGCTGATGTCGCGCCGGACGCCGATGATCGACTTGGAGAAGTCGCCACCGAGCATGATTGCGCCCGTGGTCGGCATAACCCACGAGCCGTTCTTGATCTCCGGGAGCGGGTAGCCGTAGAGCGTCCCGCCCGGCCCACCGGACATATCCGGCTGGTAGATCGGGATGCCCTGCGCGGAGCGGAGGCCGGAGAGCTTCCACTTCATCCCCGGCATAGCCGCGAAGCCATCCAGGGTGTAGCCGGACTGGGACATCGTCAGGCCGAGCGCGGAAACGTCCTGGCCCAGGTCCACGCCTGTGCCTTCGATCACAGAGTGGCCGGACTTGGTTGCGCCGACGAATACCGACTCACCCCAGGTAGAAGGCTTGTTGATGCCCCACAAGACGGCCGAGTCGATAAGCGCGCCCACGGCCTCCGTAATGCGGGGCTTGACCTGGTCCCACAGCGGCACGTCCGCGTCGTCCAGGTACGCCTCCGGGATCGGGACGATACAGGCCAGCTCTTCCACGACCATGACGACGTTCTTCCACGCCTGGTTGGAAGTCTGCTTCATGCCGGTGTCGCCGCCAACCCAGTAGGCGACCGGAAGAACGTCAAGAACCGGGAGCCGCTGGGTGTGGGATGAAAGGATGGTACGCCCCATGAGGGAGAGCGCGGCCGAAGCCTGGGGCGCTTCCTGAATGATCTCCGATGCGAGCGGCTGCGGGACAAGCGGGTCAACTCCGGCCGCTGTGCGGACGATGCCCGTATTGTAAACTGGCACTAAATGCCTCTCCGCGCAAGCGCGGTATTAAGCGCCTGCGGCTAGTCTCTCTGATAGAGGGACCGGAACCACTCATCAGAGGTCCGGGGCTCTTGCGTCCCGGACGGAGCGGAACCAGCTCTCATGGACTCAACCGGGCGTGCACCGTTCCGGCCCGTGCCTGGCTGCTGGAGAGACTGTTCAGTCCGCTCCCGTACGATCTGATCGGCTAGCTCTGTGGCTCTCGTTTCGATCGCCGCAGCAATAGCGGCTGCCCTGTCATTGATCTCCTCGTCCGTTCCGGTCCCGAGGAAATCAATAAGCTCTGTAGGCAGGTCATTCGTAGCGGCGGCCATAATCCGCGCGTGGTCGGCTCGCGCCTCGTCCCGCTCGCGCTTGGCCTCGTCCCGTTCGGCCTGGGCTTTCTCCAGGTCGGTCATTCCTTGCTTCTTCAGTTCCGCAAGTTCCTTTGCGGCCCTGGAATTCTCCCGCGCCCGGCTCTCATTCTTCCGGGCCATTTCCTTCCAGTGAGCTAGCTCAGCGGCGGTATCCGCGCCACCCTCATCCGTTCCGGTCAGGGTGTCTGAGCCTTCTGGGTCCGTTCCGGTCCCCTGGCTTCCATCATCGAGCTGTGCCGTTCCGGCTCCAGTCGATTCTGGGGCTGCCTCACTCATCCGAATTCTCCTTGTACATCTACGCGCGATTATAGACCTTATCCGGGCCGTTAGGAAGCCCTACCCTTTGTGCTTCGCTTTAGCGGCTGCCTCCTCTACGCCTGGAGCGTGCCCCGGCCGGGCTCCGGTCGCGCGCTGGTGAAGGTTGGAGCAGAGTCCCTTGACGATTCCGGGACTCACGTATTTGCCAAGCTCCACGACGCACCGGTCAAAGTCTCCGGGTACGCCCCAGCGGATCTTTGCGGCTCCGGCTCCGTGGGCCCAGTACTCCATGAGCCTATTGGTGTTCTTGACATCCTTGGGAGTCGCTTCCCGTCCGGCCGCCATTATACTGCCTCCACTAGGAGCGGGCCGCAGTTAGCGGTCCGGCGTTTATTGAGGACATCCACACAGTCGACTCGCCACCAGAATGCCCCGGTAACTCCGGTATCGCCCGCTGGGATATCGAACTGGGCCAATGTCTGGCCCGCGTTGTCAGGGTCCGTCACGATATCAGATTCATAGACCTGAACGGACGGGTCCGTGTCCGGTGTAGCCCGGCTGGGCTTTGTATAGAATTCTGAGATCATCCCGGTCCCATCACTGATATCCGGGAACTGGGCGGTTACGACTACGTCATTCCCACGCGGGAATACGAGGCCGGTCTGATCCATTAGGTCACCTCCGCGTGGAGACTATCTGTCGTTACTCCTCCGGCCGTCCGGTCTGTACCGACTCCGGCCGGAGCCGTCCTAACCTTGATACTGGCAGAAATACGGGACACGCCTACCGTGACCCGAGGACCGCTGACAACGAATACGATGGCGGTGATCTTGTCCGGTAGGGCTCCGGCGACGAATGCCGTAACGGACCCGTCCGCCTGAGACACGGCGACGGCGAGCCCGGAGAGGATGCTCAGGACGGCCACATGGCCATCGGCGCTGGAAGCCGAGAGGCCGGAGCCCGCGAGGACGAACACGGTGGAAACGGCACCTGACGCCGCTGAGCGGGCCGTAGCGGCTCCGGAGAGGCTTCCGGCGAGTACGACCCTACCGGAGCCGGCAGAGGCCGTTAGGGAGCTTCCAGCGAGGACTCCAGTCAGCCCCATCGTCCCGGCCGCGAGCGAGGCCACGACGGACGAGCCAGCCAGCGGCCAGGTTATCGCTCCGGTCTGGATTGCTACCGCGCCGGACCCGGCCGAGGACGAGGCCGCAGAGCCCGCAATAACTGCCGTCCGGGTTATGGCCCCGGACGCAGAAGCCTGGGCCGTAGCGGAGCCGGAGACGGCTTCCCTGAGCGCTACGGTCCCGGCCGCAGAAGAGGCCGATGACGCTGAGCCGGCCAGGGCTCCGTTGAGGCTCAGCGTCCCAGAGGCGGATGAGACCGGCAGGGAGGTCCCAGCCACTGGGTAGGTCTGGGCTCCGCTAACGATCGCGAGCGAGCCGGACCCTTGAGACGTGGTGGCGGATGCTCCCACCATTTGGGAGACGGTGCCCAGCGTTCCTGTAGCTGAGCTAGCCGAGGCAGAGGAACCCGCCACCACGCCGATCTGTCCCACAGCGCCATTAGCCGCTGAGGAAGCAATTGAGGAACCCGATATCAGGGCCGTCCGGGCAATGGTACCATTAGCCGCAGACGCGGACGGAGCCGAACCCGCAACGATCCCGTTGAGGCCCATCGTGCCGTTCGCGGACGAGGCGGACGGAGCAGAAGCCGTAACCACCATTGTCTGGACGATGGCCCCGGAGGCCGGAGCCGAATTCAGCGCGAGGCTTGATATCAGGGCCGTCCGGGTTACCGTCCCGGCCGCACTAGACGAGGACGCTCCGGAGCCCGTCACGACCAGCGGGCTGAAGTTGCCCGTGGCCGAGGAGGACGCAGGAGCCGAGCCCGCAATTATGGCGGTCCGGGTAATGGTCCCGTTCCCGACCGACGCGGACGGAGCCGAGCCCGCGATGACCGTGTTCCAGGTAATCGTCCCAGAGCCGGACGAGGACGAGGGAGCCGAGCCCACAAGCGCGCCAAGGGTGCTGAGCGTCCCGCTCGCCGTCGCGGCCGATGCGCCGGAGCCCGACAGCTGGATTGTCTGCTGAATCAGGACGCCAAGCGTATGGCTTGTGACGGACGAGAAACAGGTCATATTCGGAGCCGTACCCATAAGCCCGGACGCCATTCCCGACCCATACATAAACGGGTTGGCATTCGAGTCCATAATGCCGTCAAAGCCAGCCGGTACAAATACTTTGTATGGGGCTCCGGCCGGCACACGAGCCCGGCCGAGGAATATGTCATTGGCAAGAGAGGCCGTCAGGGCATTCCAGCTAATGGCCGTGGAGGCCGTCGTATTGTTCTTGCTTGACTGCTGGGTGCCGTCCCGCGCGAACGTCGATGGATAGCCATTGTAGAATTCAGCAAAGGTCGTGTCACAGCTAGTGGAGCCAATAGCAGCGCTATAGGTAAAGTTGAGGGTTGTTGCCCCGGTCCCGGTCGATACGCCAATCCAGATATCCTGGGTATGCGGAGTGCCATTCGTGTCCGTATAGGGACCGGCGACCTTAGTCCAGCCAGAGGTAATCGCAGCCGTATCCGACACGCCGCTCATATTGATCGTACCGCTAGCGGTCTTATGCGCCACAACCAGGAGCGAGCCGACGTTGCCTACCTGGACCCCAAGCGTTCCCTGACCGGAGGCCCGCGAGACAGAATACGGGTAAGCGACAGGATTAATCAATCCGGCCGGAGGAGTCGTGGACCCGCTCTTCCAGCCCATTATGACGCCGCAGTAAACAATGTTAGACGGGAAGGTACAGCTTGAGGTATCAGTAAAGACTCCGGCCGTCGAGACTCCGGTGCCATTTGTGGTTGGCGTCAGGTGAGAGGATACAAAGTGCTGGCTCTGGGAGAAGAATGTATCCGACTGGCCTATACCAGTCATATTGGAACTCTTGCTGTAGGTACAGGTTCCGGCCGTAGTCATCCAGGTCGCATAGGCCGAGATAATTACTTCATTGGTATCGGTTGGGGCGGCTGTAGTCGCGACGGACAGCGAGGTCTTACTGGCCGCCGTAGTCCCGCCGCTAAGCGTCCCGCTGATCTCGGGTATCTCGGAGGCCGCGTTGAATATCTCATAGACGATCGTCTGGCCGGTCCAGCTCGCATTGTAGGTAAAGCTGGGAGCGGGCTCAGAGGCTCCGGCTATCTTGGTCCAGACCGCGAGCCCGATCGTGCTGGCCGTATTAGCCGCATCATTGCCGACCTGGAAACGGCGGGTCCAGCCGGAGGTCCCAGCATTCTGAGCCGTGTTAAAGGCTCCGGACGTACCGAATCCGGCCATGACTATTGCTACCAGCAGATTGCCTGCGGTTGGGGATGGGCCATAGTTGACCGAGCCAGGGCTTGTTCCTCGCGCCCCAGCACCCCAGCCGATAACCTGCTGATAGTAGACCATTAGGCCAGCCTAAGCGGAGTCCAGTCAATCCGCCTGATCCGGGCCTGGGAGACTCCTCCCCGGCGAGCGCAGTCATGACAGGTAGCTCCCCCGCAGGCAACGATCGCCGCGTGAATGCCACAGAGCCAGATCTCCCTGGCGTGGCTCGGAATGCCACAGCTCCGCTCATAGAGGCTCGCCGGAGTCGCGCCGCAGACCGTCTCGTCCTTTCCATTCAAGGCCCCACAGGGATTCGCGCGAGCCACCCGGAGGTCCGGGACAAGCGGGCTTATGGGGTGATCCATCTCACACCTGGCAGAGGAACCCGATACCAGCCGACCCAGTACCGGCTGCCGCCTGGAGGCTGTCACCGATCGCCGGAGTCCGCGAGGACGCGAGGAGGAACGCCGCAATAGCATTTGCGGATGTACCGGAGGCCGCGTCACAGACGATCCCCCAGTTACAGGTTCCGGGAGCGCTCGTGAATGGGCCCCAGGTAAGCTGGGCTGAATTGTAGATGACGGATGGTGAGGCCGAGGTCGCGAGCGACGGCCCATAAGACTGGCGCGCGTAGCCGGAGGCCGTTGCGTACTCATTGATGGATGAACCGGCCATAGTCAGGTCCGTCGAATTGAGGACCCCAGACGTGGCAGCTGTCGAGAGCGCCATGTAGACGGCGGCTGCGGCCGGGCTCTGCGTCTTACGGAATACGGCTTCAAGAGCCTGCTTCTCTCCGTACTGCATAAGCTGGCCGGCTGAGAGTAGTGGCATTGTCTCCTCCTAGACTCGCGTGAAATTCGACGCGAAGTAATCTGGCTCTATCGCGGTAATGCGGCCGATTCCTAGGTCATCGACCCAGGAGACAAGATGCCAGCCGGCATCGTCATCTTCCATGTACTGGACCACGGCTCCGTTCTTCAGGTCCAGCATTGTCATTTCGGCCGATAGCTCCTCACCCCTGGCTGAATGGCCGTAGCCGGTCCCAGCCGGGTTGTCATGAATGAACTCCTCTCCGGCCGTTAGCTCTATCTGTGGCTCTTCAGGCATAATGCGCTCACTTCCAGCTATCTGGGATATCAGCCATCCATCCACGGGCCTTAGCAACCCGCTTTATGTAGGCACGAATCTTCGCGTGCTCCTCTTCAGTATTGGGCCGGGCTCGCCCGACGGCCTTGATTGCCGATGCTAGTGAGTTCTCTCCGGTCCTCCTCTCAATGGGGAATCGCGGTGCGTCCGACTGGTTCTGACTTGACGGAGGGAGTGCCCGGCCTTGCCGCTGGAGCCGCTTCCTCTTTTCCAGGTCCGTTGCCATTCTGGCTCTCCCAGTACTTGTTCCATTGAGCTACTGCGGCCTTGCCACGGAATCCCCGTGTCTCACGGCCCCAGGCATCAGACAATTCCGCGTTGATAGACGTCTGCCCCCGGAATACCGGCCGCGCGACGCACCGACAATGATCGTGCGCCCGGAACCCCACAGAGGCTTCTGTATAGACTCCTCCGCGCCCGGCCAGCATAGCGCAGAATCCGCAGGAGCCCGGAGTCAGGACCCGCTCCCATCCAGTGGCCTCCGGGTCCTGCGTCGCGGCCTTGGTAATCGTCTCACGGCCACCGAGCAGGACCATCCGGGTACCGGCTCCCCGGAGCCCATCCCGCGCCATTACGGAGGCCTGGGCGGGCTCCGCGTCCTTCAGGTAATGGCGGTACATCCCAGAGCCCATTGAATTGACGACGCGAGCGAGGTACTCAGGGTCCAGGTCCGCGCCCGGAACCGGAGCGGGACGGAATCCCGCCACGAGCCGGGCAGCCCCATAATACTGCGCGGCCTCCGCAGCCGTCATATCATAGTGGGTGGCGATAACTCCCTGGACTAGCGGGTTAAGCGCATTCCAGGATTCCGCAAACTGCTCCGGGGCAATATAGCGGTTCCATAGGTTTACGATCGCCATGGCCGCCCGGACCGCAATAGCCTCCTGGCGCTGCCGGTAGCGCGACAGGAGGAGTCCGCTGGCCGCCTTGCGGGGAACCGGGAGGCCCGGAATCAGAGGCGTGCTCACGGCGGGCTCGCCGGAGCCGGGATGGCCGGCCTCGCCGGAGCCCTAGGAACCCCGGAGGCGGCCGGAGAGCCTCCGGGGTTACCCGGAGTCCCGGAACCGGGCGGGAGGCCCGGAGCGGGCTCCTGGCTCGCGGCTACGGCCTGCTGAACGAGTGCCCGTGCCTCCTCGCGCTGTTTCGCGAGCCGCCAGGCCGCTACGTCGTCAGCGGTCACTCCCGGAATGCGGGCCCATAGCTCCTGCTCCGGGACCCCAAGCATCTGGGCAGCCTTAGTGAGTCCGTCTATCGTAGCACCGAATGCCCTGGCGCTCGTGTCCCGCCAGAGGACCGTCCCGAACAAGTCATTCCAGCCTTCCTTGTCACCCTGGGCGAGCGAGGCTAGCCGGAACACATTCCGCCAGGGATCGGTCAGGAGTGCCTGGAGTTCTTCAATCTTCCGGTCTAGGCCATCGCGGGCAGCGGCTAGGGCCTCCGCGCTTAGGTTGGCGATCTGGCCGAGGAGGTGATATGGCGGGACCTGGGAGATTGTCGACATATGCCGGATACCGTCCTCACGGACAGCCGAGTATGGCGCGAGCGCGGTCTCACCGAATTCGCCAAACTTAGTCCCGGCATCCTCAGCCGCCCAGACCCGGTCAATACCCGGCCGGAACGGGGCCTGCTCCCGGCCTTCCTCATCGACTGGCGCCATACCGGATACCCAGCGCTGCCGGAACGCGGCGAACTGCTCTGAGATCATGAGGTTGAACGTAGTCGAGTTAATCTGATCCTGGAGCGGCATTAGTGGCTCGACTTCCCCAGAGCAGTCGTCCTCGCCGTCTAGGTCGGCCTCATAGAGGAACCGGACCACAGGACAGATACCAAGGTCGTGCGAGCTAACCGGAGCCTGGCCGCTCAGAAGCGGGTCCTCCGGGTCCGCTAGCTCCAGGTTAAGCTGGGTCCTTCCTCCGGCCTGGCTTGACAGGATATAGCGCTTGTTCTCGTCATAGACGGAAACATATACCATTGACTTCTGACGCGGGAGGTCTACCATCCTGACCTCTATTGCGAACTGCGGCCATTCGTCATCCACATCATCCGCATAGAAGGCCGTCATCCGCCGTGGGCTTACGGGCCGGATTACCGGGACGCTGTCACCCTGGCGTTCCTCGTCCGTCGCCATCTGGCCCGGAAGCACAACCGCGTACGCGGAGCCGTACTTGATAACGGAGCGGTGGACTCCGTGCTGACGGCTTATCATCCGGTTCGCACGGAAGGCATCCCATTCGGGCTCCGGCCTCTGCGGGCCCAGGGCCTGGTTCGCCGTTGAGCCGGTCGGCCGGTACCCGTCTACATGAAGGTTCTGACTCACAACTGAGATTACAAGCCGGAGGAAGTTCCGCTTGGCCTTCTTGGCAATCCACCTGTACTCTGCGTTAACTCCCTTGGGCGTATAGGGCCGGTCCTGCTTTCCCCTGACGTAGTCGCTAATCCGCTCCAGACGACGCTGCTCCTGCTCCCGCTCAAGCATGGCCGAGGTCGCGAGCTGAGTTAGTTCACCCTGATTGATTATCAACTGAAACTCCAGACTCGCGCTCCGGCCTTCTTCACTTCTGCTTCCTTGCGTTCCTTGTACTGCTTTGACGCGAGGACGAGCCTCCGCGCGTGCCGGGAGATAATCATCGCCACGCAGCCGTCAATCTTCTTAGGACTCTTGGGTGATTCCTTGCCAATCGAGATTCCCCAGCGGTTCGGCCTCCGGCGTGAGTTCAGGACGTGCCGGCCCATTACTCCGTCGCCGTCGTGGCTAAAGGCCGGAGGTTCCGCCTCAATCTCTGACAGTACCATTTCTGCGGCCTGGGTAAACTCGCCCACGTGGCTCCGCATATCCCAGGCGACCGGCTGGGGGTCGCGTCCTCCGGGAACGGCCCATACGTCAAGCTCATACTCATCCGTGAATAGCTTGCGCCAGAGGATCTTGGTCGTCTCTTCCCATTCCTTTACGTCCGCAAAGAACGCACAGATATGGAACCGCTTCTTTGCCTGCTCGACTGCCGCGAGTACCTCCTCAACCGGAATGTAGCGCGTTCCGCGCGGCTCCCAGATACCAAGGCTAAACGTCCATCCTGACTGAATGTGACATCCAATCAGGGCCGTAGCATCCTCGACTCGCGAGCCGTCGAATCCAACCGCTATGTCGTCGCCGTCCTCAATGTAGAAATTCGGCTCCGCGAGCCGGGCCCATAGCTGCTGGGTCGTCCAGGCATCCTCCGGGCTCTCCGGCCAGTTCAGGTAAAACCGCTTGCTGACATCAAGTGGCGTAAGCGGGCTCAGAATCCGGTTGTCAACAATGTTCTCCGTATTGACCCAGTGAGCGTCCCCGTAGGCGAATTCGACGGCCTTGCGTATTGAGCCGATATCCTCAAAGTCAACGTCAGGCGGTGCCACGCGGGCATCATAGAGGATCTTGCCCTTGCCCCGGAGCTTTCCCTCCTCCTGATCACACCAGGCCTCAAAGGTCGCCTCCGCTACGGATTCGGCTCCGGGCTCCCAGGCATTGCTCGTCTCGATAATCCGCGAGCCGGACTTACCCACATTCCGGTTCATTACCTCTGCGAGGTCTACGCCGCCATTCGTCGGGTAGAAGGATTCCGTCTGGTCCAGGATCGCAAATGTCGTTAGCGCGCCTTCCTCTGTGGTCGGACTGGAGGTAATTACCATTAGCTGGCCGCCACCCGGAATGTGGAAGATTGTCTTCCCGGCCTCAACGTCGTAATCCTTCAAAATTCTCGAGTTTTTCGGCAATAGCGCGCGGACCATCCGCATGGTATTGATATTGGCCTGGTCGTGCGAGGTCGCGCCAATCTGAACGAGCGGCATCCCGACCTTCCGGCCCACACAGCCGCCAATCACATCCGAGTCAAAGCGGGCGAGCCGGACCGGCGCGAGGAGTTCGATCATGGAGAGGACAGCGGCGAACGGCGACTTACCGGCTCCCTTGGCCCAGCGCCGGACTCCGTGATAGTAAAGCCAGCGCCCGGATTCATCAAGCGCATACCACCAGAGGATAAAGCGAACCTGAGATTCAATAAACGCCCAGCGCTTGCCCGCATTCGGTCCGTCCGGCTGCCTCAGGTATTTCGTGGCCCAGTGAATTCCCTCCCACCCCAGTGTCAATTCTGGGATTCCATCCGGGAGGGTAATCAGCCTATCCCTGGGCGCTACAAGCACTAATACCTTCCCTTGACGTAACTCTGACGCTGCTGCCTTCTGACGCGGTTCGCTAGCTCCTGCGCTACGTCGCGGGGAATACTGACCTCGGAGCCGGACGGGACCTTGATTGTAATAACCCTGTCCTTAGAACCAAGATCCCGGAGGACCGAATCTAGGCGAGTCGCCACAAGGTCCTGCGGCGAGTAGCTAATGCCACTCTCGGCAAACTGAGACTCAACGCTCGCTATCTTGGACTCCATACTTCCCGGAGCCGGGCGGCCGGCATTCGCCTGGGCCGTCCGCCGCGCGGCTAGCTCGCGCTCCGCACCTTTCCAGTTGTAGCCTCGCCGGTCCACCATTCGCTTGAGGTCAGAATCGCTCATCTTCTGAAGCGCGGGCGAGGAGGATAGCGGCGGTGCGGCCCCACCGGCCAGATTGGGTCCGGAAGCTCCGCCCATCGGCTTGTCATAAACCTGCGTGCTGCCCTGCGGGAACCTTCGCTTGTTCTCTGCTTCAACGCGGGCTTTCTCGCCCGCGAGCATCCGGTCCATTAGCTCCTTTGTGGCGGCCTGGTTCCCTCCACGGCTCACCATATCCCGGAGCGCGGCTTCTGGCGTATTCGCGTATGGCTTCTCGTCTCCGGCCGGAGCCCCAGACGGAGCTTCCTTGTGAACCCGGAACTTGGCATTATTGGATACCTCGTATTTGCCGCCCGCGTGGTGAACGTGAGTAGAGGCCGTATTGTAGATGCCGTAGCTGGAGCGTACGCCTCCGCTCCGGCTCCCGGCTCCCGACTTCTCCAGCTTGGTGATCTCGTGAGGTCCTTTTGGAGCCTGCCAGTGATCGGTGCTTACCGTCATTCCGGGCTTAAGCTCTCCGGCCCGTATTGAGCGGACGCTTGAGGATGCCCTGGCCGCGCTCGCCCGTTCCCTGGCGGCCTGGTTCTGGGCCTTGATCTCTGCCTGGCGGGCTCCGGGAGCGGCCGGAGCGCTCGCGCTATGCGAGTCTGAATGAACGGCCTTAGCGGCCTCCTCCGCGCTCGCATAGACCTTTGTATCCCGCTTGCCCTTATCGCCCGTCTTGAGCTTGACACGGTATCTGCCGCCTTCGCTCGCCGGACGGTCTACCCAGTGGCCCTTGATATTCTTGCCGCCGCCCGGCTCAATCCCCTTGACCTTGGCGGTAACGGCCTCGTGCGCCATGCGGCTAAGGGCCTGGCCGCCTCTGGTCCATTTGCCAGAATGGGGCTCGCGTAGCTCATGGCTTACGTCGTGACTAGCCATGGCCGTAGGCGGCCGGAGCCGCAGTAGTTGGCTTTCCTATCACGACCATTTCCTTTTTCTGCTGGGCCGTCAGGGTTGTAGACTTCTTTGTGGTGGTCTTCTTGTTGCTGTTCTTCTTATTGCCGGTCTTCTGATTCCCTACCTTCTTGAGGTATCCCTGCTTCCTCCGGCCTTCCGACTGCCCCCTAAGCGCAGCCGTTGTCTTTGGCCCCACAAGGCCATCGGTCTTTAGGCCATACCGGCGCTGGAGCGCCCGGACAGCCGCGAGCGTAGCCGGTCCGAACTGGCCGTCAACCGCGAGGTGAGCGCCCATCGCATTTAGCCGGGCCTGGAGGTCCTTGACCCGCTGGCTCCGCTCGCCCATCCCGACTGGGTTGGCATTCGTGGGAGTCGGCCGGGAGGCTCCGGCCTTGGCGCCGCCTCCACCGCCTCCACCGCCCGGTGCGAACTGGCCTCCCTTGGCGCTTCCCTTGGGCTGATGCGTAACGGGCACGACTCCTCCTAGCCGGAGACAAAGGAACAGTAGGCCGTAATGTTCCCGGAGGCGAGCCTACTGACGTAGGCCCGCACATACTGGACCACTTCCTCGTCAACCGCAATCTGGCCGGAGCCGGTAACCTGGCCCATTCCAAAGAAGTTGACATTGTCGAGCGAGCCCTGGAGCATAACCTGCGAGGCCGGGTCTGCTGTAGAGATTACCTGCATGGTAAGGCTCCGCGCCATTACCGCGAGGTCCTGTGAGGCGACGGCTCCGGTCACAGTCACGCCGGTCGCGAGTGTCTTAGCCAGGATAGCCACGATCAGCCTCAGTAATAGGAGATTGTGGCAGAGACGGGCGGCGTGCCAGTCCCCAGACTAATGACGTTGGCTCTGGCATACCTCCTCGTGTGGTTGGAGCCGGCATAGCACCAGGCCCCGAATGGGCCTCCGGTAACGCGGGCCTGCTCCGTCCAGGTTGTGCCGTCCGGGCTCGTCTCTAGGGCCACTACGGAGTCGTTAGCGGCCGACTGGGCCCGGAGCGAGAACTGCCGGTTTGTCTTGCCGGCTCCCGCGTCGGAGGTTGAGGCGACCGTCACAGAAACGGTGCCTGTAGCCGTCGCGTTGGCTGACATGGTAAAGCTGACACCTGGGTTCACGCCAATGATAGTGGACCCGGCCGGGATACCCGTCCCACTAACTGGCTTGCCGGCATCATTGATGGTAATTGCGGCGTCAGTCACCACAGGGCTCGTATTGGTTGTGCCACAGCTCGCATCCACACGGGCTGCGGGCGCTCCGGTCGCGCTCGCGGCAAAGTTCCTGCTTGCCATTTGATTCCTTTCCTATTTGACTAGCCTTAGCTGCCAGTCCTTGACAGCATTGTCTGCGGCGTCCTCGTCCGCGTCGGATACCTCCGGCCCTTCAAGCTCCAGGCCACTCCGTCGCCGGTCGGTAATGGTCGCGCCTAGCCGCTCCGACAGGCGCACGAACTGGGACAGGATTCCCGGACTGTGGGTCCGCAGGAATATGTCATAAGCCTGAGCCGCCGCCACAGCTGTGGCCCAGTCGCTCGCCTCATAGTATGCCGACTGGCCGCTAAGCCCAAGCGAGTTATACCAGGATCGGGCCTGTGGCCTCCAGTCCGGCGAGGCTGTGGGTACTGGGCCGGTATAGGCCGACTTCTGCGAGTCCTGCTTCTTCATCCGCGTCAGGCCCTTGGCGCGGCTGGGCCAGGGAAGGTCCAGGCCGCGAGCCCGGCCGCCACTGCGGCGATTGCGGCAGGCTCGAACCAGGCCGCAAGGCCGCCAACCCCAGAGGCCCGGAGCGCGGCGAGGAACCCGAATACCACGCCAACCACGAATAGGATCCAGGCAACCCGGCTAGGTGCCATAATGACAGCCACCTTCCATGATAGAGCTGTATTGCGACCCATACGTAAAGGCCATTGATAGTGGGAAAGGCACAGACGATAAGG
>Ga0207693_10003344_pt1 | contig 13727 bp, 11 predicted proteins | sample LARL81metaG_FD_184347 | JGI IMG/M metagenome (GOLD analysis project Ga0207693, IMG submission 184347) | Corn, switchgrass and miscanthus rhizosphere microbial communities from Kellogg Biological Station, Michigan, USA - LAR L8-1 metaG... | ecosystem: Host-associated > Plants > Roots >...
TCCGCACGCGCTACGCCAGCGGGCGCAGCATTCACCCCACGCATTCGGTGGCGGGGCTCGGACCGGCGGCGCCGCTCCTGTTATCTCGCCACCACATCGACAATACGCCGGTCTCCGCCAACAGCCCTTACGGGTTGATGCGCGACTACGAGGCGTACGTTCTAATGATCGGGGTGGGCCTCGAAACCGCGACGGCAATTCATCTGCCGGAGGAGACGATCAACGTCGATCTCTACGTCCGTCCGGCGGAGACCGCCCGCCTCTATCGCTGTCGAGACCGGCACGGAACGGTGCATCAGGTTTGGGCCCGGCGCCATTGGCGGCTTGACCGCGATTTCAATCAGTTCGCACCGCCGCTCATCGCCCAAGGCCAGCTCACGGCCGGGACGATCGAGGGCTGCCCTTACGCCATCATTTCGCAGCGCGACCTCTTGCGCCACGTCTTTGCCGCCCTCATCGACAACCCACGCGCAACGCTGAGCGCCAAAGCGCAGCACTTGCCGGCCGGCGCCGCTTGAAGTGTTTGAATCTTGCAAAGGCTGCTCTACTGTTTTTTAAAATATTTTTCCACTTTGACGATCGCCTTCACGCAGTCCTTCGATTCCTGCTCGCGATAATTTTCGTTGAGATAAAGGTTGAACGAGCGATCGCGAATGCTGCGTGCATTCGGCGTATCGAAATCGTCGGCCAGATGCGGCTGGATGTAGGGCCATTCGCAAACGACATACTTATAGTGCGGGTTAAGATCGATCCCCTCCGCCCGAACGGCCTCGGCGAACTCGATCTTGCTGCAGCTGATGGCATCGACGTCTACGATGACCGGGAAGTAGAACGGCGAGCTCGTCGGCATGAAACGATAGCCGCGACAGACATCGGACGCATCGTAAAGCCGCGCCACGAAGTCGGAGACGAAGGCAAGCCGGCTCACGATGGTGGAGGGCAGGCGCCTGAGCGACGCCAAGCCGATGGCGCACGAGATCTCATCGGTGTGATGGTTGAGCGCCGGGGCGAGATACGTTGCAGGATTTCGATCGTCGAAGTCGTCCCGCCAGCGCGGCTTGCCACGATCGGCATGGACCAATGCGTTGCGGAAAACCTGGAGATTGCGCGAGTAGATGAGCCCGCCCGACGGCCCGGTCATGTGCGCCTTCCGATACATGGTCGAAAATGCGGCGATGTCTCCGAAAGTGCCGACCGGCTTTGCCTTGTGCTTCGCGAAATGAGACTGACTGCAGTCCTCGATGATCTTTATGCCGTGCGCGTGCGCAATCTCGACAATCTTGTCGATCTCGGAAGCATAGCCGGCCGCATGCACGATGATGGCTGCGGAAACGTTCTTTGTTATGCGCTGCGCGAGCTGCTCCGGACCCACATTGTAACTGTCGGGCCTGCTGTCCATGAGCCGCGGCCGCAATCCATTGAGCACAATGGCCGCAAGGGTGCCGGGATCCGTGATTGGCGAGACCAGAACCTCGCTGCCTTTGGGAAGATCAAGCGCTGCAACGGAAACGTAGAGCGCCGAAGTTCCGGTCGCCACTGCATCTGCATAGCCGCCGCCCATCATATCGACGAAAGCGTCGGTATAAACCTTCTCGAACGTGCCTTGATAGCCCGGATCGACCTTGCGTTCGGCGTAATGGTCGAGCACCTCGATGACCATTCGCCGTTCGTCCTCACCGAGCGCCAGCCGAGGCGGCATGGGCGACTTGCGCACTGGGTCGCCGCCGTAAACGGCAAGCGAAGCCGTATTGGACACGGGCGAGAGCGTCTTGACCGTTTCGTTCATGCAAGACCCACGCGCTGCGACATCTGCGCCATATCGATGCCATGAGCGCTGAGCAGGTCGTCGTGGCTGCCGTAATTATGGATGAATGCATCCTGCAGCGTGAAGGTATCGAGCCGGCACGTCGCTCGCGTATCCCATGCAATCTGCTTGGTGCGCGGGGCAAGGCCGCCTTGCGGCGCGTGCTCCTCGACCACCACGACGTGCTTATGGCGCGCGAGCGCATCGGCGATGCCGTCGATATCGAGCGGCTTGAGCGTGTGGCAAGACACGACCGAAACCGACTTGCCCGTCGCTTCGAAGCGCGCGGCGAGCTGCATCGCCTTCTGCATTATGACGCCATAGGAGAGGATGCACACATCGCTTCCCCGCTTGATGTAGCGCAATTTGCCGAACACCCAGGGGTCGATCGCCTTGTCCGTGTAGTTCGGCTCGCCCGCCTTGCCGATACGCAGGTAGATCGGACCTTTCTTCTGCGCGGCGCAATAGCGCGTCGCTTGTGTGCACTCCGCCGGGTCACACGGCGCGATGATCTGCATGTTCGGGATCGCGCCGGCGATGGCGATGTCTTCCTGGGTATGGTGGGTGCCGCCAAGAGTCGAGTAGATGATCCCTGCGCCCATGCCGACCACGGTCACCGGCAGGTTCTGATAACACAGGTCGTCGCGAACCATTTCAAAGGGCCGATAAAGCGCGAAGGTCGCAATCGTATAGGCGAAGGGCTGACAGCCCTTGAGCGCAAGCCCAGCGCAGATACCGATCATGCTCTGTTCGGCGACGCCCACATTGATGAAGCGTTCCGGATATTGTTTGCTGAATTTCTCCATGCTGCCGACCGGCGAGATATCGGCCACTACGATGTAGACGTCGGGGTTGGCGCTGGCCGCCTGGTAAAGCGCCTCGGAGAACGTGTTCCTCATACCGCCATGCGCTCCAACTCGACCGTGGCCTGCTGATATTCCTGTTTGTTGGGGGAACGGTAGTGCCAGATCGGCACGTTCTCCATGTAGCTCACGCCCTTGCCCTTGGTAGTCTTGGCGCAGAGCATGAACGGCTTCCTGCCGGAGCGCGAGGAGATGGCAGCGAAAATGGCGGCGGAGTCGTGACCGTCGGTCTCCGCCGTTTCCCACCCGAACGCCGCGAACTTTTCCGCAAGCGGATAGAATGACGGATGTGTCTCGGAGGTACGGCCGAGGCTCTGAAAATCGTTGTTGTCGACCGCGGCTACGATGTTGGAGCAGCCGAGCGAGGACGCCATCATCACGGCCTCCCAGGTCGAACCTTCCTGCACCTCGCCGTCGCTGAGCACGACATAAATGATCCCATCGGTCTTGCGGCCGCGCTCCGCCAACGCCATCCCAACCGCCATGGAGAGCCCATGGCCCAGCGAGCCGGTCGAAGCCTCGATACCGGGATTGCCATAGTCGGGATGGACGCCAAGGCGGCCATCGGGCTTGCAGTATCGATCGAGATCCTGGCGTCCAAGTACTCCGTGCTCTTCCAGGATCACGTATTGGATCATGCAGCCATGACCCTTCGACATGAGGAAAGTGTCCGGCGAGGTGCCATCGAGACCGCGGCGCATCAGCCCGTGATACATGCAATCGACAATCTCGGTGCACGAATAGGCCGATCCGATGTGCAGAGCGCCGACCTGCTGCGATATGTCCAGGATACGGCGTCGATAGCGAAGGCAGCGCGTATTCGCTGCTTTCACATCGAACGAGTTGAGTCGCACCACCTTGTTCATGGATTGCTTACCCCTGCATCCAATCCAGCCACTCTATCAGCTCGATCGCTGTCCCTGATCACTCAAGAACAGAGTAAGAACCGGCGCCGAGCATCCGGCTCGGCCGGCGCCGCAGGATGTTTAGGGGCTCATTCGATGATGGTCCAGTAGAAATCGCCGGTGTATCCGGCTTCCCCGAACAGAGCCACCCAATCCTGCGGATACCCGTGGAACTTGGCGGTTAGCACCCATTCCTCGAACAGCGCTTTCTGCTCGGGGGTGCGATAGGAATCGACCTGGATGAAGGCACGTCCCGGCGCGAGGCGCTCGATCTCGCGCAGTGCAGTCATGCATTCACCGCGCTCGAGATTGTGCACTGTATTGAGCGATATCACCGCCTTGAAGCTATCGTCCGGAAACGGCAGCTTGACCGCATTGCCGAGATGGAGCCGGCCGATCACTTCCGGCTCGCAATGCATGAGAGCATATTCGGAGATATCGAGCCCGAAGGCTTCAAGTCCGGGACATGCCTTGATCAGATCCTTTACCAAAAACCCTTTGCCACAGCCGACGTCGAGAACGCGGTCACCGGGCCTGAGATCAAAGTGCTTCACCATGTCCTCGGCGACCGGAATCCAGCGGCCGTCGTAGCGATAACCGCCGTAACCATATTTGCGGGGTCCGTCGAAATAGAGCTCGCCGTATTGGCGCGAGATCGCGATGATCTCGTCGGTCTTTGCCTCCGCGCGGGCATTGACGTTACGCTTGCCGCGGGGAAGCTTGGAAAGGAGATTGATCTCCTGGCGCATCTTTCAGGCACTCTCTTTGGCGACGTGGACAAGGCCCTCGGATAACGGCACGTAATGGAATTGCGGGAACGCCTTGATGCAGTCGGTGATGTCGAAGTGACGGTGGGTAACCGGGTTTTGCCGCGGCGTGCCGCGGATCTCAGCCGCTTGAGGGGCAAGCGCGACTACCATCTCGGCCACGCGCCGGAACGAGACGGAGTTGCCGGTTGCAATGTTGAGCACTCCGTGACTGCTGCGATGCAGTACCGCGCTCACCAACATGGCGACGTCATCGATGTGCACGTGGTCGCGCATCTCTTCGCCTTCGCCGAAGAGCGTGATCGCCGCGCCCTTGGCGGCAAGCCGGCGGAAACGGTTCGGGCCATAGCCGTTGTGAGGATCCCTCGCGCCATAGATCAGCGTCGGCCGCAGAATGGCGAGCGGCAGCTTGAACGCCGTTTGCAGCATGACCTCGCGCGCGAGATGCATCACGCCATGCAGGCTCGATGGCTGCTGACAGGACCGCTCGGTCACCGGGTTGGCATCGTCGGCATAGACCGCATCGGAACTGATGTAGACAAGTTGCGCCAGCTGCCCAGCAGCAACCGCGGCGCATATTGTTTCCGCCATGCGCAGATTGTCGATGAGCATGGAGTTGTTGCGCGTAGGCGCAAGCGCAGAGACAAAGACCAGGGCGTCGCCTGGTCGCAGCATGCGCTGCAGCTTCGTCGCGGCTTCGGGCTCGAGCAGGTCGATGTCCTTGCGGGTAAGCGCAAGGTGCGGGACCTTTTCGGCTGCAAGGCGCGTGCAGATCGCGTTGCCGACGAACCCACCGGCACCCACGACCACGACACCACCAAGCGGCTCGGTCCCCGTAGCGGTATGTTCAAGCATGCAGAAGCTCCTTGGCGCGGTATGGGGGGGCACCGAGGGTGAAATAATCGAGCCCGGCTGCGGCAACATCGCGCGCATCGAGCACACGATAGGGGTCAAGCACGGTCCGTCCCGCCATCGCGCGCGCGAGATCCGCCGGCTTGAGGTCGCGGAAGGCCGGCCATGGCGTCATGATGGCGAGCGCATCGGCACCCTTGACGGCCGCAAGCGCGCTCGATGCGCCCTCGGCGCGCGGGTGGGTGGCAGCCGAGGCCGGAACGACAGGGTCGTAGAGCTTGAGTCGCCAAGGTGCGAGCGCCGAGATCAGCGCGAGGGACGGTGAGTTCTTGGTCGAGTGGGTGTTTTCCTTATACGCGAGGCCAAGAATGCCGATGAGTGCGTCTCGGCTGTGCGAGAGCACCTCGCCGTGGAGCACCCGCACGGCCCAGTCCCGACGGTGCTGGCTGTTCGCAATGCAGGCTGCAATGATGCTCGCCTCGCACCCGGTGGCCGCAGCGAGGCGTGTGATGGTGGCAAGATCGCGCTCGAGATTGCCGCCGGCGAGCCCCAATCCAGGCGCCAGATAGGCGTGTCGTCCGATCCGGGCGTCGAGCTTGAGCGCGGGCATGATCTCGCTCCAATCCGCGCCGATGCGCTCCGAGAGCCCCGCCAGCGTATTGGCAACGGTCACGGAGGCGACGAGACAGCAGTTGATCGCGATTTTTGCAAGCTCCGCGCTCTCGTAGCGCATGGGCAGGATCGGGCAGCCGAAGGCACCAAGCAGTGTCGCGAACGGCTTGGGGAGGGGCTTGGCGGGATCCGCGCACCCGACCATGTAGCGCTCGGGGCGGGTCGCCCGCTCGACCGCGCGTCCAAACACCAAGGTCTCGACCTGATAGAACAGACGCTCCGGAGGAAGCGGCAAACGGCGGGTGAAGCCCGGCGGCACCTGGCATAACACGACCATCAGAGCGGGCGCGGCAAGCGCGGCGATCACGTCCGTGATCAATGCCGAAATGGGAGAGAGATCGCTCTCCCCGCGCGCATCGGTCGCAACGTCCGTCGAGATATAAACGAGGTCGCAAGCGGCAAGATCGCCCGGTTGGCTAGTGAAGGTTATGCGACCGGCAACTCCGCGGGCAAGCTCGTCGAGATCCGGTTCCACGACCGGCAGCTGGCCGGCTGCGATATCGTGCACGCGCGCGGCGTCGGCATCATAGCCGATCACTCGAAATCCTTTCGAGGCGACCGCTATCGCCGATACCAGCCCGAGATGGGTCAAGCCGGCAAAGCCGACCACCGGCGCGCTCATCGCCGTGCCTCCGCCACCGCGGCCTGCCCGAGCTGCCGCAACACGCGATTAAGCTGGATGTCCCTCGACAAGTCCGTGCGGTGGCCGTCCTCGCAGAGCGATTTGAAGTGCGCATATTCCAGCTCCCAGGTCGGGTCGTCCTGGACGAGCGTGATCGTATCCTCGGGCGGGCGTCCACTCGGGAGCACACGGCGGCGTAATGTGAATGACGAGGGCCCCCATTTGCACAGCGAGCGAACATGCACAGAGCCGTTTTCGGCAAACAGGTCGCAGGTGAAGTGGTTACGCCAGTTGAGCAGCGTCATCTCCAACTCGAGCTGCGGGGTGGTGCTGCCGCAAGCGAGCACGACATGATCGGGCGCACGATTCTCGAAGCAGCGGCTGGACACGACCCGGATATTCTCGGCGATGTCACCAAACCAGAATTGCGCGGTGTCGAGGAGATGCGAGCCGAGGTCTGGGAGAACGCCAGCGCCATGGTCGCGCCATTGCGATTCCCGCACCAGCCGGGCAGTGCCGTTGCCGTAGAACATCCGGCAATGATAGAGCGCGCCCAACTTTCCCGAGGCGACCGCCTCGCGCATGCGAACGAAATGCGGCTCGAAGCGGTGATTGTAGGCGACATAACAGACAACACCCTTGCTTCTGGCGATGGCCTCGATGCGTGCGATGGATTCCTCATCGCCTGCCCATAACGGCTTCTCCACCAAGACGTGCTTGCCGTTGCCCAGGAGATACGCGAGCACTTTTATCTTCGGCTCGTCGGGAATGCAGGCAAGCACCGCGTCATAGCGTGGGAGCGGGACATCTTCGATCGCGCGATACTCGGCCTGCGGATTGACCGGATCGACCGCGGTGACGAAATCGGCGCCGGCGACACGACGGCGTTTATGTCCCTGGACGCCGAGACCCGCGACCACCACCCGCATCAAGTGAGGGCCCGGCCCTCTACTCGAAGCGCGCCCGCTTCTCCACGCTGTCGATACGGCCGCACAGCTCCGATCGCCCGACCGGAACGTTGCCGTCGCATTCGCACTCCAGTGCCGCGGCCATTGAGCCCAGGATTGAGGCGGCCACCTCGGACTCGTCGGCCATCAGTGAGAGGGTTGCGTAGGCGAGAAGAGCATCGCCGGCGCCCACGGCGTCGACCACACGCTGGGCGAAGCTGTCAACGACAAAGAACGAGCGCGGATCGTTCTCTTTCCCGCGGCGGCAGGTGAGGACACCGCGGTCGCCGAGCTTGAGAATGACGGTTTTGCAATCGGCCTCTTCGTGCAGCTTCGCCGCAAGCGGCCGCACGCCCGTGTCCTGGTCGGCGAGCGAGAACCGCGCCTCCCGCTCGTTCGGCGTAATAAGGTCGAAGCCCTTGAACTCGAGGATATTACCCCAGCGGCTGGCGACCTGACTGTCGGCAACGCGGAAGACACCGGCGGGAACGGCGCCGGTCATCATCGGGATGGTGCGCCGGTTGAAGATGCCGTGCCGAAAATCACTGAACACGACCGCTTCTGTTTGCACCTGCTCAATCTGTTGGGAGAATTGCTCCGTCTGCTTGTCGGTGATGCTGCGGTTGTCGAGCGTGTCCACTTTCAGCAGGCGGTAGTCGCCGCAGACGTAGGCATTCTTGTGGGTTGTGGGGCGCGCCTTGTCGATGATGGGAAGACACTTGACACCGGAATCGGCCAGTCCCTCGAGCACGAAGTCCTTCAAGCCATCGTCGCCCAGCATGGTCGAAAAGGTGACCTCGGCGCCGGCGGCGCGCAGATGCTTGGCAACGACCGCAGCACCGCCGATAAAGTCCATCCGATTGTCGAAGCGAACACTGGGGGTCGGCGTCTTGGTCATGCCGCCGATCATGGTCGTATAGGTGAGACTGTCGACGATGGTATCGCCGACGACATGCACGCGCTTGCCCTCGCAGTTCTCCATGATCCGTCGCAAGCGGTCGAAGTCGAGACCATCGGCTTCCATCAGGAGCAGGAGTTTCTCGAGCGCAATGTTCGGCGGCTCGGTCTCGATCAGGTGCGATGACGAGTAGACGATGTCGCCCGGGGTAAACAGAATTTCTCCGCCATAGGCCTGCAGGATTTCGAGCTCCTGCTGGGTCTTGGGATTGATGCCCGCCTCGGCGTACTCGTAGCCCTTGGCGAAAAAGTCCGGCTGGATGCGCGCGATGTTGTCGAGCGGCGTGGGATTGAGATCGATGAGGACGAAATCGACCATTTCGAGCGCCGCGAGATTGAGGGCGCGCAGCTCCTGGGGCACGAAGGGGCGGTATTGCGCCTTGGTGATGTGCGCATCGGCGGTGAGGCTCGCGATCAGGATATCGGCCTTCTCCTTGGCGTAGAGCAGATGGCGGATGTGACCGGGGTGCACGAGGTCGAACACGCCATGGCACATGATGACCTTCTTGGCGCGCGGACGCGATCCGATGGCGGCACAGAGCTCATCAACGGTCTTGACCTTGCGCCGATAGTCCCCAGCAACCGTCTGCAGCATGTGTCTACTCCGTGCTCAAGGCTTTGAACCAGGTTTTCGTCGCCTGCTTGATCGAGTCCGGATCCCACAGCGGCGCGTCGCGCCAATTGTGGATCTCAGCCATCATCTGCGCCACGCCCTTATCGAACGGCACGCGCAGCTTCCATCCGAGGTCGCGTCTGATTTTTGTGATGTCGGCCCAGGTGACATCGGGCTCCCCCGGCCGTTTGGGTATATACACCACCGGGCCGCCGATCAACTCGACCAGCCGCCGAATAGGCTGCGGATCGCCCGCCCCCAAATTCCAGATTTCGCCGGTCTTCTGCGTTTCCGCGGCCAGACGAAAGGCTTCCGCGACATCAGTTGCGTAGACGAAATCTCGGCGTTGCGTGCCGTCGCCGACGACGGTGAACGGCTTTCCGGCGAGCTTCTGCTTGAAGAAAACTCCGAACACCGCCCCGTACGCGCCTGTGGTGCGCACGCGCGTGCCATAGGCATTGAAGATGCGCACCGAATTGACGGGAAGCCGGTAGACGCGATGCCAATGGAACGCCGCCTGCTCCCCCTGATATTTCGACAGCGCGTAAGGATACTGCGGCCCAATGGGATGGTCCTCGCGTGTCGGCGTGGCTGCGAGGCCATAGCAAGAGGACGACGCCGCGTAGATGAACTTGGCAACACGCGCATGGCGGGCGGCTTCGAGCACGTGAACGGTGCCCTGGATGTTGGTGTCCATGTATTCGGTGGGCCGCTCGATCGAGGGCACGATGTCCCCGATCCCGGCGAAATGCAGCACATAATTGGCCCCGCGAAAGGCGCTCGCCTCGGGAGCAAGGTGGCGAATATCGACTTCCTCGAACGACAAATCCGGATTGGAGGCATGGTCAGCGAGGTTGGCCATGCGGCCGCCGCTGAGATTATCGATCACACGGACGCGATAATCGTGCCCGAGCAGAGCGTCGACCATGTGGCTGCCGATGAAGCCGGCGCCGCCCGTCACGACGGCGACCGGACGGGCTCCGTTCATTTCGCGCCGAGCTTCTTCATGGTGCGCACGTTGTAGTACCAGTCGTTGTCGAAGCTGTCCGGCATCAGACAATTGCGGAACGCGCGGGTGAGATCGCGCACCGCATCCTCGATCGAGCGCTTGGGCGCAAAACCGAGCACGCGTTTCACCTTGTCCGAGTTGACGTGATAGGAGCGCATGTCGTTTGTCGGTGTGGTCACGATCTTGATCTCGCCGTTCTCCGGCATCTCCTCCTCGACCACTCTCTTCACCAGGTTGGCGATCTCGGCAATGGAGTGGTTCTGAAACCCGATGTTGAAGGTCTCGCCGTGGATTTTCTCGGCGGGCGCGGTGAGCATGAGGTGATAGGCGTCTACCATGTCCTCGACGTGCAGGTTCGGCCGCATCTGGTTGCCGCCGAAGACCGTGATCGTGCCTTTGTTTACCGCGTGGTTGGTGAGGATGTTGACGGAGAGATCAAGCCGTGTGCGCGGACTGTAGCCGCAGATGGTGGCGGGACGCATGACGACGCAGATGAAGTCGTCTGATTTGTGCTGCCACAGGATCGGCTCGCACATGCCCTTGAACTTGTTGTAGAGGGTGAGCGGCACCAGCGGGTGATCCTCGGTGACATCGGGCTGCTCGGACACGCCATAGACCGAGCTTGACGAGCAGTAGACGAAGCGCTGCACGCCGGCCTTCTTCGCGGCGATCACGATGGGCTCGAAGCAGTCGTAGTTGATGGTCTCGGAGAGCTTCTCGTCGAGCTCGAAGCTCGCATCGTTGGAGATGCAGGCAAGATGCAGCACGGCGTCTTGGCCTTCGAGCGCCTCGGCAACGTTTTCGCCGTCGCGGATGTCGCCCTTGATCACGCGCAAGTTCGCATGGTTCGGCAGCCGGCAGCCGAAGAACAGTTGATCGTAAACCGTGACGTTGTAGCCTTCGGACAGCAATCGGGGAGTGAGGACATGCCCGACGTAGCCGGCCCCCCCTGTGATCAGCACGTTCTGCATTGGCGATATGCACCTCTTCTCGTTTTCCGACGGCTGCGCCCCGGGTGGGAGCTCATGCGAATCGATGCCGCAAGGACGCCTGAATGCACCATGACATGCAGCGCCCCGGCGGTTGTTCCGGCGTTTTTAGTCGCACGACTGCGAACCTGACTGCCTTGTTGCGCGGCCCCCACGATACGCAAGGAAGCGAGCCCCCGGCCCCAGGAGCGGCCCGCCGAGTTTGCTTCCGAGTTTGCTTCTCTTGGCCCGGGTTGATGCTCGCGTCAAGCCACAGTTGCTGCCGAGAGGGCATTGTCTTGTGGTCGGCCTTGCGACTCTCGCCCAATCTGCCCGATTTCTCGGGCCGGCGGGATTTTGGGCTTCTTTTTCACCCCGAAATGCAGGACCGCGCTCGTCCAACCCGAGGCAAATTTGCTCGCGTCCCGACGGCTCGCTCGCCAATTGGCAAGGCAGGCGAACGGAGCAAGCGCAACGAGCGTGATCGCGGCCATGACCGCGCGAACGCGCGGCTTGTGGGCAAAATGCCTGGTTCCCTTGAAGAATAGTTTTCGGATCAAAGCCGTGGTGGCGTTTCCGTGGAAGTGCACGCTCGAGACGTCGACTGCCGGAAAAAGCTCTTCATAGGCCGCAAACGGATTGGCATGCAGCGGATTGCGGCCAAGAGTGTGGACATAAACGAGGATTTCCGCTCCGTCGGCGACGAGTTGCCTGACCCGCGAATAGAGCGCAGGCTGATTGCGGTATTGTGGGAAGGTAAACCGGGCGAGGTTGAGCGATCTTGCGGGCGGGAGTTTGCGGCCAACGCTCCGTTACGCCATCCGATGGCGATCAGGCGAGAGCGCTTGCGGGCCAAGCGCGGGCGGCCAAGATGGCCGCTACTATCGACGACTCATCGTCGAAAACGGCCCGCGCCCCGGCCCCCCGCTGGCCAAGTTGATGGACGGCCGCCCCTACCCTTGTTGCTGGAAAAACGCGAACGCGGAAGACCCACGCCAGTTCTAGGGAAGCAATCCTAAACTGCGACTGCGTACTCGGCCGATTTGGACGTGCGTCCATTCCTTGCCGCGTGGGGGCGGCACGTTGCGAGCATTGAGCTGCGCTGCAATCGCTGCATTGCTGGTGAAGCCCAAAGCCTCAATGGCACGGATCATGGGGAGCACGCTGGCTGCAAACTGGGGACCTAATCCCAAACTGCGACTGCGTGCCCGGCCGACTTGGACGTGCGTCCATTCCTTGCCGAGTGCGGTCAGCACCTTGCGAGCATTAAGCTCCGCTGCAATCGCTGCATTGCTGGTGAAGCCCAAAGCCTCTATGGCGCGGATCACCGGTAGCACGCTGGCTGCAAACTTCTCCGCCTTAGCCTCGCGGGCTTTTGCCATACGTTCGACCGCGCCTTTTGGGTCTCGCGTACCCAATTTCTTCCCGGTCGCCTTGGCCGCAGCCAACCCAGCCTTGGTACGCTCCGAAATCATTTCGCGCCCATGCTGTGCGACAGTCGCGAGAGAGTGAATCGTGAGCCTGTCGGCGTGGGGGTTGTCCAGGGCAATGAAGTCCACATCGGAATGCATCAGCCTGGTGATGAAGGCCAGACTGCGTGAGAGCCTATTGAACTTCGCGATCACCAGCCGGGCGCGTAGTTTGCGGCAAGCGGCTAGCGCTTTTATTAGCTCGGGGCGTTGGCTTTGCTTGCCGGATTCAATCTCAGTGAACTCCCCAACGAGTTCCCATGCCCCGCCGTTCAGATAATCCGCAACGGCCTTCCGTTGCGCATCGAGCCTGAGGCCGCTTCGACCCCGGCTGTGGGCGCTCGCACGGTAATAAGCGACAAGCTTGCCGCGGTGCTGCGCATTCATGTTGGCCACCCCCTCAACCTAACGGGCCTGAACGATAGCTTCAACCGGATCCGATGAATGACCTAACGACACCGCCATGCGGGCTGGCTAAAGCCCAATTCATTGTGCCGAAGCTTCGTTCTGAATCGAACAGGGTCTGCTTTCGCTGAGGGTGAAGCGTTAGCCCTCGACCTGGGCTGGAACCGCAATCGATCGCATTTCAAATTGACGGGTAGGCATGAACACGCCTCTGCAAGCGGCATGAATCTGGGAACGCGCGAAAAAGCCTCGAGGCGGGCGCCTCGAGGCTCTTGCGTAGCTGATGCAGTAGTGCGCGGATCGTTATTTCGTGACTGCCACGGGAGCCTTACCTACCCCGATATCCCCAATATCCCAAAGATGCCAAATCGAACTTGTAGTTCAGACCCCACTTGAAGGTGTGGTCATACAAGCTCACGCGGGTGGGGCTCACGAAGGTCGGTATAGCGCAGCAGGAGATCCCCGGCGTCCCTTGATTAAAGAAGTCCTTCGACTTGAAGTTGATGTAGATGTATTCCGACTTGATCGACCAGCCGTAACCGAGCGCATATTCCACACCGCCGCCTACGGCGTAGCCGACCATGGTCTGCCTGTCGTGGATGCTCGGGACGCCAGCGGCCGTGGCAACGGCAGCCGCGGGAAATGGTCCGACGATCGAGGCACCACAGCCGGGGCTGACGACTGCGCCGCCGAGGCCGGAGGCGTTGACGCTGCATCCATCCCAAGCCGTCTCTTCCACGTTCGCCCACGCCACACCGCCAGTCGCGTAGAACAGCCACTTGTCGACCGCGTAGCCGAGGCGACCACGCAGCGTTGCGATCCAGCGCTCGTTGGTCTGGTTCACGAACTGCTGGTTGAATGGGAACTGATCGTT
>Ga0207693_10003345_pt1 | contig 13726 bp, 11 predicted proteins | sample LARL81metaG_FD_184347 | JGI IMG/M metagenome (GOLD analysis project Ga0207693, IMG submission 184347) | Corn, switchgrass and miscanthus rhizosphere microbial communities from Kellogg Biological Station, Michigan, USA - LAR L8-1 metaG... | ecosystem: Host-associated > Plants > Roots >...
GCAAGGACATGGTCTTGATCGAGGGCGGATCTTTCTTGATGGGATCAGATTCCTTCTATCCCGAAGAGCGCCCCGTGCACCGCGTCGAGGTGGATGGCTTCTGGATCGACCGTCATCAGGTGACCGTCGCTGAGTTCCGGCGATTCGTGACGGCGACCGACTACGTGACCCTCGCGGAGCGGCCGCTGGACCCGGCCATGTATCCCGGCGCCGATCCCGACCTGCTCGTGCCCGGCGCGCTGGTCTTCCACAAGACGGCCGGTCCGGTCGACCTCAACGACTATCGGAACTGGTGGGCGTACGTGCCGGGGGCATCGTGGCGGCACCCGGAGGGACCCGGCAGCACGGTCAACGGTCGTGAACGGCACCCCGTCACGCAGGTCGCGTACGAGGATGCCGAGGCCTACGCGACCTGGGCGGGCAAGGAGCTCCCGACCGAGGCGGAGTGGGAGTTCGCGGCGCGAGGCGGCCTTGAGGGAACCGCTTTCACGTGGGGCGATGAACATTTCCCGAAGGGGAAGGCGATGGCCAACACGTGGCAAGGCGAGTTCCCGTGGCAGAACGAGCTGCTCGACGGCTACGAGCGCACCGCACCGGTCGAGGCGTTTCCGCCGAACGGCTACGGGCTCTACGACATGGCAGGCAACGTGTGGGAGTGGACCAGCGACTTCTTCACGCCGACGCACGAAACGAGCCACCACGGATGCTGCGTCCCCCGGAACCCGCGCACCGACGAGATGCATCCGGCCGCGGCCGGCGAGACGATCCCGCGGCGCGTGATGAAGGGCGGTTCGCACCTCTGCGCGCCGAACTATTGCCTCCGGTATCGCCCGGCGGCGCGACAGGGAGAGGCGGTCGATACCTCGACGGGCCACATCGGGTTCCGGTGTATCCGCCGGCAGGCAGCCGCCTGAGGCGATTCGCTCGTGAGCACGAGAGGCACTAGCGTGTGCGACCCGATGAAGGAGGATCACATGAGTGACGAGATGCAGTCGGCGGCCGAGAGCGCAGCCGAAGACGCGGTCGTCGAGGCGGCCGCCGCGGAGGCGCTGCACGAGGACGCCGTCGAGAAGGCCGTCGAGGCGGAGGCCCTCAGGGCAGCTGCGGATCAGCTCGAGGCAGAAGCCGTCGTCGAAGAGCTCACGGCGGAAGACCTCGCGGACGCCTCCGTGGTGGACGCGGAGACGGCGGTGATCCTCTCCGAGGCCGACGAAGAGGACTGACCGGCCAGCGCCGACCGTATCCGACGCTACTCGGCTGGCTCGGCGGGCTTCGAACGATCCCGCCGCGGACGCTCGTGCCCCACTTGGCTCACGAGCAGCGCGACGATCGTCACGAGGTACACCTGGCCGACGAGCGCCTCGGTGACCGCGACCATCCGCGTGAAGTTCGCGTACGGGACGAAATCCCCGTACCCCACGGTGCACAGCGTGATGAAGCTGTAATACACGCGGACGATGTTGTTCTGCGCGAGGTTGGTCGGTCCGAACAGGCCGGCGGGATCGAGGGCGCCGATCACCCCGTAGACCGCTGCGTACCCCAGGCCGAGAAGCAGGTAGATGCAGATCGCTGCGAGCACGGACTGGCCCGTGATGACGGGATGGGCCGCGAAGCGCCGGCCGATGACGAACAAGCCCGCAAGCACCAGCATCAACGCGGCGAACGCGTCGACTGCGGCGCCGGTCTTCGTGTTGGCGTCGACGATGACGCTGGCGGAGACGGTGGTAGCGATGAGCACGACGCTCGCGTAGTACATCCAGCGGTTCGCACCGGAGGTATGCAGCGCGAACAGGAACGTGCCCGCCAGCACGACCGTGCGGAGCACCGCCATCAGGTTCTCGCGCCCCTCGGTGGGGACGGCCGCGACGATGAGCGACAGCATGATCATCAGCAGCAGCAGGCCGTAGCTATCGAGCGCCCAGAACCGCTTCCGCAGCGCCCACCCGCGACGCGCACCGAAGAACGCACCTTCCTCAGCCATCTCGACCGAACCCTACCCCGCGGGTTGGGGCGCCGGGACCATCGTCCGGGACGGGATGTGACCTACGCCACAGGCTCGCGTTGACGACCGCGGATGCGATCGTGAGCCGCCCGAGCAAGTACAACCAGGCGAGCAGAACGACCGCCGCGCCGAGGCCACCGTAGAGCTCCGACCGATGCTCGAGTCGGTTCGCGTACCAGACGACGGTGAGCACGTGGAGCACCTCGGTGCCGAGCGCGAACAGGATCGCCCCCGGCACGAGGGCGCGCACCGGCACGTCGGCGGGATGGGGCAAGGCCTTCGAGGCCGCGAGCCAGACGACCCCGTAGACCATGATCAGCACGAGCCAGAGCACGATGCCCGGTCGCGGGTGCTGCGCGCGCAGCGTGTTGATCGCTCCCGCCGCCACGGCGAGACCTGCCGCCCCGCCGGCGAACCACAGTGCGGCGACGGTCGAGCCGCGGAACCGCACGATCGGCATCCGCCACGCCAGCAGGTGGGCCAACCGGATCGCGCGGACGGCGCTCCGGCTCGCGAGCAGCAACGCGTACAACGCGATCACCAAGACGACGACCAGCGTCGTGGTCGACTCCTTCGAGGCGTCTTGCACGTACTGCGCGGCGACGCCCACGATCCCGAAGCGCTTGGCGAGATCCTCGGGCGACAGATCGGTGTCCGCAGTGATCCACCCGGCGATGGTGACGGCCACGAGCGCGAACGGGACGAGCCACAGGAACAACCGGAACGCCACCGCCCCGGCGAGCAAGCCGCCGGCGACGTCACGGTCTCGTTCGCCGACATCGAACGCAGCATCCAGAGCCGGGATACTCGGTCGGGCGGCGAGAACGGTCTCCCACGCTCGGGTCGCCCGGTCGCGCGTCCGAGAGATCACGCTCGGGCGGTCACCGGCGGGCGGCTCACCGCCGGCGGGCGTATTCGGTTCGCCTCCGTCCCCCACCGAGCCTCCGGTCCCCCGCGTGGGCCGACCGTACCGCACTCGCCGGGACCATCGGGCCCGGCGGGCCGATGCGCCGCAGGGGTATCCTCGCCCGACACCGCGCCGACTTGGGGGGACCATGTCCGAAACGAGCGATGCCAACCGGCTCCGCGCCGAACGCGACGCACTCGAGAAGCGCGTCGAACAACTCGAGGACAGGCCGGCCAAGCGCCGCAAGGTCCGGGGCGTCTTCACCGCGATCCTGCTGATCCTGTCGATCCTCTGCTTCACGATCGCGGTGCCCGGCCTCTGGGCACGGCGAACCGTGTTCAACACCGATGAGTACGTCAGCACGGTCGCACCGCTGGCGAGCGACCCTGCGGTGCAGGAGTACCTCGCGCGCACGATCACCGAGGAAGCCTTCACGGCGTTGGACGTGCAGAGCCGGCTCCAGCAGGTCCTGCAAGAGCGAGATGCCCGGCTCGCGTTCCTGGCCGGACCCTTGGCCGACGGGCTCAAAGGTGTCGTGCAGTCTCAGCTGCAGAACCTGTTCGCGAGCGATCAGTTCCAGCAGCTGTGGTCGTCGCTGAACCGCACCGTCCAGGCGCAGATCGTCGCGGTGCTCGCCAACAAGAGCAGCACGTTCCAGATCGTCAACGACGCGGTCGTGCTCAACGTGCTCCCGCTCATCAACCAGGCGCTTCAGTCGATCTCCGGAACGATCTCCGACCTGATCGGGCATCCGGTGACGCTGCCGACCATCACCGGCGACGAGGTTCCCTCGCAGGCGCTGACCGCGCTGCAGTCCGCGCTCGGCGTCACGCTGCCCGCCGACTTCGGCTCGATCGTCATCTTCCGCTCGAGCTCGTTGACCACGATCCAGGACATCGTGCAGCTCGCGCAGCGCGCGGTCGTCCTGCTCGGGCTCCTGTTCCTGCTGTTCGCGGCGATCGCCTTGTGGGTGTCGCCGCACAGGCGCCGGACGCTGCTGCAGCTCTCCGTTGCGGCGCTCGCCATCATGATCATCGAGCGACGACTGGCGATCTGGCAGTCGAACAGCCTTGTGACCAAGGCGCTTCCCGAGAACCAGGCGGCGGTTCGAGCGGTGGTGGACCGAGTCCTGGGCAGTCTCTTGATGTACACCGCGTGGTTCCTCGCGATCGCCGCGATCGTGATCGTGATCGCGCTGATCACCGGCCCGTACCCGTGGGCGGTCAAGATGCGCGGCTGGGGTGTCGACGTGTGGCGCGCCGGCGTCACCGCGGTTCGAGGTCACGAGTCGACCGAAACCGTGACGTGGATCGCCGCGCACCGTGACCCGCTGATGGTCGGCGGCGCGATCGTGGCGGCGTTGCTGCTGTTCTTCGGGAACCTGTCGCTGTGGTGGCTCTTGTTCTTCGTGATCGTGATCGGCGCCTACGAGCTGGTCGTGTACCGGGTCTCGGAGCGTGCGCACGCGATGGATCCGAGCGATCCGGCGACCCCGCCCGCACCCGGGATCTGAACAGCGAACGGGGCGGCCCGAAGGGCCGCCCCGAACGTACCGCTGGACCTGGGTCCTTACAGCTGCATCGTCGCCTTGCGCTTCAGGTCGTTGTACTCATCTGCTGAGATCTCGCCCTTGTCGCGGAGCTCCGCGAGCTTGGCGATCTCGTCGGCCGGCGAGTACCCGGAGACGCGGCGCTGCGCCTCCTGCGCCTGTTCCATCATCTCCTTGTCCTGCGCCGTCATCTTCGGCCGAGCGATGATGTAGATCAGCGCGCCCAGGAACGGGACGATGAAGATCAGCAGGATCCAGCCTGCCTTCGCCCACCCCGAGATGTCGTTGCGCCGGAAGATGTCGGCGAAGATGGCGATGAAGATCCAGATCGCCATCACCCAGAAGAACAGGACCACCATGGTCCAGATCACGGAGCCAAAGCTCCATTCGGTCGCAAGCATCGTTGCCACTCCCTTCGACGGTTGCGCGGGAGACTCTATCGGAGGGCGCGACGAGCGGAAAGTCGGCCGGGTCGGCCCGGACGGGGCCAAGGTGTCCGGCCCGAAGGACGAGAGGTCCCGCGAGCTCAGCGAGCCCGCGGGACCATCCCGGTCAGATCACGCGGCGGCGGCCATCGCCTTACCGGCGCGCCGCACCTCGAACGCCATCACGATCTCGCCGATGCCGTGGAACATCGCCATGAAGCCGACCCAGATCAAGATCAGGATCGCGCGTGGCGGGAAGTACTGCTGTGAGGCCCAGAAGCCCAGCAGCACCTCGATGATCCCGGCGATCAGCCCGAGCCACCAGAGTTCGCTGACCTCCTTCTGCATCACCGATCCGATGATGTCGAACGAGCCCTTCAAGATCAGCAGGAACCCGAGGATCGACGCCAGCTCGTAGAACGCGCCGATCGGGTGGATGAAGGCCCAGATGCCGCCGATGACGAACAGCGCACCGAGCAGGCCGTGCAGCCATTTCCATCCGACGTCGCGCAGGCCGAGCGCCATGAACTCGTTCACGCCGGCGAAGATCAAGACGACGCCCAACAGAACGCCGACCGAGGCGACCGACGTGATGTTGAACCGCAGGACGATCACCGAGATCAGCAGCCACAGGATCCCCGTGACCAGGAACAACCACCACATGCCCGAGGCTGCCCGGGCACCCATCTTCGAGGAGCTATCCATCCGTCCCCCCTGCCGGACCGTTCCGTTGCAGTCCGACCTGCGGATGCTACCCCTGCAACGACGCTGAACCGGGAGCGGGGCCGGGCGAGACCACGTAGGCTCCTCGGAACGCAGAGGGGGGCTTTGTGGTTACGCGGCAACACTTCATCGACGGCACCGCCTATCCGCCCGCGTCTACGGGGCTGCGTGGGAGCCATCCGGGGTCCTTCGAGGTGGCCCACGCGCTGCGAGACGGCGAGCGCTTCGACGTCGAGCGCCTCGCGATCACCGACGACGTCGATCTGGTCGTCGTCGGCGCGGGGATCAGCGGCCTCGCTGCGGCGTGGTTCTACCGGCGCGAGCATCCCGACGCGACGATCCTGTTGCTCGACAACCACGACGACTTCGGCGGGCACGCCAAGCGCAACGAGTTCACCGTCGACGGTCGGTTCCTGCTCGGCTACGGCGGGAGCGAGGCGCTGCAATCACCCGAGGCCCTGTACGGCCCGGAGGCGAAGGGCCTGCTCGCGGCGCTCGGCGTTGACCACCACCGGTTCGAGGAGTACTTCGACACCAACCTGTATCCGTCGCTCGGGCTCTCGCGAGGCCAGTTCTTCACGAAGGAGGCGTTCGGCGAGGACAAGCTCGTGGCCGGCGACCCGATGCGGATGGTGGCCGACGACATCCCGATCGACCGGATGCATGAGCGCTCGGCCGAGGCGTTCATCGCCGATTTCCCCCTGCCCGAGGCGCCGAGACGCGCGTTGTTGGAGCTCTACACCGCGGACCGAGACCCGCTCCCTGCGCTCGACGAGGATGCCAAGCACGACGCGCTCCTGAGGATCAGCTACCGCGAGTACATCCAGCGGTACTGGGGGCTCGACGACCTCGCCGCCGACACGTTCCAGGGGCGATCCCTCGACTTCTACGCGATCGGCGTCGACGGGATCACGGCGTTCGACGCGATGGAGACGGGCTATCCGGGGTTCGCCGGGATGCGGCTCGCGTCTGACCCACGGGCGCTCGCCGAGATGGAGGAGCCGTACATCTATCACTTCCCTGATGGGAACTCGTCGATCGCGAGGCTGATCGTCCGCTCGCTGATCCCCGCCGTCGCGCCGGGATCGACGATGGAGGACATCGTGAGCGCGCGGTTCGACTACGGCGTGCTCGATCGCGCGAACGAACCGGTACGGCTTCGGTTGCGGAGCACCGGCGTCCACGTGGCCAACAACGATGACGGCGTGCACGTCGCCTACGTGCGGGACGGCGAGCTCGCCGGGGTGCGCGCGCGCCACGCGATCCTCGCCGGCTACCACATGATGATCGGGCGCATCATGCCCGAACTTCCCCGCGACCAGCGGCGCGCGCTCCGCGGCAACATCAAGGCGCCGCTCTCCTACACCAAGGTCGCGGTGCACAACTGGCGGGCGTGGGTCGCGTGCGGCGTGCACGAGATCACGAACCCGATGGGGTTCTTCTCACGGCTGAAGCTCGACTACCCGGTGAGCATCGGCGACTACCGGTTCCCGAGTTCGCCCGACGAGCCGATGGTGCTGCACCTCGTGCACGTGCCGACGGTGCCGAACCAGGATCTGCCGCGCCGCGAGCAGAACCGACAGGCGCGGCAGCTGCTCTACGACACGACCTTCGAGGACTTCGAGTTCCATGTACGCGACGAGCTTGGGCTGATGCTCGGCGCCGGCGGCTTCGACCCCGACGCCGACATCGCCGCGATCACCGTGAACCGATGGGGCCACGGCTACTCGTACTCAGGCGATCGGCTCCACGCGGCCGACGAGGACGGGCAGCACCCCTTCGAACTCGCCCGCACCCGCTGTGGCAACGTCGCGATCGCGAACGCCGACGCCGCGTGGATGCCGCTCGCGTCTGAAGCGATCGCGCAGGCACACCGCGCCGTGACCGAGCTCGCCGACTGAGGTCGCGGCCCGGGCCTCACAGCATCTTCAGTTGCTCGGCCTTCTTCTGCTGCGGCGGCCGGGGCTTCCGGAACCGAGGAGCAAGCACGCCGGGGCGGCGTGGCGTCCGATCGATCATGCGGTGGACCTGCGACGAGATCGCATCTCGCTCAGCCTTGGGACCGTACGGCTTCTGGTACAGCTCGGTGTAGCGCTCCACCAGTTCGGGGTGCGCTTCCTCGAGCCACGGCCAGAACTCCTCGCGCACGCCCGGGCGCAGATGCAACATGATCGGCGACACGTGTGAAGCGCCGGCATCGAGCGCCGCCTCGATCACCCCACGCATCTGCTCCGGCCGATCCGAGATGCCCGGCAGGATCGGTGCCATCAACACCCCGGTCGGGATGCCGGCATCGACGAGTGTCCGCAACGCCTCGATCCTCGCGCGCGGCGACGGCGTGCCCGGCTCGGTCGTGCGCCAGACCTCTTCGTCCAGGGTCCCGATCGAGAAGGCCGCCGACACCTCGGCGTGCTCGGACGCCTCGACCAGGAGGTCGATGTCGCGGGTGATCAGCGTGCCTTTCGTCAGGATCGAGAACGGGTTGCGGTGATCGATCAGGGCGCGGATGATCCCCCGCATCAGTTGGTAGCGGCCCTCGATCCGCTGGTACGGGTCGGTGTTGGTCCCCATCGCGATGTGCTCGCCCTTCCATCGCTTGGCGGCGAGCTCACGCCGGAGCACCTCGGGCGCGTTCACCTTGACGACGACCTTGGTCTCGAAGTCGCGCCCGGCGTTCATCTCTAGATAGGTATGGGTCGGCCGAGCGAAGCAGTACACGCACGCGTGGACGCAGCCGCGATAGGGATTGATCGTCCAGTCGAACGGCATCGCGTTGCCGGGCACCTTGTTGATGACTGACTTGGCCTCGACCTCGATGCACTCGATCCCTCGGAACTCCGGGGTATCGAAGGTCCGGCGGGCGAGCTCGAAGAGCTGTTCCTTCGCCATGAAGAGCCAGGGTAGAACATATGTTCGATTCGGTCAGTCCCCTCTTCGGCGGAGTGGAACCCCCGACCGGTGGGAACATCCGAGATATGGCTTCGATCCTGGTCGCGACCGACCGCGGGCTGTATGACATCGCCGGCGACGACCAGCCCGCCTTCGCAGACCGCAAGGTCACCTTCCTGGCGCCGGGGCCCGAGGGAATGCGCGCGATCCTGGGCGGCAACGAGATCTGGGCGGCCGACGGCGGCTGGCATCGGGTCGCGACCAGCGCCCGGCTCGTCCTGAACTGCCTGGCGTTCACCGACCGGTGGCTCGTCGGCACGTCGGAGGCGCATCTGCTGCACCTCACCGACGGCGGAGGTCTCGTCCCGATCGAGCAGTTCGACGAGGCGAAGGGCCGCGACGACTGGTTCACGCCGTGGGGCGGCCCGCCCGACACCCGGTCGATGTCGGAATGGGATGACGACGTCTACGTGAATGTCCACGTCGGAGGGATCGTGCGCACCGACGATGGGGGTGATACCTGGATGCCGACGATCGACATCGAGGCCGACGTACATCAGGTCACGACCGCGGAGGGCATGGTGCTCGCCGCGACCGCCGGCGGGCTCGCGGTGAGCGCCGACCGCGGAGGAACCTGGAACCACCGCACCGACGGGCTCGTGCATCACTACGCGCGCGCCGTGACGGTGATCGGCGACACGGTGCTGCTGTCGACGTCGCGCGGTCCGCGCGGCGGCGACGCGGTTGTCTACCGAGCCGGTCTCGACGACGGCGAGTTCGAACGATGCACGGCCGGCCTGCCCGCATCGTTCGACGGCAACATCGACAGCCATTGCCTCGACGCGCCGCCGGGCGGACCCGCCGTCTGCTTCGGAACGGCAGACGGGCAGGTGTTCCGCTCCTCCGACGAGGGCGCCACCTGGCAACAGCTCGCGGACGGGCTGCCGCCGGTGCGGCGCGTGCTCGTGCTCCCCTAGGCGACGACGATCCGACGGATCAGCCGAGCGCCATCGCCTGAGCGGTCGTCAGCACGCTAACCCGTTGCGCTTGCTCCTCAGCCTGCAGGAAGTCCAGCAGGGCGGTGAACTTGTCCGGTTGGATGGTGTACGCCCCGCAATGCGACGGGCAGTAGCGGTGGAACACGAACTGGATCCACAGGTCCTGACCGCTCGCCGCCACGCCCGCCTCGGCGTTGGTGACGTACTTCTCCATCGTCGAGAGCTTGGTCGCCTTCTTGGGGTTGGGCGGCGTGCGCGTCGCGTAGGGATCGGCCGGCGGGATGGTCTCGCCGATCTTGCCCTTCGAGACGTGGATCGAGACGCCGGACACCGTCCGCGCGCTCGTGTACCCGCAGCTCGCCACGATCGCTTCGGAGTTCGTATCCCACGAGCCGAACGGATACGCGAACGAGACCGGCGCGGGGAACCCGTACTGCTGCCCCCACTGCGTCAGCTGGGTGCGATCGTCGCAGACCTCGTGTGTCGCGTCGGCCGTGGAGAGCGGCTGGATGTTCGCGTGGTCGACCGTGTGTCCGCCGATCTCGTTGCCGAGCGCAGCGAGGGCCCCCAGCTGCGCGGGCGTCATGTGATCGGGGTCGCCGGCCAAGATCGGGCCGCTATTGATGAAGAACGTCGCGTTCATGCCATGGTCCTGCAGCACGAGCCGTGCGGCGAACTGATCCGCGGTTCCGTCGTCGAACCCGATCGTCACCACGGTGATGGGGGTCGTCACGAGCGGCACCGGATCGCTCGCCGACGCGCTCGAGGCCGGGAGTGCCCACCCGATGACACCCGCGGCGAGCGCCACGGCTCCCACGATCGCGCTCCGACGCCTGCCCCTCGTCCCCACGGCTGCCTCCCTCGGGTCGGTCCCGAGAGCCTAGTCCGGGAGCCGAACAGCCGCCTCGGCCGTTCGGCCGCAACGTCGGGGCCTCGGACGGTTGTCTTGTGCCCGATCCTGCGGCAGCATGTCTGGCACGAGAGGAAGGAGGTGGTCCGACTGCATATACAGCATGAGACCCTCGAGGTGACTGGCTGCTAGCCGTCCCTACGAGCCGGTAACGGCTCTGCCGGGCGACCGGCAAATCCACGCCAGCTCACCGACCTCGCGAGCTCCGGCCCGGTCTCACCGGACGAAGCCTCGGTGTACGAGGACCGACCTCCTTGCGAGGGTGACGCTGTGGTTCGGGCCGGGCCCTTCGGGCCCGGCCCGTCCCTTCCTGCTCTTCTTCTGGGGGTTACACCCCGAACGTCGCTACGCTGCATCCCATGTCCGACCGACCGTCGCTCGACGCGGCGGCGTCGATGCAGGCGACCGAGGTCCTCACGGCGCTCGGCACTTCGGACACCGGTCTCACCAGCGGTGAGGCCGAGCAACGGCTCGCCGCCGACGGGCCGAACGCCGTCCGGACCCATCACGCGAGCCTGTGGCGGACGCTGATCGAGCAGTTCCGCTCGCCCCTCCTCATGTTGCTGCTCGCCGCGGCACTCGTGTCGGCGATCGTCGGCGAGGGCACGGACGCGCTGATCATCGCGGTGATCGTGGCGGCGTCGGTCGGCCTCGGCACTGCCAACGAGTTCCGCGCCGACCGGGCTGCCGAGGCGCTCCACTCCCAGATCCGCCCCGAGGTTTCGACGCTCCGTGACGGGAACGCGGTCGACGTCGAGGCCACCCGACTCGTGCCCGGCGACGTGGTCTCGCTCGGGATCGGGGCGATCGTGCCCGCCGACCTGCGGATCGTCTCCGAGAAGGACCTGGAGTGCGACGAGTCGATCCTGACGGGCGAGTCGTTGCCCGTTGAGAAGACGGCAGACCCGGCCGCATCGGCAACGCCGAAGGATGGACCCTCCCCAGCCATGTTCATGGGAACGGTCGTCCACCGCGGCTCCGCCCAGGCGGTGGTGGTCTCGACCGGCGCGAACACCCGGTTCGGCGCGATCGCACTCGGACTCGGTGAGCGCCACGCGCCGACGGAGTTCCAGGTCGGGCTCACGAAGTTCTCGGCGCTCCTGGCGAAGGTCGCCGGCGCGCTGAGCGTCGCGATCTTGGTGATCAACATCGCGCTCGGTCGGCCGCTGATCGATGCGGTCCTGTTCTCGCTCGCGATCGCCGTGGGGATCACACCGCAGTTGCTGCCCGCGGTGGTGTCGACCAGCCTCGCGACGGGCGCCCATCGACTGGCGGAACGCAAGGTGCTCGTCAAACGCCTGGTGAGCATCGAAGACCTCGGCGATATCGACGTCCTGTTCTCGGACAAGACGGGCACGCTGACCGAGGGGAAGATCACGTTCGAGCGCGCGATCGACCCGAGCGGCGCCGAGTCCGACGACGTCGTGAAGCTCGGGCTGCAGTGCACCGACACGATGGTGTCGGGTGGCGGCGGGGGCGGTGGACCGCTGGACGAGGCGCTGCGCGATGCGAACAAGGCCGCCGCGGACGGCGCCAGGGTCATCGACATCGTCCCGTTCGATCACGACCGTCGTCGCACCAGCGTGCTCGTCGATGACGACGGTCATCGTCTCCAGATCACGAAGGGCGCGCCGGAATCGGTCTTGGAGCTCTGCGACGGCGTAACGGATGCGACCCGCGACATCCTCACGAAGGAGTTCGAGCGGGGCGTCCGAGTGGTTGCGGTCGCGAGCCGCGCTGCCGACGGCGTCCAGCAGCTGAGCGCCGACGACGAGCATGGGCTCACCCTCGACGGGTTCCTCGTCTTCCAGGACCCGCCCAAGGCCTCGGCGGCGGCCTCGATCAAGCGTCTCGCGCAGCTCGGCCTGCGCGTGAAGATCGTCACCGGCGACAACGCGATCGTGGCGAAGTCGGTGTGCGGCTCGCTCGGCATCCCCGCCGACAAGGTCCTCACGGGCGACGACCTCGACGGCATGGACGACGCCGCGCTCGACGCCCAGGTGGACGACGTCTCGATCTTCGCGCGGGTGAGCCCCGAGCAGAAGGCACGGATCCTGCGGGCGCAGCGGAACGCCGGCTCCGCGGTCGCGTTCATCGGCGACGGGGTGAACGACGCGCTCGCCCTGCATCACGCCGATGTGGGCATCTCGGTCGACACGGCGGTGGACGTCGCGAAGGACGCGGCCGACATCATCTTGCTGGAACACGATCTCGACGTGCTCGCAGACGGCATCGTCGAGGGACGCCGCACCTTCGCCAACACGATCAAGTACGTCCGGATGGGCACGTCGTCGAACTTCGGCAACATGTTCAGCGTCACGATCGCGGCGGCGTTCCTGCCGTTCCTGCCGATGCTGCCGTCGCAGATCCTGCTGAACAACCTGCTCTATGACATGAGCCAGCTCACGATCCCGACCGACCACGTGGATGAAGAGCAGCTTGTTCGGCCGTCGCACTGGGACGTGGGCTCGATCCGCAAGTTCATGTTCCGGTTCGGGCCGATCAGCTCGGTGTTCGACATCGCCACGTTCCTCGTGCTGATCCACGTGCTCCACGCGAGCGCGCCGGAGTTCCGCACCGGATGGTTCATCGAGTCGCTCGCGACACAGACCTTCGTCGTGTTCGCGATCCGAACGCTCCGCGTGCCGTTCTTCCGGAGCCGGCCATCGTTGCCGCTCGCGCTCTCGGCCGCCGGCGTGCTGGCCGTGGGCGTCTACCTCACCCGGTCCCCGCTCGCGCCGACGCTCGGGTTCGCCCCGCTGCCCGGCACCTTCTACGTGGTGGTCGCCGCCTTCATCGTCGCGTACATGATCGCCGTGGACCTCGCGAAGCTCGCGTTCTTCCGGACGCCGGGCACGAGGAAGACGCCCCTTCGGCGCTCAGCGACACACCGGGTCGCCCGCATCGCCGCCCCGTGGCGGCACTCCGGCGTCGCCGAGCCCGCGGCCTGATCTCGCGGCCATACACTTCGCCGATGGGCGTGCTCGGACCCGATGACATCGTCGATCCCGCCTCGACGATCGAAGAGAACCTCCGCGGCTGGCTCCCCGTCTTCGAGCGGTTCCCCGGCGCGCGTCTGGATCAGGTGGCAGGGTGCACGCGATGGCTCTGCGACGTGCCGCTGCTGCTGTTCAATGGCGCGATCGGGATGCCGGCGGGCGAGGATCTCGACTCGGCGGTCGCGGCGGTACTCGAGCCGTTCGATACGGCCGGGGTGCCGTTGTTGTGGGTGCTCCCGACGCACGATGACGCCGTCGTCGCTGCGCTCGCCGCACGAGGTCTCGCGGTCGAGCACGGCACGCCGGCCATGACGATCGACCTGG
>Ga0207693_10003347_pt1 | contig 13725 bp, 6 predicted proteins | sample LARL81metaG_FD_184347 | JGI IMG/M metagenome (GOLD analysis project Ga0207693, IMG submission 184347) | Corn, switchgrass and miscanthus rhizosphere microbial communities from Kellogg Biological Station, Michigan, USA - LAR L8-1 metaG... | ecosystem: Host-associated > Plants > Roots >...
GACCCCCGCGAGCATGCGCAGGCCGCCGAGCACCGCGCGCCCGACCTCCGGCCGAAGTCGCCATACGCACTGCGATCGGCGCCGCGCCACATGCCGGTGAACGTCCGGTTCGCGCCGTCCAATGAGCCGCGGGCGGGGATCCTCTTCAACGTCCACACCGGGCGCGTCCTCTGGGAGCACGACCCGGGCCGCAGGCTCCCGATCGCGAGCCTGACGAAGATGATGACCGCGCTCATCATCGCCAGCCGTCACAAGCCGAGCGAGAGAGTGCTGATCACGCACCAAGCGCTCGCGTACGAAGGCTCGGGCGTCGGCGTCCTCCCGAAGGGGAAGAAGGTCTCCCTCAGGGACCTGTTCTACGGCCTGCTGCTCGTGTCCGGCAACGACGCCGCGATCGCGCTGGCCCAGCACGACTCGCGCACGGTGGGCGCCTTCGTCAGACGGATGAACCACTGGCGGAGCCGGATGGGCCTTCGGTGCACGCACTTCTCGACCCCGAGCGGCATCCTCGACCAGCGCAACTACTCGTGCCCGCGCGACCTCGCGGTGCTCGCGCGCGCCGACCTGGCGAACCCGTGGATCCGGCGGGTCGTGGCGACGCGGGAGGTCCGCTTTCCGTTCCCCGTCAAGGGCCACTACCTCGACCTGTACAACAACAACCCCTTCATCATCGAGGGAATGAAGGGAATCACCGGCCTCAAGACCGGCTACACCGACGCGGCGGGGCGCTGCTACGTGACCACCCAGCGAGTCGACGGGCACGAGCTCGGCGTCGTGCTGCTAAACACGCCCAACCCGCTCGACCAGGTCCCGGCGCTGCTGCACGCAGGCGCCAAGGCCGAGGCTCGGCTCGGCGGACGCTCCGGCTGAGCCCGGCGCGCGGGCTCAGCGGCTGCGAGCAGTCCGGCCTACGGCGTGAAGTCGGAGGAGTGGCACGGGTCGCCGTTGCAGACGTCGACCACCTTGCCCCCGGGCTGCAGGAAGTCCGAGATCTGCGTGCGGGCCTCCGGCGTGTGCCGCGGGTCCTCGTGCGGGTCGAGGTTGATCGGCGGCGAGTCACTCTCCACCGGAGCGGTGTTGGTCGTCGGCGGGTCGAGCGTGTGCCCGGGGCCGCTGTCCCAGATCACCCACGTTGAGCCGCTGTACGGGAACTTCGGCACGGCCGGAACCTTGTAGAAGAGGTTTTTGTCCTGGCCGCGCGGCGGGATGTCGAGCGCCGGCTGGTAGCTCTTGGCGCCGATCGTCCGCGCCTCGACCGCAGCCGAGTACTGGCTGACCTGGAAGTCGCCGTACGCGGTCTGCATCAGCACCTGGTGGGCGGGCGTCTTCGGCAGCGGGTCGGACGTCATGCGCGTCGCGTACCCGTCCGGCTCACCACGATCCCAGAGCTGCTGCATCAGGTCGAGGAGCAGCGGATGGATCGAGGTGTCCGGATAGCCGCCGCTGCCGGCCTTGCCGTACAGGAACAGGGCGTAGGCGGAGAAGTCCGTGCTTCGCTGGAGCAGGAGTCCACCGTAGTCCAGGCCGGTCACGCCGAGCACCGCGTGCGTGAAGTCGGGGGCGACCGCGGTCGTGATCCCGCCCATGATCCCGCCCTGGCTGTTGCCGTAGTAGTAGCCATTGGACGTGTCGAGCAGCGACTGGCCGTTCTGCTGGAACGCTGGATCCGAGGCGAGGCCGCCGCTCGTCCGCATGAGGCGAGAGAGGAAAAGGGTGTTGAGGACGCCCTGCTGGAGGCGGTCGACGACCGCCGGGAACTTGTTGATGTCCGACAGCGCGGAGATGTCGTACGGGACATCCCCCGAGGACATCCCCCACCAGTCCGTCGCGCAGATGATGAAGTTGTGCTCGCTGGCCAGATCCTCCTCGGCGCTGGCCGTGATCTCGCTGCCCGAGCCCAAGAGGCCGTGTCCGTAGATCGAGCCTCGCGCTGGGTCACCCGGCGTGGAGACCGTTGGGATGATGCAGTAGAAGGGCGCCTTCGCCACGTTCCCCTCGAGCTTCTTCGGGTGCGCGTAGCGGCCGCCCGAAGATGCGTAGTTGAAGGTCGCCCCGGGGGCGCAGCCCTGGTCCTGCAGGTAGCAGGGGACCTTGAACTGGCCGGTCACGTATCGGGCGATGCCGGGGTCCGGGTTGTCCTGGACGCTGGTGACCTTGAACCGGGGCGCGTGCCCGGCGACCTTGCCGTCCGCGAGGTTGTCATCTCCGAGGCCGCGGAAGGCGGCGTTGCGGATGTGCAGGAGGTTTTGGGTGAGGCTGGCGCGGCTGCCGACCGTAAAGTCCCACGCCATGTAGAGGTTGCCGCGCTTGAGGCCGGCGTCCTTCAGCACCTTGAAGATTCCCTTGTACCGCGACTTCTGCGAGCTCTCGTCCGCCGGCAGCTTCTTCTTGTCGCGGAGCTTCTCGAACCACTTCGGAGCCTGGAGGGTCTTGCCGTTCGCGTCCTTCAGCTTTCTCATGGCGACCGCGTATGTGTGCCCGTATTCCAGGTTCTGCCCGGGATGGATGAGGAGCGTGGTGTTGTCGGGGCCGTCGGCGTTGGAGTCGAGCTCGGCCCAGATGAGCTGGCGCTTGCCCGTCTTTTCGTCGATGACGACGATCGGCGCCTTCTTCTTGAACGCCTGCGACATGTCGGTCAGAGGCGCGGGGTTCGTCTGCTTCAGGGCCTTCGGAGTGTCGAGGCCGGGAACGCGAGCGACGATCGTGCTGCCGGGGCTGAACCCGTCGTTGCGGTCATAGGGCGTGACGTCGACCTGGTCGCCTGCCTGGTTGGTCGGCATGGCAGCCTGGGGGAGGTCGACCGCGACCCCGGTCTTGCTCGTCTTGGAGTTCTTGGTGTAGAGGTTGTTCGGGAAGGGGAGCAGGCAGGGCTGGCTGGCGAAGGGCTGGCAATCGGCAGCGGGGACCCCACCCTGGAGGCCGGCAAATGCCGCGGACGGCACTGCCAGGACGGCCAGGAGGGCGGCGGCCGCGAGGCCGAGGCTCCATCCCCTGCGGCGCGACGAATCGGCCCTAGCTACATCCATGCCCATGCTCTCTCCTATCTGACACCGGACATTCCCCGCCCACTCCTGGCGAGGCGCCCAGCGGCGCGTTCCGGCGGAAACCTATTCCATTGCCGGGCCTGCGGTTGGCTGACCAGCCAGGCTCACACCTATCGACGCAGCTTGACCTGTTTCAGCGCCGAGATGTTCCCGGCGTCGTCGACCGAGCGGACGGCGACGAACAGCGGACGGTGGCCGGCCCCGCGAATCCGCGCCTCCTGGCTGTGGCTGGGGGCGCGCGGCGTGGGCGGCTTGACCCGCCGGATGCGGTCGAGGCGCCCCTGGGTGATGCGCCGATGCGAGACGAAGATCTCGTACCGCTTCACCGGGCCGCCGCTCACGCCGTCGTCGCCGGGGGCGCGCCAACGGAGCGTCGCGTGGCCGCGTCGAGGAATGAGGCGAAGGTTGGCGGCCACGGCCGGGCGGCGGGTGTCGTTCCCGTAGAGACCGCTGTTGTGTTCGTCGTGGTGGTAGTGCCACCACGAGTCGTTTCGCGACGGCTTGCCGCCGACGCGCCAGAGAAACAGCGAGCCCTCGCGCGTTCCGTAGGCGAGACGCAGGTTGCCGTTGAACTTCGGGTCGCCGACGACGCCGCTGAACGACGGCCACTGTCCGGTGAACTTCGGAAAGCCCGCGGCCTCCCCGCCGCTGGGCTCGTAGGCGTGGATCCAGCCGGTGTCGTTGGAGTCGATGACCGCGCTCTCGCTGCCGCCGCTCAGGTTGGACACCAGCGCCGCGACGTAGAACGGGAAGCCGTCCTGCAATCGGGGGAAGCTCGGGAGGATGTCGCCGGTGGGCACGTCCCACGCCTTCTCGTAGGTCTGCGGCAGAGCTGCCGCGCTGCCGTCGAGGGCGTTCGTGAGCGAGATCCCGCCGGCGCTTGACTGCACGTAGTCCGGCTTCCCGTTGCCCAGCAGGTCGCCGATCGCGCCCTGACCGGTGAGGCTGATGGTGAGCGGGTCGCCGGGGTAGTAGGGCGGGATCGCGTTGCACGCCTCCGACGGGCAGGTTGGGCTGAGAGTGCCGAACACCGACCCGTCTCCGTTCAGCGCGACCGGAGTCCCGGTTACGCCCGATGTCACTACGCGCAGCTGACCCGACCCGTCGAAGTCGGCGATCGACGGCGGCGTCGCCCCCTCCTCTACGAAGTCGATCGACTGGTCGTAGCAGCCCGCCAACGATGTCAGCCCGACCGGCCAACCCGCCATGTACGGGCCGCCGGCGTGCCGGTTGCCGTCGGGCCAGATGCCGTAGATCCACGAATGGTGGGACGAGCCCGTGTTGAGACACTCCATGCTGGGGACGAAGACCTGCGGCTTGCCGGTGCCCAGCACGTCGCCGACGCTCGGGGGAAAGACGAGCTTTGTGTCGTGGATGTAGTCGTTGGGGGCGGTGCCGGCGAGATCGGCAGCGGGGAGCTGCACGCCGACCGGCCACCCCGGGACCTTCTTGCCGCTCGGCTTCCACGCGTACAGGTAGCCGTCGAAGGCCGACATCAGGATGTCGAGCTTGCCGTTCCCCTTCAGGTCGGAGAGAACCGGCGGCGACCAGTTGCCGCGTGAGGGCAGCCGGCTGTGATCGGACGCGGACCGCGGCGTCGGTACCGGCAGGGACGCGAAGCGGGACTGCGAGTGGACGGGGAAGTGCTTGCGCAGCTTCCCGCCGGGACCCCACGCGTAGACCCACGCGTTGGAGGTGGTCGCGACGACGTCGAGTCGACCGTCGTGGTCGAGGTCGCCGACCGCGATGCCGCTGACGGGGTCACGGGCGTTGCGCAGCTTCGGATCGCTCTGGTACGACGCCGCCGGGTAGCCCTCCGGGTCGTTGGGATCGATCGCGGCGAGCTTCTTCGTGTGGACGGGGAAGCCGGGGACCTCGGTGCCGTTGGGCCGCAGCGCGTGGACGACACCGTCGTAGGTGGCGAACACGAGGTCGAGCTGCTGACGCCCCTCGAGGTCCGCGTACGTCGGCGCCGCGCTCATCTCGGTGCCGATCGACTTCGGGTAGCCGGACACCAGCTTCGGGTCGTGGCGGGCGTTGAAGCTGCGGCGGTCCTCAGCCTTGAGGCCGTCGCCGTCCAGCGCCCGGATCCGCACCGTGACCGCGTACTGGTCGGGCCCGTCCGGCGGCAGCGTCGAGCCGGACGTCTTCGATGCGTACGAGCGCGGGATCTGGCTCAGGTCGAGGGTGCCGAGGGTGCCGTGGGCGGCGCCGTGGCCCGTCGCGATCGTGTGGAAGTCCGAGTCGTTCGGGTTGTTGCCCAGGGCCCACTCCAGCTTCCACTCGAGCCCCTTCGAGCCCCAGGCGCTCGGGGCGACGTCACCGCGTATCGGAAGGGAGCTTCGGCGCTCGGGGTCGACGTAGGCGTACCAGTGCGGTGAGCTCAGCTCGGCCGTCGGCGGGACCTTCCCGGACATGATCAGCTTGGTCGCGGCGCCGATGTTGGGGCGCCCGTAGCCGTATTGGGTGGACCAGTTCGTGTGATCCGCATCGGTGGCGCTGCCCGGGTTGCCGGGCCACTGGTCCGGCACGCCCGGCGACTGCGTCTGCGGGATCACCGGGCTGACCGTGTTCATCAGCACCTGTTTGACCTCGTCCGGACTCAGCCGGCGGGGGATGATTCCCTGCGCCCGCGCATTCAGCGCCGCGCTCTGCACCATCGCCAGCATCCCGGCCTGGAACGGCGTCGCCCCCGAGGTGCTGTTCCCCTCGCCGGAGAAGATGTTGTGCGTGCCGTAGCTGGTGACGTTGCTGCGGGCGCGGAACGTTTGGGTGTCAGGACCGGGGGCGTCCTGCGTGAGGGAGTTCCCGGGCAGGACGTGGTCGTAGAGCATCCCGTCCGTGTGGTCCATCGAGTCGAAGTCGTTGGAGTCGAACGAGAGCAGGAGCCCCTTCCTGTTGGCGTAGTTCACCGCCTCGCGGGCGAAGCTCGAGTAGGTGTAGGAGACGACGACCGAGCTGACCACGTCGGCCCCGGCGTCGACCGCATAGAGGAGGGCAGGCGCCCACTGGTCGTCCCGCCCGACGGCCTCGGCTCCCTGCTTGATGGGCAGCACCTCACAGCGGCGGCAGACGCCGACGCCGGCGTAGTGGTTGTTGGCCCGCCCCACGAGGTCGCCGATCAGCCCGGGGGCGTGGCTGTAGGCGGAGTCGTCGGTCTGGGGGTCGTTCGTGTTGCGCTGGGTGTTCCAGCCGCTCACGTCGTTGGGGTAGCCGTTGCCGTCGTTGTCGAACCGGCCGCCCTGCGGGCACGCGCCCAGCTGCCCGGAGGTGATCTTGCAGTGGCCGAAGACGGCGATCAGGTCCTCGGGCGACAGGTACGCCGTCTGGGTGCCGCCGATGTCCACCTTGTTCAGGTACTGGTGCTGCCCGCCGTTCACACAGCCGCGGGTCGTGCCCTCCTCCTCGCTTACGAACGGTTGCTTGCCCGCGGGGCAGGGCGGGTTCACCCGCGGGTCCTGCGCGTAGTCGCGGATGTCGAAGTGGCCGTTCCCGTCGAAGTCGTAGGTGCCCGCGGACTTGCCGGCGCGGCCCTCCGGGTACGGGAGCTCGCCCTTGTTCAGATAGATGTTGTCGAGCGCGTCCTTGACCCCGTCGTTCGAGTAGTTGACTCCGCCCTCGATGTAGGCGATCAGCACGTCGGGCCGACCGAGGTTCCCCTGCGCCCAGGCCCCCGTCATATTGACGCCGGATGCGTGCTCGGGATCGCGCGCGTTGCGCGCCCAGCAGGGTAGGCCGCCGTCGGGGTGCGGGCGGTTGGCCACAGTGCCGCCCGGGGCGAGGCAGGTGTTGCCGGTGAGCGTGCCGTAGAGATTCCACTGCTCGTTGTCGGTGCAGCCGGTCACCGGGTCCTGCGACTCACAGGGGGCGAAGTCCGGATCGTTGGGGAACTGCGAGGTCGGGAACCCGGGTCCGGGGGCTCGGCGCGATGCCGAGGCGGCGGGTGAGCCTGTGGCGACGCCGACGACGGTGAGGCCGACCGCCCCCAAGACGAAGAGCGCCCTAAGCGAGCGACGGAGGCGGCCACATGCGCTCTCGCCGGCCACGAACCGGAGCGTATACGCGCCAACGGGCCACGTCCAGACCGGCGTCAATTCGCCGGGGGTCGGTACCAGCTGAGCCTCCGTATCGCGGCGACGAGGGACTCACAGCGAAAGGGCCTTCCCTTCGCGAAAGACTACCTCGAACTCGAATCCCCGAGACAGCGCCGGATGGAGCCAGCCGGATTCGAACCGGCGACCTCTTCGGTGCAAGCGAAGCGCTCTCCCAACTGAGCTATGGCCCCAGGCACGAAGTGTGGCATGGGCTTCCCAGATCGGGGTACGAGCGCGCCAACCCTTTGCCGTCGCGCAGGCCTTGTGCGACGATGGCGAACGAGCAGCGATTCCCGAGGAGGGAAATGGCCGACACCGAGACCGCGACGGAAGCAGTAGGCGAGCGCGAGCAGACCGACAAGTCGCCGGAAGCGGTTCAGGAGGCGCGGTCGGAGGCGGAGTCCAAGGGCGGCCCCAAGCCGGGGCAGCGCGCCGAGGTTTCCAACCTCGACATCGTTCGCCACTACTTCGAGGTGGCCTGCGACCACCTCGGGCTCGCCGATGACCTGCGCGTCGTCTTCTGGGCCCCCTACCGGGAGGTCACGGTCCAGATCCCGGTCCGTCTCCCCGACGGCAAGATCCACGTCTACTCCGGCTACCGCATCCAGCACAATGGCGCGCGCGGCCCCTACAAGGGCGGCATCCGCTTCCACCCGGAGGTGAACATCGACGAGGTCCGCGCGCTCGCCTCGCTGATGACCTGGAAGACCGCGGTCGCCGGCGTCCCCTTCGGCGGCGCCAAGGGCGGCGTCAACTGCCCCGCCGACCAGCTCGACCCCGCCGACGTGCAGAAGATCGCGCGCTCGTTCATGGACAAGGTCGAGAAGATCCTCGGCCCCACCCGGGACATCGCCGCCCCGGACGTGAACACCAACGCCCAGGTGATGGCCTGGATGATGGACGAGTACGGAAAGCTCCACGGCCACACGCCGGCGATAGTCACCGGCAAGCCGATCGCGCTCGAGGGCTCGTATGGCCGCGAGGCGGCGACCGGCCGGGGCTGCGTCTACATGTTTCGCGAGGCCGCCCCGCACCTCGGGCTGAGCCCGGCCGACACGACCTTCGTCGTCCAGGGCTACGGCAACGTGGGCTCGTGGGCGGCCCGGATCATGCAGCAGCTCGGGGCCAAGATGGTCGGCGTCTCCGATGCCACCGGGGCGATCCGCAGCGACGCGGGCATCAACGCGAACGCCCTCTACGAGCACATTCACCACGGAGGCAAGCTGATCGAGTTCGAGGGCGGGGAGCCGCTGGCGCCCACCGACCTCGTCACGATCCCCTGTGACGTCTTCATCCCGGCGGCCCTCGGCGGCATGATTCACGAGGAGAACGCCGACGACATGCGTTGCAAGGTCATCCTCGAGGGCGCTAACAGCCCCACCACCCCGGCCGCCGACGAGATCCTCCGCGAGAAGGACGTCTACATCATCCCCGACGTGATGGCCAACGCCGGCGGCGTGGTCGTCTCCTACTTCGAGTGGGTCCAGAACCTCCAGCACTTCCGCTGGGACGAGCGTGAGGTCAACGACAAGCTCGGCACGATCATGCGGCGCGCCTACCGCGAGGTCTCAGCGCGCGCCCGCGAGGAGGGCATCGACCTCCGCGAGGCCGCGTACCTGGTCGGCATCGAGCGCGTGGTCGAGGCCGCCCGCACCCGCGGTTACGTCTAGAAGTCGAAGTCCTTCGGTTCGCCCTGCTCGAACCAGAGCTCGTCGTCCTCGGGCGCATCCCTGAGAAACTCTGGGGTGTCGGCGAGGACGTCCTCGCCGTCCTCCTCCTCGTCCTCTTCGTGAGGCTCCTCCTCGAGATGCTCCTCCTCGTGCTCCGGCGCGGGTGTCTCGACCGCGTGCTCGTCTGACGGTGAAGCCTCGTCGTGGGGCTCCTCGTCCTCGTCGACGATCTCCTCGTGGAAAGGGTGCTCGACCGTGTCGAGCGACTCGATCGGGGGCTCGAGCGGCGTCGTCCCCTCCGGCGCGGCCACCGGATGCTCCTCGGAAGCCGGCTCGGCGGGAGCCGCCTCCTCGTCGAGCTGGAGGTCGAGGTCGATGTCAAGCTCGTCCGACTGGTCGTAGAGCGTCGTCCCCTCCTCGGCCGCCTCGGAAGCCGGCTCGTCCAGGATCTGGTGCTCCTCGGCGGCGGGCTCTTCCTGCTCGACCTCCGCGGCCGGCTCGTCCGCGTCGTCGATCAGCATCTCCTCGGACTCGTGGTCCGCGGCTATATGGGCGCCCGTCGGTTCCTCCAGCCCGGTGCCGACGTCCGCCTCGCCCGTGTCCGCGGGGTCCTCGCTCGCCTCGGACGAGGGCATGAGCGTGGTCGCGTCCTCGTGGACCGCCGGATCCTCGAGCTCGCGCTCCTCGACTGCCGTCTCCATCGCGGCGCCGTTCGCCGAGGCCGTGGGCGCCTCCTCGGACTCCGGGAAATCCGCCTCGTCCGGGCGCGTAGGAGGACCGAACGCTTCGTCCTCGAGGCGCTGTACCTCGGAATCGGCAGCGCCGTGCTCCCGAATGAGCTCTAGGTGCTCGCGAATCGCGTCGTCGAGGATGCCCATGGCCGTGGACCAAAAAGAGTAACGCGCCAACTCAGGCGTGCGAGCACGCTTTCCTGCGTGGTCGCCAGCGCCCAAGCTGCCGCTCCTTCGACCTACCTTCGCCGCCGAAAGGCGGGACCCTGCGCGTTTCAGGGCTGGCCGGCGGGACTCTTCGCGGGGGCGGTCACGACGCGGTTCTTGCCGCTTCGCTTGGCCTCATACAGGGCGGCATCCGCGGCCGCGATTAGGTCGCGGGTATCTGCGGCCGAAACCGGCATCGAGGCCGCCCCGACGCTCGCCGTCACGCGCAGGGCCGCCTGGCCGTCGACGCCCGTCACGCGCTCGGACTCGATCCGGGCCCGGATCCTCTCCGCCAGCTCGACCGCGCCCGCCAGGCCGGTCTCCGGCAACGCGACCGCGAACTCCTCGCCCCCGTAGCGCGCCGGCTCGTCAATACCGCGCGACTCCTGACTCAGCACCCGGCCCACCATGCGCAGCACGTCGTCCCCCCTCAGGTGGCCGTGGGTGTCGTTGACCTGCTTGAAATCGTCGATGTCGAGGATGAGGAGCGAGAGGTCGTGGCCAAATCGATGCGCCCGCTCGTCCTCCTTGGCCATGAGCTCGCGGAAGCGGCGCTGGTTCGAGAGCCCGGTCAGCTCGTCGGTCACAGCCTGGCGGCTGACGAGCTCGTGGAGGGTGATGTTCTCGATCGACGAGGCGACCTGGCCGACGAGGTAGAGGAACACGTCGCGCTCGCCGGAGGTGAACGCGTCGCCCTCCCGGGCCACCGTCATCACCCCGACGTTCTCCGGATTCTCGCCGAGCCGCCGGAGCGGGCTCGCGAGCGCATGGACCTTCCCCTGATGTCGTTCGACGAGGCCGTCCTCCTTCAGCGCATCCCCCTCGGCGGTCACGACGAGGTCCTGGATCGCTTCCGTCGGGTCCCCGGCGTCGGCCTCTCCACCCTCCGTGCCAAGGAGGGCGATGGTCCCGTAGGACGCTCGGCATGCCCCGAGGGCCGTCTCGATGACGACCTTGAGCAGCCCCTGGCGATCCAGTCCGGAGGCGAACGCCTGGCCGATGCGCCGCACCGATCGATCGACCTCGACCTTCTGCCGCTGGAGCTCCTCCATCTGCGCCCCGAGGCGGTCGCTCATCTTGTTGAACTCGCTCGCGAGCCCGGCCATCTCGTCGCGGCCCACGACCGGCACCTGCTGGCTGAAGTCGCCGTCACCGAGCCGCCGGGCCGCCTCGAGCATCGAGCGGACCTGCCCGCTCAGCATCCGGAGGAGCGTCAGGACGAAGAGAAACGCGACGACGAAGAACAGGATCAACGCTCCGATCACGAGCGGGCTCGATGAGAAGAAGCCCCCGGACTGCCGCGGCGCGAACAACACCAGGCTCAGGTGTCCCGACGGCGGGAGATCGGTGCCAGCCGCACGAAGGTCGGTCCCGTTCACGTTCACGTTCCCCGAATCACCGCTCGCCGGCAGGTCCGACTCCTGCACGTGCACCGTCGACGACACCACCCTGCCGGATCGAAGGAGTGTCCCATCGCGTCCCGTCAGGTGACGGACCTCCGCGAGGTACTCCGATGGGGTCGTCGTCGAGACCGTGAGCGTCCCGAGCCGCCCGCCGGGTCCGTTCAAGTTCAGCCGGTACGGCGCGACCATCACGTTGGCGCCCGCGGTGCCCCCCTTCCCCTTCGCGCTGTCGAGGGAGGCGGCACGGATCCCGTGCTGACCGATGAGGCCCTGCGCCGCCGCATTCTCCTGAGGGCCGTTGCCGGAGGTGATCGCCGCGGTGACCTTCGGGTCGTGGGCGGCCTTCTTCGCCGCGTCCCCGGCCGACGTCGCCTCGTCGCGGTACACCGTGAGCCCACTGTCCAGCCCCTCGGCGAGCTGGGCATCCGCCTTCCCGTTCGTGGAGTCCGTCGCGATCTGGGTCACGAGCACCGCGAGCACGATCATCGGCAGCACGACGATCAGCAGGAAGAAAAGCGTCAGGCGACCGCGAAAGCTCATATGTGTCGGGGCGCCGTCCACGGTTCCCTCACCTTAGATCGGCAAATCTACGGGTATCCTTGCCCCCGGTACGCACGCATCATTGCGTTCCGCCTGGGGCTATAGCTCAGTTGGGAGAGCGCCTGGTTCGCAATCAGGAGGTCGGCGGTTCGAGCCCGCCTAGCTCCACCTCGAGAAGCCCCTGCTGCAGCGGGGGTTTTCTCTTTCCCTGTGGCGCGGCGACAAGGCGCGCCGTTACCTAGGAATCCTGCGCCTCGGAGGGGGCGAGGCCGGGGAAGTAGGTCGCGGCGATGCCCCGGACGAATTCGACGAGCTGTTCCGGGGTGGGCGGGTGATCGGGATCGGTCAACTCGGCGGGCAAAGTACGCCCGGACTGCCGTGCATGCTCAATGAAGCCGGGGCCGATGGCCTTGCCAAGGGTGCTGATCGCCTCGCCGTACGCGATCTTGGTGAGCTGCCAGTCCGGCAGGGGCCTTGCGTGCATCGCCGGCCAGGAGGCCGGGTCTCTCGGGATCCCTCGGGAGAGAACATGCTCGAAGGAGCGGGCGGCTGCGTCACGGTCGGTGAAGGGATCGCCGAGATCCCAGACCTTGCGAAGCGTGGCGAGTAGCGAGGTGTGTCGGTACTCCTCGTTGATCACGATGCCCTCGTCGACCCACGGAGAGACGATGATCGCGGGCACCCGATAGCCCGACTGGTCGAAGCCGAAGTCGCACTGCCCCTTGGGAGCACCCGAGTCCGGCGGCGCGGCTGGCCCGGGCGGCACGTGGTCGTAGGTGCCACCGGGCTCATCCCAGCCGATGAAGAAGGTCGTGTTATAGGCGTTTGAGCCCTCGGCGCTATCGGCTGCCTTGATCGCCTTGTAGAGGCGCGCCAGGAAGTCCTCGCCGGCCAGAATCGAGGACGGCGGATCGACCGCCACGTCGACGTCGCCGCCGATGAAAGAGCGCCCGCACGCCGGGTGGTAGTCGCCGTGTCCGGCGATCAGGTTGGGCTCGATCAGGCTGAAGTCCGGCAGCGCCCCGTTTGCAGCGTCGCGCTCGAACTCTGAGAAGGGCACGAAGTGGGTGGCCAGCCGGTGCTTGAGCTGCGGCATGTGAATCCACCCCGTGAACGAGATTTGCATTGGCTCGGCCACGTAGACCTTCCAGGAGCGCCCGCGGGCCTCGAGGCGGTTGAATATCGTCTCGGCGGTGTTCTCCGTCGTCCACTTCTTCGCAGGCGTGTTCGTCAGGAACCCCGATGAGGTTCCGGCGGTCCAAAAAGAGCGGTTCATGAACGTCTGCGAGGGCACCTCGCTGAACCAGTGGTCGAACACCCCGAAGGCCCTGGCGAGCCCGTTCAGCACCGGCACCTGCTCGGGCGTGTAGCCGGTCATGATCTGCGCATATTCCTCATAGGTGGGCTGGCGTCCCACCTCGCCGGTGAAGTTGCTGATGTAGTCGGTGACGAACCCGTCCATCGTCGGCTCCGTTCCCGGCGGGGGAACGTTCCACGGCGCGGTCACGGCACCGCCGATCTTGAAGCGGTTGTGCTCGTCGAGGGTGTTATACAGCTGGGTGTTGGTGTGGTAGTACTCCTCGCCGGAGTCCGGGTTCGGGGCGTCCATGTCGGTCGCCACTGTGTAGGGCACCGTCTTGCGCTCGGCGCCGTGCTCGGCCCACTCGGGGATCGGGTTGCTGAGGTTCTTGCCGATCACCCCCTCGAAGGTCTTGCCATGCTCAGGGCCGTAGAGGTGGCCGAGCAGGTTGTCGAGCGACCGGTTCTCGAACAGCACGAGCACGACGTGGTCGAGCGCGTGGGAGCGGTCGCTACTCACAGCTGTCGGTCGACTTCGTCGGCAATACCGGGCGGCACCCTATCGCCACGCTGACCTCAGCAAGAAGCGAGAAAGCGCAGCCCGCAGAGGTATCGCTGTGGACGATGAGGGGAGCGCTCAGCTCATGGCGCGGCCCCGTCTTCCAGGTCCGCTGCCTCGTGACATCCCGGCAGTAGGGCCGCCATGCCGACAAGCGGCGTCGGAGGCTGTTTGCCTG
>Ga0207693_10003349_pt1 | contig 13707 bp, 15 predicted proteins | sample LARL81metaG_FD_184347 | JGI IMG/M metagenome (GOLD analysis project Ga0207693, IMG submission 184347) | Corn, switchgrass and miscanthus rhizosphere microbial communities from Kellogg Biological Station, Michigan, USA - LAR L8-1 metaG... | ecosystem: Host-associated > Plants > Roots >...
TGATGATGGCGCGGGACATTCTGTTGCGCATGCCAAATCCGAATGCCCAGACCATCAGAGACCAGCTCAGCGGTCAAATTTGCCGCTGCACCGGATATTCCGGGATCGTCACAGCCATTGTGGCAGCCGGCCGAGAACTCGGCGGGGCCGAGCGCCCCCAACCGTGAGCGTTTCCGACCAGCAGCGCGGTCACGCGTTGAGGCACCACACCCATGCCGGTGACTCCGAGGCGTAAGTCTGCAGCGCGTCCATTGACGACGTTTACGGTAGCAGCTGCCGCCACAATGGCGAAATCCCCCGAGCGGCGCGAGAACTCCTCGAAGGCCCAGCCTATGCCCTCGGGCAAAAAGGGCAGCACGACCTCGGTCACCATCTCGTCCTGTTCAAAGAGCCGTTGTAAGAGCGCCGAGAACGAAATCACGCGCGCCCAGCTGGCGAATACCGGTGCGCGAGACGCACGTTAGGATGGCATCGAGCAATACTAGGATCAGACGGCTTCCGGGGTTGTTCGGATTGAACAACGCGGCAATAGTCTTTGCAGTCGGAGCGACTTCGCGGATCAGTTCAGCCCCTTGGCGCTCTGTGAGAGTTTTGGTCGCACAACGAATCACCGCGTGTTTGTAGCCAACCGCGATTCGCATATGACAGGTTATGGAATGGGCGGAGAGCGCGAGCAGCGGATCTAATCTGATTGCGAATCATTGCGGCTGAAAGCGATCTTCAAACTAATCCGCGCACCGTGTTCTTCTTATTCCACTTCTAACCCTCGATCTCGAACTGGCGAAACGATACCTGATCGCCTTGTCCGAAGCGGGCGGTCTCCCCAGTTGCTACAGATGAACATGGAATCCGGGGATGCGATCCTTCAATATTTGGCTCTGACGAGGGATGGCTGCGCGGCCGCTCCGAAGTAGCCATTCACGCCGGCCAAACGCGTTTTCTTCACGCGCAAATGTGGAAGCCAAACGAGTCGGGACCTGCTTCCAAGAAACAAGACTCTTTGACATTCGAGACGATGAATTGACGAACAAGTCAAAAAGCGGCAGTATGCGGCTTCGGCAAGATCGCAGGTGAGGGCCGCATGGACCGGGTGCGTTTTCCCATCGACGGCGTGACCTATCACACAGCTGGTGAGTCCGAGGCTTTCCGGCGGAGCGGTTCCTGGATCTGGTTGACGCTGGGCGAGATGCTGCGGGAGGCCGCACGCGAGAGGCCTGGCGTCACCTATATCGCAGCCGATGACGGCAGTCTTTCGTTCTCCGAGGTTGACGCGCTGTCGGAATCGCTGGCCGCCTCGCTGCTCGAGATCGGGCTTAAGCCCGCCGACCGCGCCATCTTTCAGGTTGGCACGGTCAAGGAGATCGTCGTCGCGCTGTTCGGGTGTTTCAAGGCGTCGGTCATTCCGGTCTGCACGCTGCCGCAATATCGCGAGATCGAGATCGGACAGTTGACGGAACTGTCCGGGGCAAAAGCCTATTTCGTGCAAGGCGACTTCAGCCCGGCATTCGATCTGGCTGCATTCGCCCGGCGGATGATGAAGGAGCACACCAGCCTGACCACGTTGATTGTGGTCAGAGGGCAGGCCGAGGCGGGCGAATATGACTTCGCCGAATTGACGAGGCGCCATTCGCGCGCGGATGCGCGCGCCAATACCGGCGATGCCGATCCGCTGCCCGGCGATGTTGTCTTGTTCCAGCTGTCGGGCGGCTCGACCGGCGTACCGAAGATCATCCCGCGGATGCACGCGGAATATCTGGGTTCCGCCAACTCCTGGAGCGTGCGGCACAGTCTTGGCCCCGACGACGTTTCACTGTGGGCGCTGCCGCTGATTCACAATGCCGGAATGCTGTTGATGCTGGTCCCTTCGCTAATTTCGAGGCGCAAGCTCGTGATCCAGTCGAAATTCGATCTGGACACGTTTCTGCGAGCGATCGAAAAACATCACGTCACCTATACCGGGAGCATTGGCCCGATCGCGCCGCGCATCATCGAATGCCCGAACATCGAGGCCTATGACCTCAGTACCGTTCGACGGCTTTTCACTATTTCACGGGCCGAAGCGGTCCAGCAAAAAACGGGGATCGAAAGCCACCACATCTACGGAATTACCGAAGGAATGCTGATGACCACCGTTGTCGGCGACCGCGCCGAGGCGCGCTTCGGGACGCTCGGCTGGCCGACCGGCATCGACGATGAGGCCTGCGTGCTGAAGGTCAGAAGCGAGGAGCCTGCTGCCCCCGGCGAGACCGGTGAACTCTGCTTCCGCGGCGCACATACGTTGCGCGCCTATTTCAATGCGCCGGCGATCACCGCCGAAAGCTTCACATCAAACGGCTTCTTCCGCACCGGCGACCTCGTACGCACGGTACGCATCGGCGATCGCGATCATTACATCTTTGAAGGCCGCCTGAAGGACAACATCAACCGCGGCGGCGAGAAATTCGGCGCCGAAGAGGTCGAGAATATCATCGTGCGTCATCCGTCAGTCAACGACGTGCGAGTGGTGGCCATGCCCGACCCGTTTCTCGGCGAGAAGGCGTGTGCGTTCATCATCCCCAAGCCGGGGGAATCGGTGCCTTCGGTCGCCGCGCTCGGCGAGTTTCTACAGCGGCAGGGACTGGCCAAATTCAAGCTGCCGGAACGGGTGGAAGCGATTGCCGAATTCCCGGTTACGCGCGTGGGAAAAGTGGATAAACAGGCGCTGCGTCGCATGATCTCCGATACACTGGCGCGCGAGGCGACAAGCGAATCGCCTAAGGTCGCGTGATCCATCTGTCTCGCTCGCTATGATCCAAAAAGCCGGGAGACCCTGCAATGCCCGCAGCAGCACGGTCGGCGAAGGCCGCCCCGCCCAAAGCAATGGGAAAATCCAAGAAGGAGGCCTTGCGCCGCACCGTGCTCGAGGCGGCCGCCAAGCTGTTCGCGCAGCGCGGTTTCGGCGGCACCAATCTTCAGGACATTGCGGATGCGCTCGGGATCAGCCGGCCGGCGCTCTACTATTACTTCAAGAGCAAGGAAGACATCCTCGCCTCCTTGGTCGAGGAAGTGACCGTCTTTTCCGGCCATCAAGCGACCGAGCTTGCGTCGAAGGCGGACTTCAACCCGAGCGAGACGCTTCGGCAGATGGTGTTCAAGCACGCCAAGTGGCTGCTCGAACATTCCGTGGAATTCCGCGTGGTGGACCGCACCGAGAATAATTTGCCCGCGACCACACGGCGCACCCACGACAAGGCCAAGCGGGCGCTACTCGACAACTTCAGGCGCACCGTCGAGCGCGGCATCGAGCTCGGCCATTTCCGCCCCGTCGATGCGACGGTGACCGCGTTCTCGATCATCGGCATGTGCAGTTGGACGGCGTGGTGGTTCATGCCCGAGGGGCGGGTACCGCTCGACGAAATTGCCAAGTCGATCGCCGATTTCGCCGTCGCCGGCCTGCGCCGGAGCGATAATGTGCTGCCGCGCGAATTCGGTACCGAAGAGGCGCTGCGGCGGGTGAAGGACGATCTCGCCCATCTCGAGCGCCTGATCGGCCGCTCCGACAAGCGCCGCTGAGCGGAAAAATACTCTTCGAGCCTCTCGACATAAACGTCAAAAAATTGTCTAATGTGTCCATGATGGTGAAACATGGAGACGGCGGCCATGTCTTTATCCACAGCCACAACCGCGCAACCGGGCTCTGCTGCGGTGACCGCGGGCTTTCTCAATACCGACTGGAGCCCGCGTGACGTTCCGGAGGGGACCGTGACCCGCAACGTCGTGCTGCGCACGGCTGACAGCGCGGCGGTGACTGGCAGCCTGTATTGGCGCGGCAAGCCGGAGACCGTCGTTTGCGTCATGCACCCGCGCGAGTTCATGGCGTGCCACTATCTCATTCCCGATATCGTGGAGTCCGGCTGCGCTGCGTGGTCACAGGGTTCTCGCTCGGTCGGCAACGATCTGCGGCTAGAACACGAAGTCGCGCTGTTCGACGTCGCCGCCGGACTGAATTTCCTGCGCGGCCAGGGATTCAAGAAAATCGTACTGCTCGGCAATTCTGGCGGCGCCAGCCTCTATGGGCTTTATGTACAACAGTCGGCGCTCGAAGGCTCCCGCCGGCTGGCGCGCACGCCCGGCGGCCGGCCGACCAAGCTCGACTCTTTGGAGATGCCGCAGATCGACGGCTTCATCTTTGTCGCGCCGCATCCGGGCCAAGGGTTGCTGCTGATGGGCTGCATCGATCCGTCGGTGACGGACGAGCGCGATCCGCTATCGGTCGATTCATCCCTCGACCCCCTCGATCGGAAAAACGGATTTGCCGAGCCGCCGGGCTCGTCCAAATATGACCCGAAGTTTCTTGAGAGTTATCGCGCCGGCCAGCGCGCGCGCGTCGCCAAGCTCGACGCCGTCGCCAAGGGGCTGATCGCAGCGCGGATGGACGCGCGCAAACGATCCAGGGACGGCGGCGACGAGCATCTCCGCCGCGCCAGTGCGCACACGCCAATCATGACGGTGTGGCGCACCGATGCCGACCCGCGCTGTTTCGATTTGTCCATCGATCCGTCCGAGCGCGCCTACGGCACCTTGTGGGGCAAGGACCCGCGTGCCTCCAACTACGGGGCCGTTGGATTCGCGCGCAATTGCACGCCCGAAGCATGGCTCTCGACCTGGTCCGGCCTGAGCTCAAATGCCGCACTGGTGAAGACCGCGCCGTCGATCCAGCAGCCGACCTTGCTGGTCGAGTACACTGGCGACGTTTCGACGTTCCCCAGCGTTGCGAAGGACATCTTCGCTTCGATCGGGAGCTCGCAGAAATCGCATATCCGCGTGCGCGGCGATCACCACGGCCGCGCGCTGGCGAAAGGCGAAGAGCTGGGCCGCAACATCGCCGGTGCGAAAGTCCGTGACTGGCTGCGCGAGGATTTCGGCGCAGAATAATCGGGAAGGATATCGCAGTGCTCTTCCACGTCGCCGGCGCCGGTCCTTCAGGCCTCTATCTCGCTTACCTGCTCAAGCGCAGCGATTCTGCCCATGTCGTGCGCGTGTTCGAACAGAATCGTCCCGACGTGACGTTCGGCTTCGGCGTCGTTCTTTCCGGCCGGGCGCTGCATTTTCTCGCCGAGGGCAGCGCCGACGTCATCAAGCGCCTCAAGGGTAAGATGGAGCATTGGTCGAACCAGCATATCGTCCACCGGGGGCAGCGGGTGATCGTCGACGGCAGCTCCTATTCCGCGATCGAGCGGCTGACGCTGCTGCGCGAGCTGCAAACTCTGTGTGCCGGGGCGGGAGTCGAGCTGAATTTCGAACATCGTGCGCATCGCGCCGCCGATCTGGGGGCGTGCGATGTGCTGGTCGGCGCGGACGGCGCCAATTCCGCGATCCGCGACAGCCATACCGACGCCTTCGGCACGCGTGTGACCGATTTCCGCAATTATTTCGCCTGGTTCGGCGTCGAGTGCCCGTTCGACGCGCATACGCTGACGTTCAAGCCGACGGACGGCGGCGCATTTGTTGGGCACCACTATCGCTACAAGCCGACGATGAGCACGTTCGTCGCCGAGGTCGACACCGAGGCCTGGGACCGCACCGGCATGGCGGCAATGAGCGATGACGAGCGCCGTGCCTTCACCGAGAAGCTGTTTGCCGACACGCTGGGCGGCAGACCTCTGATCAGCAACCGCTCGATCTGGCGGCGCTGGCGTCTCGTCAACAACGATCACTGGCATGTCAAGAATATCGTGCTGATCGGCGATGCCTTGCGCACGGCGCATCCTTCGATCGGGTCGGGTACGCGCCTCGCCATGGAAGATGCCATTGCACTCTGGCGCGCCTTCGAGGCGGAAAGGGCCGACGTTGCCGCGGCGTTCGCCCGCTACGAGCGCACGCGCAAGCCGATCCGCAACAAGCTGAATACGGCGGTGGAGCTGAGCGCGCGCTGGTACGAGCAGATGAGCAGCAAGATGCGCATGCGGCCCTACGAGTTCGCTTACGACTACTTGCTGCGGACCAACATCATGACCGCCGACAGGCTGGCGAAAGAATCGCCCGACTTCATGAAGCGTTACCGCGCCGAGACGGTGCCGGCGACCGCCTGAGGACGTTTCGGCATAACTGTCGATGCCTTGACATTTGTGTCAGATATTCATACCGTTGATGGCACGAAAGTGCTGCGGAGGCTGTCATGATCAAGCCGCTCGAATTGCATCCGAAGCTGCACGGCGTCGACCACACCGCGCGCCCGACCTGGAAGTTGCGCGAAACGGTCCGCTTCTACCGCGACATCCTCGGCCTACCGCTGGTGCACTGCATTAGCGCGAAGGGATGGGGACGCGAGAAGGAAAATCACGCCGACTTCCTGCATTTCTTCTTCGACAGCGGCAACGACAGCACGATCGCGTTCTTCTATTACATCGGTACCGAGCAGCCGCCGGAACTGGTCGTGCCGAAGGGTTATATGGCAATGGCCAATCACACTGCGTGGCGCGTCGAGTCGGAAGCCGAGCTGCTCGACTGGCAACGCCGGCTCGAGAGTTACGGCGTCAATGTCAGCCAATTCGTGCAGCACGAGATCATCGAATCGATCTATTTCCGTGATCCGAACTGGTACCCGCTCGAGATCACGCGTAGCCTGCGCGACGTCGAGCAGCCGGACGCGGTGGACGCGACCGCGACCATCGAGGCGGCGATGGAGCTTGAGGACAGCGGACGCTGGAAGACAATCGAGCAGCTGTGGCGCAACAAGGTGAAGTTCGTGCAGGCCTCGCAGGATCAAGCGCAGGAGAAGACGCCGGCATGAGCGGCTTCTACGTCCTCGACGTTCCGGAATTTTCCTCATTGGTCGACGCGGCGATGAAATCCGGCCGCTGCAAGGTGCATCCCAAACGCGGCTACTATCAATTCGTGGAATTCGAGAACGAGATCGAGATTCTGCGCCGCGACACGTCCATGAACGAAGCGGTCTGGTACGGGTGCCTCACCGGCGGCCTCGACGGCAAGATTGCGCATTTCGACAGCGACCGGCTGAAACTGGTTGCAACCAACGAGCCGATCCTTGACCCCGATGGCAGCTGAACGGAGCAACGCTCGAGGCGCTCCCGAGGGCATGCGCATAGGCGACCGGTTCGCCAAGGAGGTGGCCTTCACAGAAGAGTCAATCCGGGAGTTCGCGACCTATGTCGGGGACAGCAATCCGCTGCATCACGATCAAGTCGCGGCGGCCGCGTCCTCTTTCGGCCGGCTCATTGCCAGCGGAATACAGACATTCTCGATGATGCTGGCCGCGGTGCCGGATTATCTGCGGCCGTGGCAGCCGAATGTCGGGCTAGAAGCATCAGTGCGATTGCTGCGGCCAGTCCGCGCCGGCGACCGTGCGCACATAGAATGGGAGGTCACGGATATCGCCGACACGCCGAAGCTGAAAGGCTGGATCGTTACCGTGAACGGGCGCCTCGTACGCGACGACGGCGTGCTCGCACTGACCGCAACTTCGAAGAGCCTGGTCTATTGGCCCGATTCCATGCCCCCATGATGGAGATTGCCCCCGGCTACACCATCAGCAGAGACGGTGCACCCGGACACACCGAGCGGCTGGGACTGACGCGATGGTTGACAAAGCTTTGGACTGGATCGCGCGCATCATTGAGCTCACGCTGGCATTCGCCTTCATCGGCGCGGTGTTGTTGAACTTCACGAACGTCGTCGGCCGTTACCTGTTCGGATTGTCCCTGCTCGGATCGGATGAAGTGCAGGTTTTCATCATGGTTGCCATAACCTTTCTCGGCGCCGTGGTCGTGACCCGCCGCAACGAGCATCTGCGGATGGACGTCCTTGTCAGGTTCATGCCGGCAGCGGTGCGCGTCCTGCTGCGCATCGCCGAGCAGCTTCTCCTCATTCTGCTTGCCGGCTTTGTGCTTTCGCAGTCGTATTTCTACACCTTACAGATGTTCCGGATCGGCCGGGCCAGCGACATGGCCGGAGTCCCCATGTGGATTCCGCATGGCGTCGTGGCGCTGGGATTTGCATTGATCCTGTTGATCGCGTGCTGGCGCCTCGTCGCCACCGTCACCACGCGACGCGAGGCGGAGCACGCAGCCCCCGCCGCTGGCAAGGTGCGGGAATGACGTTCGCCCTTTTCGTCGTGCCGCTCGTTCTGCTTCTGATCGGCTTTCCCATCTTCCTGGTGCTGCTGACCGCCGTGACGGTCGCGCTGGTGTTCTTCATGCACGTGCCGCTCGTGATTGTGCACCAAAACCTGTTCGGCTCCGTCAACGCCACGCCGCTGCTCGCGGTGCCGTTCTTCATCTATGCGGGCGAATTGATGGGGCGTGGCAGCGTCGCGCAACGGCTGGTCGACTTCGTGCAAGCCAGCGTCGGCTCCGTTCGTGGCAGCCTTGGTGTCACCGCGGTCGGCACCTCGGCGATTTTCGGCGCGATCTCCGGCGCCAGTGCCGCGACGGTTGCCACCGTTGGGAAGGTGATGGTGCCGGCCATGCGCCGCGCCGGCTATCCCGAGACCTTCACCGCCGGACTCATCACCGCCGTTGGCGCGATCGACGTGATCATTCCGCCGAGCATTCCGATGATCGTCTATGGCGCGGCCGCGGAGGAATCGGTGGCGCGGCTCTATGCCGCCGGAGTTCTCCCGGGGCTGATGATCGCCGTCATGATCGCGGCCTATGTCGTGTGGCGCGCGAAGCGGGAGAAGTTCGGAGCCGGCGAGCCGTTCGATCTTTCGCGCTTCTTCCGCGCCGCGACCCGCAGTGTCTGGGCGCTCGGCGCACCGGTTATCATTCTGGGCGGGATTTACGGCGGCGTCTTTTCACCGACCGAAGCGGCCGCCGTGGCCTGCGTGTATGCCGCGTTCGTCACCGCCTTCGTATTCCGCGAACTGGGCTGGCGCGACATCGTCGGCGCCGCCGCTGCGACGGTGATGTTCACCGGGCAGATCCTCATCATCGTGGCCTGCGCCGGGGTATTCGCCTGGCTTCTGACGGTCAATCAGATCCCGGCCGTCGTGACCGCGTGGCTGCAATCCTTGAATGTCTCGGCCTGGATGCTGCTCCTTGCGATCAATGTGTTGCTGCTGGCGGTGGGCTGCTTCCTCGACCCCCTGTCGGCGATCCTGCTGCTCAGCCCGCTGCTGGTACCCATCGTCAAAGCCGTCGGCATCAACAGCGTGCATTTCGGCATCGTGGTGACGGTCAACCTGGCGATCGGCCTGTTCCATCCGCCGTTCGGCATCAACATCTTCGTCGCGCAGTCCGTGCTCGGGCTCAAGCTCGAGACGATCTATCGCGGCATCATCCCGTTCGTGGTAATTTACCTGATCGCGCTCGCGCTCATCACCTATGTTCCGGAAATCTCGTTGATCGGCGTGCGCATGCTGCTCGCCAAGGGCTGAATCTATACTGCAAAAGCAAGGGAGGAATCGACATGCAAGGAACGACCAGGCGTTTGGCCATGACCGGCATGGCAGCAAGCGCGCTGTTGGCCGCGATGCCTGCGCAGGCGCAGCAGTTCACCATGAAGCTGTCGCAGCCCACCATCAACGACGTGACCTATGAATACTTCAAGCGGATGAAGGCCGGCATCGAGCAACGCTCGGCCGGAAAAATCAAAGTGGACATCTATCCGGCCAATCAGCTGGGCCAGCTTCCCGCTGTGGTCGAAGGCGTGGCGCTCGGTACCATCGAGGCCGCTTCCTCTGCGAATGGATTTTGGATCAGTCTCGAGCCGCGCTTTCAGGTACTCGACGCCCCGGGCTTGTTCGATAGCGTGAGCCACGGCTTCAAGATGCTCAACGATCCCGACATCCGTGCACGCCTCGCGACCTGGGGCAGCGACAAGGGCGTCGAGATCCTCGCCCCGAGCCTCTACAGCCCGCTGATGCTGCTCAGCCACAAGGGCATTCGGACAGTGGCCGATTTCCAGGGCCAGAAAATTCGTACCCAGGGCGGCGCGCCGATCCAAGTGGAGCCGCTCAAGAAGGTCGGCGTCATTCCGGTGTCGCTGCCACTCGGCGAGGCACTTCCAGCCATGCAGAACAAGACCATCGACGGGATGGTCGGTGCCGCAGCACCGTACGTTGCCTTCAAGTATTACGACATTGCCAAGCCCATGACGTATCTCCCGGCGACGCTGTTTGCAGCGCCCGTGGTCGCCAACCGCCGCTGGCTCAAATCGCTTGGCCCCGAACTTGAGGCGATCGTGCGTGAAGAGTCCCGCAAAGCGGAAGAGGTATTCGGCGACTGGAACATCAGCGACATCCAGAGCAAGGAAGAAATCTGGAACAAGAACGGCGGCGAGGTTATCACCATGTCGCTCGATGAATCCAAACGCTACATCGACGCGGTGTCTCCGGTCGTGGCGTCGATCCTCTCGGCCAATCCGAAGGTTAAGGAAGACTACGAGGCGCTGCTCGCCGCTGCGAAACGATATCGCTAGGGCGATAGGCGCCGTACCATTTCAATGGGAAGTAGTGGTCTTGTCCGTTTGTGACAGACTGGAGCGGTTCGGCCGCGAGTAAAAGTGTTTCGACGTTGGTCAGCCCGCCGCAGTGGCGCGGCAACTTCTGTGCCGCCAGGAGTCAGATAGCTCCAGGCATCAAGTTTGCGTAGACCTGAAGCAATTGCGTTTCCCCGCAAAGCTTTTCGCAAAAACAGGCTCGATGATCGCCGATGACCGATACCCTTCAGATCGATCGCCTCGAAAAGCGATTCACGTCGCACGGCCGCGCGGCGTTTCGAGGCATCAGCTTTTCGGTCGGCCAGGGCGAATTCATCGCCCTGATCGGCCCGTCGGGCTGCGGCAAATCGACGTTGCTGCACATCATGGCCGGGCTGTCGGAGCCGACCGCCGGAACGGTGAGCCTCAATGGCGAGCCGATCGCCCGCCCTCGTTCCGAGATGATGTTCGTCTTCCAGCAGTACACAAAATCGATCTTTCCGTGGAAAACCGTGCTCGACAACGTGCGGCTTGGGGTGAAGTACCACTCTGGCGCCTCTTCACAGGAGATGGAGAAGCACTGCCTGGAACAACTCGATCTGGTCGGGCTCGGGCGCTATCCGAACTATTATCCATATCAGCTCTCGGGGGGGATGCAGCAGCGTGTCGCGATCGCGCGTGCGCTGGCACGGCGGCCGAAGATCCTGCTGATGGACGAGCCGTTCAGCGCGCTCGATGCCATGATGCGGGTGGAACTGCAGGACCTGCTGCTGAAGCTCTGGACCGACCTCGGGCTGACGATCGTGTTCGTCACCCACGATCTGGACGAGGCGCTCTATGTCGCCCAGCGAGTAATCCTACTGAGCGCATCGCCGGGAACTATTGCGCAGAATATCGCAGTGCCACTGCCCTATCCGAGGCGGCAGATCGAAACGCGCAGCGAGCCAGAGTACCTAAGGTTGCGGGAGCATCTTTTCCGCAACATGGTGGCGCAAGTCATGGCCGGGCGGGCGGACGTACCGTGAAGGCCTGGACCGCCTTCCGCAATTCGCGCGCGCCCGGCGTGGTTCTCCTCGCCCTGCTGCTTGTGACATGGCAGCTCTCGGCGACCTATTGGTTCAAGTCGCCGACCTGGCCGACGGTCACACGCATCTTCGAAGCATGGTTCGAAAATATCGCCGATGGCACGATACCTGGACACCTGATCGCGACGCTGTGGCGCCAGATGCTGGGCTATGGTCTCGCGGTTGTGATCGGCATCACGCTCGGGCTGGTCATGGGCTACTACCGCTTGCTCTACAATCTGTTCGAGCCGCTCGTCGAGGTGCTGCGCCCGATCCCCGGTCCGGCCTATCTTCCGATCCTGGTGCTGTTCGTAGGGATCGGCCATGAGATGAAGGTCACATTGATCTTCCTGGCATCGTTGTTTCCGATCCTGCTCAACACCTACAGCGGCGTCCGGTCCATCGACCGCGTGCAATTCGACACCGCTCGCACGCTCGGCCTCAGCACGCTGCAAACCTTTCGCGAGCTGGTAATACCCGCCGCCAGTCCGCAGATCCTGACGGGCATGCGCATCAGCTTGGCGATCTCGCTCATTCTCGCGATCCTCGGCGAGATGATCGTATCGAACGACGGGCTGGGCTACTTCGTGCTGCTGTCGCAGCGCACCTTCAAGGTGCCGGACATGTACGCCGGCATCTTCACTCTGGCGCTGCTGGGTTACGTGCTCAATCGCCTGTTTTTGATGATAGAGAGCCGGCTCATCCGATGGCATACTGAGAGCAGCGGCCGGACGTGAAACAAGGGAATCCGACGATGTCGATATGTTCCGACGTCTTGAGATGCAGCGTTGCCGCCACTATCTTGGCGCTCGCGCCATTGCCTGCATCAGCGCAACAACCCACCAAGATCCGCGCCGTTGCCCAGGGTATTGCCAATTTCGCAGTGCTGCTGGTCGCGCGCGAGAAGGGCATGTTCAAGGAGCAGAACCTGGAGGTCACCTGGAATTTCATCTCCCAGGGCGCGCTCGGGGTCGAAGCGGTGTTCGGCGGCAGCGCTGAAGTCGCCGGCAACTCAGTGATCGAACCGCTGATCGCACGCGGTAATGGCCTCGAGGTCATGTATCTCATCAACAACACCCGCATCCGCCCGACGCCGCCGGACAACTCGGGGATCGCGGTCCGCACCGCCGACCCCATCAACGGCCCGAAGGACCTCGTGGGCAAACGCGTCTCGGCAGGCCTGATCAACGGCCCCAACCATGTCCACCTGAAGGAATGGCTGACCCGCGGCGGGGTCGATCCGGCCAGCGTGCAGTACTTCGAGCTGCCGTTCCCGCAGATGACCGATGCGCTGCTGCAAAACCGGCTGGACGCGGTTTGGAGCGTGGAGCCCTTCCTGACCTTCCTGCTCAAGAGCGGAAGCGCACGCGTGATCGCCTATCCGTATCAGGGCAACGTCCCTAACATGGATATCGCGGCGTTTCAGGTGAAGGAGAGCTGGGTCAAGGCGAATCCGGATGCGGCGAGGCGCCTGCGCACCGCCCTGGAACGGGCGACCAAATATCTCGACACCGCCAGCAAGGAAGAGCGCGACGAGTGGATCGCCAAGTACACCGGCGTTACGCTCGAGGTCGTGAGGGAAATCCACCTGCCGCTCTATGTCACCGAGTTCAACGTCTCCACCCTGCAAGCCAATCTCGACATCCTGGTGCGCCAGAAGCTCACCAAGCCCTTCGATGTCAACGCCATGATCTGGAAGCCATGATCTGGAAGCCATGAGAGGACACCATCGATGCTGACCACGCTCCCCCAGAAGGCCGAGCCCGCACACACCGCGCTCATCCTCGTCGACGTACTCAACGCCTTCTGCGCCGAAGGCGGGGCCATGCACCGCGAAGGCCGCGACCTGTCGTTGGTGAAGCCGATGATGCCGCGACTGCACAAGCTGATCGAGACCGCACGCGCAGCGAAGATCAAGCTGGTCTGGATCCAGTGTGCCTACAACACCGGGCCAAACCATTACCTCTCGGAAGTCTGGCTCGAGCAGGCCAAGCGCCGCCGCAACGGCGCTTACACGCACTTCCCGGTGTGCGAGCCCGGCAAATGGGATCAGGACTTCTACGAGGTCCGCCCCCTGCCCGATGAGGTGATCGTCACGAAGCACCGCTACGGCGCCTTCGAGAACACCGACCTCGACCTGGTGCTGCGCTCGAATCGCATCAAGACCGTCATTATTACGGGTGTGGCCACTAACGTGTGCTGCGAGACGACCGCGCGACATGCG
>Ga0207693_10003350_pt1 | contig 13697 bp, 13 predicted proteins | sample LARL81metaG_FD_184347 | JGI IMG/M metagenome (GOLD analysis project Ga0207693, IMG submission 184347) | Corn, switchgrass and miscanthus rhizosphere microbial communities from Kellogg Biological Station, Michigan, USA - LAR L8-1 metaG... | ecosystem: Host-associated > Plants > Roots >...
GCGCTCAGCGCTGGCGCTCAAGGGGTTGACCTACGAGGCGACGGGGGCGACCGTCGCCGCGCTCACGACCTCGCTGCCCGAGACGCCTGGCGGCGAGCGCAACTGGGACTACCGGTACACCTGGATCCGCGACGCAACGTTCACGCTCTGGAGCCTGCACGTGATCGGGTTCGACGAGGAGGCCAGGGAGTTCATGGAGTTCGTGACCGAGCTCTATCACGGCCGGGGCCCGCAGACCCAGATCATGTTCGGCATCGGCGGTGAGACCGACCTCAGCGAGAGGACGCTCGACCACCTTTCCGGCTACGGCGGGTCGCGTCCGGTCAGGGTCGGAAACGGCGCCTACAAGCAGCGGCAGAACGACGTCTTCGGCGCCCTTCTCGACTCGATCTACATCCACTCGAAGACCCGCGGGGGCGTCCCCGAGGAGATGGCCCCGATCGTCTTCGAGCAGGCCGAGGCCGCGTCGTCCGCCTGGCACCTACCCGACCAGGGCATCTGGGAGTCCCGCGGCGAGCCGAAGCACTATGTGTCGTCGAAGCTCATGAGCTGGGTCGCCCTGGACCGCGCGTCACGGCTCGCCCGGAGCTACGGCCGCAGCGAGCTCGAGGAGAAGTGGGCGCGGGAGGCGGAGACGGTAAAGGCCGACATCCTCGATCGCGGCGTCTCGGACCGCGGCACGTTTCGCCAGCACTACGAGACCGACGCGCTCGATGCGTCGCTCCTCCTCATCCCGCTGATCCGCTTCCTGCGCTGCGAGGACGAGCGGCTCCAGGCGACGGTCCTCGCGATCGCGGACGAGCTCACCGAGCACGGGCTGGTCCTCCGCTACAAGGTCGACGAGACCGACGACGGGCTCAGCGGCACGGAGGGGACGTTCACGATCTGCTCCTTCTGGCTCGTCTCCGCCCTCTCGGAGATCGGAGAGCGGAAGCGGGCGCGCAAGCTGTGCGAGCGGCTGGTCTCGAACGGGACCGCGCTGGGCCTCTACGCGGAGGAGATCGAGCCCAATAGCGGGGCCCAGCTCGGGAACTTCCCCCAGGCGTTCAGCCACCTGGCCCTCATCAACGCGGTAACCCACGTGATCGCCGACGACCAATACGGCGACCGCGATGCGGGCTCGGTGTTCACCGAGATGCGCGCCGTTGGGGCCGCGGGCTAGTGCCGCGATGACCTCGTTCCGCGATCTCGGCCTGTCCGAGGCCCTCATCCAGACGCTCGACGAGCTCGGCTACGAGGACCCGACCGCGATTCAGGAGCAGGCGATCCCCGAGCTCCTGGCCGGCCACGACGTGATCGGCCAGGCCCAGACCGGGACCGGCAAGACGGCCGCGTTCGGCCTGCCGCTGCTCGAGTACCTCGATCCGGAGAGCCGGAACACCCAGGCGCTCGTCCTCACGCCCACCCGCGAGCTCTGCATCCAGGTGACTCAGGCCCTGCGCGCCTACGCCGAGCACCTGCCCATCGAGGTCATCGCGGTGTTCGGCGGCCAGGCCGTCGCTACGCAGCAGTCCCGCCTGCGGCAGGCGGCCCAGGTCGTGGTCGCGACGGTCGGCAGGACGCTCGACCTGGTCAACCGCGGCTCGCTGGACCTGAGCTCGGCCCGGTACGTCGTCCTGGACGAGGCCGACGAGATGCTCGATCTCGGCTTCATCGACGACGTCGAGCGGATACTGCGCATGTCCCCCTCGGGGCGACAGACGTCGCTGTTCTCGGCGACGATCCCGCCGCCGATCGAGCGGCTCGCCGATCGCTACATGTACGACCCGGTGACCATCAGGGTCACGCCGAAGCAGCTCACCGTGGACGCGATCGAGCAGGCCTTCGTCGAGGTCCCGGCTCGCGAGAAGGTCGACCGGCTGATCGAGGTGCTCCGGGCGGAGGAGCCCGAGCAGGCGATCATCTTCTGCCGAACCAAGATCGGCACGGCGAAGCTCGACGAGACGCTGCGCGCCCGCGGGCTCGGCGTCAAGGCCTTGCACGGCGACATGAGCCAGGGCCAGCGAGACGGGGTGATGCTCTCGTTCAAGGACCACCGCCTGCGCATCCTCGCGGCCACCGACGTCGCCGCCCGCGGCCTCGACATCGAGCACGTCACGCACGTCATCAACTACGACGTCCCCGAGGTCAGCGAGACCTACGTGCACCGCATCGGCCGGACCGGCCGCGTTGGCCGAACCGGCCGGGCGATCACCTTCGTGACTCCGGCCCAGCGCCCGGAGATCGATCGGATCGAGCGCGAGGTCAAGACCAGCATCGGCGAGTGGGAACCTCCGGAGGAACGCCTGGAGCACGCCCCCCGCCCGCGGCGCCACAAGCACGAGAAGCCGGCTCAGGAGGAGAAGAGGCGCCGGGAACGCCTCCCGGACAACGCGGCCGAGGGTGAAGCGGAGCAGCAGGAACCCCGTCCCGAGGAAGCCGCCGGGCGCGTCGATGGAGGTGCCGAGGGCAATACGGACCGGGTAGCGCCCGGCGACAGCGGTTCCGCCGGGCGCGACGCCGATGGCGCCGAGGGCGATACGGACCGGGTAGCGCCCGGCGATAGAGACGTCAAATTGTTCATCAACCGCGGCAAGCGCAGCGGCATCGACGACGAGGACGTCCGCTGGGCGCTGACGGAGGGGGCCGTGATCCCGGAGGACGCGATCGGGCCGATCCGCGTCCTGGAGCGGTTCTCGTTCGTGGAGCTCGATGCGGCGCACGCGGAGCAGGCGCTCGAGCGGCTCGAGGGCACGAAGCTCAAGGGCAAGCAGATCCGCGTTGAGTACGCACGCGGCTAGCCGCGTCCGCCTCTCCAGCGGGGTGGTCGCGGCGGCGATTCTCGCCGTCGTCTACCTCATCCTCGAACCGTCCACCGTCGACCTCGCGGCGCAGACGTTCCGCGCCGACCTCTTCGACGCGAACGGCTTCCTGCTCTGGAACAACTACTGGTACGCGGGCCACTACCTGCTGACCTACAGCGTCCTCTTCCCGCCCCTCGGCGCCTGGCTCGGGCCGCGCCTGGTCGGCGCGATCGCCGTCGTCGCCTGCGCGGCCCTTTTCGCGGCCATCGCGTACCGGCGCTACGAGGACCGCGCGTGGCTCGGGATTCTGTGGTTCGGGGCCGCGACGGCGACGATGCTGATGGCGAACCGCCTCACCTTCGCCCTCGGGACGGCGATCGGCCTCGGCGCCCTCCTCGCCGCGCAGCGGGGACGCGCCGCTCTCGCGACCGCTCTCGCCGCGCTGTCGGGGCTCGGCAGCCCGGTGGCGGCCGTCTTCGTGGCCATCGCCGGCGGCGCGCTCGCCGTCACGGGGCGCCGTCGCCTCGGGGCCCTCCTGGCGGTCGGCGCGCTCGCGCCGATAGCGCTGCTCGGACTCGCGTTCCCGACCGGCGGCTACTTCCCGTTCGTATTCACGGCGTTCCTGCCTGTGCCGCTGTTCGCGGCCGCCGCGTTCATCCTGCTGCCGCCCGAGGAGCGCGTGCTGCGGGCCGGCATCCTGATCTACGCCGGCGTCTGCGTCGTCCTCTTCATCGTCCACACCCAGGTCGGGGCCAACGCCGCCCGGCTCGGCTCGCTGTTCGGGGGCCCGGTGCTGGCGCTGGGCCTCGCGGGCCGGCGCCCTGTCGCGTTGGTGATCCTCGCGCTTCCCCTCTTGTGGTGGCAGTGGGTGGCGCCGGTGCGGGACTTCGCCGCCGGGCAGAACGATCCGTCCGTGACTGCCGGCTACTACCAGCCGCTCATCGACGAGCTCGACCAGGTCACGCAGGGCAAGCCGGTCCGGATCGAGGTCCCGCCCACCCGCAACCGCTACGAGGCGAACTACGTTGCGCCGCATTTTCCGCTCGCCCGCGGGTGGCTGCGGCAATCCGAGTCCGGAGACTTCGACCTCTTCACCGGGGACAACCTGACCGCCGACTCGTATCTCGCATGGCTCCAAGAGCGGGGGGTGAGCTACGTCGCCCTGGCGGACGCCGATCCGGACTATCTGGCGCAGGACGAGGGCGACCTGATCCGCGGCGGCCTCCCCTACCTGCGCCCGGTGTGGTCGAACGACCACTGGCACCTGTACCGGGTGCGCGGTGCCGTTGGCCTGGTGTCGACGATCGGCGAGCCCTCCGAGCCCGCTCCCGGAGCCGATCGCCTCACATCCGTCGGGGCAGCGGACTTCGGCTTCTCCGCCCGGGACACCGGCACGTACCTCTTGCGCATCCACTACACGCCCTATTGGACGGTGACCGCCGGCGACGCCTGTGTCCAGCGGGACGGAGACTGGACCCGACTCGACGTCAGGTCCGCGGGGGCCGTGGACGTGGCGGCGCGGTTCAGCCTGGCCGGCCTCTTCCGCCGCGATTCCGAATGCTCGGGATAGTCCTCGCGCTCGGGTCGAGCGTCGCCTGGGGCACGTCGGACTTCCTGGGCGGGCTCCGTGCTCGGCGGATGTCCGCGCTGACCGTCCTGCTCGTGAGCCAGCCGGTGGGCCTGGTGCTGGCCGTGATCGTCGCCCTGATCGTCGGCGGGGACTCCCTGAGCACGCGGGACACGTTCATCGCCGCCGGCGCCGGAGCGACCGTCGTCATGGCCCTGGGGGCCTTCTACAAGGCGATGGCGCTCGGCTCGGTGACCGTGGTCGCGACGATCGGCGCGCTCGGGGTGCTGGTGCCTGTGATCGGCGGCCTGGTGCAGGGCGACCACCCGGGCCCGATCCAGGCCGTCGGCGCTGTGGCCGGGATCGTGGGCGTCGTCCTGGTCTCACGCGAGCCCGATCCCGAGTGGCGCGCGGCCGGGCGCCTCTCGATCGGCCTTGCAGCGCTTGCCGCCCTCGGGTTCGGGACCTTCTTCCTGGGGCTCGATCTCTCCTCGGGCCCAAGCCCGGCGTGGACGATCGTGGCCGCGCGCACGGGAGGGGTCGTGACCCTCCTGGTCGCCGCCGCGATCGTGCGGCCGTCGATGCACATCGAGCGCGAGCTCCTGCCCTCCCTGGTGGCGATCGGATTGTTCGACGTCACGGCGAACTCCCTCTTCGCCGTCGCGACCAATCACGGCCTTCTGTCACTGGTGGCTGTGGCCGGCTCGCTGTATTCCGCGGTGACGGTGCTGCTCGCGAGGTTCGTGCTGGGCGAGCGACTCGCCGCCCCGCAGCGCGCGGGGGTGGTCGTCGCGCTCACCGGCGTGGCGCTGATCGCCGCGGGCGCCTAGCCCGGCGATTGTCGACCCTGAGGCTGTCGACAGGGTCGCCCCGCGCCGCGTCCCTACCCTTTGACTCCCAGGACCGCGTCCTTTTTCCCGAAGCCAACGCCTGGCGTGTCGCGACCCGGCCAAGCTCCGTATCGGATCTCTTCGATCCGCAGCCCTGCGGCTCGATGGCCCTCGCGAATGAACTCCTCTTCGACCGCGATCCAAGCCTCCGGGCGCTCGCGGTCCTTCACTCGCGCAACCCCGTCCAGCTCGTAGGGAAGTACATGTGTCGGGTCCTCGCGAGCGAGTAGCCGTCGGGCCTCATCGTTCAACAGGAAGATCGTGTTAAAGCTCCGCCCACGGGGCTTGAGCACCCGTCCGATCTCGCCTATGTAGTGCCTGGCGTCGGCTGGCAGGAGATGGGTAAACAGCGAGTTCGAGAAGACGAAGTCGAATGACTCATCCTCGAATGGAAAGCGATACTCGGACGCGAGCGTAGTCGCTTGGTCGCTGTACCTCTGGTTAACGACCTCCGCCCAGACGAAGTCAAAGCGGGGAAGCTTCGATCCGATGAAGCGGTTGCAGATATCGATCGCCTCCCGAGAGGCATCCAGACCGACGTAGCTTCCCTGCTCGTTCAGGTAGCGGGACAGGGCGACGGCAAAGCGACCCGGCCCGCAGCCCACGTCTAGGACACGATCGTCGGGTTGCAGGCCGAAATCCTTGGCGGCCTTGCGGAATCTCCGGCCTGCCCGCTTGAAATTGCGCTTGCTCGCAAACGACCTGAGGACCTTCAGGTCGGCCGCCGGAGGGACCAGCTCGTCGACGCTCGGCACCGGCGGGACTCTAAGGGCCGACTCTAAGCACAAGGTCACGCCCTCCTCGAAGCATGAGCCTCACCCGCAGGGCGTCGGAAGGGGCTTGACGCTGGGCCTGGTGGGGCTTGAGGGGACCGAGACCGCCGCGTGCGTGTAGTACTCGGCGCCCTTGCAGACCCGAAGTTTGGTGAGCTTGAGGGTGCTCCGGAAATGGACCCGGTTGCTGCTCGAGAACCTGCGCTCAGAGAACAGGCCTTCGGCGGTGGCCGCCGGCTCGCCCCAGTTCGTCCAATGCAGGTGATCGCCGACCACGGCGCCCTCGACGTTGAATGTGAACTCGCTCGGTTCCACGAGCCGCTGGCCGCCCGAATTCATCACGAACACATGGGTCGGCACGCCGATCGTGGACGACGTGGTGGTCGATGCATCGGTGGTCACGGCCTTGCTGACGGTCGTGGCGCTCCCGCCGCCACAGCCGCTCGCGGCGAGCGCAGCAACCGCCCCGGCCACTGCGATGCCACCGCGGACGAGAACCGGCACGGCCGGCGACCCTACCGGAACCATGGCCGAGCGCTTCGGCCTAGGGGGCGAACTTGATCCCGAAGAGCTCCTCGATGCGCTGGATGCTCTCGGCGGGGTCGCGGTGGAGGATCGCCGTCATGCCCACGGCCTCGGCGCCCGCGCAGTTCTCGCGCAGGTCGTCGACGAACACGCACACCTCCGGACGCACCACGAGGCGCTCGGCGGCGAGCCTGTAGATCTCCGGCTGGGGCTTGTGGAGGCCGACCTCGGCGGAGATCACGGCGGTGTCGAACAGCTCTTCGAGCATGTCCTTGTCGTAGTGGGAGGTGCTCCACGAGTTGGAGACCAGCCCCGTCTTCACGCCGCGCTCTGCGGCCGCGCGAACAGCGTTGACCATCGGCTCGCACGGGAGCATGCCGCGGAACATGCTGTCGATCAGGTCGACCGCCTCGTCGAGGCCGAGGAGCTCGGCGAACCGCTCCTCGAACTCGCCCTCGGCGATCTTCCCGGTCTCGAGGCCTCGAAGGCAGGCCATCGCCTCCGGGTCCTCACGGAACAGTCGCTTGACGGTGTCCTCGTCGAGGTCCTTCTCCCGGCAGAAGTCGGCGAAGCTGTCCCAGACCGAGGTGGTCAGCACGCCGCCGAAGTCGACGAGGAGAGCGGTATGGCCGTCCGCTTCCCGCATAGGATCTGGCGCCATGGCGGACGAGGCTATCGACCAGGCGAATCTTGAGGCCTGGTTTGCGAGCGAGATCGACGGGGCCCAGCCCCCGCTCGAGTTCGAGCGGATCTCGGGCGGGCGGTCGAACCTGACCTACGGTGTGACCGACTCGGCCGGGAGGCGCTGGGCGCTCCGGCGGCCGCCGCTGGGCAAGCGGCTGGCGTCCGCCCACGACATGGGCCGCGAGCACCGGATCATCGCCGCGCTCGCCGGGACCGACGTGCCTGTGGCGCCGGCGGTCGCGCTGTGCGAGGACGAGTCGGTGAACGGCGCACCCTTCTACGTCATGGACTTCGTCGAAGGCCCGATCCTGCGCACCAAGGCCGAGGCGGAGGTGAGCTTCGGCGAGGCGGACCGGAAGGCCATCGGCGAGCGCGTGGTCGACACGCTGGTCGCAATCCATGCGGTCGATCCAGATGAGGCCGGCGTCGGGGACCTGGGCCGCAAGGAGGACTACGTCGCCCGCCAGCTCCGCCGCTGGCACGGCCAGTGGGAGAAGTCGAAGACGCGGGAGCTCGAGGTGATCGACGACGTCCACCGCCGACTGTCCGAGCGCATCCCCGAGCAGGGCCCGGCGACGATCGTCCACGGCGACTACCGCCTCGACAACCTGATCCTGTCGGCCGACGGCGAGATCGCGGCTGTAGTGGACTGGGAGCTCTGCACCCTCGGCGACCCGCTGGCGGACGTCGGCATGCTGCTCGTCTACTGGTCCCAGCCGGGCGACGAGCTGATGCCGCTCTTCGATCCACCGACGACGGCAGCCGGCTTCCCGCTGCGGGCAGACGTGAGGGAGCGGTACGCCGAGCTCTCCGGGCGGGACCTCGCCGAGATCGACTACTACGTCGCGCTCGCATTCTGGAAGCTCGCGATCATCCTCGAGGGAGTCTTCGCCCGCTACGCGGCGGGCCAGTACGGCAAGGACGAGGAGGGCTACCAGCAGTTCGCCAAGGTGGTCGAGCGGCTCGCTGAGGGCGCGGACCAGGCCGAGCGACGGTTGCGCTAGACAGACAGCGGCTCAGGCCTTCGCCGTAGCCGCGTCCCGGGCCGCCTCGGCGGACCCGGCGCCGTCGGAGGCGCCTTCGTCCTCCTTCGCCCAGTGATTGAGCTCGCGGCGGGCGATGACCATCTTGTGGACCTCGTCGGGGCCGTCCGCCACCTTCAGCATGCGCGAGAAGCGCCACATGCCCGCGAGCGGCGTGTCGTCGGACATGCCGAGGGAGCCGTGGACCTGGATCGCGCGGTCGAGGACGTCCATGACGACGTTCGCCGCGACCACCTTGATCATCGAGATCTCGCGCCGAGCTTCGCGCTTGCCCTGTGTGTCCATCTTCCAGGCCGCCATCAGGGTCAGCAGGCGAGCCTGCTCGACCTCCATCCGCGACTTGGCGATGAAATCCTGAATGAATTGCTTGTCGGCGAGCTTGCCGCCGAACGCCTCGCGGGTGTTGGCGCGGCGGCACATCATCTCGATCGCTCGCTCGCAGGTGCCGATCGCGCGCATGCAGTGGTGGATGCGCCCGGGTCCGAGCCGGTCCTGGGCGATCACGAAGCCGGCCTGACGGGGGCCGAGGAGGCTCGTCTCGGGGACACGACAGTCCTCGTAGCGGATCTCGCAATGCCCCGGGCCGCCGTCGTGGCCCATGACGGGAACGGGGCGGATCAGGTTGAACCCCGGGTTGTCGATGGGGACCAGGATCATCGACGCCCGCGCATACTGGTGGGCGTCGGGATCGGTCACGCACATGACGATCGCCACCGAGGCGCCCACTGCGCCCGACGTGAACCACTTGTGGCCATTCAGCACCCACTCGCCGTCGACGAGCTCGGCGCGGGTGCGCAGGGTGGTCGGGTCAGAGCCGGCGACCTCGGGCTCGGTCATCGAGAAGCAGGAGCGAATGTCTCCCTCGAGGAGCGGATCGAGCCACTGGGCGCGTTGCTCCTCGGTGCCGTGCTCGGCCAGGATCTCCATGTTGCCCGTGTCCGGCGCCGAGCAGTTGAAGGCCATCGGGGCGATCGCGGGGCTGCGGCCGGTCTCCTCGCAGATGATCCCGTACTCCCAGTTGGTGAGCCCGGCGCCGTAGCGCTCGTCCGGCATGAAGAGGTTCCACAGCCCGGCCTCGCGGGCCTTGGCGCGGATGTCCACGATGATCTGCGGGTAGGGCGTGCCGGGCCGCACCTCGTCATCGAGGGCGCGAAGCGCCTCCAGTTCGACGGGGAGTACGTGCTCCGCCATGAACGCCCGCACGCGGTCGCGCAGATCAGAGACGCGCGGGCTCAGATCGAAGTCCACATGGGCAGCGTACCCATCCGGGCCGCCTCCCGGCGCCGGGGTTAGCCGGCCGCTTTGGCTGCCGCTGCGAGCGCTTTGGCCTCGTCCTGCCGCATGCGCTGGCGGTGCAGGCCGATCTGGAATGTGAAGAGGGCCACGACTACCAGCGCGGCGACGCTGAGAGACGGGATCAGCACCGCTGTCGGCACCTTCTCCTTGACGAGCAACACGATGGCCGAGGCGATCATCACCACGCCCAGGGCGTTGCGCAGGAACCCGGTCGGGATCTTGACCGCGAGCTGGCTCCCGATCAGGACCCCGGGGATCGAGCCGACGAGGATGTTGGCCGCGAGACCGAGGTCGACGTTCCCGCCGACCCAGTGTGCGAGGCCCGCTGCCCACAGGAGGATCGCCGCGTGGACGACGTCGGTCCCGACCACGCGCTGAGGCGTCAAGCGGAACACGGCAATCAGGACGATGGCGATCAATGTGCCGCTGCCAGCCGAGGTAAGGCCGATCACGAAGCCCGTCGTCGCGCCGGTGATCACCGCGGCGATGATGTGCCGGCGGTAGAGGTGCAACGCGTAGCGCTCGGGGATCACGTCACGCAGGAACAAGGCCCGGATCAGAGTCGCGATGCCAACCACGAGCAGCGCGGCGCCCACCGCCCCGAGCACGACCTGGTTGACCGTGTCCTCGCCGTACTTGCTCTGAAGGATCTCGATCAGCCAAACGCCGGCGATTGCCATCGGGACGCTGCCCACGGCGAGCCAGAACACGATTGCGCGATGCACGGTGTGGTGTTTGAGGTGACGCCAGGCGCCGGCGGTCTTGGTGATCGCGCCGTAGAAGATGTCGGTGCCCACCGCCGTGACGGGCTGGATCCCGAACAGCAGGATCAGGAGGGGGGTCATCAGCGATCCGCCGCCCATCCCCGTCATGCCGATGAGCAGGCCGATCCCGAAACCGAAGATGACGATTACCGGATCCATGATTCGTTCAGTCGTCCGCCTGGGGACGTTTCCAACCTTCTAGGGCTTTCCAATCAGGTTGGTGAGGAGACTCCCGGCCGAGCAGGCTAGCACCCGCTTTCGCCTGCTATTTCCCCACTTGAGGTGGGAAATACCGCTTGCGAATGCGGTTTAGGTCAGCTAGCGCTTCATCCAGGCGTCCGGGTCCTTGACCAGGCGGCCGATCGGCTCCGGCAGCCGGTCCTCGCAGACGTCCGCCAGGGTCACCTGCTCGAGGACCGCGCGCAGGTTGGCGCGCACCGCGATCCACACGTCCCGCAGGCGCTCCGCGGGGCCCGGGTACTCGGTGTCCTCCGGCGCCCAGTCCTGCACGTTGGCGAGCGGGCCCTCGACCGCCCGGATCACGTCGGCGACCGTGATGTCGTCGGCGGGCCGCGCGAGCCAGTAGCCACCGCGCGCGCCGCGCTTGGCGCGGACCAGCCGGGCGTGCTTCAGCTCGAGCAGGATGTGCTCCAGGAATTGCAGCGGGATCCCTTGTGATTCGGCCAGGTGCTCGCCCTTCACGGGCTCACCGTCCGGCGCAGCAGCGAGCTCCAGTGCCGCGCGCACCGCGTAGTCGGCCTTTGCCGTGATCCTCATTTCGTAAGAATGCTGCGCTTCATGATCGATCTACAAGCTCACTCGACGGTATCGGATGGCCAATTGCCCCCGCGGGAGGTCGCAACCGCGGCGGCGGAGGCGGGCGTGACGGTGATGTCGCTGACCGACCACGACGCGGTCGCGGGCGTTCCCGACGCGGTGGCGGCCGCGGAGGAGGCCGGCATCGAATGCGTTCCGGCCGTGGAGATGTCCTGCGTGCACAAGTACTCCGACGATCTCCACATGCTCGGCTACTGGGTGGACCTCGACGAAATCGCCCCCGCGTGCGACCGCGCCCAGCAGGAGCGCGTCAACCGCGCTCGCGAGATCATCGAGCGCCTGAACGCTCAGGGGGTCGAGGTGACCTTCGAGGATGCGGTGGCCCAGGCCGGCGCCGCGGACTCCATCGGCCGGCCTCACATCGCCCGCGCCGCGGGCGCGGGCCCTGACCTCGGCCCGTTCTTCGAGGAGTACCTGGTCCCGGGTGCCAAGGCCTTCGTCGCCCGGCGCTGGCCGAGCGCCAACGAGGCCGTCGACCTGATCCACGCGGCCGGAGGCAAGGCCGTCGTCGCGCACCCGTACTGGGACGTTCCGGAGCCCGATCGGGTCCGCGACCTGGTGGAGAGCCTCGTGAGCGACGTCGGCCTCGAGGGCATCGAGACCTTCTATCCGCCGCACACGAAGGCGCAGACCCAGCACTGTCTGGACCTGTGCGAGGAGTTCGGTCTCACCCCGACCGGCTCGTCGGACTTCCACGGCCCAACGCACAAGACGTTCTCGCGCTTCGGCGCGTACGACACGTACGGGCTGGGCGAGCCGCAAGTTCCCCCGAGGGCCTAAACGAACACGAGCCCCGGCCGGGGCTCGTGTCACATGCTCTGTTCGCAGTGTGGGGCTAGCTGGTCGCTGCCAGTTCGGCCGATGGGATCAGGCCGCGGCCCTCGAGGTAGTCAAGGATCTGCTGGGCTGACTCCTCGGGCGACTGCTTGTCGGTCTCGATCAGGAGCTCGGGGTTCTCCGGGGGCTCGTACGGATCCGAGATGCCCGTGAACTCCTTGATCTCGCCGGAGCGCGCCTTGGCGTAGAGGCCCTTGACGTCGCGCTCCTCGCAGACCTCGAGCGGCGCCTGGGCGTAGATCTCGATGAACCGGTCTCCCATCTTCTTGCGCGCCTCGTCGCGGATCTCGCGGTAGGGCGAGATGGCCGCGGTGATCACGGGCACGTCGTTGCGGGAGAGCAGATCGGCGACGAACGCGATCCGGCGGATGTTGGTGTCCCGGTCCTCCTTCGAGAAGCCGAGGCCCTTGGAGAGGTTCTCGCGGACGATGTCGCCGTCGAGTACCTCGAGCTTTGATCCGCGCCGGCGGAGCTCCTTGACCAAGTGGGTGGTGATCGTCGTCTTCCCCGAGCCTGAGAGGCCGGTGAACCAGAGGCAGAACCCTTGCTCGGAAGCCATTTAGTCGTTCTCCTTTCGATATGCGTCGATGAGAATTTGGGCAACCTCGTCCCGGCTGAACTCGGGTGGCGGCTTTTCGCCGTTCCCCAGCATCTCCCTGACCTTCGTGCCGGACAGGAAGAGATGCGACTCCTGCGGGTGTGGGCACGTCTTCGCCGAGGCCATGCCCTCGCACTCGTTGCACCAGAAGGTGTGCTCGAAGAAGAGGGGGGTGATGCCCAGCTTGTCGATGTCGATGTCGTCGAAGATGCGCTGGGCGTCGTAGGTGCCGTAGTAGTCGCCGACCCCGGCGTGGTCGCGGCCGACGATGAAGTGGGTGCAGCCGTAGTTGCGGCGGATGATCGCGTGGAGCACCGCCTCACGGGGCCCGGCGTAGTGCATCTTCCCGGGGTTAACGCCGAGCATGACGTGCTCCGGGTGGTAGTAGTTCTCCATCAGGACCTCGTAGCAGCGCATCCGCACGTCCGCGGGGATGTCTCCCTTCTTGGTCTCGCCGATCAGTGGATGGATGTAGAGGCCGTCGCAGATCTCGAGGGCGGCCTTGGTCAGGTACTCGTGCGCCCGGTGGATCGGGTTGCGGGTCTGGAAGGCGACGATGCGCTTCCAGCCGCGATCCGCGAACGCCTTGCGCGACTCCTCAGTGGTCTGGTAGCGGCGCATGAAGGCCTCGTCGTGGTCGGGCAGCGCGTCGGCCGCGATCTTGCCGGCGATCGAGCGGGTGCCCTCCTGCCGGATGGCGGCGACGCCCGGGTGCTCGTCGTCGGTCGTCAGGTAGACCTTCTCGGCCTCCAGCTCTGTGTCGCGCTCCCAGACCTCCTCGACCGTCAGGCGCCCGAGCTTCTTCCCGTTGGGAGCGGAGAGCTCGACGACATCGCCCTCGCTCACGTCGAGGTCGGACTGCAGCGTGATCGGGATCGACCAGATATCCCCCGAGGTGAGGCGCATGTCCTCCACAACGGATCGCCAGTCGTCCGAGCCCATGAACCCGGTCAGCGGCGCGAAGCCGCCGTTGGCGAGCAACTCGAAGTCTGAGGCCTGGCGGGCGGTGAGCGTCAGCGCCAGAGCCGTTGAAGGATCAGCGGCCATCGGGAGCGCGAGAGGTTAGCGGGTCGAGATAGGCACTTACCCGTTGAGCCCGC
>Ga0207693_10003353_pt1 | contig 13692 bp, 10 predicted proteins | sample LARL81metaG_FD_184347 | JGI IMG/M metagenome (GOLD analysis project Ga0207693, IMG submission 184347) | Corn, switchgrass and miscanthus rhizosphere microbial communities from Kellogg Biological Station, Michigan, USA - LAR L8-1 metaG... | ecosystem: Host-associated > Plants > Roots >...
GACCGCCGCCCTCGCACGCCTCAACCAAACCGTCTCCGAAGTCGTCGCCGCCTGTGGCGGTGTGCGGCCGCTGGAGCAGGGCGAGGGCGACAGCTTCGTGGCCGCGTTCGCCCGCGCCTCTGACGCGGTGGCCTGTGCGCTGGAGTTGCAGCGGGCGCCGCTGGCGCCGATCCGGCTGCGTATCGGGATGCACACCGGTGAGGTGCAGCTGCGCGATGAGGGCAACTATGCCGGTTCGACCATCAACCGGACCGCGCGGCTGCGCGATCTCGCCCATGGGGGCCAGACCGTCTTGTCAGGTGCGACCGACGACATGGTCGTCGACCGGCTCCCGGCCGGGGCCTGGCTGACCGATTTGGGCACCCATGCGCTTCGTGACTTACCCCGCCCCGAGCGTGTGGTGCAGCTGTGCCACCCCGACCTCCGCAACGATTTCCCGCCTTTGCGTGCCCCTAAAAGTATTGGTGCGCATGGTCTTCCGGTGCAGCTGACGACCTTCGTTGGGCGCGAAGCGCAGATCAGCGAGGTGCGGAAACTGATGGCTGGCAACCGGCTGGTCACCCTGACCGGAGCTGGCGGCGCCGGGAAGACCCGTCTCGCCGTCGAGATCGCGGCTCGCATCGCGCCTGAGTTCCGTGACGGTGTTTGGTATGTCGATCTGGCGCCGATCACCTATCCGGCGGTGGTGCGGGTGACGGTGGCGCGTGCGCTGGGCTTGCCCGACCAGCCGGGCCGCTCCACGATGGATACGCTGCTGCGGTTTGTCGCCGACCGTCAGCTACTGATCCTGCTGGATAACTGCGAACACCTGCTCGACGCGAGCGCCGATCTGGTTGTCGCGCTGCTGGCTGGTGCGCCAGGGCTTACCGTGCTCGCCACGAGCCGGGAGCCGATCGGGGTGACGGGCGAGGCGACGTGGCGGGTGCCGTCGCTCTCAGTGACCGATGCAGCCGTCGAGTTGTTCGCCGACCGCGCGCGCCTGGCCCAGGCCGGCTTCACCGTTGGCAGTGACAACGCGGCGGCGGTGGCGGAGATCTGCGGCCGCCTCGACGGGATGCCGCTGGCCATCGAGCTGGCGGCGGCGCGGGTGCGGGCATTGTCGCTGGCCGAGATCCTCGAGGGTCTGCATGACCGCTTCCGGCTGTTGACCGGTGGTGCGCGCACCGCGGTGCGCCGTCAGCAGACGCTGCGCGCCTCGGTGGATTGGTCGCATGCGCTGCTGAGCGAACCGGAACGGGACTTGTTCCGCCGGCTAGCGGTGTTCCTGGGTGGCTTTGATGTTGATGCCGCGCAAGCTGTCGCGGGCGGTGGGGATGTGGAGCGGTACGAGGTGCTCGATCAGCTCACCCTGCTCGTCGACAAGTCGCTTGTCGTCGCTGAAAACACCAGTGGCCGAACGCGATACCAGTTGTTGGAGACGGTGCGCCAGTACGCGCAGGAGAAACTGGCGGAGTCTGGCGAGGCCGATGCCGTCCGGTCGCGTCACCGCGACCACTACACCGCAATGGCCGCCCTGCTCGACGCGCCGGCTCGCACCGACTATGAGCGCCGTGTCGACCAGGCAGAGGAGGAGATGGACAACCTGCGCGCCGCTTTCGTGTGGAGCCTCGAAACCGGCGACGTCGGGCGTTCGTTGGAGCTCGTAGCATCGCTGCAGCCGCTGTGGTTCACACGGGGCCGTATCCGGGAAGGGCTGGCCTGGTTCGACGCCGCCCTCACCGGCGGCGACACAAATCAGCCCGAGGTGGCGGACGCAGTGCGGGCGCGGGCCCTCGCCGACAAAGCGGTGCTCGACGCATGGGTGGCCGCCAGGTTCAGCATGGATCTGGCCCAACGAGCCCTGACAATCGCCCGCGAAGTGGATGACCCGGGCCTGCTGGCGCGGGCGCTGACCGCGTGCGGGGTAGTAGCCGGCTATTTCGACCGCGAGGTCGCCCGGGCTTACTTCGCCGAGGCCATCGGCCTAGCCCGCGCGATAGACGATCGGTGGAGGCTGAGTCAGATCCTCGCTTTACAAGCGCAGGGCGCGACCATTGCGGGTGACCCGCTCGCGGTCCGCGCGGCCGCCGAAGAAGGACGCGATCTCGCCGACGCAATCGGCGATAGGTCCAACTCGCGTATGTGCCGCTTTTGGCTGGGGCTCGCGCAGGGGACAAGAGGTGATCTGGTCGGAGCTGTCAAACAATTGGGCGAGGTGGCGGCCGAGGCCGCGGCGGCTCACGATGAGATCTGGAGGGTTGCCAGCCTCGGGAGTCGGGGCATCGTCCTCGCATATCAGGGTGACGCGGCCGGCGCTCGAGCGGCGGCAGAGGCGACCCTCGAGAATGGCGCGGAGCTTGGCGCGTTTTTCGTGAGCATGGGCTACCACGTGTTGGCTCTTGCGGCCCTGGCCGCCGGGGATGATGCAGCGGCGAAGGAGGCGCGTGAGGCCGCGTCGAAGCACATCAGTGTCGCGGGTGAGATGGGGGCAATGTGGCGCTACTGGGGTGCCGAGGCCGCGCTGGCAGGCAGGGATCTCGCCACCGCTCGCGGCTGGGCCGACGATGCCGTGGCGGCAACGAAAGGTTGTTATCTGTCGTGGGCGCTGACGGGGCGCGCCCGCGTTCTGATGGCGCAGGGTGAACCAAAGCAGGCCGAGAGCGACGCCCACGAGGCGCTGACGCGTGCCGCTGAAATCGAGGCGCACATCGGTGTTCCCGACATCCTCGATGTCCTCGCCGATCTGGCCGCTGAGGCCGGCAGTCACCGTGCAGCGGCGCGGCTGTTCGGCGCCGCACAGGCCATCCGGCAACGCATCGGAGTGGTACGGTTCAAAATCTATGATGCCGGCTACCAAGCCGCGGTAACCGCGCTGCGAGATGCAATGGGCGAGAAGGACTTCGACGCAGCCTGGGCCGAAGGCTCCGCCCTGTCCACTGAGGAAGCGATCGCCTACGCCCTGCGCGGGCGCGGTGAACGCAAACGGCCGGCCAGCGGCTGGGCATCGCTGACCCCGGCCGAGCGCGACATCGTGCGACTGGTCAGCGAAGGACTCGCCAACAACGACATTGCCACAAGGCTTTTCGTCTCACCGCGCACCGTGCAAACGCACCTCACGCACGTCTACACCAAACTCGGCCTTACCTCCCGCGTACAACTCGCGCAAGAAGCAGCGCGCCACGCCTGACCCATCACGTCGGTCGATAGCTGAACACCTCTGTTCACAGACGACATTCTCAAATTGGCGTCAAGTTCAAGCGCCGTGCAAGATCGGGCCCGCCGACAACTCGAATGAAGTCGGGATCACCGCACACGACGAGTTGGTCTCGGGCACGCGACAAGCCGACGTAGAGGCGTTCGCGTGACCGTTCAAACGCCGATTCCTCATTGACTACGAGCACCACTGCACGCCGCTCCAGACCTTTGAAGCCGAGGACGTGACCGTAGAACACCTGCTCCGCATCCCAGAAGCTGTCCCAGTAGGCGGCGTTGCCGGCAGCCTGACGCTCCGTCTGCTCGGGGTGGCGACTGCCTGTGGTCAGCAGCGCGACATCCTCTGGGCGCCAGCCCTCCTCCAGGAGCAGCTCGACCTCATCGTCACCCTTGTCCATCGCGTCGGCGCGGGCGCAGGCGACGAATTTCACGGCGGGCCCCTCGCCGCCGAGGAAGCGCATCGGGTGATCGACGAGCGGCTGGAACGCATTCGCGATCTGTCGGGTGTTGCGCACGTTGTGGTCGAGGATCAACGGCGCCAACGGAACCGGCGGCGAGCCATGACGGTTGAACACCCGCTGGCCCTCATCGGTGAAGACATACAGGCCGCCAGTCTCGTCGTCCTTGAGGGCCGCCAGCAGCGGATCCCACCAGGCGTCCGCGAAGTCCTGCGCCTCGTCGACGACGATCGAGTCGAAGCGATGCCCGGGCTCGAGTTGCGCTGCCAGCTCGGCCATTTGGAGCGGCAGGTCGTGCTCCCAGAACTGCACGGTCTCGTCTGTCCGGAGTGATTCGTCGGGTCCTTCCGGTGCGCCCCACAGCACACCGAGAGCATGGAACTCACCGACATACGCAGGACGCTGCCGCCGAGGCCAGGCCGCGCTGATGCGCTCTAGGTAGGAGGCCAGGCCATGCGAGTAGCAGACGAGTGCGACGCGTTGCCCTTTCTGCGCGAGTCGGCGGGCCTGCTCCATCGCCAGGAAGGTCTTGCCGCTGCCGGCGCCGCCGCGGACCTCGACGCGGTGGATCAGACGGATGGCATCAAGGATGACGGCCTGATGTTCGGTGAGCGCATCGGCGGCATCCTCGTTGGCCAGGGCGCGGGCGACGACGTCGCGTTGCGGTAATCCCCTGCCGCTCAACGCCGTTGTCAGCTGACAGATGCCTTCCTGGGTGAGCAGAGGCCGGTCGATCTCCTGCCGGATGAGGATGTCGTGCAGCTTGTGCACCAGCTTATGAAGCTCGGTGCGGTCGATGATCTTCCAGCGCGGGCATTCCGGCAGCGAAAAGTCTTCGGGGAGTTGGGTATTGGGCAGCACCACAACGTGGTCCCAGCGGGGTCGCCGGATCGTCCACCGCGGGTCACTTTCGATGTAGTCCCGAAGCGCGTAGCAGGCTTCGCGGGCTTGGCGCACCGGTTCGATGTGCACGTGCGTGCCGCCGCGCAGTTGGCACCAGCCCGCCCCGTCATGCCAGACCTCACCGCCCTTGACCTCCAGACAGACGATGCCGGCACCCTCGATGGCGACGACGAAGTCGACCTCGTGATCCTTGAGGTGGTCGGTGACGCGTTGGCCGGGGATGACGAGGTCGTTGGGCTGGAGCTGCTCGACGAGCGCGTGGTAGACCTTGCGCTCGGCCCGGTTGGCGAGACGCGGGGCTTCGGTGGGCGTGATGGTCATGCGCGCGATACCGCCATCCCACGATTGAACAACGTGTGGATGACGGCAGTGAGGCATACGGGGATCGCGATTCTTGTCGGTGACCACACGTACAGTTCGCTTCTCGGCGCGATTCAGAGGGGGGATCATGCGCGGACGTGGGGTTATTGCAGGCGTGCTCGCGGTGTGTGGGGCGGTGGCGTTGTCGGTTCCGGCTCGTGCCGACCAGTACGACTTCATCTCGGCGCTGGACAACGCGGGCGTGAGTTACCAGTCGATCCTCGACATGATCGATATCGGCAAGGCGCTCTGTCACGATCTGCGGAGCGGGGCGATGCCGCCGGTGGTGCTCGGCAAGCTGCAGGCGACGGGCTTTGCACCGACCGAGTCGGCGATCATCCTGGTCGCGGCGGTGAACAACATGTGCCCAGATACCAAGGTGGCCGTCGTCGGCTGGGCGCGCGACAACGGGTACACCGGTCCGGTGTAGGAGGTTGGCATGACAGCCTTTTGGTGGACGGTCGCCATCGCGGCCTGCGTCGGGCTGTATTTCGCCGTGCGCGCCCGCGCTACAGGGCGTGGCGACAGTGACGTGTCGTCGGACGTCAGCGCAGAGATCGCGCAGAGGGCCGATGAACAGAACCGGTGGGCGCAGCGCGGTGATCCCAGAGGTGTCTACGGCGTCGAGGGCGCTGAGCTCATGGGGCGGGTCGACCCAGCGCCGGACATCGGCGCGGAGTTGGGCAGACCGGCCGACTTCCCGAGGACCGCGGCCGTCGCATACACCGCCGCGGATCTGCACACGTTGCTGGCCGAGAAGCTGCCGTGCTGGCGGTGGGCGGCGTTCGCGTCGGTGTTGGTGCAGCGACGAGCGGCAGTGCAGTCGCGGCTGCGCGATGCTGAACTCGGGTACAGCGCGCCGAGCGGCGAGCGTGCGGACAGCGGCGCACAGGTGGGTCGCTTCGTGGTGGACCGCATGGATGAGGTGCTGGTGTTGGTCAATCAGGTGGAGAGCTTCATGTTGACTCCAGCGTTTGTGCGCGTGTTCGGGGAGCCGGGGAACGAGGGCAGCGCGGACGCCGAGGGCATCGTTCACAGCGCGAACCGGCTGATGGACTATCACGAACGGTTCCTCGCGCTGGCGGAGCGTTGCCGTGGCCTGGCGGCGCCCAGCCAATACGAGGGGCTTCTGCGTGATTTGGCGCAGTTGTTGAACATACCGCTTTCCTTGTACCGCAAGTTCATCGACGACTTCGTGGAACGGGTTGGCGATATGCCGGAGATGTTGTACTACGCGCGCGGCACGGTTGAGCTGGATCCCGTCCGTCTGCACATGGACGTTGATGACAAACTGCTAGAGCGAATCACCAAGCGGTTCAGTGGGATTGCGGCCTTCTAACACCGGCAACTGGGCTCCGCGTGCGAGATCGGATCTATGAATCAAGTGATCCCGGGCCGGTTTGTCCACGGCGACCCGCCGCGTCGCGATAATGCAGGTGCAGTCGTCTGACCTACTGGCGGTATCCCGAGGGCTACCACCACCTCTCCGAGCCAAGCGCTTCGGCGCGCACATCGCCGGCGGGGGCGCGAGGCGGCTGCATCGCCTCGATCATGAGCTGCATCGAGCCAAGGTTGTCTGGCCTAGCCACAGCCTAGTCGACCACTATGTCGAATTGCGTTCGTGGTGCGTGAAGAACGGCCACGGCCGCGGCCACAACGACCATGAGGCGGATCGTTGGGTTGCCGCCGCGGCGACCTTTCTCGGAATTCCGCTCGTCGCGCACGACGCGATCTTCTCGAGCACGAAGGATCTCCGGCTCATTTCCAGACTGTCCTGAACCGGCGATGTGCGACTCACGCGTTCTATCACCCGCTTTTCGAGGTTTGGGCTGCGGCGTTGAGCGCATCAAACGCGGCGTCGAGTCGTCGTTGGCGGCGCCGACTGGTCTCATGGTTGGCCTCGGCGGCGAGGGAATCGATCAATGCGTCGAGGTCGCCGTCGGTGGCGGCGAGAACGACGCGTCCGTCCTCGCGAACGCGGATGCCGAAAACCAGTCGTTCACAGTCGGTATCGAGCAAGTGCAGCTCACGCAGGACTGCGGCCGCCTCGTCGGGGATGACGATCTCGCTGACGGCGCCCACGACGGTGAGCCGTCGGCGGCGCAAATCGAAAGGCGAATCCTCCCAGTTGCTGATCACTCCTTCGTCGCCACAGACGCTGCACTGCCACCGAACGGGCGTTCCGAACTCCTGCAGTAGCACAATCATTCGGCCCTGGCAGCGCCGATGGGCCGGTCGGCGCCGGCAGGGCAGCGCACTTTTCCACGCGGTTCCGACCTCACCCGCTGTTGCTGCCCGCACGATGTTGCTCTGGTGCTCGGCCAGTCGGCGGGCCGGGCCCGGCGCGTCCTCGGACAGGTCGAGGAAGTGTCGAAGGTCGGTGACCAACACTCTCGGGACTGTACCGCGAAGTACCTGCACCATTGGTGCTGCCGCCTACCGAAAACGACTAGAGAGTTCTGCCGGAGCGGCCGTGAGCCACTAGGTCCTACAGCGCCGACACTTCGATGTCGGACGCCATGCGACCATGCTCGCTGCGCAACACGACTGGTTCGCGAACCTCACAGGCTTCCCACTCCGGAGGTCTGCCCGATGTGCAATCTGGCGCACGCGGGTGAATGCGACTACTTCGGTCGAGGCCCGTTCGGCGATGTTGCGGTCATCGGGGCCACCCACTTACTGCCAGTAGTGTCGATCGTGGACGGCCAGCGGGCGTGCCGACCTGGCAGCGCCCGATTACTGGTTTGGACTCGGAGGCCAATACCATCGCTGGCGCTATGACCGACAATGCCCTGGCCGCTCCGCCGACCGCCGACACCTCGCCACCTGGCCGTATCCCCGCTGAGGCGGGCCGCCGCAGAACCTTCGCCGTTATCAGCCATCCCGACGCCGGCAAATCCACGTTGACCGAGGCACTGGCGCTGCACGCCAGGGCCATCACCGAAGCCGGCGCGGTCCACGGCAAAGCGGGCCGTCGCGCGACGGTGTCTGACTGGATGGAGATGGAGAAGGCCAGGGGCATCTCGATCACATCGACGGTGTTGCAGTTCCCGTACCGCACCTGCGTCGTCAACCTGCTCGACACTCCCGGCCACGCCGACTTCTCCGAAGACACCTACCGGGTGCTGACGGCCGTCGACTCCGCGGTGATGCTCATCGACGCCGCGAAAGGCCTTGAGCCGCAGACACTGAAGCTGTTCCAGGTCTGCAGGCACCGTCGGATCCCGGTCATCACGGTGATCAACAAGTGGGACCGTCCCGGCCGCCACGCCCTGGAACTGATGGACGAGATTCAGGCACGGATCGGGCTGCGCCCCACTCCGCTGACGTGGCCGGTCGGCATCGCCGGAGACTTCAATGGGGTGCTCGACCGCCGAGGCGGAAGCTTCATCCGGTTCACCCGCACCGCGGGCGGCGCGACCGCTGCCCGCGAAGAGCACATCGTGGCGGCCGATGCGCTCAGGGCCGCCGGGGACGACTGGGAGCACGCTGTCGAGGAGTCCGAGCTGCTGTCCGCGGACGGTTCCGACTACGACCGTGAGCAGTTCCTCAGCGGCGCGGCCACGCCGGTGCTGTTCACCTCGGCGGCGTTGAACTTCGGTGTGAATCAGCTCCTCGATGTGCTCGTCGAAGTCGCGCCGCCGCCCAGCGGAGCACTCGACGTCGATGGGGCCTGGCGTGCCACCGAATCACCTTTCAGCGCCTTCGTTTTCAAGGTGCAGGCCGGTATGGACTCCGCCCACCGCGATCGCATCGCCTACGCGCGGGTGTGCTCGGGCACATTCGAACGCGGGGACGTCCTCACCCACGGCGCCACCGGCAAGCCGTTCGTCACCAAGTACGCGCAGTCGGTGTTCGGCCAGCAACGCGCCACCCTGGACACCGCGTGGCCGGGTGATGTGATCGGGCTGGCCAACGCCGCTGCTCTGCGCCCGGGTGACACGCTGTATCGCGATGTCGACGTGCAGTATCCGCCGATACCGAGTTTCTCCCCCGAGCATTTCGCGGTGGCCCGCGGCGCCGATCCGAGTAAGCACAAACAGTTTCGCCGCGGGATCGAGCAGCTGGAGCAGGAGGGGGTTGTTCAGGTGTTGCGCGCAGACCGTCGCGGGGACCAAGCGCCGGTGCTCGCCGCGGTCGGCCCGATGCAGTTCGAGGTGGCCGTGCACCGGATGGCGACCGAGCTCAGCGCCCCGATCTCGCTGGAGCCACTGCCCTACCAGGTCGCGCGGATCGTGGACCCCGCGGACGCCGAGTTCATGGCCAAGCAGGTGTCAGCCGAAGTCCTGACCCGCACCGACGGAGTCATGCTCGTACTGTTCTCCACCCGGTGGCGGCTGGAGGGCTTCCAACGGGACAACCCCCACGTGAAGCTGGGGTCGCTGGTGGCGGCGGAGGGATAGGACGCAGGCGCGGTGCGGCGAATCTCGACACCGTCCCAGTCGGTGACGGCGGCTTGCGTGGTCGACTAAGCATTTCGTCGTGCCCACCTTCGGGCGACATTGTCGCTAAATACCTTGTAAGTCTTTGCTTTTAGCGACAGGGTCGCTGCCCGCTGGGATGTCGGCGCCGTCGGTCGGTGGCCCACGGACCCGATACCCGTCGAACTGCATGGCTGAGCGGGTTCTCGTCGCGCCGTGCGGTCGCTCAGTCGGTGCACACGGATGTCACCCGACTTGGCTCAAATTGCTGCGCACGTCAGCACGGATCTTGATGAGGGTCCTGGATAGCTGGTCCGCGGCGGTACGGGTCTGGTTGTCAGCTTCCATTTTCACGATGCACTAACTGCACGTGTCGCGAACGAATTTCTCTATGCCCCAACCCGTTTGAGCTTCGATACGGTGCTGGTAATGACCGGCCCCGGTAACCAACCTAGTTGTTTGTTGGTGGTGGCTGCGGCTGGAAGGGTTCGTACCACCACCAGTCGGCGCGCTCGCCGGTGGGCCCGGGGCACGGTGCCACCGCGGGCGGGGGAAGGTTCGGCGGACGCGCGAGCGATCCTGCACTGAGTGGTTGGCCGGAGCTGTCGGTGACGATGAGATCGTCTGCGGGTCCGGTGATGTTGATAACACCTCGATGGTGCAGTCGGTGGTGATACGGGCATACCAGTACCAGGTTGAACAACTCGGTGGGACCGCCGTCCTCCCAGTGCCGGATATGGTGTGCGTGCAAACCGCGGGTGGCGCCACAACCCGGAACCGCACACGTGGGATGGCGGTGCTCCAGCGCGCGGCGAAGCCGCCGGTTGATCTGGCGGGTCGCTCGGCCGGCGCCGATGACCTCGCCGCCACGTTCGAACCAGACTTCACAGGTGGCATCACAGGTCAGGTATCGGCGTTCGGCCCCCGAGAGCAGCGGACCCAGATGCAGCGCCGCGGCGCGCTGCTCAACGTCGACGTGCACCACCACAGTGGTGTGATGCCCGTGCGGTCGGCGGGCCACCTCGGCGTCCCACCCGGCCTCCACCAGGCGCATGAACGCCTCGACAGTGCCCGGCAACGGCGGCGCGTTATCTGATGCCCGCCCGCGGTCCTCGCGATCGAGTTTCCACTCGGCGATCAGCGCATCACGATGAGACGCCAGTGCCGCGTCGAACTTCGCCGCGTCCAGGTGCGGGAGTTTGATCCGCCAACAGGTGAACTCCTCGTCGGAGGTTTGGGTGATCGAGGACTGCGGTTCGGGCCGAGGATCGGGTTCGGGTCGCGGTTCCAGCTTGACGGCAGTGCGCAGCTGATTGACCGTAGCGCAGCGCGCCAGCTCCGCGTAGTGCTCATCGGATCCCTCGCCCGCGCGCGCCGCGATCACGCCGACCTGATCCAGCGACAGTCGGCCCTCCCGCATGCCCTCCGCACAGCGGGGAAACTCCTCCAGCCGGCGCGCCACGGTGGCGATCGTATGGGCGTTTCCCGATGACGAGCCCAACTTCCAGGCCACCAACGACGCCACCGAGCGCGCGCCTGTAGCACCGCACAACTCGTCGCGATCCATCTCGGCGACGATCTCCACGATGCGCCCATCAATCGCGTTGCGCTGACCGGCCAACTCAGCCAACTCCTCGAACAACCCCTCAAGACGCTGGTCAGGACGCACTACCGCAGCGCCGGAGGATGCGGTCAAGGACATAACGTCATCATCGCACCCGGGTCCGACAAATTTCGGCCGCCCAATCCGCGCCGGGATGAGGCCGTCATCATCTGCCAAGAGGCAGAGCCGGATTGGCCGCTAAACGCTGCTCGCCGCTGCTCGACTGGGGCTATCTGAAGGTGGTCCAACCCGGACCACTACGCACGTTAATCCGGTTTATAACTCCTAACTCGGATTAGTGGTCGCGCCAGTCCGAGTTAGGAGAGGCGATGAGGCCAGCCGAAGAAGCGTGGCCACCGCATGGCCAGGAATCCCGGCGTTGGGCACAAACACACCGAGGTGGCACACGAGAACGATCGGACGCTCCGCTCGATCGTCGTCTCGTTGCCTCCGTTCATCGCGAACCGCGCAGTCGCGCTCGACTCCGAAACGGCAGCCGATCTCGAATCAGCCACATCCGAGATCGCCAAGCTCGACAGCAGCCGCGCCGATGATCTGTCGGCATTGGGCACGTTGCTGCTCCGCACCGAATCGGTTGCGTCATCGAAGATCGAGCAGATCCAAGCCAACGCCGACGACTACGCCCGCGCGAACTCCTCTGCCATCGCCATGGCCGCGGCGACCACCGCCCTGCAGGCGATGATCGCGACGGTCGGCCCGAACGCACCCATCCGTCTTTCCGCAATAACCTCGGCGCACGCAGCACTCATGCACCATGACCCACTGGAGTCGGCAGCCGCAGGTGAGCTCCGAACCGTGCAGAACTGGATCGGTGGCAGCGACTTCTCCCCGCGAGGCGCACTTTGTATCCCGCCGCCGCCGGAAACGGTGCCGGGCTACATGGACGACCTCGTCACCTTCGCCGATCGCAGCGACATGCCGGCACTATTGCAGGCCGCGATCGCGCATGCGCAATTCGAGTCGATCCACCCCTTCACAGACGGCAACGGCCGCATCGGCCGCGCCCTGATCAACACGATCTTGCGGCGCCGGGGCGCAACCACTCGTGTCGTGGTGCCCCTGGCCTCGGCACTGGTCGCGCGCCGCGAGAACTACTTCGATGCACTGGGCAGTTACCGCTCCGGTGACCTTGCTCCCCTCGCAGGCATCTTTGTGCGCTCGACCCGGATCGCCGCGGCCGAATCGCGCATCACCGCGCAACGCCTTCACGAAATCCCCTGCCAGTGGCGGGAATTGACCGGACCAGTGCGACGCGGCAGCGCTGCCGCCAAGATCCTCGCGCTGTTGCCTGGCGTACCTATTCTGTATTCAGACGATGCCGTTGAGCTGATCGATGCACCGCGCAGCAGCGTGTTCGACGCCATCGGCCGGCTTCGCGATGCCGGCGTGCTGCGCGCATTGACTGATCGCCGACGAAACCAGATCTGGGGTGCCGGTCTTGTTCTCGACGAGCTGGAGGATCTCGGGGTGCGGATCGCTACGGCGGCTCGACACGCTTAGAGAGTGTTGGGAAAGTCTCAGGCGGCGGTTGGGGCGTGCTGCCACGGCTTGCGGCCGGGTGGTGGCTCGAGTCGTCGGACCATCAATCCGATCATCGCCCATTTGATCATGGCCTCGTTGGTCTGCGGCAGTCGCTCGTAGTCGTGGTCGAGGCGTCGGCATTTCACGATCCCGGCGAATGTGCGCTCGACCACCCACCGCCGTGGAAGCGCCTGGAACATCTTGATTCCCACGGGTTTACGCACGATCTCGACGGTGATGTGGGGAACCCGGTCGGCCCAGTCGAGCAGCTTGCCGGCGTAGCCGCCGTCGGCCCGCAGCAGCGACAGCGACGGCATCTCCATCTTCAGCCGGTCCAGCAACTTGCGTGCGCCGTCGCGGTCCTGCCCGCTCGCCGAGGTGATCACCACCAGCAGCAACAGGCCCATCGTGTCGACCACGACGTGGCGCTTGCGGCCGTTGACCTTCTTGCCGGCATCGAATCCGCGCACCGCCGCCACGACGGTGTCGGCGCCCTTGACCGACTGGGCGTCCACGCAGCCGGCCGAGGCCATGGGGTCCCGATCGCTGGCATCGCGCACCCGGTCCCGCAAGGCATCGTGCAGCCGGTCGACCACACCGTCCTCGCGCCAGCGCTTGTGGTACCAGAACACCGTCGCCCATGGTGGAAAGTTGTGCGGCAGTTGACGCCACGCGCACCCGGTGCGGTTGAGGTAGAGGATGGCGTCCACGACGCGGCGCCTCGAATGCACCGCTGGACGGCCACCCGACCGCGGCGCGGGCACGAACGGCTCGATCAGCTCCCACTGCGCGTCGGTCAGGTCGGACGGATAGCGCTTGTGCATGGCCACAAGCTCAGTCTGGCCGCTACAGCCACATCAGTCACGCAGGCACGCCGAGTCACTTTCCCAACACGTTCTTAGACCGCATCGTCGAGACCCCAGTACTTGGCTTGCCTTAGAACGTCCCGCTTGTAGCTCGACCTCAGCGCGTCGACCATGGCGAGTGTTCGTGACGTCAGTTCGTCTCGAATCCCGCTCTGCGCGTGACCGTATGGGATGAACGCGCGTAGCAGATCGGGAGCGTCCAGCGCGACGTCCAACGGAATGCTGTCCTCGCAGTAGGGCGTGCCGCCGATCGCCCGTTCGACACGAGCCGCACTCCACCGCAATGGGTCACCCGTACCAGTCTCGAAGAGCTCCAGCAGCAGCTCCCGATGGCTGGAGTCGGTGAA